>Ga0116231_10002301_pt1 | contig 39936 bp, 40 predicted proteins | sample S1TSphgellanicum_2_FD_89695 | JGI IMG/M metagenome (GOLD analysis project Ga0116231, IMG submission 89695) | Host-associated microbial communities from peat moss isolated from Minnesota, USA - S1T2_Fd - Sphagnum magellanicum MG | ecosystem: Host-associated > Plants > Peat moss > Unclassified...
CTCATGCGCGTCCTGTTTCGGCGCGCGCGACAAAAATTCCTGCACCGATGACACGCCCAGCTCCCGTGCGAGGAGTAGGCTTTCGATCTGCTCGCGGTTGTTCACCAGGCCGCGGGCGGCCAGCGTGCCGTCGGGCCCGATGACCACGGCGTAGGGCAGGCGGCCAATGCGGTAGGCCATGCCAAGCTCGGCCGAGAGCACGTAGCGGAAGGGGGCGAGTTTCTCGCGCGTGTAGAAGGCCAGGTGCTCGGCCGGCTCGCCGTCGCTGGCCAGCAGCACGTCGGTGGTGCGGCGCTCGTCGGCGGCGATGGAGCGCAGGATGGGGAGCAATTTTTTGCACACCGGGCAGGTCGGGGAGAGGAAGAACACCAGCTGCGTGCGGCCGCCGGCGCCGCCGATGGTGATGGGGTGCCCGGACAGGTCGGTGAGCGCGAAGCTGGGGGCGGCGGCGCCGGCTTTCGGGCCACCCTCCATGGTCAGCGCCCCCATGGGGGCGACGCGCTCATGCAGCAGCCCGACCTGGCGGGCCAGCGCCAGCACGGTGACGGAGAGGGCGGCGATCGCCACCCAGGCAAAGACATTGGCAACGATCAGCGCGGTCATGCGGCCAGCGCCCTGGCGTTCGCCATGAGCTGACTTACCGCGAAATAGAGCACGACCAGGAAGGCAGCGGCGCCGAGCACGCCCACGAGTAAAGCTGCGTTGAGGTCTTGCGGTAGAGGTGCGGCCGCCGTGGCCGCGAGCAGGGTGCAGAGCACCAGGTTGCGCACGACGAGAGCTGCGGAGAGTTGCTGGCCAGAGGCGCCGCCGCAGCCGCAGTCGATGTTGACCCGGCCGCGCGCGACGTTGATCCAGATGGCGGCGGTGAAGACGGCCATGAGCAGCAGCCCCAGCGCCGGGCCGGCGATGCGTGGTGCCGGCATGAGCAGCAGGGCGGCAGCCGCGAGTTCCGCAACCGGCACCACGCGCGCGGCGAGGCGGGCGGCTTGCGGGGGGACTATTCTGAAATTTTCGACAATCGCGGCGTAGGTCGGCCAATCGCGCAGCGCATGCACGGACGCCTGGGCGAAAATCACCGCCAGCGCGAGCCGGCACACGGCGCCGCCCATGGCAGACGCCTCGGTCAGAAACGCCATCATTGCACCGACATCGGCCCGGCATATTCCAGGAAGCGCTTGCTTTCGCCCAGCGGCTCCAGCGTATCGCCGTCGTAGCGGGTGATGGTTCCGGCGTCACCGTTCACCGTGAACAGCACGGGCACCGGCTCGCGGCTCACCTGCATGCAGATCACGCTGGCGGCCGCATGGCGCGCAACCACCGCGTGGCGGGCCATATCGACCTTCCAGATTTCCTTCGCCCCCTCCTTGTGGCTGCCCTCATGCCCGTCCGGATGCATACCCACGTAGAGCATATTGGTCGATGCCGCATAGGCAAAGGGTTGCTGGCCGCCAGGCCGCCAGCCGGTGGCGCGCGGCACGCTGGCAGTGATCGACCAGGGCGCGGCTTGCGTGGCCACCGGCCCGGACATATCGATTTCGTGCACGTTGGCGAGGAAGGTCAGGAACAGCGTGGTCTTGCCGTCCTGAATGCCGTTGAGAAACAGCGGATCGGCCACCGGGTCGAACAGCACGGCGCTGCGGCGGCGGGCGGTCTCGTGGCCGTCCGCATCGAAGCCGACGGTCAGCACGCTGCCATCGCCGCACAGGGCGGAGAATCGTCCCGCTTCGAGCACGGAGGGATAAATGCCATAGCAGCCGGCGGTGGGCAGGGTGGTCAGCAGCTTGCGTGCGGCCAGATCGACGATCGTGACCGAGGTGGCCGGCGTGGCATCCTGCACGAACAGATATTTGCCCTGGGCACTCTCGGCCATCAGCGCATTGACGCCGTTGGATTGCGCGCGGCTGAGCGGCAGAATCACCTCGCCGGTGGGAAGCAGCGAGGTGGGGTCATAAAATTCCAGCACTTCGGTGCGCACGCCATGGTCACCGCGGGAATAGAAGCTGGTGGCGTTGTAGAGCGTCTTGCCGTCGGCCGCGACGATGAACACGCCGAAGGACCCGTTGCTCAACTGGCCCAGGATGCGAAAATTGTCGCCGTCCATCACATGGATTTTGGCGTCCACCCCATGCGCGAGGGCGTAGTCGGCGACATAGATGCGGTGGCCGCGGTCGGGGGGCATTCTGGCCATGGTAATATGCTCGACGGGCAATTCCGCCGCGGCTGGACATGCCCACGCCACTGCTGCGGCGACAGCGAGCCACTTCATTACAGGAAAACTCCAAAATGCGCGACCAGAGTGGCTTGGGGGGTTGCGGCGTGTCAACGCCGGGAGCAGGCGCTCGTCGTGTCGCCGCACTCAACCCCTGAGGTGTGGCCCAGTCGCAATATCCAAAGGTCAACCACGAAGACGCGAAGGCGCGAAGTTTCGCGAAGGCGCTACTCAACGAAGGTCCGCGCGGTGGCGGGTTTTTAACGGCCTCGGCCTTCGTGTGCCTTCGCATCTTCGTGGTTGACGTTTGGATGCTTCCGCTGGCGAGAGAGTCTGAAGAGAGGCTGCGCCTGCGGGCTGAGTTAATGGCGGGTGATAGGAATTTGGGGGGTGGCGGGGAGGATGGCGAGGAGCTCGCCGCACTGGAGCATGCGGCCGCCGAGATCGATGCTGACGCGGATCAGGTCGCCGGGGCGCAGCGGCAGGAAGCGTAGCTGCCAGACGCAGGTGGCGGACGGGGTGATGGCGTCGGTCGGCGGCGGGGCGTTCTGCACGTTGACAAAACCGGGTTCCTGGGCCGGCAGGTCGATGCGCAGGCGCATGCCGGTGACGTCGAAATCGCGCGGCCAGAAAATCTTGGTCAGAATCCAGAGCCGGTCGATCGGCTGGGCCGGGTTGAGGACGAGGATGTTGCCGGGGTAGCAGCCGATGAGCATGATTTTGCCGCATGTCTCCATGCGGACATCGTCGCAGAACATGCTGGTGGCCTGGATCGGCAGCGCCTCGGCCGCGGGCGAGGTAGCGGGTTCGTCCGCCTGGACGATCCGGATGCTGGATGCGCGGGATCTGCTGGTCATGCGGCAACCTCGTAGCTCTCGGTTAAGCTGAAGCTAATGTCAGTCTCATCAACGCGGCGTTCCAGTGTCCGGCTGCTGTGATTTATGCAGTTTTGTTGCAGCGCCAAGGATTAAAAGTTTTTTGCTTCTTTTTTTCAAAAAAGAAGATTCTTGCTTTACGGCCTCTCGGGCGGCGTGCGCGTTGGGGTGTGGTGGGCTGAAGCCCACCCTACGGCCTACGGCCAGAATTTGTCCTGTTTGCGGAATTTTGCCCAGACGTGCTCGGTGTCGGCGGCGGCGCGCGCGGTCTGGGCGGCGACGAAGCCGAGGACGGCGCCGGTGGCGAAGGCGCGGTCGGCGCCGCCGGCCAACTGGGCCATCAGGGATTTGGCGGCGGCGGCATCGTTCATGGCGCCGAGCGCTTCCTGAAGCGCCTCCAGCCGCGCCAGGAAGCGGCGGGTGGGTTTTTCGGCGAAGAGGGGGGTGAAGAATTCGGCGGTGTAGCGCAGGCGTTTGGCCTGTTTGCGGACCTCGTGCCGGGCTTCGGTGGACAGGGCGGCCAGGCTGTCGCCTGGTGCCAGCACGTGGCCCAGCCGCCGGTCCAGCGCGCGGGCGGCGTAGGGGCGGGCGGGGGCGGCAAGCGTTTCGGCCGCATCCGGGTCGGTCGTCCAGGGGCGCAGGCTGGGTAGCAGGGCGAGTTTGAGGGCCAGGCGGTGAAAGCCGGGGGCGGCCAGCGCGGTGGCGATGGCGGCGTAGGCGTCACGCCGTTTTCGCTCGGCGGCGGCAAGCAGGCTCTCGATGCGCTTGTCGCCGGCGAAGGCGTGGCCGACGGCCGCACCGGTGTCGGCCAGAAAAACGTCCCAGTCGCGTGCCGCGCCCAGCGTGGCGGCCAGGCTGCGCAGCGGCAGCGCGAACTCATCGAGCGCCGCCCCGGCGGCGCGGCGGAAGATCGGAATGGCGGAGCGCAGCCGCCGCACCGCGACGCGCATCTGATGCACCGGCTCGGGCGTTTCACCCGCCGGCGCCAGTTGCGACCAGTGCAGGATAACGTCGGCCAGGTGGGATACGACGATGCAGAGCGCCTCCTCCACCGAGGCACCAGGCGGCACGCGCGCGGTGCCGCTGCGGCGTGGCGCGGGCGGGATGCCGCTGGCCACCGACATGGCTTCAGCGGCCAGGCCGGCGCGGGGGATGGCGAGGACGAAATTCTCGGCCAGCTCGCCGGCCAGGGCTGCCATGTCGCGCGATACGCCGGCCAGACGCAGGCGGCAGGCCGGGCGGTCGCTGGCGACGCCGCGCAGCGTGCCGTCCAGGATGGTCAGCCGGGCCGCACCGGCCAGGGCGGTGGTGCGCTGCCGGCCGGAGAAGGCGGCGACCGGGACCAGCGGAGCGGGAATGTGGCGCGACAGACCCTCAAGCCCTTCCGACTCGGCCAGGAGCGGGGCGGGCGTGGCCGGGGGCCAGTCGCCGGCACCGTTGGGGTACAGGCGTTCGAGTCGCCAGAGTCCGGGCTGTTCGCCGAGTGACATGCCGGATGCGGCGAGGGCGGCGGTGGCGCTGTCGTGCCAGACGATTCGCAGCGTGCTGGTGGTCAGCCGTCCCTCGCGGCGCGCCAGGACCGGCGGGGCGCGGACCAGCCGGGGCAGGTCGGCCGGATCGATGTCGAACTCCAAGGTGGTGCTGGCCTCGGGCGCCTGAGGCGCGCCGGTGGGATCGGCGTGCGCGATGTCGGAAAATTCGGTCAGCGTGCCGGCGCCCCCAGGTCGCGGGGGCAGAGGAACCGGTCCAGGCGGCAGGGGCTGGTGCCCCCGAGGTCGCGGCCGAGGTCGCGCCATTGGCGGGGCACGGTGAACACGGCGAGCGCGCCGGTGGGGAAACCTTCCGACAGCCGCTGCGCCGCCGATCCGGCGGGTGCGGCCTGGTTGCCGAGCAGAATGAGGGCCAGATCGTGCAGCCCTGGGTTATGGCCAATCACCATGGCGCTGCGCACCGTGTCCGATACCCCTTGCAGCACTTTCAGAATTGCCGGGGCGGTGGCGAGGTAGAGCGCGTCCATCGGCTCGATGAGGGGGATGTCGTCCCAGGGTTCCAGCTCCTCCAGCGTTTGCAGGGTGCGGCGGGCGGAGGAGACGAGGATTACATCCGGGCTCAGCCCGTGGTCGAGCATGGCGGCGCGCATGGCCACAGCACCAGCGTGGCCCATGGCGTTCAGTGGCCGCGCGTGATCGGACGGATCGGCCTCCGTCCCGAACCGTGGGGCGGGGGCTGCTTTGGCATGGCGCATGAGCATGAGCTGACGCATGGACATGAATGCAGTGTCCCAGCCGGAGCCCCTCTTTGTCGAGCCCCTTCGGTGCCGCGCGTTTTAGTCGGTTGAGGGGGAGTCCAGCGCATTGATGCGGCGCTGGAGGCTTCTGGCGCTCTCCGCATTGGCGAACCAGACGGCAGTGAACACGATCGTCACGACGGCGGCACCGGGCAGCGCTGCCGACCATTGGCCGGCGTGGCGTTCCAGGGTGCGGCCGGCGAGCAGAAGCACCATGCCCGGGATGAAAGGGCCGATATACCAGAGCGCCACGCTGCGCAGCGCATCGCGCTGGCGGCAGAGTTCGGTGCGGTAGGCCTCATCCAGGCTCTCGGCCGGCAGGTCCGGCGCGATGGGCCTGGCTGATCCGCGCTTGTGCAACTGCAATGCCACGAACAGCCCGGCGGCGGACACCAGGATCGCGCCGATGGCCACGAGCCGGCCATGCGCGGTTGCGGCAATCCAGCCGAAGCGGCCGGTGACATAGGCGGCGGCCAGATACTCGAACATGTTTCGTCGCCGCACGGAGCTGGTGAGAGCGTCGGCGCCCGCACGGATGCTCTCGATGCTCATGACATCCTCCTCTACCGTTTCAGACAATAGTGCGACCAGGCGTGTGTGTCACGCCTGCCGGATATCTGGCGCGGCCGGCCATGAGTTGGCGTTGGGCACTCTCCGCCGGCGTTTGGATTGCTGCGATGCATGAGCATGATCATAGGGTTAGCGGGGGGCGCTGCTGGCACGGCGGATACTAAGCCTGCCAGATGGGCTCAATCCAGATCGATCCAGGACAAATGCCCGCCCTTGCCGGCGCCGGTGTCCATGAACACCGCCGCACCGCCGGAGTCGCCATGGGCGACCCAGGGGCGGCCGTCGCGGCTGCGCTGGTCGTGGCCGCAATAGACCGTCAGGCCGGCGGGGATGTGGTTCACCCAGCGCAGCAGGCGCTCGGGGTAGCCATCCGGCTGGGTGCGGCCGGTGGTCTCGCCGAACAGCGCGCGCGACAGCAGCGGATCGACGGGGCCCAAAGGCGGCGGCGGCGGCGTGAGCAGCATGCGCGTGTGGAAGGCGGCGTGCACGAAGAAGCGCGACCCGTGCACGATCCAGGCGGGTGCACGCTCGGCCTCGGCCAGCATGCGGGTGCGCAGGGGCTCGTCGAGCGCCGTGAGCGTCGCTTCCAGCGGCGGGCCGATTTTCACCCGCTCGCCGCGCAGCACGCGGCCGAGCTTGCGGTCGTGGTTGCCGAGCACGAACAGGCCGCGGCCTTCGTCGATCAGGCGGAACATCAGCCGCAGCGCACCGGCGCTGTCGGGGCCGCTGTCGGTGAGGTCGCCCAATTGGACGACGAAGCGGTCGGTGTCAGCGGCGAAGGCGAAGGCACGCAAATCGCCATGCACGTCACCAACCACACGCAGCGGCCTGTCCGGGGGGATCATGCGTTCGCCGCCGCTTCACGCACCGTGCGTTGATAGACGTCGAGCGCCCGCTGACGGCCCTCGGCCAGGCCGATCAGCGGATACGGGTAGGTTTTACCCAGCTCCACGCCGGCGGCGCGCAGTTCCAGCGGTGGCGCTTCCCAGGGCTGGTGCACGTAGCGGTCAGGCAGGCCGGCGAGTTCAGGCACGTAGCGCCGGACGTAGGCACCCGCACCATCGAATTTCTCGCCCTGGGTCACCGGATTGAACACGCGGAAGAAAGGCTGCGCGTCGATGCCGGTTCCCGCCACCCACTGCCAGCTTGCCGCATTGCTGGCGAGGTCGGCATCCACCAGCGTGTCCCAGAACCATCTCTCCCCCTCCTCCCAGGAAATGAGCAGATGTTTGACCAGGAAACTCGCGGCGATCATGCGCACGCGGTTGTGCATCCAGCCGGTCTGCCAGAGCTGGCGCATGCCGGCATCGACGATGGGCAGGCCGGTCTGGCCGCGCTGCCAGGCGTGCAGACCCTCGGGGTCGCGCCGCCAGGCCAGAGCAGCGAAGGCCGGGCGCAGCGGTTGTTCCGGCAGGGTGCGGTGGTGCCAGAGCAGGTAGGCGGAGAAATCGCGCCAGATCAGCTCGGCGCGGAAGGTGCGCGCATGTTCCCCCTCACCGGCGCGCAGCGAGGCGTGCCAGATGGTGCGGGGCGAGATTTCGCCGAAGTGCAGATGCGGCGAGAGCATGGAGGTGCCGTCCTGCGCAGGGAGATTGCGGCCGATCCCGTAGTTTCCGACCGCCGCATGAAGAAAACGCTGCATGCGCGCGTCGGCGGTACGTTCTCCAGGGGTCCAGGTTTCGCGCAGGCCGAGGGCCCAGTCGGGACGCGCCGGCAGCAGGCCCCAGGCGTCGAGTTTTTCCGAGGCGGGCGCATCTGCCCCGTGCAATTTTTTCGGCCCCGGCAGGGGCGCCGGCGGCGGGCCGGCGCGCACGGCATTCGCGAACGGGGTGAACATGCCATAGATGCCGCCCGTTTGCGTCCGCACAGCCTCCGGGTCGAACAGGGTGGCGCCGGGGTGGCGGGTGAAGGTCCGGCCTTCGGCGTGCAAAATTTCGGCGACCTCGGCGTCGATGTCGCGCCAGAACGGCTCGTGCGCGGTGGTGGCGTGCACCGAGTCGGCACAGGCTTCGGCCGCCAGCGCGGGAATGACGTCGGCACTGCGGCCGCGGCGCAGCACCAGCGGTGCGCCGAGCGCGGCAAGGTCGCGGCCCAGCGACGCGAGGCTGTGGTGCAGCCACCAGCGCGCAGCACCGCCCATGGCCCAGGCGCCGGCGCCCTCGTCATCCAGCACATAGACCGGCAGCACACGCTCCGCAGTACGCACCGCCTGGTGCAGTGCCGCATTGTCCTGGATGCGCAAATCCTGCCGGAACCAGACGAGGGCGACGCCATGTTTCATGACGCGCACGGCGCCGGCAGGGGAAATGTATAGAGCCGTGCCTCGCCCAGCAGATGCAAGCTGCCGCCTTGCGGAAACAGTGTGGCGAAGGCGGCGCTGCGCACGTCCAGCCCGCCGGTGTAGGCGCCGAACGCCGGCAGCACGATTTTACGCCCGTCACTGACGAAGCAGGGCCGCACCACCTGGCCGGCGCGCGTCGCGACCCGCGCCTTGGGGTGGAAATGGCCGGAGATTTCGCCCGACTCGGCGCTGCGCGCCTGGTGGCGGAACACAAGTGCGCCCTCGCTCCATTCCTCCACCGCCAGGCCCGGCAAGCCTGCGGGCGGCGCGGGATCGTGGTTGCCGCTCACCCAGACGATGCGCACGTCGCGCGCGATGTCCTCAATGGCCTTGCGGTCGGCCGCGGCGAGTCGCGCCGGTCCGCCGCCGTCATGAAAACTGTCGCCGACTGCCACCAGCACGCGCGGCCGCCAGTGCGCGCACAGCCTCGCCAGGCGCGCCAGCGTCAGCCCGCTGTCCCAGGGCGGCACGAGCTGGCCGCGCGCGGCGGCGGCGGTGCCTTTTTCCAGATGCAGATCGGCCACGGCCAGCACCGAGGCCGCCGGCCAGAATAGTGCGCCCGCCGGATCCAGCACGAGATGTTCGCCATTAAGATGAATTTTGCAGCTCATTACCACCAACGTAGCCCGCATGGAGCACTTGCGAAATGCGGGACCGGCGCGAATTCGGTGGATGGGTCTCGACCCATCACCTCGCCACCGCGCGCACGATGATGGGTCAAGACCCATCCTACGCTGTCGCCTCGGCCACCAGCGCCTCGGTTTCCAGCAGCAGCGCCTCCTCATCTGCCGCCGTGCGCACGCTCTCGCGGCCGATATCCAGCAGCACCGGCACCGCGAGCGGCGACACACGGTCCAGCCGCCGCACCACCAGCCCTGTATTCGCCCGCGCGAGCATGAGGGATACGCGGGACAGGTCGGTGAGGTGACCGGCCGCATCGGCCCTGGTCGCGCGGAGCAGAATGTGATCCGGCTGGTGGCGCCGCAGCACGTCGTAGATCAGGTCGGCGTTCACCGTGACCTGCCGCCGGTTTTTTTCCATGCCCGGGTGGTTGCGCTCGATCAGGCCTGCAATGACCGCGACGTTTCTAAACGTGCGGCGCAGCATGGAGCTTTCGGCCATCCATGCTTCCAGATCGTCGCCCATCATGTCCTGCGCGAAAAGCTCCGCCACATCCCGCGGCTCGTTCGCCGACCAGGCCGCAATGACGTAATCCGTGGCGACGAAACCGAGCGGCGCAACCCCGGCGCGCTCCATGCGCCGGGTCAGCAGCATGCCCAGCGTCTGGTGCGCGTTGCGGCCCTCGAACGCATAGGCGACCGTGTACCAGCGCCCGTCCCGCGGAAAAATCTCGACCAGCAGATTGTCCGGGCCAGGCAGCTCGCTGCGGCCGCGCTGCAATTCCAGCCATTCGCGCAACGGCTCGGGGTAGGCGTCCCATTGCGCAGGATCGTGAAGCATGGAGCGGACACGCGAGGCTAAATTCGTGGTCAGCGGCATGCGGGCACCGGCATAGGCGGGGACCATGGGGGTGCCGGCGCCGCCGTCGGTGCATTCCACGATGGTTTCGCGTATGCGCTCGAAGCGCAGCAGGCGGGCGGCGAACATGAAGGTGTCGCCGGGGCGGAGCGTGTTCGCAAAATATTCTTCGACCTCGCCGAGGTTGCCGCCGCGCATGCCAATCAGCCGCACTTTTAGTACGGGCGCCTCTACGATGGTGCCGATGTTCATGCGGGCTTGCCGTGCGGTGCGGTCGCCACGGATGTGCACACGGCCTTCCGAGTCACGAAAAAGCTTGCGGTAGCGGTCGTAGCTGGCGAGCGCGTAGCCGCCGTTTTCGACAAAGCTCAGCACGTCGTCGAAATCGCGGCGGGAGAGTTCCGCGTAGGGGGCGGCGCGCTGCACCTCGGCAAACATGTCGTCGGGCATGAAGGGGCCGGCGGCGGCGGTGAGCAGAAGGTGCTGGGCGAGCACATCCAAGCCGCCGGGGCCGGGCGGGTCGCCGTCCAGCTCGCCCGCCGCCACACCTTCCATGGCGGCCTGGCATTCCAAAACTTCGAAACGGTTGGCGGGGACCAGGATGGCGTCGCTCGCCTCATCCATGCGGTGGTTCGAGCGCCCGACGCGCTGCAACAGGCGCGAGACGCCTTTGGGGGCGCCGACCTGGATCACCTGGTCCACCCCGCCCCAGTCGATGCCGAGGTCGAGCGAGGAGGTGGCCACCACCGCCCGCAAGGCGCCCGCCGCCATCGCCGCCTCCACGCGCTTGCGGTGGGCGATATCCAGACTGCCGTGGTGCAGGCCGATCGGCAGCGTCTCATCATTGAGCCGCCACAGCTCCTGGAACAGCAGCTCGCCCTGGGCACGGGTGTTGACGAAGACGATGGTCATGCCGGCGGCGCGTATGCGGTCCAGAATGACGCCGGCGGCGGCGAGCCCCATGCGGCCGGACCAGGCGATGCGCTGCTCCGGCAGCATCATGCGCAGTTTGGGCGCGGCGCCCTCCGCCACTTGCACCAGCCGAACCGGGCCGCCGGCGCCGACGTAGTTAAGTACTGCTTGTGGGTGGGCGACGGTGGCGGAAAGCCCGACACGGCGCGCCTTGGGGGCGAGCGTGCCGAGCCGCGCCAGGCCGAGCGCCAACTGGTCGCCGCGCTTGGTGCCTGCGAGCGCGTGGATTTCATCGATGACGATGGTGGCGAGGCCGGCGAAGAACGCCCCGGCGCTCTCCATGGAGAGCAGAACCGCCAGGCTTTCGGGCGTAGTCAGCAGAATATCGGGCGGCGTCTCGCGCTGGCGGCGACGGTGGTCGGCGGACGTGTCGCCGGTGCGCGTGTCGATGCGGATGGGCAGGCGCATCTCTTCGACCGGCAGGGTGAGGTTGCGGGCGATGTCGGTGGCCAGCGCCTTCAGCGGGCTGACGTAGAGCGTGTGCAGGCCTGACATGTCCCGCGGGTTTGCGAGCGCCACCAGGCTGGGCAGGAAACCCGCCAAAGTCTTGCCGCCACCGGTCGGCGCGATGAGCAGCACGCTGACGCCGGCATTGGCGGCTTCGAGAAGGGCAAGCTGGTGAGGGCGGGGTGCCCAGCCCTTTTGGGCAAACCAGTCCACGAAGGATGGCGGCAGCATGAAAGTTTACGATGACAGGTCACGTCGTCCACAGCAACCGACGCCAGCACAGGGGCCTGGGGACTCGCACTTGGAATTTTCCTGACAGACATCTCGAGGCGGACCGCAAGCCCGTCCGGAAAGGCCGAAGCCAAAATAGACAAAAGTTTTTTGGTTCTTTTTTTCAAAAAAGAACTGCTTTCTCACCGACCGTCTGCGAGATTCTTGGGCCGATGGGTCGAAAAATCCAAGTTCGATTGCCCTGGACAGCGCGGGCCAGGCGTTTGCCGAAGCCGTGGCAATGCGGCTACAACGGGGGCGGTTTGGAGCAAGATAGAGGGCCGGATCGTGGCTCCAGTCTCCTGCCGCAAGGTTGCCGGGTTAGCACAGTGGTAGTGCAGCGGTTTTGTAAACCGAAGGCCGGGGGTTCAAATCCCTCACCCGGCACCAAAGGGCGCAGCGCCCACCGGCTTGCCGATGGCAAGGCCGCATTCAGGCCGGACATGCGACTCAGAGCGGAACAGCCAGCGTTCGCTTCAGGAGCTTGAGAACCACGCTGGTGGTGAATTTCCGGACGTTGGGATTCTCGGCCAGCATCTGGTCGGCAAGTGCGTCAAACGACTCCACCGAATCGGTCACCACCACCAGCGTGTAGTCGCCGCGGCCGGTCAGGCACCAGGCTTGCTGGACTTGCGGCGTCCGGGCGATCCACTGGTGAAGCGGCGCCAACAGCTCCGGACGGTCGCGTTCGAGTTCCAGTTCCACCAGCAAGGTGACGCTGGCCCCCACCAGCTTCGGGTCCACCACGGATACGTCCCGCAGGATGATCCCCTGGTCGCGGAGCCGCTGCAACCGCCGCTGCGTGGCGGAAACGGAGGTGCCGACACGCTCGGCCAATGCAGCGATCGTCACCCCGCAATCCTGCTGCATGACCCGCAAAATGGCGCGGTCGGCCTCGGTCAATGATACGGAGTTGGGCATGGAAAACCCTGTTGGACATAAAAAACTGCAATAACAAACCGCAAACTATACAAAAAGAGGGAAAAGGCCCCGCCGCTCGCGGCTATTTTCGCGCTCACCATGAGTGTGCAATCCACGACAAAACCCACGGCCGGCCTCGCTCAGCCGGCAGTGCTGCCCACGCTTGCGCTCGTGTTGGCCATGATCTCCTTCGCGATGGGCGCGTCATTGGCAAAGCGCCTCTATCCGCTGGTCGGCGCCGAGGGGGCGACTGCCCTGCGCCTGGTCATCGGCGCCGTGTTTCTGACCGTGATCTTCAGGCCCTGGCGGCTGCGGCCGCGCGGCCATTGGCGGACGCTGCTCTGCTATGGCGTCACGCTGGGGACGATGAATTTGATGTTCTACATGGCCTTGCAATCCATTCCGCTTGGCCCTGCGATTGCGATCGAATTTTTAGGGCCGCTGGCGCTGGCGGTGTTCGCCTCCCGCAGGAGAACCGACCTGCTGTGGATCGGTCTGGCAGCCGTGGCCTTGGCGCTGCTGCTGCCACTGTCGCAGGCGGCGGTGGCGTTGAACGGGCGTGGTGTAGCGTTCGCGCTAGGCTCGGGCGCACTCTGGGCCGCCTATATTGTCTTCGGACAGCGCGCGGGCAGGGCGCTTGGCAGTTCGGCCACGGCGGCCGGCATGATCGTGGCAGCTTTGATGATCGCGCCGATCGGCGTGGCACACGCGGGAACGGCGCTGTTCGCACCGCATGTGCTGGCGCTCGGCCTGGTGGTCGGGCTGTTGTCCAGCGCGCTGCCGTATGCGCTGGAAATGGTGGCGTTACGCCGGCTGTCATCGAGCACCTACGGCACGCTGGTGAGTGCCGAGCCGGCGATCGGCGCGGTGATGGGTTTCGTGTTTCTCGGCGAGTTTCTGTCGGCCACGCAATGGCTGGCCGTGGGCCTGATCGTGCTCTCCTCGGCTGGCGCCACGATAACGGCGCACAACCACGTTGATCCAAGTATAGATTAACAAAACCTTTAATAATTACCGCATAGCAGACCAGAAAAGTATTATATTGTTTTTCTGTTTTGATTCGGTGGATGATGATGCCGCGCACCGAATATTCCGTATCGGCAGATACAACCGCCGGTTTCGATCGGCCAGTATAGCGGTCATTTATCATGCCCACGCGAGCGAAGCGTGCATCTGCCAGGCGGCTGGGAGGTGCTGTGTTCAGACGGCTCACCCCGACCGCTCGGCAGCAGCCACAGGACGGTGACGGTGGGGTCAGGCTGGATGGTGCCATGTTGGGCACGGGGCTGGTGGCGCAGGGCGCGTTTGGTGGCCTCGGGTTCGACGACGGGTTTGAGCCGGGGCGCGAGCGGCCGGCGCTGGATCGGGAGGTGCAGGCGGCGCTTGCGGCCGGCGCGGGCAAGCTGACGATTGCCGGCCTGCCAGCCTATGAGTTTGCCGTATCGCTCCGCTACGCCCACATCCCAGGCGCCAACCGCGTGCTGCGGGATGAGCCAATTCGCAAAAGTTTTTTGGTTCTTTTTTTCAAAAAAGAACGCCTTGCTTCCTTTCTGCCTAAGCTTGTGCACACGATCCGCGACCGTATCACTGCGGCAGGACGTATAAGGTGATGCTCTGCGCCGGCAGCGTATCGGTGAGCGTGCCGCCCGACCACGCCAGGCTCGGCATAGCGATAATGGCGTTGGCCGAGGTCAGCCGGTACACGGTCGCGGTTCCGGCGGCCGCGACATGCGCCAGCGACAGGGTCAGCGGCGTGGTGCCCGAGAGAATTTTGCTGATGACCATGATGGTCAGCGCGCCATCTTTCGCCCGCAGGGCTGCGAAGGCCGAAAGATTGTCGGGGTCAGGCGCCGCGGCGGAGACCGAAGTTTCGCCAAAGGTGTTGTTTTGCCCATCATAGTTGCGATACATCTGCATCGCCTTGTAGGTGGGCGTGGTGGCGGCCGGCACGGTCCAGCGCGTGGCCATGCTCAGGCCATAGGCGCCGAAAATGCCATCGATATCGGCCTGGGCGGTGGCGCCATTGATGCTGGCTTCGGCGCCCCAGTTATATTCGGTGATCGCGGTCGGCGTGCCGGCGTAATAATAGCTGGATATCCAGCCCTGCAGGCGCGGGATCAGATCGACTTTGGCGCCGATCCAGCTTTCGCTGACATAATTCGGGTCCCATAATTGCCGGGTCGAGCGGTTGCGTAACAATTGCGTGGCCTGGCTGACATCGTTGCTGAATTCCCCGCCCTGCGGGTAGAAATGCACGCTCACGACATCCACCGGATGGCCTGCCGCCTTCCATTGAGTCAGCAGCCAGGGAATGTAGTCCATCCCGCCTTGTTCGCGGGCGTGGTCGGGGTAATTCTGGTAATTGTGCGAATATCCCCATTGCTGGTCGTAGCCGGAATAGGAATACGCGAACCAGCCCCATTCCTCGGGCGCCACGATCTTGGCGGCCGGATCGAGCGCCTTGATCTTGGCTGACATGTTCAGCACTTTGGCGTTATATTCGTCGGCATGCGGGCCGATCGGATGGATGTCGCGGTGGGTGGAGAACCAGATGCTCGCCTCATTATCCATCAGGTAATAGGGCAGGCCGCCGGCGCTCGCGCGGTGCCAGTTTTGCACAAGATGGCTGATCCACACGGTCTCCTTGGCCGGGGTGTCAATGATATAGGCATCGTTAGGATCGTTGGCGACGGGCGTCTTGCAATCAGTCTTCAGCCCGTCGCCGGCATCGGGGAACCACGGATCGACGCTGCATTGCGCGCCATATTTCTTCACCGAATAGCTCGGCAGGATGCTGCTGTCCGGCCCGAGCCTGGCGACCCAGCCGACCAGCGGCACGGTCATCATCGGCGACGCGCCGCCAGCTTTTGTCGTACTGATAAAACTGTCGGCCTCGGCACCTTCGGTGGCACTGCCTTGCGGATAGCTCTCGAAATAATAGTCGCTGTCGAGGTTCTGCGCGTTGTTGACGTAGCTGTAGGTGGACATGTTGTCGCCGCCCCAGCGGTTCAGCGGCGCGTTCAGCGCCTTGAGGTCCGCCGTGGACGCGAAGGCCACGCCATAGATCAGCGGTGAGATAGGGTGCACGCGGGCGGTCGCATCGACGGCGACCGTCACCGCCGGGTTCTGCGCCAGCGCCGATGTGGAGATCGCCATACACAGCAGACTCACACGCAGCATTGCAAACACCCTGTTACGGGGCTTACATACAACCATAGGGTGAATGGACCGATAAGATTTTCGCGCAAGCCTCATGGTCGGTTAACGTGGCACGGTCCAAGATTCTGCCGCCATTGTGCCACATCGTCACTCGCATAAGCGCCGTTTGCGACTATACTCCTTGCTGCAGGAGAGGTGGTCATGCTGACGATCGACATCGAGCAGGAGGAGGATGGGCGTTGGATTGCTGAGGTCACCGCGGTGCCTGGCGTTCTCGCCTACGGTGAGACCGCGGCCGAAGCGCGCTCGCGCGCGGCGGCTCTCGCATGCCGCGTCATCGCGGACCTGATTGAGCACGGTGAGCCGGTTCCAGCCAACGCCTGTAGCGTGGGTTTTAACCCACGGACGCGGCCGCGACGCCCGAAGACGTGAGTTAAAACCCACGCTACAGGCTACGTAACAGCTGACGCGAACGAAATTCCCTCTCCCCCGTTAAGGCCCCGAACGCCTTGACCGGAGCCGGCCCCAAGTGGATTTGCAACCTTCCGACGTTGCCGGGAAACCCATCGCCTTCATGATGCTCTATGTCCGCCAGCGCGCCTGGGCGCATGCGGCCATCATCACCTCCGTGCTCATCGCCGTGCTCGCCTCCGTCGGCTCGCAATATGCCGTCAAACATCTGGTCGATGTCATGTCGGCCCATAACGTCGCCGGCGTGTGGATGGCGTTTCTGATCCTCGCCGGCCTGATCGCGGCCGACAATCTCACCTGGCGCATCGGCGGCTGGATCGCCACCCACGCTTTTGTCGCCGTCACCGGCGACATGCGCAGCGACCTGTTCCGCTATCTCACCGGCCACGCCGCCTCCTATTTCGCCGACCGGCTGCCCGGCACGCTCGCCGGCCGCGTCACCGCGACCTCGAACGCCATCTACACGGTGGAGAGCGTGTTCGCGTGGAATGTGCTGCCGCCCATCGTGGCCGTGCTCTTCTCCATCGCTTTGCTGCTGAGCGTGAACTGGGCGATGGCGCTGGTGCTGGTCGTCGGTGCCGCGCTGGTCGCCTTTATCCTTGTGCGCTTGGCCGCCAACGGTCAGTCGCTGCATCAGCAATATGCATCCAACGCCGCCTCCGTCGATGGCGAGCTGGTGGACGTGCTGACCAACATGCCGCTGGTGCGCGCCTTCGGCGCCATCGGGCGCGAGCATTCGCGCTTCAACGCGCATGTGCAAGGCGAGGTCGCCGCCCGCCGGCGCAGCCTGCGCTACCTGGAAAAACTGCGCCTGTTCCACGCGGCCACCACCGCGGCGCTGACCGCCGGCGTGCTCGGCTGGGCGATCTGGCAATGGCAGCACGGCCATGAGAGCGTCGGCGACGTCGTGCTCGTCAGCACGCTCGGCGCCACCATCCTGCACGGCTCGCGCGACCTGGCGGTTGCCATGGTCGAGCTGGTGCAGCACGTGGCCCGCGTGTCCGAAGCGCTCACCACGCTGCTGGAACCGCACGGCTGGACCGACGTGCCCGATGCCCAGCCGCTGCATTTGGCACGCGGCGCGGTCACTTTCGAGCGTGTCACCTTCGCCTACCGCCGCGGCCATCCGGTGCTGCGCGATTTTCGTCTGACCGTGCGCGCCGGTGACAGGGTAGGGCTCGTCGGCCGCTCGGGCTCGGGCAAATCCACCGTGCTTGCCCTGCTGCAACGCCTGCTGGTCGCCGACCGCGGGCGCATTCTTATCGATGGCCAGGATATCGTGAGCCTCACACAGGAAAGTTTGCAGGATGCGATTTCCGTCGTGCCGCAGGAGGTGTTGCTCTTCCACCGCTCCCTGCGCGAGAATTTACGTTATGGAAGACCGGATGCGACTGACGAAGAGGTGCTCGCGGCGGCCGACGCCGCCTCCTGCACCGGCTTCATCAAGGATCTGCCCGAAGGGATAGACACGATCGTCGGCGACCGCGGCGCGAAACTTTCCGGCGGGCAGCGGCAGCGCATCGCCATCGCCCGCGCCTTCCTGCGCAACGCGCCGATCCTGCTGCTGGATGAAGCAACGTCCGCGCTGGACAGTGAATCCGAGCAGGCGGTGCAGGCGGCGCTGGATAGGCTGATCGAGGGGCGCACGGTTATTGCTGTGGCCCACCGTCTGTCCACTTTGCGAAATTTCGACCGGATTCTTGTCATGCAATCGGGGCGTATTGTGCAGGATGGGCCGCCTCGGGAGTTGGAGCGCAAGGCCGGGCCGTTTCGGGATCTGCTCAGTCGGCAGATGGCGCTTCCGGATGTTTGAACGAAGCAAGCTCAATCCACGAGATACAGCCCGCTCGCAAGATCCAAAGCAAAACCACGAAGGCGCGAAGGCGCGAAGAGGCGCGAAGGTGCGAGACCAAAAAAACCCTCGCAGTGGCGGGTCTTTAACGGCTTCCGCCTTCGTGCGCCTTCGCGCCTTCGCGTCTTCGTGGTTGATCTTAGGATGTTTCCGCAGGCGCGAAGTTCAAAGAGTGGGCCGCGACCTGGCGGGCGGCATCGTGGCAGATCACGCGATACGAGCATTTTTTCTCTTGTTTGTGTTATGCGCCGCCGCACCCCAGACCGTACAAATCCCCCCCGACCACGCCACCGCCATCCTCGGCGCCCCCGTCGCCGGCCCCGACGGCAAAGATTTAGGCCGCATCATCGACGTTCTGGTGGACGGCACGGGCCAACCCCGTGCCGCGGTGATCGACTTCGGCGGTTTTCTGGGGATGGGCGCCCGCCATATCGCCGTCTCCTGGGCCAATTTGCATTTCACCCCGACCGCGCCGGACAAGATGACCATCACGCTCGACCTCAGCGCGGATCAGATCAAGGCAGCGCCCGCCTACACGGATACGAAGCCGGCAGCCGTCGTGGTAGCCAGGCCCGCGCCGAAATAGCACGCAGATGGACGCAGGCATCGCACCACCGGCCGTGCCTGATCCGAGAAGCATGCGCGGCCTGGACATTGTCTCGCTCTCCATCGCCGGCGTGCAAACCGGCTGGGGCCCGTTCATTGCCGCGTTCCTGACCATCCATAAATGGACCCAGGCGGATATCGGCGTCGCTTTGAGCGTCGGCACGCTGACCGGCATCGTCAGCCAATTGCCGGCCGGCATGCTGGTGGACCGGATGCGCAGCAAGCAGTTTGCGTGCGCTATCGCCACGGTGGCGATTGCCGGCGGCGCGCTGCTCATTGCGCTCATGCCCACGCTGCCGCTGGTGCTGCTCGCCGAAGCCCTGCATGGATTTGCAAGCTGCATGCTCACACCAGGCATTGCCGCGATGAGCGTAATTCTCATCGGCAGCGGCGTGGTGGGTGAACGGCTCGGCCGCAACGCCCGCTTCGCCGCCATAGGCAACGGCTGTGCCGCGGCCATCATGGGTTTGTCAGGAAAATTTTTGCCTACGTCATCGGTGTTCTGGCTGGCAGCAGGCCTTGGGCTGCCTGCGCTCTATGGCTTGCGCATGATCCGCCTGCCGCAAATGCCATCAGCCGTCGCCGGCCATCAGGCGCCGGCCACAACGCCGATGTTCCCATGGCGCGTGCTACGTGACCGGCGTTTGCTGATCTTTGCAGCCTGCGCCACACTGTTTTTTCTCTCCAACGCGGCAATGCTGCCGCTGGCAGCGTCGGAGGCAACGATGCGCGCCTCATCCGGGGCGAACGCGATCATCGCCGCCTGCATCGTGGTGCCGCAGCTGCTGGTCGCCGCGCTCTCGCCCTGGGTCGGCCGCATGGCCGAGCGTCTGGGCCGCCGCCCGATGCTGCTGCTGGGGTTTGCCGCTCTGCCGTTGCGCGGCCTGCTGCTGGCAAGCACGCCGCCGCCTGATCTGCTGATCCCGATCCAGGCGCTCGACGGGGTCAGTGCCGCCGTGTTCGGCGTCATGCTGCCGCTGGTCGTCGCCGACCTCACCCGGCGCTCCGGCCATTTCAATTTTGCGATGAGCGCCGTTGGGCTCGCCGCCGGCCTCGGTGCCACTATCAGCACGCTGGCCGCCGGGACCGCGGCCGATGCTTTTGGCTCCCGCGCGGCGTTTCTCGGGTTGAGCGCGTGTGGCGCCGCCGCCGCCGCCGTGGTGTGGTTTGTGATGCCGGAAACGCAACAAGACCGTATCCCGTAGGGTGGGCTTCAGCCCACCCTACGGGATGACGCTCAGTAGAACAGGATCGCGCCCGTGGTGAACGCGTTGGAGTCGGCGCTGTTGCCGCCATGCGCGTGGTCGGTTTCGTGCGCGTATTCGCCGACGAGCGTCAGCCAGTCGGTCAGCGTGTAATAGCCGGCAGCGACTTCGCTTTCGTTACGCCGCATCAGCAGCGGATCCACGGCCTCGCCTGACGCCTTGAACAAGGAGCTTTCACCGTAGCTGGCAACGAGTTTCAGTTTCGGAAGTACCTTGAAGCTGCCTTGCACATAATAGCCTTCCGAATCGCGGAACTGGCCATTCGGTGCCACGCCATCAAAAAATTTGCCGGTCGAGCCTACGCCAGTGCCGCGGTAGCCGTATCCGACCAGGCCGACCGGGCCGACATCGACCTTGATGCCGCCTTCGCCGGCGCCGGCGAGCTTGCTGTTGCGCGTCTGCACGCCATACACGGTAATCCCCTGTTGCGGCTGCGTCATGAAACCGCCCCAGATATGGGTGTCGAACGCAGCGCCCTTGTAATCGTAGGTGAGCTTGCCTTCGAACTCCGGCGTATTATGTTCGGTCGCGCTACCCGACAGGCCCGAGAAATTGAACTCGTTCAGCGGCTGGAAGGCGCCCACCGTCGCCTGGAAGCCCGCGAAAATGGGGCTCGCGTAGCTGATTTGCGGCATGAAGTCGGTATAGATGTAGCCGATGCCGATGCGCCCGAGCGAGGTGTTCGCCGGATCGGCGTTACCGCCGGTGGACCCCACACTCAGCAGCGTCGCATCATTGAGAATGGCATCGGAGCCAAAAATGCCGATGTCACGGCCGATCTTGAACGTGCCGAGATCTTTCGTGCCGAACGTCATATAGGTCTTGCGGAAATCCACGCCCGAAGTGCCGAGTGCGGTGGCTGTGCCGCCATTGTTCGCGTTCAGCAAACCGACCGACGCGCTGTTCAGGCCAGGATAGGCGCCGAACACGGCGCTGATATCGATGCCAGCCTGCGTCGTGGCCGCAGAGACGATGATCGCCCCCGGCAGCAGGCCGTTGCGCACGGCCGAGGAGTCGAAACCGCTGGCATCCGCAAGCCCGCCGTCCACGGCATGCCCCGGCGTCGCCGATGCGGCGCTGGAGAAAGTATAGTAGCCGTTGACGATGCCCGAGACATTCAGATCCACCTGGCCGACACGAATCGTCACACCGCTGCCAAGCTTATAGGGCATGGCATGCACGATGCCGGGATCGGCCTCCATCTCGGCCTGCATCGACTCCGCCTTGCGCATGGCGGCATCTGCTGCGGCCGCACTGGCGGCGGCGGCGAGAGCCGCCTGGCGTGCCTGGGCCGCCGCCGTCTCATCCGGCGCGGTCGTGTCGAGCGGCGCTGCTTCGTGGCCGTGCCTGTGCGCGGCCGCGCGCGCATTGTGCAAATGCTTGGCCATCAGGGCGGAGTATTCCGCCGATGTCAGACTGCCTTTGGCCTTCAGAATGTCCAGCAAATCCGTATATTCGTCGGCGCTGGCGGCGGCTGAGACAAAAAGAAAGGCGGATGCGAGCAAGGCTGCCCGAGTATTCATCATGTTTCCCCCAACAGGCCGCGTTGCTCGCGGTCCTTCGATGATGCAGTGCAGCACAGCCAGGGTTCGGAGACCGGGAATGGTTGCCTGCACGGCTCGGGAGAATCTAGAACGCCGGCGCGCGTCTGGCGATTGTTTTTGCGACGTTTGCCCCGAAAAATTGGCCGGAAGTGTCGCACTGTTGCACCAATGCATAAGACCGATGGCCTATAGACTTGGTCAAATTGCCGGATGGCGCTGCCCGGTCAGGCCGTCTAGCCTGGTACGATGACCCATGCTGTAGCCCTCGAAGCCTCCGCCTCGCCGCCCGCCGGCGCGGTTCTCATTGCCGACGACCACCCGCTGTTCCGCGACGCCTTGGCCCAGGTGGTCGGCTCCACCCTGCCGCTGGCCCGCGTGGTCGAGGTCGGCAGCGTCGATGAGGCGCTGGAGGCGCTGGCGACCGGCGATTTCGAACTCATCCTGCTGGATGTGAACATGCCCGGCATGAACGGCATGGCCGGCCTGCTCGCGCTGCGCCGCCGCGCGCCGGCGACGCCCGTGGTGATCGTCTCCGGCCGCGAGGACCGCGACACGGTGGACCAGGCCATCGGCTGCGGCGCCGCCGGCTTCATCCCCAAATCCCTCTCGCGCGACGGCATGCGCACAGCGCTCCGCGCGGTCCTCGCCGGCGACATCAGCCTGCCGGACGAACACGCCGCCGACGGTGCGGGCGTCCGCCAGGCTTCCGTCGCCGCCTTGTCGGCGCAGCAGCGCCGGGTGCTTGAAATGATTTCTGCCGGCAAGGCCAACAAGATTATTGCGTATGAGCTGGATATTTCGGAGAGTACGGTGAAGGCGCATGTCACCGCAATCCTGCGCAAGCTCAATTTGCGCAGCCGCATCCAGGCGGCTTTATATGCGACCCGCCAGGGGTAGATGCGTAGGGTGGGCTTTAGCCCACCACAACAGCCACCGCACGCTCGAACGCTAACCGCCACGCCAATTTACTGCCGCTCGCCGGTGTTCCCCAATTCATCGCCGTCAATCACCCAATCCCTCACGTACATGCCAAGCCGGACGCACCTGGCAAAACTCGAAAACTTCCAATCGGCGGCATGCGCTGCAAGCCTGTGCTTCACCGGATTGAAGTGAATGTAGTCCATATGAGCAGCGTAATCCCGCTCATCGCGAATCGTATGCTCCCAATACCTGCGTTGCCAGATGCCGCTTTCGCGTTTTCGGACCAGGGAGGGGCGCGGCCTGTCCGTCCGCCGCACCGAATGCGAAAATGTCGCCTTGATCAATTGCCAGCGGGCCGGATATGCGAAATCATCAGACGGCAGAGTCCATAAGCAATGCATATGATCCGGCAGCACCACCCACGCATCGATATGGAACGGATACCGGGCCCGCGCGGCCTTCACCGCGCCTCGGAGTGCTTCAATTTCGGTGACCAACAGATCAGACCGGCGATCTTGCAGAGTCACCGTCAAGAAGTAGGATCCGCCTTCGATCCGGTTGCGACGATAATTCGGCATTGCTTTACTCGTTACGACGGTGGTTGGTGGGCTGAAGCCCACCCTACGTGATAAAACCGCAAATCGCAACGAAATACCGTAGGGTGGGCTTCAGCCCACCACTTTATACCTCAATGGTGCGGCTGTGGTGGGCTGTGAAGCCCACCCTACGTCACCAAAACTAAGCCTCAAACGGCACCGAAGTCAGCACATGCGTAATCAAACTGCGCAGCCGGGCAGGGCGCACAGGCTTGTGCATCAAATGGTGGCCGGCGGCAGCAACAAGCGCAGCGACTTCAGCAGAGTAATCGGCGGTGGCAACAACGCAAGGTACATCCCCCCAGCGCCGGCGCAGGGTCGCGATCGCCTCCAGGCCGGTGGAAGCCCCCAGATGGTAGTCCGCAATAATCACATCGGGCGCGTCCCCCGCATCCGGGGATTGCAGCGCCTCGGCCGCCGAGCGGGCGCCGGCCACCTTCATGCCCCAGCCGCCCAAAAGCACGCCCATGCCTTGCAGAATATGCGGCTCGTCATCGATCAGTTGCACGGTGCGGCCGCGCAGCGTGGCGGGGCCATGCAACTGGCCCGGAACTGACGCCGGGCGCCGCAAACAGGCGGCCGGTTCGTCCGACACAGGCAGCACAATACCAAAGAAACTGCCGCGGCCAGGCACGGAGCGCACCACCAGCCGATGCCCAAGCATACGGCTGATGCGCTGCACAATGGACAGGCCAAGGCCCGCGCCGCGCCCGGTGCAGTCGCTGCCAGGCGGCAGGCGGCGGAATTCCTCAAAAATCTCGTCCTGCTGCGCCGCCGCAATGCCGATGCCCGTATCCCACACGCCCACCAGAACACCGTCCCGGTGCGGCTTATGGCCGATCAGCACGCCGCCGCGCACCGTGTAGCGCAGCGCGTTGGAAATCAGATTGCGCAGGATGCGCCCAAGTAATTTCGGATCGGTCCGCACCACCACATCGCCGGCAAACAAGCGCAGGCGGAGGCGGCGCCGTGCCGCGATCATGCCGTATTCGTCCGCCACAGGCCGCAGCACGTCAGCCAGCGCAAAACTCGCGGGTGCTGCCGGAATCACCCCCGCATCGAGTTTCGCGACATCCAGCAACGAAGTCAGCAAATCATCCACCGAATCCAGCGCGGAGAGCGCATGGCGCACCAGCTCGCGATTCGGCGGCGACATGCGGCGCTCGCTCAGCGCCGAAGCAAACACCCGCGCCGCCGCCAGAGGCTGCAAAAGATCGTGATTGGCAGCCGCAAAAAATTTCGTCTTGGCCAAATTCACCTGCTCGGCCTCTGCGCGTGCCGCCATCATTTCGATGTTGGCTTGCAGCAGCTCCGCCGTGCGTTCGGCCACGCGCCGCTCCAGACTTTCGTTAGCGGTACGCAACGCTTCGACCACCTCACGCTCGCGCCGAGCCTCCTCCTCGCGCTTGATGCCGGTAATGTCGGTGTAGAGCGAGACGGTGCCGCCATCCTCCATGCGCCGTTCCGAAATTTGCAGCCAGACACCGCCACGAAATTCCACCACGAACGGCTCACCGGGGCTCCTGTGCCGCGCCAGGCGGAACGCCCGCCAATCCTGCGCACTCTGCCCCTCGGGCAGCACGATGTTGCACGCCCCGGCAGCAACCACCTCCTCAAAAGGCGTGCCTGGCTCGGCCGGCAAATCGCCCCACACTTCGCGGTAGCGCCGGTTGGCAATAACGACGCGGTCCTCCGCGTCGCATAACATGATCCCCTGGTTGATCGTCTCGATGGCGGCCGCCAGGCGTGCGCGCGCCTGTCCCTCCTCATCGCGCGCCCCTTTCAGTGCCTCATTCACCCGCTCCAGCTCGCGCAAGGCGGTGGTCAGCGCCGCCGTGCGCTCCTGCACCTGGTTGCCGAGGGCGGCCGCTGTCTGGAACAGCGCAAAACCGCCGCCGCTGGCCTGCGCGCCACGCTCGATAGCAGCGATCAGCGACGCGTTGATCTTACGCAATTTCGCGTTTTCGCGAGCAAGCGCCATGGCATCGAGGGCAGGGGGCTGGCCGATGTCAGGCATCGGTGCCGCCTGCCGCAATCGCGATACCGGTAAATGTGTGGTTCACATGCATGGCGTCGTACTGCTCGCCATAGGTCAGAAACCCGACCGCATTATGCCGGTCGGCCAAAGCGCCCGCCCGGCCGCGTGATCCCGCCTGGTCCATCTCCAGACCACGCAAAATACAGTCGAACGCAATCACCAGATCGGGCTGCCCGATCTCCGCGGTGACGGATGCAAAAACCTGTTCGAGGTTGCGCACAAGATCGACATTATGCGCGACCGTCAGCACCGCCCCCTCGTCGATAGCGCAGAGAAACGCCAGACTCCCATCCGCATTCACCCGGCGGATGGCGCGCACAAAACTCTGGTCGCCGACGCGCACCACCATCGGGTGGGTGGCGAAGGCGGCGGGCGTGAGTGCTGCCGGGTCCAGCCCGGTGATGCGCGCATATTCCAGCGCCGCCGGCTCGGCGTTGATTTCGGTGACCAGACGCAGCCGCGGGTCGGCGCCGGTCACCACCGTCTTTTCGTGACCAGGCACGAAATGCTCGGTTTTGAAGGCGTGAAACCGGCGGCTCGTGGCAACGACGATGATCAGCGCACAGTCGCGCCGGAATTGCCCCTCGTGGAGCAGAAAAGTGCGGTCGAAGCGCATGCCGTCGCCGGCCGAGCCGCCGCGTATGGGAATGCCGGCGAGCGCCCCATAGGCGGCGCTGATCACAAGTTCCTCACAGCCGCACATGCCATCGATCAGCGTCATGGCGAACAGGTTTTCGTGCCGCGCCCAGGGGGCGGCGTCGTGAATGGCCAGCCTGGTGCGCCGCACCACTTCCTGCATGGCGCCGGCATCGGCCGCGCGCAAATTCTCTATCAGCCCGACGGCGGCCGCGAACTCGGGCGCCGCCAGGCTGATGCCGGTGATGGCACCGCTGGCATAGCCGCCGGGGCCGATTTCACCCGCTGTGGTGCAGCCGGCGATGCGAACGCCAGGGAATGCCAGCGCCAGTGCCGCGGCCAGCGCATCGAGGTCGCGGTCCGGCGAGATGAACAGCAGAATCAGGCAGCACTGCGGGTGCCAAAGTGCCGCGTGCAGCGCCGCCGCCGCCGCCGCCGCGTCGCGCGCATGGGTGATGGCGCGCTGGACGCTGGCGCGTGTGGCAGCCTCGGTCATGGCGGCGGTACGGTTAGACATTTTTCCCGATGTATTTTGGCGCCAATTGACCACAGGCGCGCAAAAACACCAAGTACCCAGCGGCGGGGTTCAACCAGGCGTAGGCGCCGGAATCGACCTGTTCTGCTCATCCAGCAACGGAATCCCATACTCCTGCAGGATGGCGGTAATCTGCGCCATATCCTTGGTAATCACCGCATTCAACCGCCGGCGGAATTCGGTGGATCCCGGCCGCACGCCCATGGCGATGTGATAATCCAGCCGCACCCTGCTGGTTTCCGGATCGAGGAACACGGCGCGTAGCGGCAGATGGTCGCGCTTGATGTAGTAGCCGGCATAAGGCCCCCATAGCAGACCCACGCCGATCCGGTGCGCGACGAGGTCGGTCAGCATGTCATGCGCCGGCTGTTGGATGCGCGTATCGACCACAAGCTGATAGACCGCGACATTTTCCATCAGATCATGCTGCACGATCAGATCGGTCGGCGGGGTTGCCGCAATCAGGCCGATATGTTTGCCGATCAGCGAATAATCGCTGATGCGGTTGGTGGTGATGTGCGCATCCTCCGGCGTCACCAGCATGTAGCCGGTATGATAATAGGCCTGCGTCGTATCCAGGTCGCCCACACCGGCGACAGTGCCGATGATCACGTCGCACCGGTTCTTCAAGATCGTCGCGCGCACAAAACCCTGGCTGTCCGGAAACCAGGTGTAGGTCACCGGCAGTTTCAACTCGCGCCCGACGAGCTCGGCGATCTTGTTCTCAAAACCCTCGCCCTTGTCGTTGGAGAAGGGGAGGTTGTGCGGATCGGCGCAGACGCGAAGCTCGGTCTGCGACACGAGATCGACATTGCTCTGCGCCATCGCCGGTGCGGCCGCCAGGACACCGAGCAATACCGATAGACGCCGTAGGGTGGGCTTTAGCCCACCAAACCGGTGCACACTCGCGGTGTGGGCTAAAGCCCACCCTACGAAAATTCGGCTGTCCGCTTTCACGGCTCCAGATGTTCCGGATGCCCGCGGTCCAGCACGCCATCCGACCGGGCGAGCAAATACGCATAAATATTGTCGAGATTTTCGACCGCATCCTCGTTCACGCCGAACGCCGGCATCACCAGGTCGCTGGAATTGCTCACCGCTTTCTTGCCGTTGATGACGGTATTCTCGAACTGCTCCTTGCTGAGCACCTTGAGACTCTGCGTCAAATTCGGGGCGTACGAACTGCCCAGACCATCCGGCCCATGGCAGCGCATGCACAGATCCCCATAATATAAATAGCCTTTGTAGGTGGTCATATCCACCTTGTTCCCGCCCACAACTTTATAGGGTTTCGGACCGGCATCCGTCGCGTAAGCGGCGAAGCTGGAAAGTGCGGCGACGGTGGCAATGACCAAACTGATACGGGGAAGCATCCGATAACTCCGAAACGGCGATGCTGGGATCGTAAAAAATCCAGGCCAGGGAACAAGCCCTGGCCTGATGAGGCAGCCGGGAGCAAGCTCCCGGCTTGGCGTTTTAGTTGGACAGACCAAACACAGTCAGCACACCGCCGAGCTGCGTGTAGTTCGACAGCGATTTGTAAGCGCCGACAGCACCAAGGCCCGCGTTATCCTCGGTCAACCCAGCCGCCATGCCGATGCCGGCCCAGCCGCCCACGCCGGACAGAACGGCCAGATACTGCTTGCCGTCATGCTCGAACGTGTTGATGTTGCCAATGATGCCCGAAGGAGTCTTGAAGCTGTAGAGCAGCTTGCCGGTCTTCTGATCCACAACCTTCAGATTGCCGTCCAGCGTCCCGTAAGCCACGATACCGCCGGCGGTGGCAAGCGCGCCGGACCACACCGAGAAAGTCTCGTGATTGGTCCAGAGGATCTTGCCGTTATCCACGTCATAGGCAATGAAATTGCCCAGGTTGTTCTCACCCGAGGGCGGATACATCGAGAGCGTGGCGCCCACGAAAGGCTGGCCCGCGGTGTAGCTCACCTTGAACGGCTCGTAATCCATGCAGACGTGGTTGGTCGGCACGAAGAAGATATGCGTCTTCGGCGAATAGGCCGAAGGCTGCTCATCCTTGCTGCCGAGTGCCGCCGGGCAGACGTTCTTGGTGTTGTGGTCAGCACCCTGATCGCCAGGCGCATACGCACTCTGCACCTTCGGCACGCCGGTGGTCAGATCCACCTTGCTCGCCCAGTTCACCGCCGGGTCGAATTTCTCGGCCTCGAGCAATTTGCCGTCCGTGCGGTCCAGCACATAGGCAAAGCCGTTGCGGTCGAAATGCACCAGCGCCTTGGTCATCCTGCCGTGCACAGGCACGTCGGCAAGGATCATTTCATTGACGCCGTCATAGTCCCACTGGTCGTGCGGGGTCATCTGATAGACCCATTTCGCCGTGCCGGTCTCAAGATCACGCGCAAAAATGGTCATCGACCATTTATTGTCGCCCGGCCGCTGCGTCGGGTTCCACGTGCCGGGATTGCCCGATCCATAATAGACCAGGTTCAGCGACGGATCGTAGGAAATCCAGCCCCAGGTGCCGCCGCCGCCGTTCTTCCACTGATCGCCCTTCCAGGTTTTCAGCGACGAATTGGCGCCGACCGGTTTGCCAAGCGACGTGGTGTGCTCGGGGTCAAACTTGATCGCGTCATCCGGGCCGGAGCTGTAAGCCTTCCATGCCAGTTTGCCATCGGCGATATCATACGCGGTCAGGCGCCCCTGAATGCCGAACTCGCCGCCGCTGACGCCGACGAGCACCTTATCCTTCACCACGAGCGGCGCCGACGTGCCGGTTTCGCCCTTGGTGGCATCGCCATCCTTCACCGACCACTCGACCTTGCCTGTCTCCGCATTCAGCGCCACCAAAGTGGTGTCTGCCTGATGAAGAAAGATCTTCCCGTCGCCATAAGCAACGCCGCGATTCACCGTGTCGCAGCACATGACGGGAATGACGTCCGAATTCTGGGTCGGCGTGTATTTCCAAACGATTCGGCCGTTCTGGTTGAGGTCGAGCGCGAACACGGTGTTGGGGAAGGGGGTGGAGAGATACATCATGTTGCCGATGACGAGCGGACCGCCCTCATGGCCGCGCAGCACGCCGGTGGAAAAGGTCCAGACAGGGTGCAGGTTCTTCGCTGTGGTCGTGCTGATCTGGCTGAGCGCGCTATAGCGCTGGCTGGCGTAGTTGCCGAGCGGGATGACCCACTGCGCAGGGTCTTTGGACATGGTGTTCAGATCTTCGGCCATCGCCGCACCGCCGGCCAGGCTGGCGCCCAGCAGACAACATGCGGAAATTTTCAGTAACGACCGCATCGATATTCTTGGGGAGAGTTGCACGTTTTCATTCCTCCTAAACTATGCCCGAGCTTCGCCGGATCATTTGGACGTTGAACACGACGATATTACGCAACCTGCATGCGGAACACAATCCAGCCTTATCCGTAAGTCTATGTTGCAGTGCACACTAAAGTTGCGTTAATCACCGTAGCCAGGCCGCCCTGAGTCATCCGACTGGCGCTATCGCAGCGCCTCATGGGGCGGTGCCGCCGCCCCTCCTGCAAGTGCGACTTTGGTCGAAATGCGCAACCCATGCCAAGTAGAAAAATTCTACCGCGGTGCAGCATGGCTTACGCCTTTTCCTGATGCGGCACATCCACCTCGCAGCGCCAGCGCGACAGGTGCCATTTCGGATGGGCCACGAGATATTCCTGCGCCCGCTGCTGCGCGTCCATCATGCAGGCGGCCGGGCTGGCAAATGCCTCCAGCGGGTCGCGCTTTTCCACACACTCATGTTCCGCCACCGCCGGCGCGCCAGGTGCCGGCGCCTCGCCCAGGCAATAGATGAGCACGAGTTCAATCATGATCCCTCCCTTGGCCGCGGCGCCGCCCGCCCCTATGCTACACGCACAAATGTTGAGGATAATGCAGCATGACGCCACGTGACATGGTTTTCGGCGTTTTCAACCTTGCTGCCGTCACAACGCTGTTTTTGTGCAGTGCAGCAGCGCAGGAACGCCACCCGAAGAACGACTATCCCACGGCCGCACGCGCCGACTATGTCATCGGCTGCATGGCCGCGAACGGCTTTCACCGCGAGCTGCTCGACAAATGCGCCTGCGGCATCGACACGATCGCCGACCAGATGAGCTATGACGATTACGATAAGGCCAACACCATCCTCAGCATGCAGCAAAGCGGCGGCCCGCGCAGCGGCCTGTTCCGCGACACGCCGGTCGCCAAGGAGGAGACAGAAAAGCTAAGGCGCGCACAGGCCGAAGCAAATCTTCGCTGCGGCTGAGCGTAGGATGGGTCTCGACCCATCACTGTGGCCGAGCCTCACAACCAGCGCACGCCAGGGTTCAAAAGTTTTTTGGTTCTTTTTTTCAAAAAAGAACGTCTTCCTTCACCGCACCCATCCGCCGATACAAAAACGGCCGCCCACCCTCAGCCTCACTCCGCGCCACCGCCGCCTCCATCACCCCATGCTCAGGCGACAGCGCACAGGCCGGATCGGTCGCCCCCGCATCGCCCAGCAGCGCAAACGCCTGGCAGCGGCACCCGCCCCAGTCGATCTCCCGCCGGTCGCAGCCGCGGCAAGGCTCAGGCATCCAGTCCGTGCCCCGGTAGCGCGCAAACGCCTCGGAATTATTCCAGATATCCGCCAGACTAAACTCTCGCACCGACGGAAAATCGAATCCCGGCAACGTCTCGGCCGCATGGCAGGGCAGGGCGCGCCCGCTCGGCGATATATTGATGAACCGCCGCGCCCAGCCGCCCATGCAGGCTTTCGGCCGCACCGCATGATAATCCGGCACCACGTAATCGATCACCATGCGCCCGGCCAGGCGCAGCCGCGCCGCTTCCACGATCTCTGTCGAACGGTCGAGCGAAGCCCGACTCGGCAGCAGCACATCCCGGTTCGCCAGGCCCCAGCCATAATATTGCACATGCGCGATTTCGACCCGCTCTGCGCCCAGCGACTCGGCCATACCGATCATGTCGGCAACCCGATCCACATTCTGCCGGTGCACCACGAAATTCAGCGTCAGTGGCAGGCCGGCGGCGCGAATTCGGTCCGCAGCCTGGCGTTTCTTCTCGAACCCGCCGGCATAATTGCCGATACGGTCATTGCCCGCCGGATCGGAATCCTGAAAACTTAGTTGAATATGGTCGATGCCCGCATCCAGCAACAGCGCCATTGCCCGGTCATCAAGCAATACGCCGGAGGTAATCATGTTGGTATAGAGCGACCGGCCCGCCGCATGCCGCACCAGCACGGCCAGATCGCGCCGAACCAGCGGCTCGCCGCCGGAAAAATGCACTTGCAGCACACCCAGATCCGCGGCCTCATCCAGCACACGCATCCAGTTGTCGGTATCAAGCTCGGCGGCCACACGTTCCAGCGCGAGCGGATTGGAGCAATACGGGCATTGCAGCGGACAGCGGTGCGTCAGCTCCAACAGCATACCCATGGGCGCCGCCGGGTGCTGCGTCATTCTCTCCGCCAATCACGAGAAAGGCCGCCGCATCCCTTGCGGGGCACGGCGGCCAGCGTTCCTACTTCTTCGCTTCCGCGCAGGCGTAGGAGTTGATCTCGGCGCCGAGAGCGATCTCGACAATCTTCGGGGACTTCCAGCTCATTCGTGTACCCTCCTTGTTGACCCAGTTTATACTGGTGTGGGCAGGGGCATTAGGCAACCCGGCCACAGGATAAATACACGCCATCGGCTTCATACGCAAATAGGATCTTTGCCTGAACGCCCACAACTGCCTTGTGCAGTGCAGCATTCTTGCCCGCCCGCGCCCCCCACTTGAGTCGAATAGACGCGGCCCGCCGCCGGGTTCAGGGTCCGCCCGTGATCGCGCCCCGCGCCCTGTCGGCTGCGGGGGTTATGCGCATGCGGAAGGGAACACCATGTCCGAAACGGTAAAACTGCATCCGTCCATCGACAACGGGCTGACGAAAGAGGCTGACGGGTTCGCTGGCGGCACGCTCACCTGCCACTGCACCGACCGGCCGGTAAAAGTCGCCATCGACAGCCAGGTGCTGTTCAACCACGCCTGCGGCTGCACCAAATGCTGGAAGCCGGCGGGTGCCATCTTCTCCGTCGTCGGCGTGGTGCCGGAAGGCAAGGTGCGCGTGCTGGAGAATGGCGACAAGCTCCACGTGGTCGATCCCTCGGCCCTGATCCAGCGCCATGCCTGCAAGGCCTGCGGCGTCCATCTCTACGGCCCTGTCGAGCGCGACCATGCGTTCAAAGGCCTCGATTTCATCCATGTCGAACTCTCGCACGAGACCGGCTGGGCGCCGGCCGGCTTCGCCGCCTTCGTCTCCTCGGTCATCGAAAGCGGCGTGCCCCCTGAGAAAATGGCGGCAATCCGCGCCCGCTTCCACGAGCTCGGCCTGGAAACCTACGACTGCCTGACCCCGCAGCTGATGGACCTGGTCGCCACCCACACCGCCAAGAAAACCGGCGCGTTACCGGCGTAGGGTGGGCTTCAGCCCACCGAAAGGCGCCAAAAACCCTCCATCATCAAGCCGTTGTGCAATGCAGCAAAATTCGCCTGCATTGCACACCGGGCTTGCAAATTTCCAAACCTTCGGCAGATGACATCTCATACCGAAGACCCCGAGGAAGTTTTATGCGTTATCTCGTCGTTCTGCTCTCCCTCGCCGCCACCAGCCAGGCCCTAGCCGCCGGCGACGCGGCGGCCGGCAAGCTGCTGTTCCAGCAAAAATGCGCCATCTGCCATTCCGTGGACGCAGGGGTCAACAAGATCGGCCCCAGCCTGCACGGTGTCGTCGGCCGCAAGGCCGGCAGTCTCGACGGCTATAATTATTCCGATGCGATGAAGAACGCGAACCGCACCTGGAACGAAGCCACGCTGGACGATTATCTCACCAATCCGCGGGAAAAAATCCCCGGCGTTAAGATGATTTTCAAAGGTTTGGATGACCCGGCGGATCGTGCAAACGTGATTGCGTATCTGAGCGAGCAGAAGTGACGTAGGGCGCCGGCACCAACGGGCGGATAAAAAATCCGCCCTACGGTTTGAGCACATGCTCTTCGAGCAAAAACCGCAGCCCCCGGCTCCAGCTTTCATCGGTATTGCCGCGAATATCCACGCTGCCGCCGCTAACCTGCTTGCCGGTTTTCACATCCTCGATCACCAGGTTGATGTTGAGGATCAGATCGCTCACCTTCTGCACCCACCCATAGGCCGCCAGGCGCGCATTCTGCTGCACTGCCACGGCAAGTTCGCAGCCGTTGCAACTACGAATGTTCAGCGTGGTTGACCGCAGTGCCGCCGCCTGCTTGCCGAGATCGAGCACCTGGTATAGTCCCGAACTCTGCAAGGCGCCGGCAAGTTGCGCATCCAGCGCCGCGAGACGCGCGCGCTCTACCGGCGTTGTCGGTGCGGGAGAGGTATTGTCCATGTCGAAGCCGAAATCGGCCAGGCGGGGCGGCGATGCGGCGGCGCCGTGCGTCATCAAGGCAAGTGCCACGCACGCCGCGCTCATACGAATCCTGATGGCCATGTTGGGCGTTTCCTTATCCGGTGGTGCCGCAGTGGCGAACACGGACATAGTGATAAACTATCTTTCGCTGAACACGCATAGAGTTTATCCATCCGCCATGCTGGACCCGCCACCGCTGGACGAAGGCATACAAGGTGCCCGCGTGGGCGTCGCCGACGATTCGCTGACCGGCCGTTTTGTCAGCCAGCATTATACGCTCACCGAGACCAACGCCGACAACGAAGCGTCCTTGCTGGAGAAAGCCGGCAAGATGCTCGCCGCCGGCCAGCGCCTGTTCGTCGCCGACCTGCCGGCTGCAACTTTGATCAAACTCGCCGATCTGCCAGGCGCGCACGCTGGCGTGATCATCGACGCGACGAACACCGACGATAGTTTGCGCGCTTCCCTGTGCCGTGCGGATGTGCTGCACACCATGCCAAGCCGCGCCATGCTCGCCGATGCGCTGATGCAGTATCTGGTGCTGAAAAAATGGACGCGCATCATGCTCCTCACTGGCCGCGATCCTGATGACAAACTCTACGCCGATGCCATCCGTGCGTCCGCCGCCAAATTCCAGGTCACGATCAAGGCTGACCGCCCCTGGAGCTTTAATCCCGCCGCGCAACAGGCCGACACCGGCCATTACGAAGTGAACGACGAGGTTGCCAAAGCCACGCAGGACATCAGCTACGATGTTCTGGTCGTAGCCGACGAGGCCGATAATTTTGGCGACGAGCTTGCCTACCGCACCGATACGCCAAGGCCGGTGGCGGGCACATCGGGCCTGGTGCCGAGCGCCTGGTCGCCGGTGATGGATGAATATGCCAGCACGCAACTGCAACTTCGTTTTCATAAAGCGGCCGGCCGCTGGATGACGAACAAGGATTACGGCGCCTGGCTCGCGGTCCGCGCCATCGGCGAGGCAGCGACGCGCACGGGGTCTTCCGATCCCTCCACGCTGATTGCCTATCTGCATGGTGCGGATTTTGTTTTGTCGGGCTATAAAGGCCCGGAGCTAAGTTTCCGTTCCTGGGACGGCCAATTACGCCAGCCGGTGCTATTGGCAGACGCGCGCTCCCTGGTCTCGATATCGCCCCAACCGGGCTTTCTGCACGAAACCAACGATCTGGATTCGCTGGGCGTGGACCAGCCGGAGAGCGCATGTCACTTCTAATGCAAAAGTTTTTTGCTTCTTTTTTTCAAAAAAGGAGTGCTTTCTTGCTTTCTTTCTTCCTGCTGTCGTGCTCCCCAGCCTGGGCCTTCAGAATCTTCGTCTCCAACGAAAAAGACAACACCATCACCGTGCTGGACGGCACCTCGCTCTCCATCATAGCCACGGTCCCGGTAGGCGCCCGCCCGCGCGGCATCGTGTTGTCGAAGGACGGCAACAGCCTCTACATCTGCACCTCCGACGCCGATCACATCGAGGTGCTGGATCTCAAGACGCTGACGGTAACACGGACTTTGCCAAGTGGTGCCGATCCGGAATTCATGGCGCTCAGCCGCGACGGCAAGACGCTTTACGTTGCCAACGAAAACAACAGTGAAGTGTCAGTGCTCGATCTGGCGCAGGGCCGCGTGACATCGGAGATCGAGGTGGGTGTCGAGCCGGAGGGCATGGCGGTCAGCCCGGACGACAAGACGGTCGTGTGCACGTCGGAGACCACGAGCATGGCGCATTTCATCGATGTGCCGACGCACCAGGTCACGGCAAGCGTGCTGGTGGGGACACGGCCGAGGTTTGCGGTGTTCACGAAAGATGGCGCGCGCGTCTGGGTATCTTCCGAAGTCGCCGGTACCGTTGCTGTCATAGACGCAGCCACGCATAAAGTGCTGACGACGATCCATTTCGATTTGCCTGAGGTGCCCAAAGCCTCGATTCAGGCGGTCGGCATCAATCTCTCGGCCGACGGAAAATATGCTTTCATCATGCTGGGCCCGGCAAACCGTGTGGCCGTCGTGGACACAAAAACTTTTGCGGTGACAAAATACCTGCTGGTGGGCCAGCGCGTCTGGCATGCCGATTTCTCGCCGGACCAGAAATTTCTTTATACAGCCAACGGTATCAGCAACGACATGTCGGTGATCGACGTGGGTGCGCTGGATGTCACGCAATCCGTGCCGGTCGGCCAGTCGCCCTGGGGTGTCGTCGTTGGCCCCTGATCCGGCCCTCTCGGTGCATGGCGTGTCGCACGCATTCGGCGAGCGCCGTGTGCTGCATGACGTAAGTTTCACGATCAGACCAGGTGATTTCTCCGTCCTGCTCGGGCTGAACGGTGCCGGCAAAACCACCCTGTTCGCGCTCATCACCCGCCTCTATCACAGCCGCAGCGGCCGCATTTGCGTCTATGGCAACGATGTCGAACGCGCCCCGCTGGCAGCACTCGCACGGCTCGGCGTGGTGTTCCAGCAATCCACGCTCGATCTCGATCTCACCGTCGCGGAGAACATGGCTTACCATGCCTCGCTGCACGGCCTGTCGCGCGCCACAGCAAAACCGCGTATCGAGGCTGAACTGGCGCGCGTCGGCCTCGCTGATCGAAGAGATGACCGCGTGCGTGCACTCTCCGGCGGCCAGCGCCGCCGCGTGGAACTGGCGCGTGCGCTGGTACATGAACCGGCGCTGCTGCTGCTCGATGAACCCACGGTCGGGCTCGACATCGAAAGCCGCAGATTTATGCTGGATCACGTGCATCATCTCTGCGCAACCCGGCGGATCGGCGTGCTATGGGCCACGCATCTGATCGACGAAGCGGAGGGGGATACGCAAATCATCGTTCTGCATCAAGGCAAAATCCTGGCCGACGGTGCGCGCGACCAGCTCGTGGCGCAGAGCGGCGCGGCTGACCTCAAAGCCGCCTTCGACAGACTGACGCGCAAGGCCGCCGCATGACCGGCGCGCGCGTGGCGCAATATCTCAACTGCCTGAACGGCGTCATCCGGCGCGAGGCGCAACGCTGGCTGCACCAGCGCGGCCGTTTTATCTCCGCGCTCGTCCGCCCGCTGCTATGGCTCGTGGTGTTTGCGGCAGGCTTCCATTTCGTGCTCGGCGTCTCCATCGTGCCGCCCTACCGCACTTACATCCCCTACGAAGTCTATATCGCCCCTGGTCTCGCCGGCATGATTCAGCTTTTCAATGGCATGCAAAGCTCGCTCTCCATGGTCTATGACCGCGAAATGGGCAGCATGCGCACGCTCATGGTCAGCCCGTTTCCCCGCTGGTTTCTGCTCTCATCAAAACTGCTGGCCGGCGTCGCGGTATCCGTAGTCCAAGTCTATATCTTCTTCGCCATCGCCTGGTTCTGGCAGATCACGCCGCCGGCCTGGGGCTATGTGCTCGTACTGCCAGCACTGATATTATCAGGGCTGATGCTGGGCGCGCTCGGCCTGGTGCTCTCCTCCTTCATCCGCCAGTTGGAGAATTTCGCCGGCGTGATGAATTTTGTGATCTTCCCGATGTTCTTCCTCTCATCGGCACTTTATCCGCTCTGGCGCATGCAGCAGGCGGACACAAAACTCTATTGGCTGAGCGAGGCCAATCCGTTCACCCACGCGGTAGAGCTGATACGGTTCGCGCTCTACGAGCGTTTCAATGCGACATCAGCGCTGGTGGTATGCGCCTATCTCGCAGCCTTCATGGCGCTGGCCATCATCGGCTACGATCCGGGGCGCGGGCTCATGGCACGAAAAGGCGGGGAATGATGAAGATTCTGGCTGCGATCACAATCCTCCTGGCGGCGTCAGCCGCAAACGCGCAACCACCGCCACAGGACCCCGACTGGCCCTGCTTTCAGCGCCTGGTCCCCAAACTCGAACCAGGCGCCTACTGGCCCGGCCCCCCGGTTCCACCCGCCACCGGCTGGCGCGACGATCCCGCGGTAATGGAAATCGTCACCGACGTCACCGACCGCGACATGACCGACGAAGCGGCCGCCGAAAAACTCAAAGCCTACCTGGCAAACAAGCCCGGCAACAAGGCGTTCCTGTTCAGCGCCATCGTCGATCAGACCAACGACGAGCGCGGCGATCTCATCGCCCGCATCGAGCAACTCGCCCGCCGCCAGCGCGCGCTGAGCAACACGATTTCCAACCTCAACGCCGAAGCCGACGCCGCCCCCGAGAGCAAGCGCGACGACCTCAACGGCCAGCGCGACCTCACAATACGCGCCTTCCAGGAAGTCCAGCGCACCATGCGCTACGCCTGCGAAGCCCCCGCCAACATGGACCGCCGCCTTGGCGTGCTGGCGCGGGTGCTGTCGGCGGAGAAGTAGCCCGCACCGGGCCGGCGCGATGCGGGCTACCCCTGCTCCCAATGGGCGGGTTTACCGGCCCAGCCGTTGGGCCGCGGTGGTTCCCTTGATTTCCTGAAACACATTACCGTTGAGGTCGAGGAATTTTGCGTCAAAGGTGCCGAAATAGTGGTTGCCGTCCGGCTCGACCACGTTGCGCTCGGTGAAGAACAAGGTGCCCTGGTAGGTGTTGCTGGTATCATAGAGCCAGGCGACATGCGCCGTCAGCACGACGATGTTGCCGTTCAGTTTCCAGGCGCCGACGCACAGGTCGCCGGTCGCTGGCGGCAGGTTGCCAAGCTCGTTCTCCGTGCCGTCGGCGTTCCATGTGTCATAGCCCTCCAGGAACAGTGTGCCGTCGCTGGCCGTATGCACGTCGTGCCACAGGCCGACGATGGAGGGTCTTGCGGTGGTGGCCGGCTTACTCGTTGCCAGCATGGCGGCTGGAAGCACGCTGGCCGGCACGCGCTTGCCGAAATTATGCGACAGCAGCGGGTTGCAGGCTTCGGCCCGCAGCGTGCTGCCGACAAGGGCCACGATTGCGAGTGCCGTAACGATTGAAAACTTCATAAGGCTCTCCTGCGTTTTAGCGCCGAACCCCGGCGCCTCGGATCAGCCTCCGCTGCCAGGCTCACAGAACGCCGCCTTACCCGCGCCGGGCACACAGGTTACATTGCCTCGGCCAACCCGACCGGAGACCTGATGCCTGTGGCACAGCGACCGTCCTGTTCCGTGAGCCCGCATCGGCTGACCCGTGCATTGGCCCCGGTTCGATCCCGTGCCGAAAGGACGGCAGGCCGGAGAAATGCCGACTTTTTGCCGACCAGGCGCCGATGAAATATCAGGCGGAGCGCGCCAGACCCCAGGCGATCGATCTGGCCGCCGTGCCGGATTTTCTGCTGGGCTCGCTACGGGTTCAGCCGTCGCTGCGCCGGGTCAGCGCGGGCGGGCGTGAGGCGCTGGTCGAGCCGCGGGTCATGCAGGCGCTGATCGCCCTGGCGGAGGCGGGCGAGACGGTGGTGTCGCGGGATGCGCTGATCGACCGGTGCTGGGGCGGGCGGATCGTCGGTGACGACGCCATCAACCGCTGCATCGCCAAGGTCCGCCGCCTGGCCGACACCGCCGAGCCCCCAGCCTTCATCGTCGAGACAGTCTCCAAGGTCGGCTACCTGCTGAAAATTCCGCCGGCCGCAGCGCCGGCGCCGGCCTTGACCCAGCCTTCACCGCCGCGGCCGCCCGACGCGGCGCCGCAGCCGCACGTGCCGGCCGCCTGGCCCGCGAGGCGCTGGCCGGTTTGGCTCGCGCTCGGCCTCATGGTCGCTGCGGCCGGCGCGGCTGCACAATTCTGGCGGCCGTGGCAGAGCCCGCAATGGACGGTGCAAAGCAGCCGCACATTGCCCAAACTCGCCGGCGAATCCGATCCGCGCCTCTCCCCCAACGGGTCGATGCTGGCCTATGTGGCCGACGCACCGGGCGGCCACGGGCGGGTCTATGTCAGGAATTTGCGGGGCGGCGCACAAGTGGCGGTATCCTCGCCGGACGAAGACGCGGCTTCACCGGCCTGGGACTCCGCGAGCGCCCGCCTGGCTTATGTCGTGGCCGGCCGGCAGGGTGCGCCATGCCGCATCATGGTCACGCGTTTCCCTGGCGGCACCCCGGCCCTGGCCGGCCGCTGCCGGCAAGTGCCCACAACCGAAATCGCCTGGCAGCCGGCGACACCCTATCTCCTCCTCACCGACAGGCTTCCGTTTCTCGAAGGCCAACTCACCGAATTCTTCGAGGGGATCTTCCGCCTCAACATCGAGACCGGCCGCTCCGAGCAGGTGACGGCGCCGCCGGCCTCCGAGGCGGATTACGGCGCGCGCGTATCGCCCGACGGGGCATGGGTCGCCTACATACGCGGCCGCGGTTTTGCCGGCCAGGCCTTGCGCCTGCGCCGGCTCGCGAGCAGCGAGGAGCGGGAACTCGATGCCGACAAGGACATCAGTTCCATCGACTGGACCCCGGATTCGCGCACCTTGATCGCGAGCGTGCCCGGCCAGATGGGCAGCGAAATCCACGCCTATCCGATCGACGGCACGCCCGGCTACCGGATTTACGCCAGCGCCTCGGCTCTGGGCCGGCTGGCCACCGGACCCGGCGGCATGCTCGCCGTGGAAGCCATGGACCAGCGCACCGA
>Ga0116231_10002303_pt1 | contig 39908 bp, 27 predicted proteins | sample S1TSphgellanicum_2_FD_89695 | JGI IMG/M metagenome (GOLD analysis project Ga0116231, IMG submission 89695) | Host-associated microbial communities from peat moss isolated from Minnesota, USA - S1T2_Fd - Sphagnum magellanicum MG | ecosystem: Host-associated > Plants > Peat moss > Unclassified...
AAGCCCACTTGTTCTTAGTCTTTCCCTGTTCTTTTCCCTTTCTGTCTTTCTTTGTTTCTTTGTCTGGTCTTTGTTGTGGGGTCTGTTGCTAGCCAGTAGTATGGCTGAGTCTTCCCGTTGCTTTTGGAATTGCAGCAGAAACTCAGTTCGTAGGATGGTGCTTGTCACTAGCCTTTACACACTGTAGGGAGCTGATGAAGCTAATGGGGAAGCTGTGATGGTTAAGTTACTATCATACATACTACTGTTGATGGTCCCTGAACAGGTGTGAGACTGGCACTTTTGTTCATGCCGGTGTGTGTTTTCCGTTTTTTGTTTGTTTTTTTGTCTCCTCTTGTTTGGTTCTTTCTGTGGCTTCCTGAGGAAGTGTTAACCTTGCTGTTTCTTCTTCATTGTGAGAATGGGAGATTTCTCTATTCTTATGAAAGACATTTTTTCTCATCAACCTGTTTTTGTCTGTGCACAAGAAATGATGTTTTTCCCCCCCTTGTGAAGCTCAAGTTTCTGTTTGTTTGCACAAGAAATGCTGCTTTTTTTTCCTTGTGAAGCTCAAGTTTTTGTTTGTTTGCACAATAAACACTGCTTTCTTTTCCTTGTTAAGCTCAATTTTTTGTTTGAGTGTGAGAAAGACTTGTTTTTTCTCATCAAGCTCAAGTTCTGTTTGTATCTGCAAGAAATACTGTTCTCATTGGGTTTGAGCTCTTTTGCTTGTGTGCAAGTAACACTGGTATTCCTTGTCAAGCTCAAGTTTCTTTGTATGTGTGCAACAAATTCCATTTTTTCTCATGAAGCTCGAGTTATTATTTATGTCCAATAAACTCTGTTTTTTCTCGTTGAGCTCAAGTTTTTGTTAATGTGCAACAAACACTGTTTTTCCTTGTCCAAGCTCATGTTTGTGTTTGTGTGCAAGCACTGCAGTTTTTTTCTCATGAAGCTCAAGTTTTTGTTTGTGTGCAAGAAACAAACTCTAGTTTTTCAAATTATCTCGTGATTAGCTCAAGTGTTTGTTTGTGTGCATGAAATGCCGTTTTTTCTTGATTAGCTCAATTTTTTGTTTGTGTGCAAGAAATGCCATTTTTTCTTGATTAGCTCAAGTTTTTGTTTGTGTGCACTTGGGATATAATACGTTGTACCCAGCACTTATGGTGGGGTTACCTCAATTTGCCAGATGAATGCGGTGGAGTATGCACTTGACATCATAGAGGAGCTACGGATGCAGCCAGAAGGGCTTGAATACCTTAGTGAGTATCATGTGAGTTCCAATCCTAGCACTCTTTTGCAGTAGTTCTCACATGAGTTGCAGCACAAGTGGTTGTGATTGTCAATCTTTCTGTTTTCTCCCTCTGCTTTTGTAGAGATCATCACTTTGCATAATGGGCAAGATTTGAATTATCGTAAATGACTATAACACCCCATGGACTAGAAATTTGTCTGAACAAAATGTAGTGGTGCATATATCTAAGATGTTCCATTCTTCTTGTTTTTCTTTTCGGTTACTCTCTTGTGCAGAAGCAAAGTGGAAGTAATGAGGATTTTACCAGGCTCCCCTCTAAGCAGGACTGTGGATGGGAGATGAAGAAGACAGTTGCTGCCACAAAGCATCACTATTTTGCCACCTCTTTTATGTCCGAGGTCCTTGTGCTACTTCACCGAAACTTCATCAATGTCTTTCGAACTAGGGAGCTCTTTCTAGCAAGAGTTGTGATCATGGTAACAGACCTAACTGTTTATCTGTGGTACTATGATTCTATGGGTTAGAAGAATCTGTTCAATTTCTTCACAAAGTAGCCACAATTTTCCAGTGGCTGTAACCTGCCAGCTAGTAGCAGCAGTAGCAGCAGCGTCTGGAGGTTTTTTCCCAAACCGTAGAGGAATTTGTGGGTAGAGCAAGATCATCATTGTGTGTGCAAAAGAAAGTAACTGCAGCAACAAGCAATCATTGAACCTTTCTTGTGGTGGCAGATTTTGGCAGGACTTACAGTGGGAACGGTGTTTATCCATGCCCAACGCAATGAAACAGGCATCATTGTGCGAAAGGCTGTTTTCATTTTCTCTCTTGCAACTTTGATTTTCAGTTCCACGGAATCCTTATCAATATTGTTGATTGAGCGCCAGATCTTCATCAGAGAAACCTCACGAGGAGTTTATAGAACATCCTCGTATGTGCTTGCACATGCTCTCGTGATCCCTCCAGTTCTGCTCCTCCTTGCCATCATATTCACAAGCATCCACTACTTTGTGGTCGGCCTTGTTGCAGTACCAAAGGCCTTCTTCTTTTTGGTGTTTGTCTACTTTCTGACTCTCTATGCCGCCAACGCATATGTTGCTTTTGTGAGTTCTTTTGTACCAGATGTTACCACAGGCATGGCAGTTGTGTCTGCTGCAACTGCCTACTTCTTCCTCTTTTCAGGCTTCTTCATTTCCAGGTCAGAATAGGATTCCACTGTATGATCCAAGCAATCGTCTTTACTGTGACCTTCCTTTGTTTTCTATACCCTGAATATCAAATGCTGTTTGATATTCTGAGTTCTCTGAGGCTAAACCTGGATCTTCCCACAGATGTTTCCAAACAAAAGAAAGAGAGATGGATGCTTGCAGGAGTCTTATTATTACTATCTTGTCATTGTGCATGAAAATGATTTGAGAGTTGAGAAGTAAAATGGAAGAGAAAAGACATACTGAGGGTTTTCTTGTGTCTTCTTGGTTTGGGTGTATTGGGTGGCAGGACGATGATCCCAAAATACTGGATATGGTTACATTACTTGTCCTTGTTCAAGTACCCATACGAGCTTTGCTTGATTAACGAGTTCCGCAATCTACCACATGTGAACTGGGGCACTGTACAGACCCCAAGTGGCTCACAATCCATCAGCTCACAAGATGTGCTTGATTCCATGTCAGTTGGACATGTGCATGTATGGCTCAACGTTGTTGTGATGGTTGGATTTGTTGTTGGGTATCGTGTCCTGTTCTATCTTACTTTGTGCATGATCAAGAAGTAACCTGTATAGTTGAGCAGCAAATATATTTGAACAGCAGCAGCAAACCCTAAACCTAAGTTCCTGGCCAGGAAGGAGAGGCTCTTCTTCTTCAAGTTGTGTTGTTGAAAAACATTGTAATATGAAATCTTGGCATTGGAATTCTGGAGCAAGTCCTGCACCCTTCAAACATGTATGCATTTGTTGTGAGAAACTAGATTTATGAGAAAGAAAGTAGTGCCACAAACAAATGGCACTGCAGGAGCAAGCCTAGTGTTCTGACAGTATTAAATAGGGTTGTAATATCAATTGCCTGTGTAAATGATAATCTAAGCAAAGCTCTCATTTCAGAATTTGGTTTACATATTGTTGCTTGGGTCCTCATTTTCTCCTCCAAATCCGTATCCAAATCTCTTTGATCCAAGGCTGCTCCAAATCCATATCCAAATCTGTTGGATTGTTGCATGAGGGATGGACACACAACAATGCCTTGGGCTTCAGTACTGAATTGAGAGAGAGTCTTGCAAAGAAAAAAGCCATGTTCATCATCATACAACTTGTGATTGTTATGTTCTTAGTTGTCCTCCATAGCAAGAGTGCATTTTGCACAGCTATTGGAGAAAGATGGTACTCTGAGGTTTTTCTTTGTGAGAGTGTGTTTGGATTATTATCATAGTCTTTCAAGTATTGGCTAGGGTTTAAGGGTTTATGGTTTAGGAATGTAGATTGGAATGTTAAGTTCCACAAACATGAGCCTGTGAGTCTCTTTGTTTGCTTCAAATGTTTAAAGTTTGTCCATTTTGAGCACCATCTATCTACTAAGATATACAATTAACTGATGCATGTGGATTCCTGTGGGAAAGGTAAGTAGCTAATGTATGTGAAGTATGAGGCAATTGCAAACATCCAACCACATAATATATGCTCCTGGAAACCATGTAACATTTGATTGAAAAACTAGATTTTTGCAAATGAGGCTAGATAAAATTGGTAGTCCATGTAACGGATTTCAATCACAATTAAATCCAACTTTAGATATATCACACAAGATGTAACCAATGAATGGACATATGAAGAATTCCACTTAGAACAATGTTGTTGAGCTTACATACTACTCTATATCAAAAGATCCATAAAAGGCTTTTCATTATCATTTGAGTTGTGCATTTGTCCTGCAACACCACATTATAACAAATTCATTGTTACATAACTTCACCCATTTGTTCAAAAATGTGTTATTGTTTATAATATTATTGTATGTTAATATCTCTTTGCTTGCTCTTTCTCTATATGTGGTATTGTCTTTTGATAATTTTTAGTCTTACTCTCTCTTTCTATATGTATATCAATATTGCTTTGTGTTAATTTTGTTTTGCTTGCTTACTCTGTCATAACCATAACTTTGAGCTTATGACCAAAACAAAGGTTGGCAAAGGTGCGGGTCAAGAGTGAAGCTTGAAAGTCACATTTCATGCTATCAATAGTGTAAGAAAGTGTGAGGGAATGAACCCCACATTTCCAAATGAACTTTCATTTTGAGAGTTGAAGTACTGATGGACTCCCAAATTTTCAGAGGATGATTGTAGGGGTCAAAATTCATTGGATTGAAGAGTTCATTATATTGTTAGAAAGCTCTTGAAACTTAGATGTCTAAAATGGTCTCGCATGACCCATTTGGGCATTTAAAACATAACTTATGGTCAAAAGAAAGGTTGGGAGTCAAATTGACAATTTGACTTCACTTTCGATCACTAAAAGTCGGGAATATCCCTGATTTCTTTGCATACAGGTGGCGTGCCGCATACCATTGGAAAGCTTTCATCGAAAGTTACAACTTTGCTTTAAACTTCATTTCAATCGGAGGTTTGCACACAAAGTTATGAGATTCCAAAATTATAAATGTCCTAATTTCGAGAAAATGACATTTGGGTGTTGGCCCCATGGTTAGGCACATGGAATAATATAAGGGGGAAGGTGGTGGCTTCCCCCAAATTCGGGTTGTGATGAGTTTTGTGAGTTCGTGTTTACTCGTGGTTCGTCCATGCATCAAAAGTGCTTCAGCTACTTACTAACCAACATGTTGTGCGGGTCCATGTGAGTAATTGAATTGCTTATCACTCTTCCTTATCCCCATCCTAGAGCTCCATCACGGCCTTTTACCGCAAAAGTGCTACGAGCTAGGGAGCATACCCCAATTCCTTATTTTTCTATTGTTTTCACGTTAAATTCACATTTGAATCTATCAAGGAGCTTGGGAATGCGTCATACTGTGTGTGTGTGTGTGTCCTTTGCTACATTCTGTATAATGCATGTAAATATATAAACATGTGATCAGTGGAATTGTAGATTGGCTATGATCAGAGTGTGCTTGTTCTGAGTTCACAATTTGAATCAGTCAAGATTCAAGAGACTTCTGTAATGGCAAGAAAAAGAACATGGTAACAAATCTTCTTACTTTTTATAAAGAAAAAAACCTTCTTTTTGCTTTCCTTATCACTCAATCTCTTTATTTCCACACGACAAAAATTAAATTGCAAATCTAATTGCCTTGTGCTCCTCATGTGCTATGCACTAATAGAAAACACCCTCAAAGTACTTATGGTTTATCAACCCTAGGAACCTCCTTGATACCCAAAAGGAGGTTTGGTGTTGTCTCTAATAACCGGTTATAGTGAACCAGCACCCATGAATGCACCATACATTATGGATGGTGGTGTTACTACTATAGGAAACAATATTTCATAGTATTTTTGCCCCATAGCTAACCATGGTTGGTAATTGTGTATTAACCATCTGCATGCATCGACCTACTAGTAGTCACCACAAGGTACCTTACCTAAGTACAAAAATGGTAACCACTTACATTTCCTACTTACTTACATATATGATATTTGCTCACTTACCTGGGTAGTTACCTTGGTAGTGTGAAGGGGAAGTAGGAGGGTTTACAAGAGGTTACCAAGGTTTGACCTTGGTAACTCCAATGAATGATATTATGTTTCCAATAGATGGTGCATTCATTGGTGCTGAGTTGCATTTAAAGTACATTTTAACATGAAAAGAAACTCAAAATCTATTCTAGCATGTTTGTATCAGTTCACATAAGTTTCCTTCCTTGCATGATGATAAGGTTACAAATAGAAAATTCATTATTGTGTCCTTCATGGGAAAACTGACTTCAACCATAAGACAAATAACATTTGTTCCACATCGATTTTGTGGAGGTAATTATATTCACTAAATGTGATTATTTTTCCTTTTATGAAACGCTTTAAAAATATGAAAATACCAAAGTCATCCATATAACTTGAATGCACATTTATATAACAATCAAATGTATGTCAATCCAATCTGTATAATGGATAATTTTTCTGTTTTCAATGAAAAAAACAACACACATTATTTTTGTTATGTACCTACCTTCTAACCATCAATTGTAGTCTTAGGGGATCCCGTAAGAGTACATTCAAGATAAACGGAGTTGTTGGAGCATCTTTAGAATTATGATTATCACTTCTAAATTAGTCTTGAAAGGTTGACGTGATGTCTTGAGATTGGTCAAATAATGTTTAAATAGTGCTAAAATATTACTGAAATAGTCCTGAAATAATGCTAAAATTATAGTTTTAAGGATTAGTTACAATTCTTAAAATGTGTTTTTTGAATATCTTAAACTCATTATATTGTTTTCAAATTTATTCCAATGTTACATTGGTATGTTAAAAATATTTTTGTATAAATTCATCAAACATTCGTGACACTTGAAATATATCATGTGCATTGGTTACACATTTGTTGGCTCTTCTTGAATGTGCCCATATATTATTGGGCACATTTGGAAAAAACCCAAATAGAGGTTTTATGCTTCATATTGCTTATCCTTTTGTCCAAGGATAACACATTCCTATAAAAATACATTTTGGATAATAGGGGATATTTTAAGTTAAATATTTAAGCAACTAGTGACATTATTAAACCATCCATTTTAAGATTTTCAATGGAAATATGAAAACATCAATTAATCTTAGAAGTTTGTGAAAAATGGTCCAAGAATCATGTATTTGGACTGGACCCTTTCAACTTAGGAATTTGACGAGTTTGATGTTGTGAACATGTGCAAATAGGTCAATAATAGCAAAATTTGCCTATGTGAATTTATTGCGACAAATTGTTATTGACTACTTAAAAAGCAATGAAAATGTTATGATGATATGATAGACTATGACAAGTTGCAAAAGGTTTGCAATGATAAAAAAATTATTATTTTTGGTCATGACACTTATTGTACTTGATTATATCTTTTAGACACCAATTCAAGCGTTGAAAAAAATAGTAAAAATATTATTTATAAAGATGGTTGCATGCTTTTGAATATTATATACTCATTATGTTAATTTAAATTATTTCACATGCTTCCATAATATACTATTGAAAACATCATCATGTGAAGACATTTTAAGAACAATAATATAATTTTTAACATTAAAAACTAATTAACCAAACATTGTTTACATTTGTTGTGGTTTTTATTAATGAGACTACATTTAAATTGTTGTTGTTTTTTTTTTATAACATGTTTAATGAAGGCTCATTGCAAAATGTAATTGATTATTTCACCATGGATTCACAAGGCACACGTCTTTTATTGTTTGATATTTTTCAAAAGTTAATTAATTATCTTAAAAATGGAAAGAATGTATGGTTATGTAACACCAAAAAAAGGTTAGAGAAGGAAAGGGTGGGAGGAGGGGGTGGGGGGGTAAAAATCACACATACTAAATAAATCATAGCTTAGGGGTAAGATGGTAGGTTTGGGAACAAATAAATAATGCAACTTTAAGCCCTACTATGAACATCTTTTGACTAAGGATTAAAGTCAGACTCATGAATTATGTAGTAATTATTTTGAGCTCCATTCTATTGCGCACTACCAATGACAATCAACTATTTAATCTTTTCTTATATTTTCAATGTATTTATGTCAATGTCAATTTAATTTAAATTAATATACATTTCATGGACATGAAAAGACACATGTTGATTTGTTTTTAAAAATCCATGTTGGTGGATAGGAAAAAGGAGTGAGGTAGTTATAAAATGGAGGTAGTTATTAGGAAAGGTGAGAGATAGTTATTATGGAAGTTAATAGGAAAAGGAAGTAGTTATGAAATAGTTAGGCTTGAAAATGGTAGTTATGTAGTTATATGTGAATTGTTTTTGGAATGGTCCAGGGACAATCATATGACCAGAATGATAATGTAGAAGTGACATATGAATTTTTTTGCAAAGAACCCTATATAAATTAATTCCTACATCACTAGAGTTTTGGGTCTAAGGTTCCCATGTTTGATGATGTTGTAATCTCATGTTATATGACATCACATTCTTGTGTAGGCAAAAAGGCATACCTTAATCACATTTGTGCCACATTTTCCACAATCACATCATCAAAAGTGCCACATTAATGCCACATCACCCATTGCCACATCAATGCCATATCACCCATTGTCACATCATTGGTGTGTAGAATCAACAACACATCATCAATTGCAATGCATCAATGTGTCGCATCAGGATCACATGTTATTGCCTTTTCACCCATGCCATGTGCCCCCATGTTAGTGCCATGTCTTTTTCCATGCCAATATGCACACCAAATTGTTTTAAATTTCTACACACCCACACACTTTCACATGCACACCCACAAGATTGAAAATTGAATTGATGGCAATATGAAACATGCATTTTCATTAAGTTTTGATGTCATTTTCATAGCCTAAATGATGTAATCTAATAAGCATTTCTTTCTTTCATTATACTTACATAGGACATGTGAATTATTCAAATTTTCATCCTAATGTGAAATGAAAATATTTTGAAAAATAATCTGAAGTAAAATTCAATAAGAAATTTGTAAATAAATTAGTTACAAAAAGTGATATTTGAACATGACAAACATAACTTTGTATAAATGAGGATGAAATGATGATCATGAATTTTTTTTGAAATAATTAGAAAAAACTTGCATGTTTAGAACTATTGGTGCCCAAACACAAAGCAATGGATTATGAGATTTTTAAAAAAATTGTTGAAGCAAAAAACATGGACATAATTCTGAAAGATTTCCCATAGGACAAATAAAGACATGAGAGGTTTTTCTCAATGCATTTCTATAAAAATTCCAATTGCATGAAAATTTTGATTCCTTTACAATGGAAATGACATGATTTGGGCAGAATCCTATTGAAAATGTGAACGATACATTGCAAAGGCAATAAAATTTAATAATTGCATGTGAAAAATTTTAAAGGCTCAAAGTGTGATTATTGATATTCTAACTTTGGAGGGCATGAATGTTTTGACTATGAAGCATTACATATTGCACTTTCAAAATAGAATTTGTTAACAAGTTTGATATAAAAGGGGCCAAAACTTTTGAGGAGGTTTAAAAGATTAGAAAATTGAAAGAAGGAAGTTTGCAAGCACATAATTTGAATGTTTTGTAAAACAAAATACCTACACCCATCCCAGTGATGCTAGTGCTAAAAATAAAAAACATCACTAAACAAACTATATTCAATGGTAACACAACACATTAAAGAGATGAATTAATTATATGCTAACCCTTACATGTTAGACAAGCCCAATATAAGTCACTTGTACCTTTAAGTAGATGTACCTACTATGCCTAAACCCAAAAAATAACACACATGATGTATGAAACCCTTGCAAGTTCATTTGTCCAAAGATTACAATGGTGGGTAAGAAGAAAAATTTTAAACTAAAATTCCAACTATCACCAAAATTTTAAAAAATGAAAGAAATTAAACATGAAGCTTTGGACAACATGCATAAAAAAAATCTATGTTTCATTTTGTGTTTGCTAGCTTGTGAAAAACACACAAAAATAATCCCTTCATGTTTCTCATTTTTGGAGTTATTCACTTAAAGTTATTAATAATTACACATTGTTTTAACTATTGACATTGCTAGCATGTTAGGTGAGAAAGAAGAGTGGACCTTGTTTTCCTCAACAATTCTTTTGAGAGAACTCAAAAGCTTTTGACAATGACAATATTTTGATAAGAAGGTGAACTCACAAAAATTCTAAGAAAAAAAATTGGTTATGGTGTATGATAACTATTGCAATGGAAGAATTTTGAAATGGTTTAAAAAATATGATCATAAAATTATTTTTTGATAACGACACATGTGAATTGTTTAATTTAAATGAAGAAGGCTTTGGGAGGGTAATAATTTACTTAAAGTCTAGTTTGTAATTTATCTACTTTTTTATGTGCATGTCAAAAAATGCCTCAATTACGAATTGGATTTTAGGTAGATTATTTTTTTGGTTTGCTTTACCATGCTTTTGTTCAGGTCATAAATTTTTTTTTGACTTGTAAAAGATAATAATTAAATTTTTTTTTTGAAAATCTAATGTAATTTTGCCACATCATCTTAACTTGATAACCCATTGATTTTAAACAAAACATTAAGGAGTTGGGTGTGGGTTGTTTTATTGTGAAATTTTTAATTTGGACAAAGTGTCTACCTAGAATTCATGTTTTAGATTTTTCATTTTTTCATTGAATTTTCAAAATAATAATAATTATAAACTACATTAGTCACTATTGTCATCAATGAAATCATGTGATTTAATGCAATAACCATTCTTTTAGGTGCATGATGAAGCACGTGATCAAGTTCCTTGAAATACTTTAGATCTATGGGGTGCTAGAATGTAATTGAATGTTTAGTGTTAGTATATTTTGAACAACATTCAATGTAAGCATGAATGATGAAGTGTTCAACCATACCACAATAAATATGCATCAATATGATTGACATTTGCTCCTTGTAAAATTTGTAGTTATTTGGAAGTTGAAACCATCAAATTGTGCAAGTCCACAATTAGAGTGTGGGTGTTTTGTGAATTTTGTATGTAATAAATTTATGATGCAATAGACTCATGTTTTGTTTTAGTTGTGAAAACATTCACAAAAAGAAACTTATGCACATTTGGTGAGTGGTTTGCATAAAATGAAGTCTTCAAATGCATGTGATGAACTTCCTTTCAAAACCAATCTTTTAAGTGTGTGAATGATTTTAACCCAAAGGGTCATAAGTTTTTATACTTGTGGTATGTGTGTTGCGTGAATTTGGTGCACGTGTTATGTGTGGGACTTTAGTTTGGGTAATGTACTTATGTGTTTCTAAGCCTTGGGGTTTCAATTTAAAAGTAACTTTTGTAGGTTTGAACCTTTTTTAGGTTAAAATATACTTGTTTAACAAATATTTATATTTTATTTTTAAAAGTTCACATTGAATTTTCAATGAAAAAAAATCTGAATTAAATATCTTTCACACATGTGCAAATGGTATTAAGGTTTTCAATGAAAATATTGAATATTGCATGGGTGGTTATCATAATGCAATTGTGGTGCACTTATATGGCGATACTATAAATAACAAAACAAGACATCTATAGTTAATTAAAAATTGATATAGTATTTTTTGCATTAACTAAATGTGGGCTACTTATTATTGGGAATCACTTCCATGCATGTTCCAAACAATATGAAAAAAATATAATATATATTTCAAAAGTAAAATTTAAAATGCATTTGAAAATAAATTTCATATCTAGATTATTGAATATCACATTTAAATGAATATAATGTTAAGAATATAAATTTAAAGATTAATAATATGGGTACATAAATGTGAAAGACAAATGTAGGACACATGTCATCTCATCTATGGTTGGTTTGAATTGGAGGCTTCTTAAAAAGGTGAATTGGATGAAACTTAAATGAAAAGAAGTTTGGAACTTTTGGTGAAAATTTGAAAATGTTTACACCTCGAATGGTGTTGATGTTGAAGCTTTGCAAAAAGTATTAAGTCTTTAAAAGATGGATTTACTTTAATTTTAAATATAAGTTGTTAATTCACTAGAATAAAAAGGCAAGAATGCAACCCATATATTTGCAACTATGTACAAAATATGTTATTCACAACTGTTTTGGTTGTTTTTGCAACTATTTATCAATTATGATCATCTTGAAATTACATTGTAGCTAATTTTTTCTTCATCTATCCATATGGACAAGTTTAAGAACATTTTCATTTAATAACCTTATATGACCCATTAGTTGCAATAGTGACCAAAATTAGTTGTACCATTGTGGGGCAGGCTTAAACCCTACGGGTACAAATACTAAGGTGTAGTAGGATATATATATATATTCGGAATGTATAGGGGTGTGTATATGGATGTATATGGTTATATTTAGGAAATAAACTAAGGGCATTTTAATATGTATGTTGAATATATGTATAAAGAAAAAAGTAGATTAGGTTATCTAACTTTACTAACTTAGGTACCTAGCCTATTTTAACCTAACTTCATTGAGTTAAGTATCTACACTAGATACTTAAGGCTGATTTAATTAAACCTAATTAAACCTAGGTCCATAAAGGTTTAATTTAGGTTACTTAGCTTAACCTAACTTAATTTAACATAATTAAGTACCTAGCCTAACTTAACATAACCAAACCTTACTTTAAATACATACCTAGTTTAACTTAACCTAAATTAACTTAATTTAAATATATAACCTAACTAAGTTTTAGTTTAACATAAGGTTGTATAAACTAATTTGCTTAACCTAGCTTAACCTAAGCTAACTAATTAATTAGTAATTGTTAGTTAGTATGTAGTTGTTAGTACATGTGACTAGGTTGCAATTATGTTGTAACAAAAAACTTATCCCATACCTTTTGTTTTTGTTTTCAAGTTTGTAAATTATATAAGTAAGAGCATTAGAACATTGAAAATACATAAAGAACATTCAAAACCAAATGTCATTTGGGATGAGCCAATTAAATAGACTTGACCTTCAAAAGGTAAACCTGAAATAAAATAGGATAAAAAATTTAACTTACTTTTTAACCTAGGCGTACTTAGCTAGTTACTTAGCCTAGACCTACCTACCTGGGTGCAAACGACATATAACGAGCCAATGTGTTTACTATGCATTTAGGATTATTGTGTTTTTTAAGGTCATTTTGCCAAAAAAACATGTTTTCATAAAGAGGAATTTTCAAATGAAATCTTTTGCAACTTTTTATTTATTTTCTTTATAGTTGCCCCAATATGTCATATGTTTATTTACTATCAAATTTGAAAAAATATGGATTTTTGAAAATGCACATATTTTGCCAAATTTTGTGTTTCATCTTGAAAAATTGCCATGATTTAAAATCATACCAAAACATGTTAATATTTTCAAGTTTAATTTTAAATATTATAAGCTACAACTTTTCTTTAATCAACATATACATTGCATCACATTTACATGTTGTAAAGAACTCATGAACTTTTTAACAACCTTAAATTTTAATAAACACAAAATTGAAAAAATATGAAGATTTGAATGCTTTTTAGATGTGTCTAATAATATCTTATTACTATAGCAAATTTGAGGATGAAGTAAATTATATTATGAAAAATAAGGGGCCCTTTATGAAAATAGTGTTATGAATGAAGTTATTAAAACCAAACTTTGATATTGATTTTTTTTGGACTCATTTTAGATTTTTCAATATCCCTATTATTCAATAAGCATAACTTTCCATGATTCACATGCCATTAAGGTGGCACCATATAAACAAATGTAACAATAATTGCAAAAAAATTGACATTGTGACATCAATTTTGGTTCGTTTGAGCTCATCAGCACCCACTTAGTGCAAGTAGGTAGGTAAAGTTGGGCTAGGTAGATAAGAAAAAGAAATCAACCTACTAACCTACTTAAATGGACTAGGCCTAGGTACCTTAGGCCTCCAATAGGCTACCTATAAATTGCCACATGTCTTCTTGTAATTCAATAAAAGAAAAAACCTAAAAATTGCCATGTGTCACTTTGTAATTTGATCAAAAAATAAACCTTCAAATTGCCACATGTCCCCTTTTAACTTGTTAAAGAATACACCTCATTAATTTAGGTTAGGCCTCCTTAAGTTAATAAATATGCCATGTGTCATACTAACATTTGTTATTAAATGTTATACACATGACACAATGTAAGGTCCAACCTATCTAGTCGCATGCTAGTTGCATGATCATTAGACCATATGTTTTTGCATATTGATGAAATTGTATATGTTAATTTTGACTTCATTTGTTTGCAATTAAAGATGCATGTAACTTGTTCAAAGTGATTAAGGGATTTTTAGTTGCATATGATGCAAATGACTAAAAGATAGTTGCATAGGCTAGTTGTAAAAAACTATTTTTCTTCTAGTGCCAATACTTGATGATTATAAAAAATAAAAATAAAAATTCCACCAAATAATTATGCATGTCAAAAATTATAAAGTTACAGGGTGGATGAAAAAGGGGAAAAAAAAGTAATGCCCTCATAAAAAATACAGGTTTATTTCAAGTGCTTCCTAAAATATACAAAGAATGGCCTCCTCATGTACAAGCTAAAAACTTAAGGCATTGATATGGTGATACCTTTTTAAAATTTATTTAATTAATTTAGTAGTGAAACTTTTTCATAATTTGGTGTATATTGCCAATTCAAAAATAAATGATTTAAGTTGACATTAAAGAGCCAATCTTGCCACTATGATCAAATAAGGACCAACTTTTGATTGTTTAAAAAAATGTGGGAATGTTTGCCAAGATAATATGGTAAATTGGAGTTGGTTACATAATGTGATGGATTAGAAATCCATGATTTTAATTTTTAAAATTTTTATATTTTGAAAAGTTTAATATTCATTTTTTCATCATGACATATTATTATGTAAAGGTTTGATTATGTCATTTTGAAGGCATTTCAAGTTCTTAAATAATGAAAAACAACAAAAACAATACTTATAGTTTTTTAATGCATATTTTTGAATACTATATATTCATTAGATTCAATCCAAATTAATCCACATATTTCCATCGAATATTAAAAATGGCATCTTGCAAAAATATTTTAAATAATTTGCTATATTAATGAATGGCATCCATAGTTGATGACCACAATAACACCCATGACCTAGTCTTATCATGTGTCTTATGTATTGAGGTCAAATGAATGATTGGAATATTAAACAATGAAGGATATGTATGTTTAGGCCTCCAACCAATATAAGTTATAATGGAGGGTAAAAAATAATTTAACAAATTTGAAACATTAAACCTATAAAGAATGCATGACTCAAGGACCTTATAGGATGACAATGTTTCATTTGATAGTCAAAATTTTAATAAAAAGATAAATATATACATATACATACATATCATATACTTCCTTCAAAACATTATTATTAGGATTAATATGATTGTCCTTTTTAATGCAATCTTTTGAATAAAAAAACTTAGATATTTGAATATCATTAGTAAAATATGGTGTTTTATAATATTAAAAATTTATGGGTGTAAACATAATGTAAAGAACCATTTGAGGTAATGATTTTGTTTTTACAAGTAGAATACTTTGTCAAATATGCTTACAATCCTGATTTCCAAATTGATTTAAAAATTGTTTTATTTTTTATGACCCAAAAAGATGTTGCATTATATTCTAATGTAAAGGTATACATTAAAAATTCTCATTAAATTGTCATTTTCAAGTCATTTGAAGTCTTTTACATAATGAAAATGTTACTTACATTGTCTTAAAAGCTCTAAGGTATTTCATACTCATTACATTCATTTCAAAAATTTTCAATCATTCTCATGATATATCAAATATTCTTGTAGAAGTTCATCTAAAAATTTGAATATCAATTTAAGTAACCATTTCCCAGAATGAAAATTAAACAATGGTTATGTTTAATTGGGTTGGTTGTTAATAACCCATTTAGACCCTTATCTCATATGTAGAATATAATTTATTATATTTGTTATTAAACATTATGCCAAAAGATGGCATGCATGACTTGAATATTTTTGTGACTATGACCAACTTTTAATCACACACACACACAAGTGTAAGTATCTAGGCTAAGTAAGTTTATTTAAGTAGGTACCTAAGTATTATTACCTAGTTACTTGCATACTTCTTACTTTCCTAGCTACTTACCTATTTAGGATAAACTATCTATGTGAATTGGCTACCTATGTAGGCTAGTTTAAACCACCTACATATGTAGGTTCAATTAGCTATATACTTAGGCTAAGTTACCTACCTACCTAGCTTAGGTGATTTAAATATAGTAAAAAAATGGTTTAGGTAGTTTATAATTAGCCTAGGTTTGTAGGCCATAGTAAGCTATTTACATACCTAAATTAAGTTACTAGCTAGTTACTTAGTTACTTATTTAAAATGAACTAATTAATGTGTATTTAAGTGATTAAGTACTAACCATTGTAATTAGCTCTTACATTGACCTAATTAGTGTACTTATCTACTTATTTATCTAACTACCTACCTACCTAATTAGTACACCTACTTAATTATGTAGGGATAATGTTTCCCCTACCCAAAAGTTTATCCCATATTGTTTGTCATCCTCTTAAGCTTGTAAACAATATAAGTAGGTGCATTACAAGCATCCAATCCAATAAAATAAAATAAAATATGTTTTTAAATGCCATTTGGAATGAACTAAGAAAAAAAGTTCAACTTTAAAAGTTAAATTCAAATGACATAGGATTTCTAGCTAGGTGTCACACGGGCCTATGTCTGATCTCAATTTGGGTGGCCTTGGTCTAGACCTAGTTTAAGTGTCATAGGGTTTACTCGAGCCTAGGTGGCCTATGTTAGGAACCACATGTGTTTTGATAATGATGTACCAAGCATGTACACTTCATTTGTTAAGAAATAATAATAATTTGATTTAATACTACAAATTTTGACAATCATGATTGCACAATCTTCTAGGATCATGATCATTCATCCATGACTATAGTTATGAAAAGGATATGGAATGGCATAAACAACTATAGTCATGGTTGTGATTAGATGGCATAAGCAATGAATTTGAATTGAATACATAATCATTTAGTTGCTAAACATATACAACTACGGTTTCAAGTCATGGATGAAATTATAGCTGCTACTTTTTGACATAATGAAATATGAAACAATTTGAACAAATATTGTTATTCATTTTTGATTTTTTTCAATAAAATTGCATAGCCAAATATGATTCCTAAGTAATGAACATTTAAAAACATTAGATTATAAAATGTCTTTAAATGTTTTGATCTTAAATGTAGTTTTATAAAAGGTTATTTGACTAGTTCTTATGTCATTAAGATCAAAATGGTAAAAAAATAATCATAAAGACATAAAAGGTTATTTGACTAGTTCTTGGAGTTTTTCAGATTCGTGGTTATATCAGAATTGGTTCAAAATCTCTGATACCCACCTAACATTGGTCTGGACTCTCGACTCTCAATCAGGTAGACTTGCTCTAGAGATTGCATTGGCAAATAGACTTAATTTTTTGGGGGGCAGATTTTCACATTGTGGAAACAAAAAAAAATTGGAAATGTTATTTTAATGTAAAATTTAAAAAAATTGAAAAAAAATTAAAAAAACCCTCCAAACTTTCAAAACAAAAAACTTGGAAAAAAAAAAAAAAAAAAAAAACCCTAATTGGCAAACACCACTTGTGGTTGTTTGACAAAGCTTGAATGCAAAGATTTGAAAAGAACATATTTTTTTGGGGGGTAAATGGCAAATGATCAAGTCTCCCACACACCAACCCCTGGACATGTTACTACATATAATTATTTTTAAACAACTCATAATTTGGAAGCAGGGTTTTTTTCACAAATTTTGTGAAATAGCCACATTGGCAATTGTCCACCAAGGAATTAGCCAAATTTGGCTATAGGTCAGAGATGCAAGTAGATTTTTTTTGATATTCATGCTATATTTTGGTGACTAACTGGAACCTCTTGTGTTAAATATGACAATTTCAGAATTTTTTTCCTCTCTGACTTTGGCACATTTTTTGTTTCGCAAAAATCTTTTCTATGGGTTCTGCTGGATTTGTCTTTGTTACCCAGTAACAAAAATTCACCCAAAAAAAAAAACAGTCCTTGGAAGTATGCAAAATATTAGAGTTATCTGTAAAGTAAGAAAAACACAGCAACAGAACCCTGAGTTTGGTCATACACAGGGTGAGAATAAAAAAAAAACCTGCAAAAAAGTACATTAGCATTCAACTGGGGATGAAACTCAGAAAACCACAAATTTTGATGGTAAACTGAGTTTCATCCTGTCTCTCCTTTTTCTGAGCGCCTCCACTGCTGCTACATATATTTTCACTACTCCTAACTGTACAACTACCATAATTAGTCTCAAACCTTGTGCATTCCATACCGAGTTCATGCCGAGTTCCCAGCATTTCATATTGAGACTTAATAAAATGTCTTTACTTTGCGGATACCACTGAAAGTGGGGATAGGGGGTGAAAGGAGGCCTAAATACAGGGTTACTGTACAGATAACTCTATTATATCACTTGAAGTTTGGGAAGTCAGGCCCGAATATTGCATACCTTTAAACTTATATAAGCTACATACACCAACTTGGGTTGAAGTGAATCATGAAATTGTATTTGAAAATCACCCCAAAATTTGTAACTACATATATTAAAGCTATCCTTCAAGTCACCATGTGTTTCGACCCTAGTTTGACCATTTTAATCCCTGTTTCATCCCCAATTTCAGTGATATTCGTAAAGTGATTAAAACTGAATATTATTTCGTGAAACCATTTTGACAAGACTTTGCTTTAATGAAACATATGAGCGGCAGCAGTGAAGGCCCGGGTATAGTAACTCCAAAACTGGGGGTGAAAACCAATTTAGGCAAGAAACAAAATTTGAGTGATTTGATTTCAATGTTCTTAAACACTTAATCATCCAAGGACATGAAAACACACACAAGAAACAATGGTATTAAACACTCAATCATCCAAGGACATGAATAGCCACCCATGCTATTAGCCCATGCCAAAACCTAAACATATGGTTTATGCCTTTTTAAAAAATGTCATTGGATGTTTAGGTATTAAATGGTGACAAAGAATTTTTTTCATGCAGCCAATGGAATAAAAGAAAGGCCCTCCAATTATTAGAATTGTTGGGTTGTTAATCATTTAGACATCCAAGGACATGAAAATAGACACAAACAATGAATGTCATTACACATTTTAACATCCAAGGACATGAAGATAGTCGCAAAAAATGGATGTTGATTTCAACACTCCTATTGGATAATTATTATAGGCATTTTCTTAGGCAGCAAAGGTAGTTATTTTACTGACTTTTTTTTGGGTGATGTTAGTGTTAGGGTAGATTGATTGGTGATTGAACACTTAAGCGCTCAGGGTAGCTCAGATCCAAGGGGAGGGCTTTGTTGTTTTTGGTGTCAAAGCAAAACTTGAACCCCACCTTTAGACATTTAACACACTAGTAATCGTTGAAAACAGATTAGAAATGAGAAAGTTATGACCTTGCAAAGGAAAAGGGATCAAAAACTTAAAAAAGCAAACTACCTAACACTATCAAAGTTGGTTCCTGAACATTCAAAAAATTCCTTGTATGTTGATCTTTGTTACTATTAGATTTCAAAGATAATTTGTAGATGTTTAGGTGGCACTCCTATTGTTTGAAATGAATAATAAATAAGAAAGTTATGAGGTTTGAAAATAGGAGGGGTCCAAAGAGAAAAAATAAAAATAAAATGCATTTTGTAAGTTGGAAAGCTTACTTTCCTTCTTGGTGTTTTTCCATTACTCCTTTTCCTTTGCACTTCAAAGATGATTTCTAAAGCTTGAGGTAGCACTCCCATAACATTTTAAATCACTCAAAATGAAACACATTTGATGAAGATATAAATAAGTGTTGAGTCATAGACATGCAATCCATGATGAGCTGGTCTACCCTAGTTTTGATGCAATTAATCAACAATTAATAAAGGCACTTAAAAATTTGAACCCAATGTCAAAAACCAATCAGGCTTTGGAATAGGCCCCAAAAATAACCCCTTATTGCATACCAGAATGACGGCTCACCCTACCATGCTTGTCACATTCTTGGGTGGAACAGGCTCTAACAGGCCTATTCCATATACAAAACATCCCAGCACAAAAGAAAGGGCCACCAAACAATGATTTCTTTTGTCAGCAAAATGGTCCCTCTAAAGGAACATTCACACTTGGTATTAGTGACTCTAGGGTAGAGTCCCATAACACCATGCTAGCCATTTAGGACTTAAAACTAGTTGTCATGAAAATTTTATATTAAGCTAGCATTCACTTAACATTGAGGTATGGCCCATTTAACATTGGGTGCCACCTAGGATGCCACCTAGATTTTCATTTAACACTGATTTAACATCAAGTGTGAATGCACCATAAAGTTCTTCAAAGCATACCTAGATGAATGTGCCATCATCTATCACCCAACATCTTTAGTTTAGTAGTAGGTCACCAAATACTCCTTCCCACTTCCATCATCACCCTCATGGGGCCACCAATGATGGAGTGAGCACAAAGAAGCTTCAAAAGCAAATTACAAATTACTATTTCCAAAGGCAAGAATAATTTTTTCTTGTTGGGTATGGATGGTTGTTGTGAGTTGGGACCAAATAATAGTATTATTATTTGGTTACAAAATGGAAGCAAAGCATCTAAATTATGAAGACTCCCCCCCTCCCCCCCCATATAATAGGGATACCTAGTCACTATGACTTTGTCAGCTAGTATCATTGTGCCCATGGGGTGAGAGCTTTGGAATCACTTACTTTTAAAGGTCCTTCAAGAGTCTCCAAAACACTTAGAGAAATATTCTGAAGTGTTTTGGGACCATGAACATCCATCCATGAACACTTAGGAAATGGTCCTAAACCCTAAAACCCTTTTAACAAGAGGAGGACATTACACCTACTCCTTAAGAATGGGAGGCTCTTACTAGTACTTGGTACCAAGTAAGAGGAAGTAAGTGTAGGAATCCAAGCTCACATTTAAGGACTAGGAATACAAACCCTCCTCCTATGCCTTGTAATCCGAGTATGTTTTGTGTAGGGTTTTGAAAATAATTGTGTATAAATCATTTTTTAGCATCCAATAGATTGTGAGTATGCATAACACCGATGCTTTTACTTTTGGTCTTTTATATGGTGTACCTACCATGTGTAAGTGATTCACATATCAATTAAAACCAACATGTACCCAAGAATCATTTATTTTTGAGGATTATATTATCTTAATCTTGAAGACATTTATGTTAAATTGTAAATTATCAAAAATTATTCAAACCTTTGATTAACCGTAAATTATGGATTTTGGATTTTGCTGATTAAGGTTATGTGAATGGTTATAACTAGATATGTAACCAAAGGTTATAGCTTGATAAAGACTATAACCACCCAACATTAGTTGAGATCAGGTAGTTTAATATACAATCATGAAATTTTATGTTTTAGAAAGCCAAAACAACAATGGTTGCCTACAATGCACATTGAACATTGGAACTTATGTACATTTACAAGATCCAAATACAAATGTTTGTGCTTTGTTTAAACAAAATTAAATTGCATACTTAATTATAAGGTGCTGAAAAAGTTATTGTGCACCTAAGATTAAGAAGTCACAAGAGTAGCACCTTAAACCATGAGTCATAACTTATAAGTCTAAAACTTAAACACACATGTGTTATAGCTTAATAGGTTTAGTTAAAAGAATCAAATTTCTAAAATGAACCTAGTAGGCCTAATTGGATAAGTTTAACTTCTAGAGCATTATGAAACTTAATTTCATTTTTGATTCAAGCTCATTATTTTGTTGCACATTGCATGGCCACAATGATTTACAATGCCAGTTACATAAGTTTGATGATTGTCCTTTTCAATGTCTTTTAGTGAAACATATATTCTAAAATTTGTCAATTGTAACTTGATTTTAGATGAAAAAATTGATTATGAAAACACATGTGTAATTATTTTTTAAAAATAATACACACAATTTTTGCTATGAACTTTTGAAATTCAAAAATATATAGTAGTCAATTGACTAAAATTTTATAGAATTGTGATGTTTTTACATAAATTTTCAATCCAAATGATTTTGGGTGACTAAACATGTCATAGGTTACGATTTTAAAAATTCACATTTGAAAATATTATCTTTGAAACTTTAACCATTTCATAATTGAATTTTCACATGATTAGAATTGGCCCTTATTTTCATAAGTCTCCATTATTCTTAGTTTTTCTTTGTTTTATTTTCATTTTCCAGCCGAACCCATGTTTTTGAGGTGTTTACTTGGGCTGTCACTACTATGGACTTTAACCAATGATACTAGATTAAATTTCTAATTCAACACTATAGAATGAATTTAGTGTGGACTTTTTTTTTTTTCAAAAAATGAACTACGTATTTACCCCAAACAACTTAGGATTAATTGGCCTAATGCTTTGTAGAACCAAAAATATAAAAGAAGCAATAATTCTTTTAAGGGTTATAAGCATTTTTTTGGGGAAAATTTTTGTTAATTTTTCAACAGAAAATTCAGATTTTTTGGTATTTTTTTTTCTAGTGTTAATTCAATTAATTTTTCTTTTTTTGAAAAAATCCATCAATTTTCTTGCAATTTTTAGCATTGCCAAATTGAAAAATAAAAAACCTTGTTGTGAGGTCATTGACAATCTCACCATGTAAACCAATCGCTTAACCCATAACTCTTTGCACATACTAGGATTGCAATAAACAATTAAAATGGTGGAGATTTCTACAATGTTTTCCATCAAGTACATGGGGGTAATGGGATATTTGAGTTCTACAAAACTTGAACTGCATGCCCCCAAACATCCGAGCTTCATCAATTTGTCTACCTTCACTGAAGTATAGGGTAAAGGCCCTAGGATGGGGGCATTCTTAAGATAAAGGGGTCTAGGAGGAGGTTATAGACAAGTCCAACCCTACATGTACCTATTGGGAATGTTACCCATTTGTGGGTTTAACCCATATTAAAGCACAAGCCAAGATCATCATGAACTTAAACATACATACACCACAAGGAGTAGGAGAGGGGAGAGTTCTTATGCCTACTTTTTAAGAATGGGATCCATCTTATTCCTTAAAAGTTGAACAAATTTTATAATTTTGCAAGTTTCATTTATTCAACTTTAGGGCCATAAAAGTGGAGGTACACAAAATCCCCACCATCCCCAATGGTTTTAAGCTTTGTGGCATTCCAATTCCTTCCAATTCTAGAAATGGAATTGATATTGATTTTGATTCCAAAATTGGACTGGAACCGAGCTCCAATAACAAAATCCACCAGGTAATTTACCAAGACTTGTATATACTTAGTGCTATGTAACGTGGGCAATGATTAAGAGTCCTAATCCAATAGATGACAAAACATTTCTCCCCCCAAAAAAACGAAAAATTCAAGCCTTCATTTGAACCTCTCCTCTTGGGATAATGGTGTCCATGAAATTCTTGAATTTGCATGAGCTCCTTATGAAGGCCTTTAAAGCTAGATGCAAAACTAAAGTGATGGTGAATTTAACATATGTTTTTGAAAATGGAATTTGTGTATTGCCGAGTCATGCAAGTTGAGTTGCAAAAAGTTGACACACAAAATGCATGGGCATCTATGAAGTATAGTAAACAAGTGATTTAGAACTTAAAGGAATTCTTGTTGGGTTAAAGCTAAGAAACAATGAGAATGTATCCAAGGAGATAGTAGCCTACCATTGAGAGCTGGGAGGCAAAAGAGTCTGATCCCATAAATTCCAAAGGCGTTTTAAAACTTTGGGAGCTTTGGGAACTTCACAAACAACTGGATAAGAACAAAGTAAATGGGTCCAGATGGGTTTGAGGAGAGGACAACAAGGACAAGAATCATTTTTGGATCCCTAGAAAAGTCTCATTGATTCCCACAATTTGCAAGGGTAAAGACTCTAGTGTTCAAGATACAAAAGAAATGGCACAAGAGTGTTGTTTGAGAATCCCGGGAGAAGGATGCAAGGTTGAAATTGTATACAGAAATGTTATGGTTCGTGCATGGCTTGGTAAAATCAGAGAAGCATGTGTTAAGAGCTCCAAATTCTTCTTGTTAAGTACAAGCTCTTGACAAATTTGCATGTTTTCTTTATGCATGGGCCACAATGTGCAAAAGACATGCAATATTCTAGTACTAGTTCACCAAGGCAACTCTTAAAACCAATTCTCGACACCAATTTGAACAATCTCATTGGTCACAAATTTTTTCTTCACACCTAGCCACAAGACTATTAGGCCATTAAAACAGTTAACAAGTGCCTCTTACTGAAAAGAACTCAAAATAGTTCTAGGCTTCTCCTCCTATTCACACAATCTAATTGATCACATAGGCTTTTTTTCTTCTCACCCCTAGGCACACAAGCCTATTCCACAAAGGACTTTCCATGTCCCATTTGTTCTAAGGTTAGCCTAGTTTGTCGACTTGAACATATGGCATTTCATTCAAAAGGCTTGAATGCTAATTAATTCATTTCCACACATAAGAGAATATGGTATTCTAATAATAACCATAGAAAGTGGGTGTTGGTTATGCACTTCTTGTGCAAAGGTTGAGTACTTTACAATTTCTTAATCCACAAGTGCCGTGCAGATGATCACATGTTTATGTATTGGATTCTTTGCATTTGTATGGAGTTTTGGCATGTTTAAGGGTTGTTGCTAACCTTGGTTTGGATTCATGTTGTATTCTTTAGTATTGCTTCAAAAAGGTTGTCGCCACTTTGCATTAGTTCTGTTTGTAGCCTATAATCTGCAAGTGCCCAAACATTATGATGTTTAAAACAAATGGATTGTTCAATTTGTGTTATTTGTACAGAATTTTTTCCACATGTTGGGTTGTTGCTGACCTTTGGGTATGGAATTCATGTGTAATACTAATTTTTAACATGGCCCCCCAAAAGATTTTAGGTTTTTCTCAAAGCCATACATCTTAGACTCAATTTTTTTGGTGGTTTGTACGGAATTTAAGCATGTTTCAATTGCTGAACTTTTTGTCAATTCATGTTGTATTATGCAGTGGCTCGTAATACCGCCATGGAACTTTTGTCAATTCATGTCATATTCTGCTGGAGGAGGCTTGTAAAAATGCGAATTTCCTCTTGTCAAGAAATCCTTTGTAAGTCTCAAGTTTACATAAAGTGGGAGGGTGTATAATAAAGCTTAGAGAATGTAGTGAAGAATTATCTCCTTGGGACACACTCATACACAACATGGGAGAAACAAACAATCTCCCCCAGCAAAAGTTGGAAAGGTGGTGATGACTCACAACAACTCATGTAACCGTGTTTTAAAGAATCTAACCCAATATGAAAGAATTGTTGGATTTCGCAATTTTGATAGGACTTGAGTTGTGAGGTCCTAGTGTGCATATTATTCACCTTCAAACCAAACACTAAAAACAAGAGCAAAGAGAGACCTATATAATTTGGGGGTGGGAGGGGTAGACATGAAGAAGAAGTGTGCTTTGATAAAAGTTTTGCTTTTATATAATCAAAGTTTGCTTTTATATAACTTTAATGAAACACAAGAGATATTTGATGTTAAAATAGCCAACAACCATTCGGGTTTTGCTTCTATAGAGAGAGAGAGAGAGAGGTTTCAAGACAAGAAAATTGGTTGTGTTTGCATGTGTTGAATCAACTCATGTGCTTTTAAGAGCTAGTTTGCAACTTCGTCGAAGTTCATCATTTTGTAAAATTAGGGAAGAGTTATGTTGCAGTGTATACTAGGATGTTTCGTCAGTTTGCTTGGTGTTTAAGATTTCAAAAACATTTCTTGCAAGGACAGAAAAGAAAAGAAAATTAGTATGCTTTTGCTTGAATATTGTTCTAGGTCTCTTTTGCCATTTTGAATATTCTCTTATATTGTTCTTCAAGGTAAAGCAATGTGTGTTGATTAGGGGATTTTTCTTTTGTTTTTCTTCTTGTTCTGAGCATGGCTATCTTCTGCATCTTGATAAAAGAAGGAAGCTCTATACCCTACAATTGATTTGGTACAAAAAACGGTTCACTCTAGTGTTATGTGGGGATTTCATTTTGTGGTCTTATATACTAGAATTGGTTCTCTGAATTTTTGAGAACAGAGGTTATGAGATCAAAGAACTGCCTTGATAACCGACTGGGGGTTTTGGTGCCATTTGGATACCTGCACCACATTGATGTTTTCCCATTGAATAGATTTTAATAAACTAATTCAAGCCTAACATCATGTTGGTTATTAATTTAGTTGTTGATGTTATTTCTCTTGAGCACAAGCACATAAAGTTATTACCAACCTGTTGATTGTGCATGAGAAACAATGTGGGAATTCTGCTACAAGTCGTTCCCTACTTGTTGAAGATAAGAATGGAAAACTATATTAAATTTGGATTACTATTGTTTAATCCAAATGTTGCTAAGAATTCCCATTTTCTTAAGGATTTCATTCACTCATGATTTTGACAATGGCAATCATTGACGATGGACTCATTCATAAGATGCATAAGTTTACATGGTTGTTGGCGGACAATGAGTCGGCTCGAATATATATTTGAATATTTTTCTTGGGAAAAAAAAAACAATTGAAATCTCAACTACTGAAGACGAACCTCTAATCATGTCTTTGGCATGCAATTGTTGTTGTATAAACTATTTTGGCCACATGGAGAAGGACACAAACAAAAATTGTTGAACATGTGTGGATGCAAGTTAGATAGGACAAGGTGACTAGATAAGACCAACACACCAAGTCCCGTAAGAACCTCCAATTTGCTCACATTGGAGGTTCTTACGGGATTTGCGGGATGAAGAAGTTTTAGCTCTAGGATGTGTGACCTCTCAACATTGTTGCACCACAAAAAATTGCATGGGCGCCCCCACCAAGTCAGAAAAAGGCAAGGAAAACAGTACAATTTGGTGTTAGGAAAGGTCATTTTGAATCATGCCCAACACAAACTTATAGGCTAACCCACCCCCCACATGGACTTCAAGGTTAAGCGACTCACTATTTTCAACGACTCTGTGAAAATAATAGACCTGGGATGGGTGACTTCAGGAGGAGACCCAATATCTATGATGGACTAGACTAGCTCAAGACAAATAACAAGCAAACAAACAAACATTGTGTGGAAATAAGTTAGTGTTGGGATGGGTGACTTCTCAAGAGAATCTCAACAACAACAATAGTGCTGCTGCTTGCTAAGATACATAGGTCACCTACTTTTGTAAGGAGACCATTGCAAGCAAATAGTGTGAAAATAGTGCTAGGATGGGTATGTGTATTTCTGAAGAGAAAATCACAATAAGAGCAAAATCCATGAACACCCCAAGTCATTATTTGGGCTTCTGCCAGTGTCTCATACCACATCCAAAATCTGTTGTGCAAGTTATTCCCCTCTCCCCCCCCACCCCCATCTCCATACATAAACATGAAATTCTGTAAAATCCTGGTGTGAGAATAGTGTTTGGAATGGGTAAGTGTTTTGAGTTCTTCTGAAAGATACAATCAGGATAATAAGAGCAAAATTTCCATCCACAGCTAGTATGTATGTGCTTGCCTCTCACTAGTATAAATGGGCCTCTGCCAATGTATATGTGTAGGCCCTCTATGAGTGTGTTAATATTTCGCATCCAAAATAGTGTGTTAAGTTAATTTCCAGTGTTAATTGATTCTCAGAGATTGAAGTGAGAATTGGCCAGGTTTTTGGACTGGTTCTCAGCATGAAAACCAAAGGGTATCTCCATTGGTGATCCTTGAATTGAACAGCACAGCTTTGGTTTTGGTTCCCACTTGAATGAGAACCAACCCTTTGAGAATCGTCCAAAGGGTAATGAAAGATACCAGTGATGGTTCTTAGTTGTAGAGGTCTAGGGGTAGGTAGGATCCTACTTAGGAATTATTTTAAAAAGAAAATTAAAAATTTATCTAAGATTTTTTGGCTTTTAGGTTGTTTCTTCAAAAAGCTTTTGGGTTGATTCTGTGCCTAAGTTTCTAGAAACTTTTTGTTAGCTAAAAAATAATAATTACGACACTCGATTTGAAAGAATTGTCTAAGAATATGGACGGTCATCAAATTTGTGAGAAGAATTGAAGGCTAGTTGAGAATTAGTTGAAAAAAGTTAATAATTAAAAATCTGAAACCTTGGATGGTTGAGATCTAAAATCTGGTGGACAAAACATTTTGTGAAAAATTAAGACAGACCTTCTCTAGAGTGATGAGAGGAACCAATACTTACAATTCCAAAACAAAGAAACGTGAGAGAACTGCCCAACACCCATTATTTCCCCTTGATCTCCACCCATGCATGATCAAACATGAAATGCTCCAAAGATCAATCCAGTGGGAAAATTTGGTGAAATGTTATGTATTTTGATCCAAATAGCTGAATTGATTTGATTATATATAGATATAATGTATCCATGTTCTTCATAAAATGAAAATGAAATTTTTTTGTTGAAAAAACATATACAAAATATTAAATGAATTTAATAATAAAAATACGTTTGAATGAAATGTCTAATAAATAAGGCTTTCACCAATTTCAACTTTTTTTTTTTCTTTTTAAACTCTCAACATGAAAATCCTCTCCAATTTTAAAGAATGGATGGTATGCATTTAATGAGAAAAAAGATGGATGAACTTTTTAAAAAAAAACACAAATCAATAATCAATGGCATATCAATGTCCATTCCTTACTATTCACTTAATAATTAATGAAACATTTTTAAAATCACATCAAAATCATTGAGATACAAATTCACATTGCACATCAAACCAAAATGTTACATTTCAATGTTTGAAACTCATATGGTTTTCTCTCAAAGTCATGATGAGATTGCAAGATTCTCTAAACTCAACAAAGTCCTGGACTCATCATACTAGTGCAATATTTGCACACAATAATAAGACTCCAGAGCAAATCCACCCAAACCCAGCCAGTATGGGAGCCCTGTACAAGCCAATTTATTAGGTAGGTCTCTAGTATGTATGCCAGTGTATGTATGTGAGCCAGCTCTGCCAATGTAAGTTGGGTGGGGGGTGCCTGCAGGGCTCCCTGCAAGTGTTTTTATACAGTGCATGATCCTCCAAGAACATGTATTACTAGTGTTCAAGTAAATATTTTTCCCCAATAGAGAACTCCAGTGCCCATCAAACACGAGTTCAGCAGAAATTTTTCCCAAAACCATTCAAGAAAGTGCAATAAGAACACTAATTGAGATCAAGATTGATGAACTAATTTTATTCATATGAATTGAGCTCCGACATGAAAAGATCAGAGTCGAAGACATCATGATCTCAAGCAAGCAAGCAAGCAAGCAAGCAAGCAAGGATCAGCAGCAGCAGCAGCTTGATCAGTCTTTTAAGGTGAAAAAAACTAGCTTCTGTAGGCGAAGAAGCTAAAGAAAATTTTCTACTTTCTTAAAATTTTCCTCAAGTTTTCATAAATGTTTTTTGCAGCTTGAATCAGAAACCGATCAAATTGCAGCAATTATACTTGCAGCAAGCAACTAGCCAGCCACGCACGGACGAACTTATTCATAACCCACTAGTTATCAAATTAGAGTCCAGCGCGAGCACTAAGATTTATGGAAGAAAAAAAACCACACCCAAAAAAAGAATTCCCAATTTTTGTCAATCTGCAGTGATGATGAGCTCGGGTACAGAGATACTAGATCACTAACTACAATTTTCCCGAGAGCGAGCCTGGAGCTAGTCAACTGAGATTGTTATGAAAATTTTGTGAGTCCTGAGGATGAATGGACTAGAGCTCTAGTGTTTAAAGCTTCCTGTGTTTGTTTGTTTGTTTGTTTGTATGTGTGTTTCTGATGTTACATCATTTCGGGTTACGTGAATTTTGGTAGCTAGCAACAACTTGAAATGATTTGCAACAGCAGAACCAGCTGCAAATGATCCATCCAATTCCTCCATTCCACCATCGCCTCATGAGCAGCAAGAAGCTTGCTAGCTGCACTGGCATCATGATGGAAGAAAGCCCTAGACTCTAGTAAAAACAAAATCTGTAAAAGGTCTAGTACTGGGAACTCTGCTAGCAATCCCTGAGCTTGGAATTAGCTTTCTTATAATCAGATTTTATGTTTGCTAGAGAATGAGCTGGTATAACTTCATCATGTCATGCTGGAGCTGCTGCAGATCCTAGGTCCATGGATGCAGCAGCTTCCAGCTATAAACAACAAGAACAGTGACTGAGAAGAGATCTGAAGGATTAAACCCCCCAAAAAAAAACCAAAAGAAAGGAAATGGGATTGTCTGCAGAACACTGTATGTATCTTCTATCTATCCCCATTAATGCAGCCGCGCTGAACGAGTTAATTAACTCGCTGCTTTGAGAATTTTTTGCTGTTTGGGATTTATGCCCAATCCCACCAAGGTTCAAGTGCTCCCGCGTTCTCATCCACTTGTGATAATAAGTAGTTGCATGAATCCTGATCGGCCTGAAAGCTTACCACGCTTGCAGTGGTTCCCATGAGCAGCTCCGGCTCCAGCTTCACGGCTGTTGCACGCGGGTTGTACGCTGCTGTTGCAGTTCGGGAAGAGAAAACACGCGAACCGCCGCAAAATTCCTCCGTGAGATTATCCATGATCACGTCTCTGGCAGTCGTCGGCGCAGGGTGATCCGCTGCTGCATGAATCGTGTCGACTGCGCATATTAGCTGGGGAGTGCAGCTGGTGGCATCGACGCTCTTACCATACTCCTGCGCTTGCGAGAGCGAAAATCCGCTTTCGATGGTGCGAGGACTATCGGCGTCTAGTATTTCGCTTGACGTGCAGCTAACAGAGCTTGGTGACCCATCCGCCAGCTTCCTATTATTGCGTGCAGCAGTCGAGGACGGTAGTCCTTCGCGGGTTGTTGGAAAAGATCTCGCCTGCTGCTCAGCCTTAGATTCATGCGGTAACAGATTCATCTGAGTGATCTCATCGTTGGAAGTCGAGCTCGGGTGTGGGTGTTGCAACGCGGCCGGTGCCGTCGACTCCATGACCTTGCAGGCACCAGATACGTCTCCAGCAGCAGGGTCGCGGCACCCAGCTGATAATTCCGCTTGATCTGGATGAACTTTTCCTGTCAGCCACTGGACCTGGAGGTCACGTCCACGCAACAGAATCGCACTCACACGATCAGTTTCAGGGCTAGTGCAGGCTTGCACAACACATTCATGATGAGGAGCTCCAAAGCTTGCACTAGCTGTGATGATGAAGAACTTTCAGGAGATGAAAGCATGATGCATCAGTACCTTAGCCTGAAGCTCTTGTCTCTCTTCGACAACAGCTTCGAGTTCGGTTTTCAGTCTATTGTACTCCAAGCTAAGGACTTCGTAGTCACGCTCCAGCTGTTTGGTTTTCCAGCGCGCACGACGGTTCTGAAACCACACAGCGACTTGTCGAGGCTGGAGTCCTAGCTCCTTCGCAAGCTGCATTTTCCTTTCCGGCTCCAGTTTGTTCTCCAGCTCGAAGTTCTTGTTGAGTGATCGCACTTGATCGAAGGTCAGCCTTCTCTTCTTCGACTCCACATGCGGACTCATGCTGTCGTCGCCTCCGCCATCGTCATCTCCAAGCTCCTCGGCCGACGTGGCCTCAAATGTAGGCGCAGGATAGAAACCTGGCCCCCGTTTCTGACCACAACCCACGACTGCATCTTCCAAGCTTCCGCATGATCGAGACGCTGCACAACAAATGGATCCCAAATTGTTAAGTGAAATAGGGGATGATCTGATCTGCAAGCAGCTCATGATTGTTTCTAGGAGTTCACATGATCCGGATGCCCGGTGGTTCTGTGTACAAACCTTGAAGCCTGCCGCCCGCCATAGGAGAGGCGCAGGAGGCAAGCATCGCTACCAATGTGTCTGTCGCGCCGCTTTCGCTCCGCATTACCTGCATCATATTCGCCCCCCCGAAGCTTCGACTTGGTCCATTGTTCGCCGTGTCTGCAGGCTGGAAACAAGCTGCGGGATACTGATGCGTATTGTAACCCAGGATCTCATGATCGACTGCCGATCCTCCTCCTCCTGCTGCTGCAGCGCCATGCGGCCCAGCAGCTGATCTACTAGTGCTGCTGCTCAACCATGCCGGATCTGTCCAAATTGTTCTCCCCGCTCCCGGCACCCCGCTGCATTGGCCCAATATCTCCAGCGGGACTACTGAAGTACACACCAAGATCGATCAAGCACTGTCCTCCCTGCTGCTCACAATCACGATCAACTGTGGTTCAACTGCAACATCAGATTGCATCAAGGATCAAACTGCTGGTCTACGGGCCGGAGTCGAGAGAGGAATAAATATCTGAGAACTGTACGTAGCAAGAGGACTAAACTTCAGGCGACAGAACTAGTACTGAACAGCACTACTGTGCAGCTGGAGCTTAGAACTCTCGGAATCTACCACTGCAGCGAAATCACAGCTGCAGCTTGCTTACGGTATTCCTCCGGTTTCTTCAACCAACTTCAAGACAACTCACGACCACAATATAAGGCCCAGGACCACGAGCTTGGATACATACAGATGAGGTTCCAGGAGCCCGGCAGCTGCAGGTCGAGCTGTTCGAGCTTTGCGAAAAGAACGGTAACAGCTAAGAAAAGCATACACTAGAAAACAAAACCAGCAGCAGCAGGCTTGGCAGCTTGCAGATCACTAGAGAGGCCAGCAGGATGGATATATAACAGGGTCGACTACTACACAAGAACACAAAGCGCACTTAGTAGCACAGGCAAGAATACCTCGCCGTCGGAGCAAGCGCAGATCTCGCAAGCATCATATGTACTCTCTGTCTCCGTCTCCGTCTCTCGCTTTTTTTCTTTTTTTCTTTTCCTTTCTCTCTCTCTCAGCTCGACTCTCGAGACTCTCTCTCCATCTCTGAATTTTTTTGAGCTTCCGAAGAAAAGGAAAAATTTAAAAAAAATTTGTGCTCATCATCTTAATGAAGCTTACAGACTCTAATCCCATTATCATGTTTTTTTAACGTATCCATGATCAGTGCGCTGCCTGTCGCGCGGCGCGACACTCGATTCCGCACCAAAGCGTCGAGCGTCGTCTTCTTCCTCTTGTACAACGCCCTGTACCGAGCAAAGCGCACGCCCTTCGTCACGACGTTGTTTTTTTCCCCCCACTGCCCGAATATTTTTGTCCTGCCCTAATTTCTCCGGCCCACACCGTTCCCCCCGGGCCCCCCTCCCAACATAAATGCGCTTGTTGGGATTCGAGGTCTCGAGAAATCGACGGCCCGAGACATGAAAGTCCGAGGTCGGTTCCCAACTTCCTTGGCTTTTCAGGACCTGGATGTGGTTCCCCGGCAACCGGACAGACGGCAACCATGCGTGTGCCTAAGGTAGCAAAACCGAAGTGTAACCTAAGGACCGTAGGATCTGCTGGGTTTTACTAGTTTTGCACCGTAGGATCTAGTTGCAAACTCCTCATCTCACGGTGTACCAGATTTCGACCGTAGGATTAAGTGCGTGCCACTTCGCATGTTATAGTTGACCCGATTCCGATGCTAGGATCTGAACCCTAGGATTCCGCAACTTTTGATTTCCACCGTCAGATTAGCGGCTCGCATTTGTGCTTCTTAACGGTTAGCACGTTTGTAGCCGTAGGATCTGGTTGCCCCATGCCGGATCTTACGGTTCACGCACACGCACTTTCTGGCCGCGCGCGTCGTCGTTGCGGACGGCTCCGAAACAGGCGACTCGAGTACCACTTCCCGTGCTCTTCGCGCGACGCCGTGTGATCAGAATCTAGTTTTTGGAACGAATAACTCGTGACGACAGAGGCGAGCGAAATGAAATGCTGGAGCTGCAATATCATCATCATCAGCAGCAGCAGCAGATGGGATTCAGTTTAGTTCGTTACTTATTGCAGCCTTTTCTTTTTAGCACAATTGAAATTAATAAGAGGAGATTTATGACATACTTAAGTAACTTTTTGCAGGCTCCCTTCTTCACCGAGGACTACGGAAATGCAATTCAATTCTCAAGGTTCAGATCTCTCTCTGTCTTCAAATGGGCAAACAGATCTTACAGAGTGAAAAAACAAATCCTCAGGAAACTCTTTTGATGTTCAACTTCTGACACGCCACCCCAGCAGCGTGTTTTGTTTTTTGGGAGGAATTTCTGTTTGTTGCTAATGTGGCGATCAGTTTCTGGGAGATTTTAGAAACAGTGGCAATCATCCTTAGGAAGATTTAGCCAAATTGGGCTATAAAAATAGAAATAAAGTACAAATCTTTGATCGTCCTTCTATATCTCTGGCTATACAAACCACATATATGAATCTGGCAATTGTTTACTTTCTTTTTCCCCCTCACTTCTGGCGATTGAAAACCTCTAAAATCACTTTATTCAGATTTTTTAAAATTTTATTTCGTATTATGGCGATATACTCGCCAGCAAAAAGAAGGCTGTACCCCCCCTAGTCTACGGCCACAGTGAACCAGCACCCCACCAGTGCACCATCAAGGATGGATGATATGTGATCAGGAAACAATTTTCTGTTGGATTCCAGTTCCCTAGCAAACCATGGTGGTTAGCTCAGTTACTACCAACTAGGTAGGTAGTAAAAAGAGTCCCCGACTACAACACTAAATCTGCTTTGGCTGGAACCCTGGTATATAAGAACCCACCATACGGGTATGACCTTAGGCAATTATACCATGCTAAAGAGATTCCCTACCAGCGGGCAGCTAGTATGTTCAAAAGTTGATACCCGCCCAGCACTGGTTAGATAGAGCCCGTGTTGGCCGGTTATTGCTTTTCTACATAACCGTTGGGTAGGTTATTTTTTGAATTTCTTTCGGGACCACACAGGTTATCAAAAAAAATTGGGTGATGGATAAGTTATCAAATAAAATTTGGGTCATTATGCATAAGGATAGGTTATCAAATAATCGGTAATTTAATACCATCATTTAACCTAGTGGTTATACATCGGTTATAGGGTTTTAAAAAAAGAAAGAAATAAAAATATTTATTGAAAAATCTAAAATGAGTAAAAAACATTTCAATATTAAAGTTTGGTTTGAACAAAGGATGTTTAACAACTTCATTCAATAACACTACTTTCATATAGGGCCCTTCAGTTTTCATAATACAAAATATTTCATCCTCAAATTTTTTGTAGTAATAGGGTACTATTAGACACATCTAAAAAGCACTCAAATATTCATATTTGTTTAATTTTTTGTTTATCAAAATTTAAGGTTGTTAAAAAGTTCATGAGTCCTTTATGACATGTATATGTGATGCAATATATATGTTGTTTAAAGAAAAGTTGTAGCTTTATAATATAAAAAATTAAACTTGAAAATGTTAACATGTTTTGGTATGATTTGAAATTATGGAATTTTTTCAAGATGAAACACAAAATCTGTGCACTTTCAAAAATTCCTATTTACTCAAATTTGATAATAAATAAATAGATGAAATATTGGGGCAACTATAAATACAATAAATAAAAAGTTGCAAAAGATTTCATTTGAAAATTCCTCTTTATGAAAACATGTTTTTTTGACAAAAAGACCTTAAAAAGGACAATAGTCCTAAATGCAAAATAAACACATTGGCTCATTATATGTCGTTTGCACCCATATGGGTAACCTTAAATGTGTACATTGTTAAACATATACTTGCCAAAAGCACTCATGCAAACACATGAAATTTTGAATGAGAAATGGACTAATAAAACTTGACAATGCAATATTAGATTTTTAAAAATTAAAAAATATAGAAGAAAAATGTCAACACATCTTACTCTTAAACACTTCATTTGATGTTTTCTTATTTTAAAAAAAAAATTGACCTTAATATGACCTACATTTTGAAAACACATGTCTATTTTTTATTATGTGATGAAAATAATAGTGTTATTAGTTCAAAAGTTCATTACGAATCCATTTTTTCTTAGATTCATCCATAATCTTTAATATGATTCCCAATAAAATTTATTACAACATGGATAACATGAAAGATGAACACTTTTTGTATGATTTTTCATTTTGAGTTCATTTACAATCCAAAAAATTATGACCATGATAGTTCAAATTGTCCCCCTAAATAAGCTTGCACTCAAGATTGCAATTTTGAAATCAAGTATTCAATTGGCTCCTTCAATTGATTTTTAACAAAATAATTGTTTAGGGGTTTAACTAAAATAGGCATATTCTAAGGTTTGGTTGGAGCAAGTTTTCCAACCTACAAACCATGTTTAGTTTCTAATTGGAGCTTGTGCGTTGTAGGACTACTTCAATGGGCCATGTAGTGGATACCTTACATGTGAAGAACATGATCCAATTGAATTTTATGAATAACACTAGTTTTAGCACATTGAAGAACATGTGTGCACCATTAGCTTCAAAAGAAATGAACTAAGAGGACAACTATTCACATGTTAGCTCCCACTTGCAATCAACAAGGCTTGGGTGATCACTTTGGTTAGATTTGTAACATTAAACCTTTCAATCACCTTTTTAAGGGACACCAAAATTGAGAATTTAGGTTCATTCTTAGATCACATATGTGTGCAATGACAACCAACTTTGATTATCAACATTTGTAACTCCATCACAAGAGATGGAAATGTAATTTGTTGATTTCACATCTTTTGCAATGGCCACAACCACTATGTTATAGATGATTTCAACCATGGACTAATCAACATTATCACATTAGTACTTATTTAGATAATTCTTGACTTGAAAAAACTATAACAAGCCTTTGATGCTTTTATATTCAATCATGGGTTTTCTAGCCACTTGGAGTAGTTAGAAGTCTAGACAAATTAAATCACTTTCTTCAAACTTTAATGTACATCCACATTCCACTCATTCCATTTGCAATATCACCATGTCCAACATACTTTATAGACTTCTAAAAACATAGATCAATTCATTTTTTGCATGTTGATAATCCTTAGCCCAATAGTTATTTGTGTGTTTGTAAAGAAAGTCAAACTTAAGAGCTAGTAGTTTTCCTTCCCAATGAACTTTGTACAAATTTTGCTCATAATGTGGTGACAAGCCCATCTTCACTATTTGCCCATGGCAATTCTGTAGCCCATGCATTTTGAAACTTTCAATTCAACTCATAAAACCTTTTTATTTTCTTACATTCAAGTGATTTGATCTCTTCCATGTTTTTTTCAACTTGGATTTTAGATGCTGAACGAATGTGGGATGGGCCCTCCTTCATTCACTATTAACTTCCATTTGTCCCTTCCAAAACCTTGTTAGTTGCTTTAAACAACATTGTGTTTTCCTAATTCTCATGATTGAACAAACAACCAAACTTGAGGTTGTTAGCTTGGGGTTTAAAAGTCACCCAAGCCTCACAATGCACATCATACAAAACGAAGTCAAAAGAAAAATACTTAGGAGTGAAAGCATAGTTAAGGGGACTAGTTTGAATTATCACAAGTGTAATTTTTGTTGGGATTGTAGATGAACTTAAAATGTAAAGCCATATTGCTCCTTGAATTCATTAAACACACTATATTACACATATTACACAAGTGCTTGGTTACACATATTAATGTAAACTCATTAAACATTGTAAGGATTCTTATTTCTAAGGAGATTTCTTAAACATGTCAACATATTTTGGAATTTTTTAAAAAAAACATATCTTTATATAATAGTATAATGCAACATGCTTTTAGGTCATTATAAACTTTTAGTGATTTTTTTCAACTTACAAATAAAATATTTAAAAAATATTCTTAAGATAAAAAATCACCTAAGTGGGTAGGTGTGGCTCTTGTTAATGTGCAGGCACCTTTTCCATATAATTTTCCTTTGTTGATGTGACCAGCCATTGACCAACGGGGAAATTTAACTAAAACTCATCAAAAGTAAATAAATCTTGCCTCATTCACTACCCATGAAAAATGGGACAACATGATATTTAGGTGAGAAAATGTTTAAGAATTATCCTTAAAGTCACCTCAAGTATGATACATTAGAGTTATCCTTAAAATCACTGTTCTTTGGGCCTTAGTTTGACCTTGTAATCCTTGTTTCATCCTCAATTTGAACATAGTCACAAAGTGATCAAAACTAAGTATTGTTTAATGAAACTAGGTATCAATTCACAAGATTTGCAAAAGATTTTATTCTGGCAAGACTTGGCTTAATGAAGAATATGAGCAACAATGAAGGCAAACCTCTCGAATACCAAAACTAGGGGTGAAACACTTTAGTGAGGATCAATTTAGGTGAGAAAACCAGTTTGGTCCCCTTGGTTCTATTGTACACTTTTTTCATCCTAATTTTTTAGTTCATCCTCAGTTTTGGCAAAACTGAGATCCAGGTACCCGATGTTTTTGGGGATACTTTACCGATAACACTATTGGGTTAGTGCAAATTTAGGTCTAAACTCCAAAACTCCAAAGTCACCTATTTTCACAACACATTAAGGCTATCCTTCATTGAGAAGTGCATTGTATAAGACAGTTAACTGCTACAATTGGAGTTGCTATTATGCCCTAAAGAAGATGTTTTATAATAAATTTCTCAAGTCAATAGTGCAGGAATGGAAGCTCTTGCTTCAGGTTCAGCAGGTTCTAATTGAGCACCAGAGAGCTTTAAAGAGACTAAATGAAACTACAACTAGTTAGGTGTTAGTTCTAGAAACTACTCCTACAACTACTTTTACTACTATTGACATGCACCTTCAGTTAAACATTAGTGTAGAATTTTGGAATGAGTGAAACTCTAAAGTGGCATAATAATATAAAGGGTACCATGTGTACTTACTACTCATAGCATTGCTTCATTGGTGACCACTAACTAGTGATGTGAAGTTGTGGGTAGAATCCAAGAGAAAGTTAACATGTAGAGTTTATAATACTCAAGATCCTTCAACTTGTGTACAAAGGAAAATGATCACAATGAATTTTGTATATGCAGTTTTGGTCAAAGAACCTGGGGTTGAAGGAAGGTTCTTTGACCCAATTTTATTTTACGTAAAAAAAAGAGCCATGGTTAAGTGTCAGAACTAGTTCTTTGAGAATTTTGAGAATTGCTGGTGAAGGGTCTGAACCGGGTCTTTGATTTTTGAGAACCATCCATCAACTGGGTTGCACTTGGTGCCACCTCGCATAGGCCCCTTCTTCTAATAAGACCTCCGCTTAGGGCCTTATCTACCCCACATATCAGCCTGGTTTCAGGTTGGTATGAGATGGGTATACATTTGGTAATGAAAGGATTATTATGAGCATGATATATGAATATTCCATATATGGAATACCTTAGGTCCATACATTTGCCAACATCACCCACAAGACACAGAGAGAGACTGCAAAAGGGTAGGAGACTAATAATACAACCCACCTGGACCAATCGAACCATCTAGCCAATCACCAGCAGGTTTTAGGCTTTGGTGGTGCCTTTTTGGCAGCCTTTAGCAGCTTGCTGGTCGAAAAAACGCATTTTGCTGAGCCAAACCAATATGTTTTGACTTTTCTTCATCTAAAATTGGCTGTATAGTGCACTGTTGGAGTTTGCTGTTACAGTTCCATGTCTGTCTCTACTCACCCACTATCCAACCCCAATTAATTGTGTCAAAATTATGACACAAAAGTGTTTCTATGTTCACCTCACTATTTCTCTACCCACTTTGAAAGAGAACTCACACCTGGCAGTTGCAGGAGGTGTACAGAGTTAATGTGACCCAGACCAACTCAGAATATTTTTTCCTTGTACAACTGGTATTGGAGGTAAGGTGACTGACATTTGTTGGTGTGGCAGGTATTTCCAGATTGGTTGGGGGGTGGGGTGGGGTGGGGGGGGGGGGGGGGGGGATAGGGGTGCGGGGTGTGTGGGGGGTGGGGGCGGGTGCTCTGGGGTTCGGGGGGTGGGGGGGGGGGGGCCGGGCTGCACAGGTTCTCAGGGGTGAGGGGTGCGGGGCCGGGCTGT
>Ga0116231_10002305_pt1 | contig 39900 bp, 24 predicted proteins | sample S1TSphgellanicum_2_FD_89695 | JGI IMG/M metagenome (GOLD analysis project Ga0116231, IMG submission 89695) | Host-associated microbial communities from peat moss isolated from Minnesota, USA - S1T2_Fd - Sphagnum magellanicum MG | ecosystem: Host-associated > Plants > Peat moss > Unclassified...
GACCGATGCCCGTGTGTAGGGCAGCACGATTCGCCACATCACCTCCCAGGTGGTGCAGCCGACACCGAAGGCGGATTCCTTGAACATCACCGGCACGGTCAGAAACACGTCGCGCATGGTCGCGGCGATGAACGGCACGATCATCACCGCCAGCACCAGGGCTGCCAGAAAGATGCTGGAATCGCCGGGCGCCGATGAAAATACCGGCGCCAGGCCCGGAACTTTCCCAAGCGTGGCGGCGAGCCATGGTTTGACCGTCTCCGTCACCACCGGGGCGAGCACGAAAAACCCCCACATGCCATAGATGATGGAGGGCACGGCGGCCAGCAGCTCGACCGCGGTGCCGACCGGTCCGCGCAGCCATTGCGGCGCCAGCTCGGTCAGGAAATAGCCGATGCCGAACGCCAGCGGCACCGCCATGATCAGCGCCAGCACGGCGCTGGCCACCGTGCCATACACGGAGACCAGGGCGCCGAACCGCTCGGTGACCGGATTCCACTGCGGCGAGACCAGAAAATGCCAGCCGAACGCGCGGAAAGCAGGCAGCCCGCCGATGAACAGCAGCACGATAATGCTGCCCAGCAACGCCAGCACGAAGACGCCGGACAGCATCGCGGCGGCGGCAAACATGCGGTCGCCGAGTTGCCGGCCGGATGATGCCATGGCTAGTTCGTCACCGCGCTCCACGATGCGCGGACCTTTGCCTTGACCGCTGCCGGCAGCGGTACGTATTGCAGGTTGCGCGCAATGGCGTCGCCGTTGCTAAGCGCCCAGCCGAAGAATTTTGTCACCGCCGCGGACTGCGTGGGGCTGGCAGGGTTGGTCGGCAGCAGCACAAACGTCGCCGATACGATCGGCCAGGCTTTTGCCCCCGGCTGGTCGTTCAGATCGACTGCAAAATCCTTTGCCCCGGCCCAATCCGCACCGGCTGCGGCAGCAGCAAAATTTTCCAGCGTGGGCTTGAGGAATTTGCCATCGTGATTTTTCAATTGCACGGTGGTCAGATGATTGAGCGTGGCATAGGCACTCTCCACATAGCCCAGCCCGCCTTGCGTGTTCTTCACCGCACCGGCGACGCCCGCCGTGCCCTTCGCGCCGGTGCCCGCCGGCCAACTGACGGCGGTCGCCGCGCCCACGCCGGATTTGAAGTCGGGGCTGACCTTGGCGAGGTAGCTGGTGAAGACGAAGGTGGTGCCGGACCCGTCGGCGCGATAGACCGGGGCGATCGGCAGGCTCGGCAGCTTCAGACCGTGGTTGATGGCCTTGATCGCCGGGTCATCCCAGCTTTTGATCGTGCCCAGGTAGATGCCGGCGATGATCGGGCCGGTCAGTTTGAGCTGCCCGTCGGCAATGCCCGGCAGGTTGACGGCGATATCCACCGCGCCCATGACGGTAGGGAATTGCAGCAGCTTGGCCGCGGCCAGCTTCGCCGGCGGCATCGGCGCGTCCGACGCGCCGAAATCCACCGTGCGCTGCGTGACGTATTTCTGCCCGGTGCCCGAGCCCACGCCCTGGTAGTTCAGCGTAACGCCGGTTTGCGCGTGCGACGCATCGGCCCAGGCGCCATAGATCGGCTGCGCGAAGGTCGAACCGGCGCCGGTTATGGTCTGAGCTGCCGCTTGCGCGCTGACGCTGGCGCAAAGCGCCACGGTGACTGCGCGTGCCGTAAAACTGGAAATCATGGTGTCTCCTGAGTTTGCGCACCGGGCACCGGCTGCGCGGCCGGACCCTAGTGGCGCATCATGGCAGTAAGATTGCGGTTTTATGAAGCTTTGATGACAGCCGCGGTTCGATCGGCGCCACCGCGGCCGCGCGGGCGGGCTTGACCCTCCCCCGTGGTATGGCTACGCAGCCGCTCCGCTGTCCCGTTCGTCTAGAGGCCTAGGACACCAGCCTTTCACGTTGGGTACACGGGTTCGAATCCCGTACGGGGCACCAGCGGCTGGTCTTGAGGTTGTATGACGACTACGGTAAAAAATGCTGTGGCACGATTCTGCCGCAACGGGTGAATGATGATCCGCTATATCGTGCCGTTCCCCGTGATGAGTGCCTGGCTCGATTCCTGCCGGATCACCGACGACGGCGCGCTGGATATTCCCTACCAGGACTATATCGCCATGATCCGGCGCCTGCTGGAGCCGGTGGCAGTGGACGAAGCCTGGTATGCGGCCACCTATCCGGCGGTCGGCCAGGGTGTTGCCAGGGGCGTGTTCCCTTCGGCCGGGTTCCATTATCTCGCGCACGGGTATTTTGAGAACCGCCTGCCGTTCGCGCCGGAGCGCACCGACGCGCGCGCGCCAGTACCGTTTCGCGACATAAGGGCGCAGACGCGGGTGCGGGCGGTGCGCGGCGAATTGCGGGTGGTGATGCCGAGGGAGGCGCTGCTCGGCATCGTCGGGCGCCTGCTGCATGCCGTGCCGGTCGATGAGGCCTGGTACCGGCAGACCTATCCTGGGGTGGCGGTGGCGATCGAGCGCGGCGGCTTTGCCTCCGCTGTGTCGCACTATGCGCAATATGGCTACACGGAGTCCCGCTGGCCGTTCGCCATGCGCGTGGAGGAGGATTGGTATCTCGGCCGCTATCCGGACGTTCGCCAGGCTGTCGCCGCCGGTGCGGTGGCCAGCGCGCAGGAGCATTTCTGGCGCGCCGGCTACCGCGAAGGCCGTTTGCCTGCCAGGAACCCCGTACAGTAATGCTGGGGGTGCGGTGATGGCCGACACGCATGTGCCGGATGCGGTGGCGGCTTGCATCCGGGAGGTCGATTTCGGTGCCGACGGCGGCAGCGCCGCGGTGCGCGATGCGGGCTGGAGCGCGCAGGAGCCGGATAGCGTCTGGTCGGTCGGCCCGTGCAGCGTGCTGACGATGCCCGCATGGCCGGACGACCGGGCGGCGACCCTGGAACTCGATGTCACCCCCTGCCTCGCGCCGCCGCTTGTCACGGCGCAATATCTTTGTGTCCGGCTCAATGGCGTCGCTCTGGGTTGGCAGCGCATCGAAGGCCCGGCGCGTCTGCGTTGTCCCATCCGGGCCGGGATGATTGAGCCCGGCGTGCCTGTGGTGCTGAGCTTCGAACACCCGGGCTTCCTGCGGCTCGACCGGCTCGGCGCCGGCGCCGACGACCGGCCGCTGGCGCTGCGGTTCTTTGCCTTGCGCCTGCATGTCGGTGCGCCGGCGGCCGAATCCACGCCCCTGTGGCACCCGGCCGCCGTTCAGCTCGACCTCATTGATTTGGCGCCGGCGCTGCCGGCGGAATCGGCAAGCTTCCGGCTCGACGGCACCGGCGCCATGCAAGCCGAGCTACGCGAAGGCTGGCATAGGGACGAGGATGGGCTGGTATGGACGTCAGCCCGCGTCAGCCGCCTGGTCCTGCCGCTGACAGGCCCGGTGCCGTCGGCGCTGCGGATCGGCCTGGCGCCGCTGCTGACCAAGGATTTGCTGCCCGCGCAGCGGCTGGCGGTGATCGGCGGCGGCATGCTGCTCGGCCAATATACCGTGCGCGCGGAGACCGCGCTCTGCGTGCCGCTGCCCGCCGGCCCGTGCTTCGGCGAGGACGGCATCGCGCTGGCGTTCGTGACGCCCGATGCGCTGCCGATGCGGCTGTTTGACCATGACCGGCCGGAGCTGTCGCTGGGGTTCGTCATCGACTGGATCGAGACGGACGCGCCGCCGGCGCGGCTGCACGCCGCCGCGTCGCTGCGCGGCGACGGGCTTGCCGAGGCGCCGCCGCTGGCGGTGTCGCAGCGCTTCCTCGACGTGCCGACGGCAGACTTGCACGCGCGCATCGAGGAAGAGCTTGGGGTAAAGGCCGCCGAGCTGATGCGCGGATTCGAAAGTCTCGGCGATAATTGCGCGTTCGGGCTGGCGCAGCGCAAGGCGGGGGCCGAGGTGCTCGGGCTGCTGCGCTTCGCCAACACGCCGCTGCGCGCCCTGCTGCGCGGCCTGGCCGACGGTTTTAAGGCCGCCCTGGCCAAGGCCGAGATCGAGATCTATCTCCATCCGGACGGTAATCCGCGCGAATATATGCTGCGGATTGCCCGCTACGGCATACGCTGGCACACCATGGTCCATGAGCCGGATGCGGAGGCGGCCGCGGTCGAGCGCGACCAGGTCATGAAACTCGGGTTTCTGCGCCGGAAGTTCGAGGAGGGTTTGCGCGGGGGCCGCAAGATCTACACGCTGGTGCGGTCGGAGCCGCAGAAAATCAGTGTGGTGATGCCGGGGTTCGGGGCGCCCGATACGGCCTCGGCGAGCCATGGCGTGACGCAGGTGATGCCGGCCTGGGATCCGCCGCGGCGCTACGAGGTGGTGCCGCCGCCGCTCACTCTCGCGGAGGCGCAGACGGTGCTGCTGGAGCTCAACCGTCGCGGCGCGAACACGCTGATGTATTTCGTGCCAGCAACCCCGGGACGCCCCGCCGGCACGGTGGAGCTTCTCGCGCCGGGCCTGATGCGGGCGAGCATGGCGAGTTTTGTGATTTTGACCACCGGTGAACACCCGAATGATTTCGACTGGGTGCGCGTAGCTGCCAATGCGTGGCTGTTGAACCGGGACGCCAATTCGGTCTTCCGCCAAAAGGAATAAAAGTTTTTTTGCTTCTTTTGTTCAAAAACAAGTGCTTTCTTTCTCGTTCTCTTTCGAAAAAGAGAACCAAAAAACTTTTGAATTTCTGATCAGAGCTTAGCCGGAGGGACATGTTTTATGTCGGCACAGGATACGGTTGAGGCATTGCTTGCCGCAGGCGCAGCTGAGGCGCCGGCCATTGGCGCGCCTGGGCGGAGTACTCTGAGTTACGGCCAATTGCGCGCGCTGGCGGCACGGACCGGGGCGGCGCTGAACGCGGTGGGGATCGGCCGGCAGGACCGGGTGGCGATCGTTCTGCCGAACGGGCCTGACATGGCAGCAGCTTTTCTTTGCGTCGCGTGCGCCGCGGTGACTGCCCCGCTCAACCCTGCCTACAAACCGGAAGAGTTCGATTTTTATTTGGGCGACCTCGCCGCCCGCGCCCTGCTGGTGCAGGCGGGCGTGGAGACGCCGGCGCGTGCGGCAGCAGCGGCGCGCGGAATTCCGGTCATCGAAGTGATGCCCGGCTCGGGGCCGGCGGGGGAATTTACCCTGAGTCTGCCCGCATCGCCGCCGGGCCCGGCCGTGGCGGCGACGGCGGCCACGGCCCAGGATACCGCGCTGATCCTGCACACGTCCGGCACCACGGCACGCCCAAAGATCGTGCCCTTGAGCCAGGGGAATCTGGCCGCCTCGGCGGGCAACATCGCGCGCACGCTGGCGCTGGGTCCGTCGGACGTGTGCCTGAACATCATGCCGCTGTTTCATATTCACGGGCTGATTGCCGCCGTGCTGTCCTCCATCAGCGCGGGCGCGTGCGTGGTGTGCGCGCCGGGGCTGAATGCGTTCCGCTTTTTCGGCTGGTTCCGCGAGGTGCGGCCGAGCTGGTACACGGCGGTGCCGACGATGCACCAGACGCTGCTGGAGCTGGCGCCGCGGTATAGGGACGTGATTGAAGGCGGGCGGCTGCGCTTTCTCCGCTCCTCCTCCGCCTCGCTGCCGCCGCAGGTGATGGCGGCGCTGGAAAGCGCCTTCGGCGTTCCGGTGATCGAGGCGTACGGCATGACCGAGGCGACGCACCAGATGGCGAGCAACCCGCTGCCGCCCGCGCCGCGCTACGCCGGCAGCGTCGGCATTGCCGCCGGGCCCGAGATTGCGGTCATGGATGCGGACGGCGCCCTGCTGCCGGCCGGCGAGCCTGGCGAGGTGGTCATCCGCGGCGCCAACGTCACCGCAGGTTATGAGAACAACCCAGATGCGAACGCCAAATCCTTCGCCGGCGGCTGGTTCCGGACCGGCGATGAGGGTGTGTTGGATGCGCAAGGCTATCTGCGTCTCACCGGCCGGCTGAAGGAGATTATCAATCGCGCCGGGGAAAAAGTGTCGCCGTTGGAAGTGGACAACCGGTTGATGGAGCATCCGGCCGTGAAGCAGGTGGTAACGTTCGCCATGCCGAGCCGGCTGTTCGGCGAGGCTGTTGCCGCCGCGGTGGTGTTGGCCGAGGGTGAGAGCGTGACGGAAGAGGGGTTGCGCGATTTCGTGGCGGCGCGGCTGTCGGCGTTCAAGGTGCCGGTGCGGATCGTGTTTCTCGACGAGATTCCGAAGGGCTCCACGGGCAAGCTGCAACGGATCGGCCTGGCGGCGAAACTTGGATTATCGGAATAATCCGTATTCGGAACGACTTTGTATATAGCGATATGGAATACATGTGCCGTCGTGTAACGAGGGTTCTACCCCACGGGCACATGCCGGAACCGTCCCAAGGCGTGGGCTGAAACCCACGCTACGGGTGCGGGCAAGGCGCGGCCTACGGCGTCTGAACTTTGGCGCGCAGCGTATCGATGAGGTTTCCCATGGTGTGCATGGCATCGACCTCCTCTTCGCTGAGCATGATGTCGAAAGCTTCCTCCATGGCGAGGATGAATTGTACCGCCTGCACGGAATCGAAGCCGCGTATGTTCTGGAAGACCAGGGCCGGATCGTAAACCAGATCGGGTGCCCGGAAAATCGTCCTGGCGTGGTCGATGGCGACAGTGATGAGGTGTTCGTCTGACATGTAGCAGGGTTAGCATTCCCGGGCGGATCACGTCCACCGCCGGCTTTCAACAATAAGTTTTTGCCAGGAAATTTTTATTGTCATGGCGGCGTGGCGCGCTTCTACTGCTGCGGACGGAATCGAGGGGCCTTGCATGAAGGTCGGTGTGGTCGGGTCGGGTGCCGTGGGTGCCGCATGCATCATGGCGATCATCGGGCGCGGGGCGGCGCATGAGATCGTCGTTATCGACAAGGATGCCGGCCGCGTGCGCGGCCTGGTGACGGACATGCAGTATGGCACGCCGTTGTGCCCGCCGGTGAAACTCGTCGGCGGCGAATTTCATGATCTCGACGGCGCGGAGCTGGTGTTGGTGGCCGTCGGCATTAACGAGAAGGCCGGCGGCGCGATGGACCGCAGCGATCCGGCCGGGCGGCTGCGCCTGCTCGGTACCAATGCGGATATCATCCGCGATGTCGTGCCGAAAATTGTCGCGGCGGCGCCGCGCGCCGTGATTCTGGTGATTACCAATCCGCCGGAACCGCTGGCAGCCCTTGGGCGGCGGCTGGCCGGCCACGACCGGGTTCTGAGTTCGGGAACCTATATTGATACGTTGCGGTTCCGTTTCTATATCGCCAGGCAGCTCGGCGTGCATCCGGCGGAGGTCGATGCCCAGGTGATCGGCGAGCACGGCAACTCGCGCGTGCTGCTGTGGTCGGGTGCGCAGGTGGCCAATACGCCGGTATCGGCGCTGATTCCGCCGGGCGATTTCGCGGCCTTCAAGGCGCGCGTGGAGGAGCAGGTGCGTCATGCCAATATTACCATCATCGAGGGTATCAATGCGAGCCAATATGGCATCGGCATGGCGTGCGGCCGCATTGTCGAGGCAATGACCCGCCACGAGAATGCGGTGTTTCCGCTCGGCGTCCATATGCCGGAGTACGGCGTGACCCTGTCCATGCCGGTGGTGATCGGCCGCCCGGGCGTGGTGCGCACGCTGGTGCCGCCGATGGCGCAGGATGAGCGGGCGGCCCTGGAGCGGAGTGCCGCGACGATGCGCGCGGCACTGGAGCAACTTTAGCGTCTGCGGGATCGTATCAGCGTCACTGTTTCGAGAGACACGGAAATTCTTACGATTTAGAAACGATACCGGCCGCAGGATGGAGGATGCGTTATGCATGAGCGCCGGGTGGATGGCGGAGGGGTCACGTCTGACGATGTGTATCAATATGCAGTTTCAACTGTGACAGTATGAATGTTGCTCCATATTCATCCTATCCATTCTGTTTCAGGTCGGGCACATGGGGCCGCGGCGATGACGCCGGGAGATAGCCCGCTCGATTCGTGTCCTCATGTTACGCGGCCCGAGTGTTGCAAGCGATCGATTTCATGCCTTAGGATTTCATGTGGGACATCAGGGTAGAGGCGATGTGAGCGGCCGGTCCGCTGCCCGGGCGCCCCGGGCATTGCTGCCCCGTGCCGGTTCCGTGACCGGCCGCGTGGACGGCATGGAGGGTAGTTATCTGGTCGGCTGGGCACGTGGCGATACGCCTGAGCCTTGCGCGATCGCGGTCCTCGATCCGGCCGGCAACCTGGTGGCCAGCGGCACGGCGTCGCTGGAGCGGCCGCCGGCCAATGCCGGCGAGGCGAATCGCAGCGGCACGGTCTTCCGCATACCGCTGCCGCATGCGGCTGGCCCGTTTCTGCGGGTGCTGGCCGATGGCGTCGAACTGCCGAATTCGCCGCTGCCCCTGGGAAAAGGGGTTTTCGACGGGCAGGTCTGGCTGTCTCAGGGCGGGGTCGCCGGCTGGGTGTCGGAGCGGATGGCAGGTCAGCCGGCGCCGGAGATCACCATTCTGGATCAGGAAGGCCGGGAGGTGTTCCGCGCCGCAAGCCGGCCGGAGATGATTTCGCCGGACCCGCATTTCCGGCCGGCGCGCTTTACCGGCGACCTCAGCCCCCAATGTTTCGGCCGGGGCGAGCGGCGGCTGAGCGTGTTTGCCAATGGGGTGAAATTCGCCGAGGCACGCTGCGACCTGCCGCTCGCCGGCCATCTCGAACTCATCTCCGCCGAACACTGCGTCGGCTGGCTGCTCTCGCCGGCCGCACCGCAGCGGGAATTCGCCATCGACATTCTGCGCGATGGCGTGCCCGCCGGGCGCATACACTGCGATGTGCAGCGGCCCGATCTCGCCGACGCCTATCCAGGCAGCCGGACGCCCGGCTTCAAGAAGCTGTTGAGCGCACCCGGTCAGGTAGAGCCGGACGTCGTCCGCCTCTCGCTGCGCCTGGCCGGCACCGACATCGAGCTGTTCGAAGGCCCCTATCTTCTGGCGACCCGCCCGGCCGCGGTCTCGGCTGCACGACGCCTCGCACAGCGCGCCAGAACGTCGGACCTTTCCGACGCCGAGCATGGCGTGCTCGCCGCGGCGCTCGCGGATTTCCTGGGCCGCGCCCGGCAGACCGAACGTATGGTTTTCAGCCACGCCAGCAGCCCCACTTGCGTGACACCGGCGGCCTCGGCGGCGCGGGTGAACATCATCATCCCCGTCTATCGCGACGTGGAGACCACGCGCGCTTGCATCGAGTCCGCACTGGCCTGCCGCGCCGGCCAGGACGACTGGATCGTGCTGGTGAACGACCACTCGCCGCTGCCGGACATGGAGGCGCTGCTGGGTGCCTATGCAGGCGCCCGCCACGTCCAACTGCTGCGCAACGAGAAAAACCTCGGTTTCGTCAAATCCGTGAACCGGGCGCTGTCGTTTTGCAGCGAAGGCGATGTGCTGCTGCTGAATTCGGACACGCGCCTCTATCCCGGCGGGCCGGCCGAGATGCAGCGCGTGGCGTATAGCGCGGCCGACATCGGCACAGTCACCGCGCTATCCAATAACGCGACGATCTTCTCCTATCCGCATGCGCAACACACCAGCGGCCGGCTGGAAGATATCGACTGGGCGGAGCTTGCCGCCATTGCGCTGGAGCGCAATGCCGGCACGGTTATCGATGTCCCGACCGGGCACGGCTTCTGCCTGTATATCAAGCGCGAGCTGCTCCAGCGGATCGGCCGCCTCGATGAGGCGTTCGGGCGCGGCTATGGCGAAGAGAATGATTTCTGCTGCAAGGCGGCCGACCTCGGCTGGCGCAATGTCGCGGCCCCCGGCGTGTTCGTCGAGCATAGGGACAGCCTGTCCTTCGAGCAGGAGAAGGCCGAGTTGCTGGCGCAGAACCTGCGCCTGCTGCACGCGCGCTATCCGGAATATACGCCGGTCGTCATGGCGGCCGAGCGGCGTGAAGATCTGCGGTCCGGCCGCTGGGCGCTGGATGCGGCGCGGCTGCGCCGGGCCAGCGATGCGGGCGCTTCGTTCGCCCTGCTCGTGCACCATAATCTCGGCGGCGGCACCACGCGGGCGATCGAGGAGATCGAGAAGGCGGCCGGCTACGGCGATGCCACCCGCATGACGCTGACCTGCCGCGACGATGGCTGGCTGTCGCTGAGCTGCCAGGCGCCGTTGATCGAGGCCGTGTTCTCGCCGCTGGAGGGGGCCGATCTGGTGGCCATGCTGGGAAGTGCGGACATCAGGCTGGTGGTGGTGCACCATGTGCTGGGTTTCACCGCCGACGTCATCGCCGGCCTGACCGAATGGCTGCATGGGCGGCACTCGGTCTTCCATGTGCATGATTACTACAGCCTGTGCCCACGCGTGACGATGATCGATGCCGCCGGCCAGTTCTGCGACGCGGCGCCGGCCGAGGTGTGCACGCGCTGCATCGCACTCGGTGGGCGGCATGAGGCGTCGCGCCTGACCGACCTGCCGCCGCCATTGCACCGGCCGCTGTTTGCACGGTTCCTGGGCGCCTTCAGCCATGTCGTCGCACCGTCCGAGGCGGCTGCCTCCTACGTGCGGCGGGCGTTTGCGGGGTTGGCGGTGGAAGTGGTGCCGCACCCGGAACTGTCGGCCGGATTTCCGCGCCATGCCCGCCTCGGGTCGGACGACGAAATCGTGCTGTTTGGCGCCATGGGGCCGCACAAAGGGGTCGGCGCGCTGCTGGATATCGCCCGTCTGGCACGTCTGACGCGGCCGGGTTTGCGGTTCCGGCTCATCGGCTACTCCGACCGCGACGACGAGTTGCGCGATCTGGGCAATGTGGAGATCACCGGCAGCTACGCGCTGGCCCGCCTGCCGAACATGGCCGCCCGCGCGGCCGGACGGCTGGCGTTATTTCTTTCCGGCTGGCCCGAAACCTACTCTTACACGCTGACGGAGGCGGTGCGGCTCGGCTTCGTGCCGCTGGTGCCGGATATCGGTGCGCCCGCGGAGCGGGTGCGGGCGGCAGGGTTCGGCGTGGTGTTCCCCTTCCCGGTCGTGCCGTCCGCCGTGCTGGCTTTGATCGACGGTATTGCCGCGGGCGAGGTGGCGCTGTGGGCCGAGGGTGCCGCGCCGACATCATTCGCCCCCATGGCGGCCTCGATCCGCCGCACGCGGTCCTTGTATCTCGCACCGCGGAAGGCCAAGCGCAGAGTCGGATGACGGGGCGGCGATGACCGAGGCGGATCAGAAATCCGCCCTACGAATCAAACGATTGCCGTATCCGATGAACCGCCATGCCCAGCAGCCGGTGGTCCTTGTTGCCCGGCTCCACGTCGGACGGGGCCTCGATCAGGCGGGGACGAAATTCCAGGGTGAGCAGTGGCAGGTTGGCGGCAATCAGGTTGGCCGGGATGCGCAGGCTGCGGATGCCACGGTTGTGCGCGCGGGGAAAATCCCAGGTGGCGAGATGCTCGCCGGCAACGACGACATCCACCGTCTGGCGTTCGCGTGTGCCTGGCATGGCGGCAGCGACGTCGGCCTCGATGACTGCGTGGTCCGCCGGCGGCGCCGGATAGAAGAGGCGCAGCGCATGGACCGGGCCGACGCCCCAAATGCCGCCCCAGTCCTCCGGCCGGCTCCAGCCGTCGCCGAACAGGGCGACGAAGCTGGGCTCGATCGGGCGGCGCCAGCCCTCGCCGAGGATGGCGCCATAGGCGGCGCGTGGTGCGTCCGCGGGGAGCGGGGCGATGATCAGGCGGATATCGCTAAGCGAGGCATCGACCCGGGCGCGCAGGCCCGGGTGGGCATCGAGCGCTGTGCCATAGGCAGCGGCGATGCGTTCCATGGCGGTGAGCGTCAGCGCCAGCGCGCGCCAGGCGTACTCCGCCGGCCGCGTGTAGATCAGCTCCTGGCCGAGATAGGTGATCGGATCGTCCACCAGGTCCGCGGTCGTCTGCATGCGGGCAAAGCCTTGCGCTGCGCCATCCAGCCAGGCGCCGGGGTTCTGTTTCAGGCGCTCGAACGGCTCATTATAGTGGCCGGCGCGGCCCTCGCGCAGTTCGCGCTGGCCTGCGCAAAGCACCTTGAGGCGCCCGATGACCGCCTTGCCTGCCCATTGGTAGGGCGAGCGGTTCGGGTAATGGGCGAGCCAGAAATCACTCTGCCGCAGCGGATGCGCAACACGCCCGTCCAGGCGGATGATGTGGTTGCCGGCATCGACGACGATGCGTTCGGGCGCGATATGGCCGCGCACGAACACTTTCCACACGCCAATCGGTCCGTGGAGCCGGCGGGAGAAGCGCTTGACCACGTTGAAATCGCCGTCGGTCGCCGGCGAGGGCGCGTCATAGTTGATCAGTTCGGCGCCCAGGCTGGCGTGTTCGGCCGGTATCCGGGCGAGGTAGGATCGTAGGTCGCCGATGCGGCGCGTATCGATGAATTCGTCGGCATCGAGAAACAGCACCCAGTCGGCGGCATGCGCCTGGACCGCGTGGGCGTAGAGCCAGGTGTTGAACTGGGTTTCGGAAAAGACCGAGGATGGGCATTGCAACACGGTCAGCGCCAGGCCCTCGCAGGTCAGATCGCGCAGAATCTCCAACGTGCGGTCGGTGCTGCCGTTGTCGAGGATGACATGGTGATCGACCAGCGCGGCATGATGCCGCACCAGGGCCTCGATGACATCCTCTTCATTAAGAACCCGCGTGACGGCAATAAGGATCAAGACAAAAATTCCAAACGGTTTTTGATTCTTTTTTTCAGAAAAGAACTGCTTTCTTAGCTTTCGATGGTCATGGCAGCCGACCGCGCTGAATTGACCGCAGGTGGTGTACCTCCTCCGCCCTAAGGGGCAAGCCGCCGGACGCGCTGCCACCAGCGGGGTTCGGATGGGGTTTCCGAAGGTGCTGCGGCGCGCGGCGGGGGCGCGCTGATGAAGGCCGGATCATGCAGGATGGCGTTGAGCGATTCGATGTCGAGGTGCCAGCTGTTTTGGAACAGGTCCGGCCGGGCCGGGGGTTCGACGGCGCCGACTGCGCAGACATAGCGCAGCCCGCGCAGGGCGGCGAGACAGCGGTAGGCCTGGTGGACGTAGGCGTCCATGTGCAGTTCGCACAGCGCCGTGCCCGGCTGGCAAAACACGATGTTGGCGAGCCCGGCGCCATGCGGGGCAATGATGTGCGAGGCCTCGGTAAACACGCGAATTTGTTCGGATACGCTCAGGCTGGCCGGCTGGATCCGGGTGAAGCCGGCGGCCTCGGCGCGGGCGGCGACCTCCGCTTCATTGGCGAGCACGCGGTTGGGGCTGCCGGCGCGACTGACATAGATTTTTTGCCATGGCGCCTGTGGCGGCAGGCCGCCCAGCGCCGAGGCGCGCATCGTGTCGAACGCCTCCAACAGGGCCGGGTGCGGCTTCATCACCCCGCCGGTCAGATCCGGAATATAGAGCAGGTGGGCGACTTCGATCCTTCCCTCCTCCTCCAAAACCAGGCGCGGCAGGGTTTTGGGGACCAGGAGCGCAAAACTTTGGCGTTTCCAGGCGCTGTCCAGCGGCGGATGCAGCAGCATCGGCGGGCTCGTCACTTCCGGCTGACGGGCAAATTTGTCGAACTCCGCCGGGCGGAAGCGCGACAGCACGTCGATGAGCCAATGGTAGTAGTTATCGCGTATGCAGGAGAGCAGATGGTAGCCGGCCTGCACCGTGACGGACACCGGCCGGTTCGGCAGCCACAGGCGGTCCTCGCCCGCCGCCATGCCTGGTGCAGTCTCCGCAATCACCCGGTCGCCGATGGTGACCGTGCCGTGCGGCCCATGTACGGTGGCGCCGCGCAGCAGATAGGCATGGGTCGCCTCGCGCCGGAGCTTTGCCGCGCCGAAATCACCTGACGGATGGAAGGAAATGCCGTCCCGGCGCAGGGCCGCCTCGCCGTTCAGGGGGGGCGGCACAGTCAGAGTCGAGGGTTCCAGAAGTGGGATGCGCTCCACCGGCGCGCGGGCGGCGGGGCCGGTCTGGATCTCACGCGCCAACTCGTCCAGCGTGACGCGGCGGTAAAACGACCCGGCCGGCGGCCTTGGCGCGGCGACCGCGGGAGCCGCGGCGGCCGGCACTGCCACCGCCTGCGTGGGCTCAAGCCGCTGGGTGTCGTTTGTCGGCTGTGCCCCGGCTTCCAGCCTCCAGCCGCTGGTGAACAGGCGCGTGCCGGCCGGCCCGACGACGAACAGGGCCGGGTTCGCCGCGGCCGCGTCAGGCGGCAGCCGCGCCGACGCCCACACACGCTGCCAGGTGCCGAATTGGGTGAGCTTGGCATTGACCAGTTGCCAGGAAGCGACGCCGCTGAGCAGCACGCCCACGACCGAGCCGGCAAAATCCTCCGGCAGCAGCACATAGACGGACGCCACATGCATGGGCGCCGGGGTCAGCCCCTCCGCGACCACGCAGCCGAAGATGGCAGCCGAGGCGGGCTGCGTCGCTTCGACCAGCAGATGTTCGAGCACGGCGCCGCCGGCAACCGGCGGCGGCAGCTCGGTGATCCGCCTGACGACGGCCCCGTTCGCCTGCCACCAGCCGGTGCCGGCGAAAGTTTCAGCGTCGGTGATGAGATTCGCCGGGACGGAAGTCTGGTCACCGGCGCTGTCCATGTGGGCGAGCATCTCATCGGTCATGCTTGTGCCTGGAGCCGATTTTGCGAAAAGCTTGGTTGCACTGCGGCACGCATCCTGCTTCGTTGGGAAAAGGTGAGGGAAGGTGAGCGACGGTGGGGGAAAATTCTGACCTGGTTCGGGAATGGATCGGCCGCAGAGTGGTGCAGGTGGAGGCGGCTGTAAACACGCGCCTGCCTGGCACGCTACAGGCGACTGACTTATCCGCCACGCAATGACATCACGTTCCATCAGGATGATTTGAAGTCGCAATGTATTGATGGCTTATCCATGCTGATATTTACGAAATGAACAGGAATTTTAACGTTTAGTCATAATTTGCGCGGGCTCAGTCAGTGAAATGCTGCTGGCAGAAGCTGCGAAATGGGTTATCAGGCCTTATGGTTGGTTGGATGAGCGAAGCGCGCGGCGCTGATAGGGTGGTCAGCGAGCAGCTCACCCTACGGCTAGGTACCTGATATGGACCAGGGCGTCGCATCCGAGCTGAGCGCGCTGCCGTTCCTGCTCGAAATCGAGCAGCCGGCGCCCGGCGGCAGTTTTACCGCCGGCGGCCCGCTGACCGGGCACGGCTGGGTGTTGGGGCCGGAGAAGATCCTCTCCGTCACCGTGCTGCTCAACGGTGCCCGCCTTTGCCTGGCCACGTTAGGCATCTCCCGCGCCGATGTGGCGGCCGCGCATCCCGCCTATCCGGGCCATGAGCGTGCCGGCTTCCTGTTTTGGGCGACGCTGCCGCCGATGATCTCCTGCCGCGCGACGCTGCGCTTCGAAGTGCGGACGCTGACCCGCATGCACGGGCGGGAGCTGGCCATCGACATTGTCGGCAATGCATCCCCGCCGGGGGGGCGTCCCAGGCTGGAGCCGATCCGCGTCGAAGTCGAAGCGGTCACGGTCGATAAGACCGGCCGCCTGCACCTGCATGGCTGGACGGTGGGCGTGCTGGCGACCAGGTCGGTCGAAGTCCTGCTCGGCGACAAGCCGCTCGGCCTGGCCGACATCGGGCAGGTGCGCGAGGACGTGGCGCGCACGCTGAGCACGTATGTACATGCGGTACGGCCCGGCTTCAGCTTCGATGCGCAACTGGCACTTGACGATGCGCCGCGGCAGGAGCGGCTCTGTGTCGTGGTCACCGATGCCGCCGGCTACGGGCGCACCGCTTCGCTGGTCATCGACATCCCGGGCCGTCCTGCGCAAGAGCGGGCGGTGGCGGCGGCCAAACCGATGCCCGAGACGATGATCGCGCGCATCGAGGAGGCGCGGGTCAGCGAGCGCGGCATCCTGCGGGTGCGCGGCTGGGCGGTCAGCCTTGCGGATATCCAGCAGATCCAGGTTTTCCTGGGCGAGGCTCCGCTCGGCGCCGCGCAGATTTTCCTGCCCCGCCTCGATGTGGCGGAGGCGCATCCCGACTACCCGAACGCCGGCACCTCCGGTTTCATGCTCCAGCAAGAGATCGCCGACGAGCAGCTCGCGGGCACCGTGCACGTGGCGGTCACCGCCGTCGGTGGCATCCGGCGCGATCTGACCGCGCCGGTCGTAGCACCCCCGGCGATCCGGCGGGTGCAGACCAGGGAGGTGACGCACTGTTTCTTCGACGGCGTGTCCCTGACCGAAGACGGGAAGCTGTCGGGCATCGGCTGGGCGGTCTGCCCATCCGGCATCGAGGCGATTGCGCTGACACTCGGCGATCACGACGCCGGGCTGGCGGAGATCGGATTGGACCGGCCGGACGTGGGCAACCGGTTTGCCAGCATCCCGAGCGCAAGGCGGGCCGGCTTCCGGTTTGCAGTGAGCCTGCCCGGGCGGTTCGAGGGCGAGCATATTCTGCAACTCACCGTCCGTGGCCTGGGGGGCGAGGAGCATAATTTGCTCCAGCCGGTGCGTGCCGTCCCCGCAGAGGCGGCGGCGGCACCGGTGCGCGCCGATGCTGACTCCGAGGGGATAAAACATTACCTGGATTCGCCGCAGCTGCGCGACGGCCAGGCCACGGAACCGGTGCGCGGCTTCATGACGCTGAACGGCTGGGCGGTATCGCGCGCCGGCATCGATACCATAGAAGTGTCGGTCGATGGTCACTCGCAGGGCACTGCCTATTACGGCATCCGGCGCGAGGAGGTGCAGGCGGCGTTTCCGGACCGCGATGCGCTGCTCTCCGGTTTTGCGATGCTGATCCCGCCGCAGGTGCTCAAGCGCGGCCGCCACGATGTGCAGGTCATCGTGCGCGACAAGGCTGGCCAGGTCGAGCAGACCGCGTTTTCCATCGAGGCCGAGCCGCTGGCAGAAGGGCCCGGCCCCTGGCAGTTGCGCGCCAAGATCCCGCGCTCGGAAATCGATCTGCAGCGCGCGATCCTGGCCGCCGCCGGCTTGCAGCCTGCGTGGACCATTCTGCTCCCGCTGGCGGGCGACACGCCGGAGGAGATGACGGCCGCGCGCGCGACGCTGGAGAGCCTGCGCCATCAGGCCTGGCCCGGCTGGCGCCTGTGCGTGCAGGCGCCAGCCGGCGCGGACCGCGGCGCGCTGGCCGCCGCATTGCTCGCCGGTCTCGATGAATTCGCCGCTCATTTGGATGTCGTCAGCGACGAACCGGCCACACCGCTCGCCAGCCTGACGCAAGACGCCGGCATGCTGACATGGCTGGCGCCGGGCGACCGCCTGGGCGAGGACGCCTTGCTGGAATTATCGGTCGAAGCTGTGGTGCAGGCAGGGCCTGGCGGCCGGCCGGATTTCCTCTACAGCGACGAGCGCCGTACCGATCCGGCCGACGGTGCCCCGAAAGCGTTTTTCAAGCCGGATTTCTCGCCCGACCTGCTGCTATCGACCAATTACATCGGCCGTCTGTGGGCGGCCTCGCCGGCGCTGCTCGCCCGCGCCGGCCTGACGCTCGGCGATCTGCGCATGCATGGCGCCTACGATGCCGTGCTGCGCCTGACCGAAGCGGCCTCGCACATCGCCCACGTCCGCAAGGTGCTGGCCGCACGGGGTGCCTGGGTTGAGGATGCGGACCAGGAGCGTCGCGCGCTGGAGCGTGCGGCGTCGCGCCGTGGCATTGCGGCGGATGTGTTGCCAGGTTGCATTGACGGTACCTGGCGTTTCAGGCGCGTGGTCTCGGCGCGCGGTCTGGTCTCGATCATCATGCCGACGATCGCGTCGCGCGGCCTGGTCAAGATTACGATCGACTCGATCCGCGCCAGGACTGCCTGGCCCGACTACGAAATCATCGTGCTCGACAATATTCCCGCCGATGCGGACGCCGAAAGAGGCGCCTGGAAGGGCTGGCTGCGGGACAACGCCGATACCGTGATCGACATCGCCGAGGCCTTCAACTGGTCGCGCTTCAACAATCTGGGCGCAGCGCAGGCGCGCGGCGAGTTTCTGCTCTTCCTGAACGACGACATCGAAATCCTCGATGAGAACTGGCTGCATGCGCTGATCGAGCATGCCCAGCGCCCCGAGGTCGGCGTCGTCGGGCCCCAGCTGCTCTACCCGGACGGCTCGGTGCAGCACGCCGGCGTGTTCCTCTCGCACAGCGTCGGCCGGCACGCGTTCCGCTTCTATCCGCGCGACGCGCCAGGGCCCTTCGGCCTGGCCCGCACGCAGCGCAACGTCATCAGCGTCACCGGCGCCTGCATGCTCACGCGCCGCGAGGTGTTCGACGATCTGGCCGGTTTTGATGAAGATTTTTCTGTCATCAACAACGACCTCGATTTTTCGTTGCGGTTACGGCGCAGTGGCCGGCTGGTCATCTACACGCCGCACACCACGATGATCCACCACGAAATGGTCAGCCGGTCGAAGCTGAAGGACGTGTTCAATTCGGAGAAATTCGACAGCCGTTGGAAAGACCTGTTTTTGCAGGGCGACCCGTATTTCCACCCCATGCTCACCAGCGATTACGATGATTACCTGAGTGAGCCGGAGCCGCTGCGGCAGTTCCAGGTCGGCCATCCGCTGGTGGCGCGCGAGGATGTGCGGCGGATTCTGGCGGTCAAGGTTGACCACATCGGCGATTTCGTCGCCGCTTTCCCGGCGTTCCGGCGCATCAAACAGCATTTTCCGCACGCGGAGCTGTGCGTGCTGGCCGCCCGCGCGTCGATGTCGCTGGCGGCGCTGGAGCCGGCGATCGACCGGATGGAAGAGTTCAATTTCTTCCATGCCCGCTCGGAGCTTGGGCGGCTCGCGTCGGCCGAGCAGGAATTGCTCGATTTGCAGGAGCGGCTGACGCCGCACCGGTTTGATCTGGCGCTGGATCTGCGCCGTCAGAATGACACACGCAAGATTCTGCAGCACACGGGCGCGCGTTGGCTGGCCGGTTTCGATCAGGATTATGCCAATCCGTGGCTGGATATTGCTGTCGAGTTCGAAGGCGACGTGGCGCGCAATTTCAAGCGCAGCCATGTCAGCGATTCGCTGGTGCAGTTCATTGATACCATCGCCCGCGCCTGCGAGACCGACCGCCGCGGCCTGCATAATCTGCCGGCGCCGGACGCGGCGCGGGCAGAACTCTGCGCATTGCCGGCGATCGCGGAGATGGCGCCCGCGCTGTTTTCGTGTCCGGTCGTGTGCGTGCACACCGGCGCGGGTGCGGTGAACAAGCAATGGCCGGCGAAATCCTTTGCCGGGCTGATCGACCTGCTGGTGGGCACACTGCCGGTGAACGTCATGATTATCGGCGGTCCGGACGAGGCGGCATTCGCGGCCGAAGTGATGGCGGATGTGCGGCGTCCGGAGCGGGTGTTTTCTCTGGTCGGAAAAACAACTCTGAAAACCTTGCCGAAGGCGTTATTGTCGTGCGATCTGTACGTCGGCAACGATAGCGGCCCCAAGCATATGGCGGCCGCGCTCGGGGTACCGACGATCGGCATTCATTCAGGGTCGGTCGATGCAGGCGAATGGGGACCGATGGGTGAGAATACGTTGACCATCCGCCGCGACATGACTTGCGGTCCGTGCTATATTGCCTACGCGGAAGATTGTCCGCGCAGCATGGCCTGCCTGCACGGCATTGCCGTGGGAGACGTGTATCGCGCCTGCCGGCGGATGCTGGCATTGCGCCGCCATGGAGATATTGCAGCATGACCCACAGCGGGAGCGGCCCTTGATCATCGTCACCGGCGGCGCCGGTTTCATCGGTTCGAATCTGGTGGCCGCACTTGAAGCGGCCGGCGAGTCGGAGATTGTCGTCTGCGACCGGCTGCGCGACGGCTCCAAATGGAGGAATTTGGCCAAGCGGACGCTGGACGATATTATCGCCCCCGACGCGCTGGCGGATTATGTGGCGGCGAACCACCGCCGTATCGGCGCTATCTTTCATATGGGCGCCATATCCTCGACCACGGCAACCGATGGCGACCTTGTGCTGCAGAGCAATTTTGCTCTCTCGGTGACGTTATGGAATGCCTGCGCCAGGCACGGCATTCCGTTTATCTATGCCTCGTCCGCAGCCACCTACGGCAACGGCGAGCAGGGTTTTTCGGATGACAACAGCATCGCGCACATGCGCATGCTGCGGCCGCTGAACCTGTATGGCTGGAGCAAGTGGCTGTTCGATACCTGGGTGATCCGCTCGATCGCGCGCGGCGATGCGGCGCCGCCGGTGTGGGCCGGGTTGCGCTTCTTCAACGTGTATGGACCCAACGAGTATCATAAGGGCGCCATGCAAAGCCTGGTTTCCAAAATCATCGCCGGGCACAAGCCGGGCGCGCCCGTACGCCTGTTCAAATCGTACCGGGAAGGTGTGGCAGACGGGCATCAGAGCCGCGACTTTATTTATGTGGACGATGTCGTGGCCGTGATGATGTGGCTGCGGGCGCGGCGTGAGCCCGCCGGCATTCTCAATCTCGGCACGGGGATAGCCCGGCCGTTCCTGGATCTGGCGACGGCCGCCATCCGGGCAGCCGGCGAGGAGCCGCATGTCGAATATGTCGAGATGCCGGAATCTATCCGCTCCGCATATCAATATTATACCTGTGCCGATATGGCGCGGCTCCGCCGTTTGGGCTATGAAGCCGAAGTTACGTCGCTGGAGCAAGGCGTAGCTTCCTATGTCAAGGAGTATCTGCTGGCGTCCGACCCCTACCGCTAAACGGAAAAAGTTTTTTGGTTCTTTTTTCAAAAAAGAACATTCTTTCTTACTTTTTAGAGGATTGCCGATGAAATATCTGGTCCCATTTTCAAAACTGAAGGACTCTTTCAGAGTCGTTTCGATAGGCGGCCAGCTCAAGGTCGATATGAACTACGATGAGCTGGTTGAAATGATCAAGAAGCTGCTCCAGGCCGTGCCGGTGGATGAAAGCTGGTATCGCCGGATGTATCCCGATGTGGCCGAGGCGATCGATGCCGGCGCCTATCGTAACGCCAAGCATCATTTCGTCGATTACGGCTATTTCGAGGGCCGCCGCCCGTTCGAGCCGGAGATCGACGAGACCTGGTATCTCAAGAACAACCCCGACATCCAGAAGGGCGTCGAGGACGGCACCATCGCCTCTGCGGCCCGGCATTTCATCGAGCATGGCTACGATGAAGGGCGGCTGCCGATACAGATATGAGCAGCAATCACGCCATACCCCAGTTTGACGGCCGCACGGTTCTCATCCTCGGCGACGTCATGCTGGACCGTTATGTGAGTGGCGAGGTGCGGCGCGTCTCGCCCGAAGGCCCGATCCTGGTGCTGCGCTATGAAGCCTCGCGCATGGTGCTGGGGGGTGCGGGAAATGTCGCGAACAACATCGCCGCCCTCGGTGCCCGCTCGATCCTGGTCGGCGCGGTGGGCGACGATGCACCCGGCCGCGACCTGGCCGCGGCGGGCGTCGCCATTCCCGGCAATGTCGTCATGCGCATGGTGCCGATCGCCGGCCGTCCGACCACGATGAAGACGCGCTTCATGTCCGGCATGCACCAGTTGCTGCGGCTGGATGAGGAGGAGACCGCGCCGCTCGGCCCCGCCGAGGCTGAGGCGATTCTGCGCGCCTATGAAGCGAGCCTGCCCGAGGCCGACATCGTCATCCTGTCCGACTACGCCAAGGGCGTGCTGTGCGACCGTGTGCTGGCTGAAGCCATCAGGCTGGCCCGCAAGGCCGGCAAAAAAATCATCGCCGACCCCAAGCGCGCCAGTTTCGCCGCCTACCACCAGGTGTCGGTCATCACCCCCAATGAGCTGGAAATCACCCGCGCCACCGGCATCGCCATCGAGGATGACGCGGCCGCACTGCGCGCCGGGCAAATGGCGCTGGACGACAGCGGCGCGGACGCCATCCTGCTCACCCGCTCCGCCCGCGGCCTGGCGCTGATCCAGCGCGGCGCCGCGCCGCTGCACCTGCCCACCGAAGCCCGCGCGGTCGCCGATGTCTCCGGCGCCGGCGACACGCTGGTGGCCACCTTCGCCGTCATGCTCGCCGGCGGCGCCGCCATGCCGGAAGCAGCCCACGTCGCCAATGTCGCCGCCGGCATCGCCGTCGGCAAACCGGGCACGGCGACCGTCAGCCAGACCGAGCTTTTGGGCGCGCTGCACCGGCAGGAGTTGCTCGCGCTGGACGAGAAGGTGGTCAGCCTCGATGCAGCGCGCGCCCAGCTCGCCGAATGGCGCCGCGGCGGCGCCCGCATCGGCTTCACCAACGGCTGCTTCGACCTCATCCACCCCGGCCACGTGCGCCTGCTGAACAAGGCCCGCGCCCGCTGCGACCGCCTGGTCGTCGGCCTGAACACCGACGCCTCGGTGCAGCGCCTCAAAGGCCCTACCCGCCCGGTGCAGGCCGAAACCGCCCGCGCCACCGTTATGGCCTCCATCGGCGCAGTGGACCTCGTGGTGCTGTTCGACGAGGATACGCCGCTCGACATGATCACCGCCCTGCGGCCGGATCTGCTGTTCAAGGGAGCGGACTACACGGTCGATCAGGTGGTGGGCGGGGATTTCGTCAGCACCTACGGGGGCAAGGTTTCGCTCATCGATCTGGAGCAGGGGCACAGTACGACGGGAATTATCAAGCGCATGAACGTTCAAGAGAAAGCGGTTCTTTTTTGAAAAAAAGAACCAAAAAACTTTTCGGCGATTGCGCTGAAACATGACGGTGAAAATCGAGTTTGGGAAGAATGGCGGCGCAGCGGCCGACATCGTGCTGGGGTTCTCGGCGCCGGAGGATGGCTACACCTGGACCATCGGGCATCGGGCTGTGCTGTGCACCGACATGCCCCAGGCACGCGACGGCTTCACGCTCGACATCACCTGGTCGCCCTATCTGCCGCCCGGCCGACACGGCCAGCACGTCGGCATCAGCGTCGGCGGCCGCCGTATCGCCACGCACGAGGTCCGCGCTCTCGAAAGCGTCAGCTTCGCCTGCCCGCCGCCGCAGCGCCACGAGCGGCGGCTGCTCATCGAATTCGACCTGCCTGATGCAGCAGCCCCCAGTGCTGCCGCCGGCCACCACGACGACCGGGTGCTCGCCCTATGCTTCCGCTGGATCAATATCCTGCCCGCCGCCCCGCCTCCGCCGCTCACCATCGCCGCCGAGGGCGAGGCTGAGGTTGCCGACCACCGCCGCGCTTGGCCCGCGCTGCCGCGCAGCGGCCCGGCCACCCCGCGCAGCGGTCCCGGGCTGGACGTGATTTTCGGCACCACCGGCAATGCCGGCCGCTACCTGCGGGAGGGCTGGTCCACCCCCGAGCCCGGTTATGTCTGGACCACCGGTGCGCGCAGCGTGCTCGCCCTGCCGAAGCTGGAGGCAGCCGCCTGGGAGCTGGAGGCCGAAATCCAGCCTTTTACGCATGGTGCGCGCCTGCCCGCACAGCGGCTGGGCCTGAGCGTGAACGGCGTCGCCGCAGGCATGGTGCAGTTGCACACCCAGGCGGTCGTCAAGCTCGCATTGCCGCACGCAGATGGGCCCGAAGAGCTGGTGTTCGATGTGCCGGACGCCGCCCGCCCGATGGATGTTGCCGGCGGCACCGACGACCGCGTGCTGGGCTTTTCCTTCAAGCGCCTGCTGCTGACCCCGGCGCCCACGCCGCTGCTGCCCCGGCCGGCGCCACGCCTGGCCGAGGCGCCCGCCGAGGCTGCCGATAAGATTGTGCTCGGCTTCGAGAGCATTGGCGAGAATTGCGAATTCGGCCTGGTGCAGCGCCGCTGCGGCGCCGAGCCTTTGGGTCTGCTCCGCTTCGCCAGCGCCCCGCTCCCGCCGCTGCTGGCCGCCCTGCACGCGCGCTTCGACGGCCTCGGTTCGCCCGACAGCATCGGCGTCGAGCTGTCCGAGAACGGGCGTGAATACATGATCCGCGATGCCGCCTTCGGCTTCTACTGGCACGCCTGGGTGCTCGCCGGCGAGAAGACGCCTGCCGAGATCCGTGACCGCGAAGCCCGCCGCGTGCCTTTCCTGGTGCGCAAGCTGACCGAGGATCTGGCCAGCGGCGAGAAAATTTTCATCTATCACGGCATGAAGCCGCTCACCGGCGCCCACGCCCACGCGCTCAGCCGCGCCATCCGCCTCTACGGCCCCTCCACCCTGCTCTGGGTGGAGCTGGCGGACGCCGCGCATCCGCCCGGCACGGTCGAATGGGTGAGTGAGGGGCTGATGAAGGGCTACATCGACCGTTTTGCCCCCGTGGCCGACGCGCATGATTTCGCCACCGACTCCTGGGTGATGCTATGCCGCGCCGCGCTGGCCCTGCGTGCCGCATGACGGCCGGACCGAGGCCGGTCTCCTTGCGCGGGTGCTTTGTTTTGAAATTTGCTAGTAGCTTATGGGAGCGCATAAGACTGGTCGATTGGCTACCAAAACGAGGCAAGTTTTCGACAATGCCGGCTGTCGCCGTCGCTGTTTTTTTGTGCAGCGTGTTCCTATTCTGCCATTTTGCGGAAGCGCAGCAAAAGATTTTTATCTCGCCAACCGATAACATCACGCAACAGGGCAAGGGATTCAACGATTACTTCCTTCATCCGGAGGAGTGGCGGCATGCAGCCAGTCAAATTTCAGAGTTTTCGCTTCCTGCCAGATATCTTCTGACTGCTTCGCCACAGATTGTCCGTAACGAGCTTGCTGTGCTGCACAGATTAGGAATTCGGCTTGACGTCGCCATACTTGCCCTTCCGGTGGATAAGCACGTTTGCGGCAACGGCATAGAGGGCACGGTATGGCCGGGTGAACCGGCGAGCCAGGCGAGGCGGCTCAAATCCTTGGGCGCCGATGTTTACTCATTCAGTCTGGATCTCCCCTTAAATGCAGGATATCGCGAGCAAGGGCCGCAAGCCTGCCATCTGAGCATCCAGGAGTCAGCCGTGCGCACCGCACACGCAGTCGCATCGGTGCTGGCGGTCTATCCGGCCGCCAAGATTTTCGACATTGAGGTGCCGACCGGCATGCGACCTGCCGAATGGGCTGCGACGCTGCGCGCCTGGCTTGATGCCTACAAAGCTGCATCGCAGCGGGATTTTGACGGTCTTCTTCTGGATGCATGGTGGTTGTTCGACTGGCGGTCCGCCGTGCGGGCGACAATCCAAGTGACTGGACCGAGACATATGCTTGTTGGGATTGGTATCGATGCAAGCGGTGCCCGTAACGTGCCCGCAAAGGACTGGATCACCTTGAGCAAGCGCTACGCATGCGCTCTCCGTAGATCTGGTCTCAGGATCGACATTCTCGGCGTCGCGAACTGGCAGAACATGAATGTGCGTGGTGTTCCTGAAACCGACCCTACGACACTGACGGGTCTAGTGGACTGGATAGCCAGGGGTATGGACTGTTAATGGATTTCCTGTTGCGGAGCTGAAGCTGGTATTAATCCTGCCGGCTTGGCGCCAGACCCGTGTAGCTCAGGCGAGACGCCAGTTACCCGCGGCCGTACTCTTGTAAGACATCGGCTTTGCGCGTGCGACAAACTCGAAGTGATTAGGTCCTGAGATAACTCGAATGCCTGGCAGCACAGCCTCCTGCGTCGCGCCGTCACTTAGCAGCAGCTTCTGAAACCCGCGTGTCAGGGCGCCTGGCCCCGTCGTCGCCCAGATATCCGGTTTCAATCCTGCGCTCATCGCCTCTTGCAACCGCTGGATCGCGTGCTGCGTAGCGGCTTCGATGACCATGTGCCCAGCGATGGCGCCAATAAACAGATTATTCAAGTTCAGCGCAGGGGCGTCGTCGGCTCGGGAATAGCCTGTGACGAGAACGAGTTCGGCTGCACTGACCTGCCGACTGAGCCAAGAAAAACCTTCGACGTAGCCGTCGTCGGCGTCCACGTAGTAGCCGCCGCATTTTTTTAAGTATAAAAGCCTGAAGAGGTCCGCTTTCATCGCCGGATGATGGCAATAGTTAAACAATTTCACGGTCTCTAAGCCGTAGTTGTGCTCAATAAAGTCCGTTGCGGCACTCACATCAAAAATTGTGTACGAAAATTGCGGATTCATATTTTGCCACGTGGTAGAGATTTCTTCAATCTCCGACGGTGGCGGCGAGGTGTCCCAGAATTGGATAATGGTTTTCGGTATCAATGAGGCGAATGAGTTGGCGTGTTGCCGCGTGATCTCGCGGTGGACGATCTTCCGATCGATATTGATTCCAGCGAGCAGGCCTCGCGAGAATGCGCACAGAACCAGATACGAGTACGCGCTCGATTTTTCGTCGGAGCTATTGTACCAATTACGGCAGAATTGTTGTAGCCTGATGTAGGCCTTTTCGTGTAGCATGGCGAACGCCGCGATGCCGGCAACGCCAGATGCAAACGGGAATTTTTCAGGATCATCGATCAGCGCGCAGATGTCCTTGTGCCGACCTAAACGAGCAAGCGTCTCTAGTTGCGCTTGCAATAGCTCGTGGCTTTGATTTGCTTGCGCGCTGACCACGCGGTTACAAAGCGCGCTATATCCCTCTATGGCCGCAAGTGTAGCCTGACCACCATGAAAGGCTTCATGCAATCGCAAGCGCAGCGCCAAATCTTCGGGGGCTTGTGCATTGGCGGCCGGCGGCGCGCAATAACGTTCGTAGAGCCGGATTGCCATGGCCCGGCGGCCAAACTGAGCAAGTAACAGCAACGCCCGGAGAGCCTCAGACGGCTGCAACTGACTACGCCGCAACGTCTCGTGATACTGCTTCAGCCTGCCTTGCGCGTCCGCCAGGCATTTAACCAAGGCGTCGCGTTTTTTCCACTGCTCGTCAGTGCAAGAGGGTCTTTGCAGTTTGCGAGCGTGCAGTCGCGCTGCGCGAACATCTCCGGCTGCAAGATAGGCTTCAGTCAGAGCAAGCGAGAGCCAGGCAGGCGTGGCAGGAATACGTACCGCGAGATCTGTCAGCAGCTTTAACGACAGCGTCGGATTGCTGAACAATCTCAGGATGCCGATGAGACGATTTATCGCCTCCGCCCTGTAGGGTCGCACGGCAAGGGCCTGCGACAGGTAAGCGAGCGCTTCGAGAAACCGGAATTGGCCGCACAGCACGGCACCGGCCAGGTAGTTTGCGGAATAGGTTTTCGGATACCGCCTGGCAGCTTCCTTCAGGAGTGCGATCGATTGGTCGGGCTCGCCATTGAACCCTAGATCCTGAGCGTCGCACAGTAACGCGAAGTACTCATCCGGGATAGGGTGGTTCTGCGGCGACTCCTCCAGTTCCGGAAAATAATAAAGGGACGGCTCCCGCCCCTCGAAATAGCCATGGTCTATAAAATGTGATTTGAAATTTTTGTAATGGCCACGCTCGACCGGCCCAACGGTGCCCGGGTTTTCAATACGATAAAATTCTTCATCGAAGGGCATCTGCACAAGAATGCTCCTGATGTATTTTTTCAACAGCGCATACGGTAGCGTGATCTCCTGGCTGTCGGAACTCAGCTTCGCCTCAGCCTGAAGCACGGCGAATGGAGGTAGGTGGCGAAATCGGGCATGCATATGAATATCATCTGCCTCGGTTGCCTTTGTCGCCAAAACCGTCTCATCCAACGAGGTGATATCCGCTCTGGTCATTGTCTAAATCGGACCACGTGAACCTGCTGCCAAACGACCCGTATCGCAGGCGCGTAAGAACGGCCACCCGGCACGTGACAAAAGACATTTTCCCCGCATTACCGCCTTCTCTTCAACATCATAATTCCGCCAATCAGCGGATGCCGCTTATGACATGTAGTAACCCGGATTGCGGTCAATGTCACCCCGCAGCTACGGATGTGCTGGTGAATCTGGAGCCCAGGTTTGAGGGCGCCGGATGGCAGTCATCCGGCTTGGTTTTGGACAAATCGGTCCCCGCCCCCTTGATATGACGCGGGCTTGTTGGCTACGTCTCAAAGCAGTTGTGCACCGGCATCTGGATGTGGCAAAACGGTTCAAGCGCAAGGGAGGGGATGTGGCGAAGATAGCCTGTCTGATAATGGGTCAACGTGGCGCTTCCATCCTGGGCCAGATGCTGCCGGTTTATCTGGCCGCCGGTTGGGACATATTTCTGCATATCGACAAAAAGGCGGATCACGGCACGTTCTGCGAATCGCTCGGGGAGCATCTGGCGCGATGCCATTTGGTCGATCCGGTTGAGGTGTTCTGGGGTGGCTACTCGATGGTGGAAGCCGAGTTGCGTCTGATACAGGCAGCAAGATCGGCTGCGAAATACGACCGTTTTGTTTTCATCACTGACGATACGATCCCGTTATTTCCTCCGGCTTGGTTGAATGCCGTTCTTGGTGGCACGCAAGAATTAATTTCCGCCGTGCCGCAAGCTGTCGGGTCGAAAAATTATTTGAATTATCAAAGATTCTGGCATTACGACCACCCGTTGACGACGGAACGCGCTCCGCCCATACGCCCGACCGAAATAGACGATCAACTCCTAGCCTCCATGATGGATATCTGTGATCTGAAGCAGGTCGGCAAGAAGCAGATTCGTGTGGCGCACGGCTATCCTTATTGGGCACTTTCGGAATCTTCTGTTTCGGAGATAAATGACGTAGTTAGCAATGATGCACACTTTGTCCGCTCTTTTAGATATGCCAGGCAGCCCGATGAGTTAATGTTGCAGACTATCTTTTTTAATCTTGCGCAAAAGGGAATCGATCTCAGTCCTGTATATATGGATTTCTTTTCGCAGAATGGCGGTCCACGCCTCATAAACTCAGTTGCCGGTCTCCCTTTCGATCTTCACGAGCATCAAACCTTCGTGCGGAAAGTTCGCCCTGACGCGCACGAGTTTGCCCGACTTGTCGGGTCTCGACTTGTACAGGGACTTACTGCCTGGGGGCACGAACCGACAGCAAATCGTTTCTGCCCCGCATTTGTTGATGACTCCGGGACTGTCCAACCAACCGCTCTCCTCCGTCTTGCCGCACCAAAAACCGACGCGCCGGGATGGAACGGAATAGAAACCTACCACGGCCGGAGGTTCAGATGGACGGCCGAGCCGACGATCGAATGGGAAGTAACAAACGTCCATGTACCGCCGGGGCGCTTGCGTTGTTTCATTCCTGTATTAATGGAAAAAAAGGGTATGTATAAAGATGCTCGACTTGTTTTGGAAAGCCAATCCAAGCCGCTTGTACACACAAGGCAAAGCCTGATCGCTGAGTTCGAGCATAATGGTCTTGCCGCCGGGAGCATTGTTCGCCTTACAACGCCGCCCCCGGTCCCGGCATACCCGCCTCACGACAATAGAAAGACCGGCCTCGCAATTGCCGTTGAGCCGTTTTAGGTTGCTCCCGTTGCCGGCGCTACAGGTCGCCTCCGGCGGGGTGGAAGGATTGTCTGAACCACGGATAGGGTAAGCCGGCACGGCCACTGCCATTTATCAGCGACATCAGCCTGTTACCTTGGGCCGTGTGAACGCGGGTACCGAATCATCAGGAGGCTCAAACCTGCATAAGACAGGTCTGAGGACTGAATTTAATCATCTTCGTTAACTAACTTGACCAAGCTAAGTCTTAGGAAACAAAAGGCAATTCTGCGGTTATCCTTGGTACCCGTCGATTCGTCAGGGCGCGCCGCACGCGGATGATGCAGGCACATCGTGGATTGAGCAAGGCCGTTGAATAAAGTGTGGGGTACCCGAAACTCCCTAAAAGATACCGCTCGGTGATTTTCCGTGAAGTCGGCAACCGAAACGCCGTTTATGAGTATCTCGAGCGGTTGTATAGGGACGAACTCGGCGACAAATGCGCTATAGGTTAGTCGCAGCAGGTAGGTTCCTGGCTCGGTCGGAGACTGAAATATAATAAAACTATTCTCACCCAGCGTCCAGGTGAACGTGGCTTCGGCAGGCGACCAGCCTTCCCCAAGGTATGGCCTCGCGTTTCCGGACCGACTGAAATCAAGCTCGAAGACAGGAACGACTGGAACGCCCATGAATTTGCGAATCAATTCAAGCCGCGTTGTTCCGTTCATGACGAGAGTACCGGTATCGCCACATGAGTTTCTGGCCCGGATCGTGACCGATTCTCTGGCAAGCTCCTCAAGCGTAAAACGGCCCGCTATTGGCATCTTAAAGTCTAACCAGCCGCCCCCCGGGTCAGGTACCGGTGCCTCAGCGATGAGCTTTCGGCCCCGCCAAGCCTCCGACCACAAAGTGCCATTTTTCCGGCCGGTGACTTTGCCTACCGTACCAACAATGAAATCATCGCGAATGTCGAATTTGCCGATGATCACGCCAGGCATACCTAGCTCTGCCGGGCGTGTTAATCGACGACGGGATTTCATAAAGTCTAGCATGTAATAACTTATCTCTGCAGCAAGCCGCCACTGGAGTCTCGCCCCACCTCTTTCTGCGGCCATAACACCGGCCGACCGGCGACGACATGGGTCAAAACCCCAGCGGCACGCCGCGCCAAGACCTCGAAAACACCACCGAAGCGCGGAAACACCAGTCCCCCTTGCAACAAAGTTGCCGGCCTGATCATCCGACTGCCCTCATGAAAGAGCCGGCGCCCCTGATACAAAGCTCGCCCGCCCCATAAAGCCCCGCCGCGGATTGCTGATGCCCCGATTCCATCGGCCGCTCTATACCCTGCCCCGAGCCCCCGAATCAACCGCGAGAAGCCCACCCATAAATGCCCAGGCTTGACCGGTCTCAGCAAAGCAAGGAAGCCGTGCTTTTTTGAAAAAAAGAACCAAAAACTTTTGGTCCTCAGCGTCGCGCCGGTCGTTCCAGCGCGGCTACCTGCGCAAACTCACCGTAAAACATGAGCCTACACCCTCCCGGCTCTGCACCGTAATCTCCCCCCCATGCAACCCGGCTACGGTCTTTGCCAGATACAACCCAACGCCCGTGCCCACGATCTCCGACACATTACCCCCCCGGTAATAGCGCGTGAACAGCCCCGGCAGATCGGCGGCAGGAATTCCCAAGCCCTGATCACGAATGCACACCGTGCATGCGCTCGGCCCGTCCTGCAGACCCACCTCAACCACCACGTCGCCAGGCGAGTATTTGATCGCATTGCCCAGCAGATTGCTGAACATCTGAAACAGCAGTTCGCGGTCCCCGGTTATCATCACCGGCGCCTGTGGCAGATTTGCCTCGATCGCGGCATTAGGCGCGATCTCCCGGTGAAAGGCACAGACTTCCTTGAGCAAAGCCGCAATATCCAGGCTCGCCGGATGAAAGAACAGTTTGGGTTCACCATCCATCAGGCGCGACGAATTGAGCAGATTATCCATCAGATTGGTAATGCGCTGCACGGCGGAGCGGATGCGCCCGGCCCTCTCGGCCATGTCATCGGGAATCATCCGGTCCTTCATGTTAATCAAGCGTTGCGCGTGCGCATCTATCGCGGTCAGCGGCGTGCGGAACTCGTGGCTCACCATGGCAACAAAATTGCGTTGCATGCGCGTGAGATTCTGCTCATACGCCAGCTTCTGTTCCAGCATCGCCGCCTGCTGCGCCAGGCCGCGCTGGCTCTGCAGCAATTCAACCGCGTTGGCGCGAAACACATAGACCGCCCGCGCAATATCGCCGATCTCATCGTCCCTCTCGGCACCTTCAACCTCTATGTCGGTCGTATTGGTAGCCAGCAGGCGCATGGCATGCGCAAGCCCGCTCAGCGGCTCGGAAACACGCCTGCGGATATAGGCGAGTGATGCCGCCAGCATGGCGCCAGCCGCGAGCAGTGCCAAAAGAATCAGCGCCCGCCCGGTATCGTAAGCCCGCGCCGTCGCCGCACTGGCATGGCGGGCGCGCTCCACGTTGAATGCGGTCAAGGCGCCCAGCACGTCGCTGGCGGCATTGTAGGCATCGCGCGACGCCGTCCGGTAGAGCGCGATCGCGCCGGCCTGGTCGCCGGCATCCGCCAACCTCGCCACGCGCCACGCCACGTCCTCATAGGCCTGCCAGCGATGGATGAACGCGGCATAGAGGCTGGACTCTGCCGGCGACTGCCGGATGCGCTCGTACTCGCGCTCGGCGCGCAGGATGCCGCGGTCCAGGTCGGCGAATGCCGCCAGTTGGGCGCGGCGCGCGCCGGCGCTGGAGGCCAGCAGATAATCGCCCTCGGCGGCCCGATAGTCCGAGGTGTCATTGTTGAGGTCGCCGATCACCCGTGTCGTCGGCAGCCACCGCTCCCGAAGGTCGCCTGACAGGTCATTGAAACCATTGAATAGATGTAGCGTGAACAGGCCAAATCCGGTCATGAGCACGAACAGAGCCGCGCTGATGAGGGACAGGCGCCGCTCCAGCGACCGTAAGCGCCCGGCCTGGCCCGACCGGCCGCCTGCTTGACCAAGGGTAGAGCTTGGACGGAAACTGCCCGGTGCGGCCGCAGATTCACATGGCATTTTTACTCTGTGTTGCATTGCAATACTCGTGCGCCGTATGCATCGCGGCCAAGCTGCCGTATGGGCGTCTGGTCCCTCGTGACGCCGATGCCGGAAAACTGCGCAACAGGAGCCTGATGTCCTACTCGCCCAGGCATATACTCTGCATCGACGACGACCAGGAAACCGCCGAGCTGATTGCGGAGGAGCTGGTTGACCGCGGATTCAGGGTCAGCGTCGTCCATGCCGGCCAGGCCGGCATCGCGGCGATCATGAACGAAACGCCCGACCTGGTGCTCTCGGACATCAGCATGCCCGGCATCTCCGGCTTCGATGTGCTTCAGCGTCTGCTGCATCTGGCGCCGCGATTCTCCAACATGCCCTTCGTGTTCCTCACCGCACTCACCGACCGCGAGAGCGAGTTGCGCGGCCGGCAACTGGGCGCCGATGATTACGTCACAAAACCGGTCGATTTCGATATTCTGCTGACCATCATCGAAGCACGCCTGGCTGGCGTGGCGCGGCGCGACATCTGGCCCAAGCAGTTTGCCTTGAACGAGCGTGAAACCGCGGTGCTGACCTGGGCGGCGCGCGGCAAGACGTCGGCAGAAATTGCGCGCATTCTCGACCTCACCAAGCGCACCGTCGATTTCCACATCGATAATGCACGTGCCAAGCTCAATGCTTCTACGCGCATGCAGGCTGCGGTGATTGCCGCTTCTGGTGGGTTGATCGAACTTTGAAGCAAGAATGTTCTTTTTTGAAAAAAAGAACCAAAAAACTTTGGCACACTTGCGCGCGCGCCGGTCGTACCGCCGGGTCCAAGTGACAAAAGTTTTTTTGCTTCTTTTTTTCAAAAAAAGAAATCCTTTTTTCCTTCCTCAATGCGGCAACTCCACCCCATCCTCCAGCCTGGACCCATCATCCCCCAGAATCGTCAGCATCAGCGCCGGCACCACCACCAGCAGCATCAGCGGCCCGAGCAGCATGCCGCCGACCACCACGGTCGCCAAAGGCCGCTGCACCTGACTACCAATACCGGTAGATATAGCGGCCGGCAGCAACCCGATACACGCTGAAAGCGCCGTCATCAGCATCGGCCGCATGCGCTGTTCGGCGGCGTGGAACATGGCGGCGCGCGTGCCGAGTTCGGCGGCGCGCAGGGAATTATAATAGGTGATGACAAGAATGCCGTTCATCACCGAGACGCCGAACAGCGAAATAAAGCCGATGGCCGCCGAAATGCTGAAGGCGAGGCCGGAGAGATAAAGGGCGACGATGCCGCCGACCACGGCAAACGGAATGCCGGTCAGCGCCAGCAGGCTGTCGCGCACCGAATTGAACAGCACGTAGAGGAGCACGAGAATGATCATCAGGCTGATCGGCACGATCACGGCAAGCCGCGCCTGCGCCAGCTTCAGATCGTCGAACTCGCCCGCCCACACCAGGCGGTAGCCGACCGGCAGGGTGATTTTCTGGGCGATGCGCTGCTGCGCCTCGGTCACCGTGCTGCCGAGGTCGCGGCCGCGCACCGAGAATTTGATCGGAATGAAGCGCTGCGTTCTTTCATGATAGATATAGGATGCGCCGGTATCGAGCGAAATATCGGCAAGTTCGCGCAGGGCCATGTAGGCGGTGCCGCCTGCCGGGGTCTGGTAGCCCACGGGAATCGCGCCTATCTTGTCGATATTGTTACGGTATTCCGGGGCCAGCCGCACCGTGAGGTTGAACTGCCGGTCGCCTTCCAGCACGGTGCTTGCCACCGTACCGCCCATGGAGGCCTGGATGGTGGCATTGATATCGCCGGTATTCAGCCCGTAGCGCGCCGCCTTTGCGCGGTCAATATGAATGTTCAGATTGGGCTGACCCAGCACATGGAAGATGCCGAGGTCGGTCACACCCCGCACCTGCGCCATCTGGTCGCGCACGCGGGTCGCCAGATCCTCCAGCACCGCGAGGTTCGGCCCGATGATTTTCACCGAGTTCGCCCCCTTGACGCCGGAGATCGCCTCTTCGACGTTATCCTGAATATACTGCGAAAAATTGAATTGCGTGCCCGGCAGTTCGGCCTCGAACTCCTTCTGCAACTGCGCGGTGAGCTTGTCCTTGGTCAGACCGGCCGGCCAGGCGTCGAACGGCTTGAGCGGCACGAACAGCTCGACATTGGAGAAGGGCGACGCATCGCTGCCATTGTCGGGGCGGCCATGTTGCGAGACAACCGTAATGATCTCCGGATGGCGCAGCAGGATTTCGCGCATCTTGCGCGCCTGCGCGGTGCCGGCTTCCAGCGACAGGGTCGGCGGCATGGAGGCGCGTATCCAGTAATTGCCCTCCTCCAAGGCTGGCAGAAACTCCGAACCTAGTTGCGTGCCGAGCCACCCGCCGCCTGCGATAAACACAAACCCGAACGCCAGCACGACGCGCCGGTGCGATAGCGACCATCGCAACGCCGGCGAATAGGTCTTGCGCAAGCCGCGCACGATAATGGTTTCAACCTCCTCCACTTTGCGCGGCAGGATCAGCGACAGCAGCACAGGCGTCACCGTAAAGGTGGCAATCACCGCACCGGCCAGCGCATAGGCATAGGTGCGCGCCATTGGCCCGAATATCTGCCCCTCCACGCCCTGCATGGTGAACAGAGGCACAAACGCTGCCACCATGATCGCGGCCGAAAACAGGATCGCGCGATCGACTTGCAGGGCGCTGATCAAAATCAGGCGCAGCCGGTTGTTCCAGGCGCGCTTGGTGGTGATGCTGTGCGGCGACGTCGGATCCGGCCCCAGTGCGCCTTGCGCCAACTGCTCCAGCAAATTGCGCCGCCGCGTCACCGGCAGCTGCAAATTGCGAAAAATATTCTCGACCATGATCACGGCGGAGTCGATGATGATGCCGAAATCCACCGCACCCACCGACAGCAAATTCGCATCCTCATGCTGCAGCACCAGAAGGATGATGCTGAACAGCAGCGCGAATGGAATATTGATCCCCACGATGATGGCGCTGCGCAGATCGCCTAAGAAAATCCACTGGATCAGAAACACCAGCGCGCACCCGAAAATGAGATTATGCAGCACCGTATGAGTGGTGACGCCAACCAGCGTGCTCCTGTCGTAATACGGCACGATCTTCACCCCCGGCGGCAGCGTGCCGTCGGCGTTCATGCGGTCGATTTCCGCCTTGATCTTGGGAATCATGTCGTTGGTATGCTGCGTGCGCCCCATCACCACGATGGCCGCCACGATATCGTCCTGATGGTCCCGCCCAGCAATGCCCAGCCGCGGCACATGGCCGACATAGACGCGCGCGACATCCCCCACCGTCACCGGCACGCCGTTGAATTGTGTCAGCACCACGTGCTGAATGTCATCGACATGATAGCCGCTGACGATATCGTCGTTGCCGCCATCATCGATCAGCCCAAGCCCGCGGATGTTGATGGATTGCTGGCCGATGCTGATTTCCCGGCCGCCGACATTGATGTTGCTGTTGCCGAGCGCGGTGAGCAATTGCGGCACGGTCACGCCATAGGCTTGCAGCTTGCGCGGATCGGCCTCGACCTCGAATTCCTTGGTCGTACCGCCCCAACTGTTCACCTGAACCACGCCGGGGATGGTCGAAAGCCTTCGCAGCACCACCCAATCCTGCACGGTGCGCAGATTGGTCAGCCCAAAACCTTTCGGGCCGACCAGCTGATAGCGGTAGATCTCGCCCACCAGGCTGGATTGCTGGATTTGCGGAATCTGATTGCCAGGCAACGTCACATTCTGCTGCAGGCTCAACGCCGCCTGGGTGTAGTCGAAGTAGAAATCCGTCCCATACTTGAACGTCACCCGCACGAAGCTCAATCCGTAGAATGAGGTCGAACGGATGGTGTCGATCCCCGGCGTGGAATACAGGCCGATTTCCATCGGAATGGTATAGTATTTCTCCATCTCCTCGGCGGAAAGTCCGGCCGCCTGCGCGGTGATTTCCAGAATCACCGGCGCCGGGTCAGGATATGCCTCGATGTTCAGTTTTATGAATGCGGCAAGCCCCGCGCCGAGAAACACCACGGCGCCGATGACGATCAGGGCGCGCCTGGTCAGCCCGAAGGCTAGGATGGACCTGAACAATGCTGTGTCCTGCTGTAATGAGAGACGTTCAGGTCGGGTCGGCGGTCAGCATGTTGGACAGAAACACCGCACCGTCGGTCACCACAAGCTCACCCTCGCGGACGCCGTCCAGAATCTGCCTAAATCCGTGCGACTCCAACCCGATCTTGACGCTGCGCCGAACAAAATGCCGCCGGTCCTCCGTCACCCACACCGACATGGTGCCATCCCCCTCGCGCACCACCCCGTTCATAGGCACCGCCAGCGCGCGCACCGGCTCGCCGGTGGTGATGGTGAAATTGGCAAACATGCCGGAGCGCAGCGCATGCACCGGGTCCTGAATTTCCGACCGCAGAACGAAACGCCGCGTCGAAGGATCGATCGTCGTCCCCACGGCGGCAAGCCGGCCGGCAAAACTGCGCCCCGGATAGGCGCTGACCTGAACCGAAACCGGCTGGCCAACCTTGAAGGATGCGCTGAGACTTTCCGGCACATCTGCCAGCATCCACATCACCGACATATCGGCGACCGTCACAGGCGCCGGCGCCGTGCCGGGCTGCACGAACACGCCAGGCGCCGCCGCGCGCGACACCACGACCCCGCGGATCGGGCTGCGTACCACCAGCGTCGGATCCACACGGCGCGAGGCGACAATCCGGTCGATCTCCGAATCGCTCTTGCCGAAAATCCGCACCGCATCGCGTGCCGACCGCCACGCCCCCTCCGCACTCTGCTGGTCGGAAATCGCCTGATCCAGATCCTTGGCCGCCAGGCCGCGCGCCTGAAACAAATCCCGCGCCCTTGCCAGCACGCGGTCGGTCAGGTGCAGCGTGGCGTCGGCCGAAATCAGCGTGGACTCAGCCTGCACCAGATCCGGACTGTCGATGGTGAACAGCACCTGGCCCTTCTCCACCGCATCGCCACTGCGCGCAAATATTTCCAGAATCTTCCCCTGATAAGGCGGGAAGACCTGCACCTCCATATCTTCATCGAAATCAATGCTGCCGACCGCCGTCTGCTCCTGCGCAAACGACTGCTCCCCGGCCGGCCCGATCGCAATCTGCTTGGCCTGCTCGGCCGTCAGCTCCACACTGTCCGGCCCGGTCGCCGCCGCACGCGCGCCCGCCGCCATAACACCGCATACCAGCACAGCGGACATCAGCGAAATGATCTTCGGCATGGGCGGCAAACTGCCGGGGCGAGACCTCGGCGGTCTAGTGTGACAAATCACACTATCCAAAGCCGCAGCCTAACAGGTAACCCCAGGCAATGAACAAAAGTAAGGCAAGAGTCTTCTTTTTTGAAAAAAAGAAGCAAAAGACTTTTGTCTGTCTGCTTGCGGCTTCGCTCGGAGGGTGCGCGGTCGGACCCGACTTCACAAGGCCGACAACACCGGCAAATGCGGGATACCAGACAACACCGCTGCCGGCACAATTCGCGCTGGGACGCGACATCAGCGCCGACTGGTGGACCATCTTCCGCTCACCACAACTCAACGCCCTGGTCACCCGCGCGCTGGCCCGCAACCCGACCATCGAGGCCGCACAGGCCACACTCCGTGGCGCGCAATTCGACGTCTATGCCCAGCTCGGCTATTTCGCCCCCACACTCTCGGCTGGCTACAGTTTTGAGCGCCAGCAACTCGCCGGCAACGAAGGCGGCAACGCGCCGGGCGTGCAGGGCAACGGCACAACCATCGCCCCGAAACAGACCCCCGGCCAGCCACCCTACAACCAGCCGGTCACCTTCAACCTGCACACGGCCCAGCTCACCGTGGGCTACACGCCCGACCTGTTCGGCAGCAACATCCGCCAGGTCGAGCAGTTGCGGGCAACCGCCAGATACCAGCGGTTCGAGCTCGAGGCCGCCACCATCACGCTGGCCTCGAATGTCGTCGCCGCCGCCCTCCAGGAAGCGCTGGTCCGCGCCCAGCTCCAGGCGGCCGAGGACATTATCCGCGCCAACCAGGAAGGTCTGGATATTCTCCGCCGCCAGGTTGCAGCAGGCTACGCCATGGGCATCGACCTGGCGGCGCAGGAAGCCGCCCTGGCCCAGGCGCAAGGCGCGTTGCCGCCCTTGCGCAAACAACTGGAGCAGACCCGCGACCTGATCCGCGCCCTGTGCGGCCGCCTGCCGAACCAGGACGTGCCGGAAAATTTTACGCTTGATTCCCTGCATCTGCCGGCCAGTCTGCCGGTGAGCCTGCCCTCGGCACTCATCGAGCAGCGGCCGGACATCCGCGCGGCCGAGGAACAATGGCACGCCGCCAGTGCCCAGGTGGGTGTGGCTGTCGCCGCGCGCCTGCCGCTGTTCAACATCACGGGTGCGGGCGGCGGCGTCGCCTCCGTGTTCGACCAGATGTTTTCGCACGGCGGACCGTTCTGGAGCGTGTCGCTGGCCGCCAGCCAGCCGATCTTCGACGGCTTCACGCTCTATAACAAGGAGCGCTCCGCCCGCGCCGCGCTGCGCGTGGCGGCCGCGCAATACCGCAGCACGGTGCTCACCGCCTTCCAGAACGTCGCCGACACGCTGCATGCGGTCACGGAGGACGAGCACGCCCTGACCGCAGCACTTGCCGCCGAAACCGCCGCCCGCGCCACGCTAGCCCTGACGCGCGAGCAGACCCGCGTCGGCTACGTGACCTATCTGACCCTTCTGAACGCCGAACAAGCCTATCAGCAAGCCCTCACCACCCGTGTGCAAGCCCAGGCCGCCCGCTTCGGCGACGCCGCCGCCCTCTACCAGGCACTCGGCGGCGGCTGGTGGCACAGCCCGGCGGCCAGTTACTAATATCCCAACCTTATACTTGACATGGAAGACGTTCTTTTTTTTGAAAAAACTAAAAAAACTTTTACAAATATAGCTGACTACCAGTTCCCAGCATACGACTTAATAATCAAAAGTTTTTTGCGTGCTTTTTTTCAAAAAAGAAGGCCTTTCTTCGGCAATGTCATGTATAATCTTGAGGCCTCAGTAGCAACCAAAAACCTTTGTATGTTTGCGCCGAGCTGCCCCGGCAAGAGCCCTGACTGGCATCGCGGGACGTTTCATGCTTGCATTCCCGCTGGACCAAGCGGGGCCGGCCCGATGAAAATCGTCATGGCGATTATCAAGCCCGTCAAACTGGATGACGTGATCGAGGCGCTCAGCGCGTTGGGCATTGCCGGATTTACGGTGTCTTCCGCCATGGGCTTCGGCAAGCAAAAGTCGCAAGCAAAAGCCTTTCGCGGCCGGGAATATGACATGAGCTTCGTGCCCAAGACCAAGATCGAACTGGCCGTCGCCGCGGATCGGCTGGACGCCGTGGTCAATGCCATCCGCACCGCCGCCGCGACCGGAAAGGTCGGCGACGGCAAGATATTCGTGCTCGATGCCGGTCTTGCCGTGCGCATTCGCACCGGTGACACCAATGAAGCTGCCGTATAACCCCAAGCAAGGCCCGGCCCAGATTCGTAAAAGTTTTTGGTTCTTTTTTTCAAAAACGAACATCCTTGCCTACCGGCCGAGCATGCGCAGGGCCCCATGGGCCGCGGCGATGGCGGTGCTAAAGCAGGCTTGCAGCAGATA
>Ga0116231_10002306_pt1 | contig 39899 bp, 31 predicted proteins | sample S1TSphgellanicum_2_FD_89695 | JGI IMG/M metagenome (GOLD analysis project Ga0116231, IMG submission 89695) | Host-associated microbial communities from peat moss isolated from Minnesota, USA - S1T2_Fd - Sphagnum magellanicum MG | ecosystem: Host-associated > Plants > Peat moss > Unclassified...
AATTGGTAGTCGAGGCCTGAAAAGCACCTTTCTGTTGCACAATGCTCTTTTGCTATTGCTGAACCTTGGAAAATGTTCCCACAATTTTGTAACTTTCCTTTTGGAATATGCAGTTCTTTGTTTTGTGCATGTGTTTCACAGTGATTGTAGAGTTTTGTTGATCGATCTGTTGTTGACAAGCACTCTTGGCAATTCTAGATAGCACATTGAACAAAGCAGATGAACCCTAAACCCTAAACCCTAACCCTAACCCTAACCCTAATAATGGGACCCTAACCTTAATAGTGGACCCTAACCCTAATAGTGGGACCATGTGACACATGGTGATGCAAACTCTCAAAATGCTCATATTGAGACATGTGGCACATTTCGATTAGCCAAACACAAAAGACGAGGCCATTTCTTGGCCATTTGATTTAGAAAATTCAAGATCACAATCTGGTTTCCCAAATACTAGAAACCTTGCCATGTGGCAACAACCCATAGTTAATCGGAAAAAACATGGTCACTCCTTACCCACACGATCAGGAAAAACAAAATATATACAAAATGATGCCTTGTATACATAATGTATATACTAGCCCCATCGGATGAAACCGTATATACTACATTTAGGCTCCATCCACCATTTGATGACGTCATGCTGATGTAATTGTTGTTTGCGACTATTTGTCGTTTGCAACTTGTCTTATGCGATTAACAGCAAAGTAGTTGTAAAATGTTGCTTTCGACTAAAAATTAGTCATAAACACTAGTTGTAAATCAAGGGATTTCTACTAGTGTTAAAGCAAACGAAGTGATGTGGAAACCCCAGTGGAATGGAACATGCAAAAAAACTTGCCCTCACAAAAGGATATAAAGACCCCATCAATTAGAAACCACCTTGGCCATACTTAGTATAATGTGATGTTCCATGTTTTTTTTTTTTTTTTCCAAATGTCCTTCACAAACACATATGATCCTTACCATAAGAACGTTTTGTAAGTATGATCAAAGTTGTCAAAACCAATGTGACATTCCATTTTTCCATCGATCATAATGTCAACATCAATCCAAATGCATTGGTTTTTTCGTCAATCCCAACATGCAAACCAATGTTGACACTATAGAAAAATTTGCACCCATTTTTATTACTATTGTTTAACCTATATTTAATGTGTTTTTTGTTTATATTTAATGACCTTATATTTAATAACATCCTAATTGACACACATTGGGATCATTTGCCATGTGGCAAATATTGACAAACTATATTTGTTTAGATAGGTCACCCTTTATCCAAATTGTGACTGAAAATGCACAAATTTGGTCATAATCTAGAAAGGTCACCCCTTATCCAATTAGTAATCAAAAATGGAAACCATCCTTCACAAGTCAAATAGGTCACCCCTTGTCCAACTTATAACCAAAATTGGAAAAGTTTGGTTGCAAGCTAGACAAGGGACTGGTCTAGCAAACAACCAAAACTAGAGAAGTTTGGTCGCAAGTTAGATAGGGGATTAGTCCAGTAAATGACTAAAACTAGATAAGTTTGATCACAAGTTGGATAGGGGAATGGTCTAGCATGTGACTGAAAGTGCAGAAGTTCGACTACAAGCTGGACATGTCCCTTGTCCAAATTATAGCCGAATATTTTTCCAATCCACAATGCGATTGAATTTTGATCACCATACATTAAACCCTATCCAAATTTTGATCACCACACATTAGACCATGTCTAGATTTCAATCACCATACATTAGACCATGTTTAAATTTTGATCACTAAACCCTCTCCAATTCATGAGTGATTTTGGTTACCATGTGGACAAGGGTCTACAACCAAAAATCAATGGCGACCTACTAAATCTAGATCGGGAGTGATCGAATTTCCCTTCAATCACTAAAAAGTATAAATCACACCTTTTGTGGTGATGCAACCTTTGGTATGTATAATGAAGTTGCAAGCCCCACATTTCCCACCTTTCCTTATGGTGTTCAATCTTTGGTTGTCATTACAACCACCATTTTACACTTGCAAGGAAAGGGCAACTTGAAGGGGAATTTATTTGTTGCCTATGGTTTTCAACAACAAATCACTGCAAAAATAAATTATTCAACTCCCTCAAGTCTGATTATATGGTTCTTGTATATTTGAGGCCCTTGGTGCATCTCCCAATTATTCTATTCTTTAATTATGTTTGATAGGTTGAATAATTTTGTTTAGTTCTAAAATTAGTTCAATTTTAGAACATATGTCCAAGGACAAGGAAGATAATCTAGGAAATATGTTCAAGGATGACCAACGCAAGGATGACCATCAAATAAGCAAAAAGAGGAAGGGTGTTTGACACACAATTGACATGGATGTGCTAAATAACGAACAATTATTAGCAAAGCAAGGATGGGAAGGAATCCCCCAACCTTGGACATATACCAAGGCCATGGAATATGTGACTTCGACCTACATTGGTCAACATTGGCCTACTTCCAGGCTAACACCAATGATTGCATATAATGCAACCTCTGGTTCATGTACGTGCTAGCACCTAAGCTTAAAGTCTAGAATGGCAGAGGTTTGGGATTTTTTCATGGCTAACCCACACGTTTTCCAAACAATGATGCTTGCTTATGGTCATGCCAAATGGTGTTTACTAAGGTTATCCTTCAGCAAGATGTGGATTGGACAACAATTCCAAATACAGGGGTGGTGAAGAACTTTCCAAGGGTGAGACATTTCCCACATGGTCCTCCTCTTAAACACCAAGGGATGGAAATTGAAGTCCATGGGTAGACAACCAATCCCCATAGGATTAAACTGTCACAACAAATTGGACAACCCACACCTAACACAAATGGAAGGGTGGGGAGAGCTGTAGGGCCACCTTTGCAAATGGGACGGCTTAAGCTTGCTTCACAAAGAGTAGATCTTGTGTCGCCACCTAGAGTAGAGAGGGAAATGCTATCAACACCGTCACCACATGTGCCTACACCACAACCTACAACGGATATGATCATGTTGCTAACCCAAGATGCCATTGAAAAGTTCATATTTGCATCCATTTGAAGACTTGAAGCATCACATATGGCAAAAATCCAAAATTTGAAAGACATGCATGCTCAAGAAGTGGATGTCTTGCAAAGCTAAATCTTTAGGTTGATCATTAATTTGTGAACACTCACACCTTCCAATTCACAAGGGAAGAATCCTATGACAAACATTGACCAATCAAAATAAAAGGAATTGGAATCAGAATATAGGCATTATGAATACCATGAACACCAATACACCCAACAAATTTACAATGAATTGCAATCCTCACATTAGTGAAAGGTCCAATTCATGGAGGATTTTGCAAAAAAGTGGCGCATTAATGAAAGACTACATCAAATGGTGTTCGATCAAAACCCTAGATTAGAAAAGGAGTACCAACAAATGATGTTAGGATCCCTTATGTTTGCTTCCTGAGAAGCCCAAATTGTTAATGAATTCAAGACCATTGGTGAATATGGACGCTCAAACTAGCTTCGGGAATTCCAACTAACACCATGGTCAAAGATGGATTTTCTCTTTTTTAATGAGTACCCATGGCATCTTGATGGCAACTCGAACATAGATTGGGTCCAAGAAACAAGTTTGGATTAGCAATACAACACCCAACAATCCAACCATCAAAATGAGGTTGATCGTCAATTCTTGTGGCCAATGCCACAACATTTCACATATGATGACACTACGTGTTACATATGTCTGAATCCATTTGGCCCCAAAGGTGGATGGGCTGTAGGAACTTGCCCACATATGTTCCATCCACCATGTTTGATCACCCAAACGCACATGAAGCATCGATGTCCCACTTGCAAGGCACCATTCCATCACCACTTATAATAGTTGTTTAATTTAGCTGCATACATGCTTAAGAACTGGGAATGCAACCCAACAAATACCCCAATTCATCCTGAAATGTGGGGTTTAGACTGACCTTCATATTGGCGGATTAGAAATGTAGAACTTGTGAGAAATGGTGCCAATGTCATTTGAGCATTAACTATTAAATAAACACTGGTTGCAACCAAACATTTATACCCCAATGAAAATGATGCCCGTCAAAACTTCATTTACCAAATAATGCAAGGTTATTTTGATGAAAATGAAGGTGAATTTCACACTGGAGTCCATCCCCAAGGAATATATTGGAACTTTGATGGGCAAAAGATTGTTCATGTTGGACAAGATGCATTAGACTACAAGTCGGACAATGAATGTAAAATGCAATACATAATTGATGTCACTTTTCACGAAACTAAGATTCGTCGATAAATTATGGCATGGGTGTTAACTCAAAACATAGAAGCCACATTAAATGGAGTGAACCCAAGACACAACATTCTACATGAACAAATTGCACAAGAACCTAAATTGACTAATGACACACCTAACCCAATTCCCAACTTGATTAAAAAACTTGCACCCACACGTTGTCATAACCCACATCATAAACAACCAAATCTATGATGGAGTCCAAGAATTCCAACAAGAGATGGACCTTCCATTGTTGGCCTTCCACTTCATATGCAAAATCCATTCATGTTGGCCCAAGCAAACCACCTAACCCCATTATGATTGATTCAGATTCAAATTATTTATCCATGTTATTGAATTTTTCATTTAGTAATCACATGTGAGTGATTGCTGGCAGCCCAACATTTTGTACATAGGAATTTGTATATTCCTCATATGTAAATTTCACATGTAGAAAAGAATAAAATATAGGTTTTTGAAGTTCACCCTTGAAAATAACATTGTGTTTAAATTGGTATTACACAAACCAAACAACTTAAATTAGCAATCTTGAAGAATATTTTATTTTTGGAGAACAAATTTCCTAGTTATCTTGAGTGAATTAAATTAAAATTAATACTTTGCAAACAAGGTTTTTCAACATTACTTGTGCCTTGTGTTTTTTGGCCTTGCTCACCAAGGCAAGGAAATAATGTTTAAATTCATTATAGTAGCTTAAGGGATTTTGGGTCCTAGATAATAGGTCTCTTTGTATATGAGGATTTTTGAAAGATAATATTTTGGCTTGTGTTGGAACTTTTTTTTTTTATAATGGTCAAAAAATCCAATGTTGGATTTGGAAATTAGTTATAGAATTATAGTATCTTGAAGGATTTGGGTTCCATTTAGAGAATTTTTTGAAGATTATATTTTTGAATGCTGAAATATTTGAATTTCCATAATTCATCTTTAGCCCTAAGATATTTTTTCATGTAAATGGTAAGGCCATAATGTGACACCCCTTCGGTTGCCTCTATCACCTTTGCAATGCTACATAAGCTAAATAGGGTGACCCCATTTTAGTCACCTTGGTTGCTTCTATAAGGCGACACATTTAAATGGGGTGACCAAATTTTGGTCACCTCAACTGGATGGGGTGACCCCATTTCGGTCACCTCAATCACCTTCGCAAGGTGATGCACCTAGATGGGGCAACCCAATTTCAATCACTTCGACTAAATGGGAGGACCCAATTTCGATCACCTTGACTAGATGGGTGGACCCAATTTCAATTGCCCTCTGCTTGTCATAGTGGCAACATGGAAATTTAAAACCCAACCAATTCAATTTATAATCAATTTTGATCGCTCTTCAATATGAAATTGTACAACATGCCACATCACACATTGGTGGCAAACTTTCGATCATTACAATCATGGAATAAATAAATTATGGCTATTTATCTTGAATTTCAATCACTTTTAATCTCAAAATGTATGACATACCCACTTTCACACGTTGGTGACCAAAATTCTGTCTCCACAATCATAGATTAAATAAATTATGGCAATTTGATTTGCATATAGATTGTTTGGTGGCCTACCATATTTTGAGTTATAAAGCTTCATAATTTCCTTTTACTTCTTGTTCTTTCATACCCATTTCAGGTGTGCGGATTTTGGTTGTGCTAAATATAATCCTTGTAATATACCAAATTGGTGACTAAGGGAATGGGGCTTATTAAAGGGTAATGAAATCCATGTTCTGTAATTGTATCCACAATTGTTGCGAGGTTTCCTTCACTTCTGTTCATTTTAGCGCATTGGAAATGGATGGTAAGTGCAGCATGTGGGAGCCATGGTACCTTGATGTGATGATGGCAAGACTTAGTAAAGTACAATGCAAGTTTTGCAGCCTACATTCATATATCATAAGGATAGGATGCTTAGTCATTTGGGCTACTGTCCTCAAGGGGGAGGCAAAGGAGGATTTGGTCTATGTGCAAAGGCTAGGCTTCAAATGAAAACTTTGTTTGCAAATGTCCCTGTCACATTGGATGATGCACAAGCATCTGGCTTTTTTCCCAATCTTGTCAATGACAAGTGATTAGGTTCTTCGATGACTTTTTTATTACAGGCCCCCAAGCAGATGGCACAAATTGTCCTCCACCGTCTAGGCCTAGCATGGATGATCCCATTCCTATGCCAACTTTGCACCTCGACAAATGAAGCCAATAAGCTTACAAGAGGGAATGAATTCAACCATGAACCAAAATCTTGACAAGAAGTGGGCAACCTTATTTTATGAGGCCAGCATCCATTCAATGTAGCCTGCCATCTGGCCTTCATTGATGCAATGAAGTTTACCTTTGAAGGCAAAATACATTATAAATTGTTGTCGTATCATTTAATTTGGATATAACTATTGAAGAATTCCAAAAAAGATTTGTCAAGATGTGTGGCCAATAAGATTAAAAACTCAATCCACTTGAGTATGGGGCCACTATTTGTTCGGATGGGTGGGACAACATTAATAGTTGCCCTTTGTTGCACATCATGCTTGTTTGCCCAAATGGAGATTTGTTCTTAAGAGCATCAACACAACAAGGGATCAAAAGGATGCACAATACATATGCAATGCCTTGGCGAAATACATTCAAAATGTGGGTGTGGACAATGTTGTCCAAATTTGCACAAGCAATGCTTCCAACATGTGAAGTGCATAAGACATCTTGAAGGTTTATTGCCCAACTTTATACTTTCAAGGTTGTGTGGCACATTGTCTTGACCTCTTTTTGGAGGAGTCGAGGAAGGAACCATGGGTGAAATGCCTTGTGAATTGCACAAAGACAATTATTTCATTCATTTGGATGCACCACATGCCTTTTGCAATTTACCATCGATACGAACCAACCCTCAACTTGTCACACCCTTTAGAAACACGATTTGCCACAAAAAATTTCATGGTTGACATATTGGTTAATGTGTAGCCGGCTATTGAAAAAACAATTGTAAACCTAGATTCCAAAACCAAAGACTAGGAACCCATGTGGCAAACAAAGAGAGGTGGAAGAAATGATACAATAGGATGGTAGTGGCCAATTTATACTTAGGTTCAACTTTATTGAAGAGTTGGAGTTTAAACTAATTGTGAATGCATTTTCCCATCATTCTAATGTGACCAAATTTCAGTTACAACCTGTCCATAGAATGACCAATATTTAGCCAGCACCTCTTGGACAACAACGATCACTTACCAAACTGACCAAAATTCGGTCTCACTCCTTAAATAAAGCCAATCACTACTCGGACAAAGGTGAAAAATTTTGATTGTATGTTTGGATAAGGGTGATCATTCATTGGGATGATTAAAATTTAATCACACTCTTTGGACAAGGCCGATTACTACTTGGATAAAGGTGGAGAATTTTGGTTGCACTTTTGGATAAGGGCGATTGTTCGCCAAACTGGCCAAAATTCGATCACATTCGTTGGATAAAGTCAATTGCTACCTAAACAAGGGTGGAAAATTTTGGTCTCATTCTTAAACAAAGACGATCACTCGTTGGGCTAACCAAAATTCGATTGCACTCCTTGGACAAGGCCAATCGCTACCTGGACAAGGGTGGAGAATTTCGATCACATTCTTGGACAACAATAATCATTCATCAAATCGATCAAAATTCAATCAAAAACCTCGGACAAAACCAATTACTACCTAGATAGGGGTGGACAAATTTGGTCACATTCTTAAATACAGGCAATCGCTCATTGGGCCAACCAAAATTCAATCACAAACCTTGGACAAAGTCGATCACTACTTAAACAAGGGTGGATAATTTTGGTCACATTCTGGGATAAGCAATCGACTTTTGGATAGGGGTGGAAAAAGCTGGTCCACCCATGGAGATGGTTAAGTATATTGTAATTGAATTTCAATCATGACCTAGATAGTCAAAACTAGGTACATGGTGTAATGAATCATTATGATCAATGTAATTGATTAAATGGATGGCTAAGATCTCTCTATTTATAAAAAATCCAACAGAGTTTTCTTGTTGTGGCATTTAATGGTTTCATCATTTAATGTTTTTTTAATTTTTCAACCAAAAATGCATGTGTTGGCATGGTAACTTTTTTACATAATTTGCACATGTTATGTCTGCAAGGGTAACTATTTTACCTGTAATACAAAAATTATTATACTTAATCTAACTTGACCTTAAATTGACCTTAAACCGATGTGACATATGGTTGCATCAATGTTTAAACATATGTGATTGACGTGACGTGACAAGGCCAATGCTAATAACCCTAGGTATGATTGTGCCTATGGTCCCAATGATCATCACAATGACCCAAACCATACAAAATTAATCAAACGATGATGTGTGGGTGAAGTCACAATAACACATACCATAACAAATGTAATGTTTGCTTGGTTTTTTCATGTTTTAAACTCATAATTTAATTTAATGTTGAGATTGTAAAATTTGTTTATATAGTTATATTTTTAATATATCATGGGAATACGTGAATTAATTTAAAATTAATACAATGAATAAAAATTTAACAAAAACACTCATTAAACACTGTAAAGTTTGTTGTATCAATGCAATGTTAATCCATGCCTGCATATGGCCATAATGGAACAATTTTCGTGGATGCCACATTTGGCACAAATGATGTGAAATATCATTTGTTCACCTTGATGGACTTTGACGCCCATCACATCGAACTACCTCTAACATGGATCATTACAAGTCAACAAATTGTGAATGATTTGATTAGATGGCTCCAACCTTTGAAAACGAAGATATTGTCAATCATGTCTAATTGGAAACCAAGTTATTTCATTATTAATGACACCCCTCAAGAGTTATGGGCATTAAGGTGAATATGAATCCTACCTTATTTTTTTCTTCATAATTATGTTATTGATAAAGATCAAAAGTTTTCCATGTCCAAGGTTTTTTTTCATTCCTAGAGAGTTAACAATGTACTTATATATTTAGCTAATTTGCTAAAAGTTGGTGTGAATTGTGTGTCAATGCTTAGGATTGTTTGGGCTACAAGGAACATCTTTCTCCTCCTTTGTGCATGGCATGTATTAAAGGCATGGCACTTACATGCAATGGAGGAAATCAAAGATGTTGAAGTTTGATGAATGATCTTTCATGACCTACATGATGTGATGTATATGTCCATCGAGCCCAAGGAAAACATTGAAACTTTCAAAAAACAAGGGAGAATGAAAGTTCTACAAAATTTTGAATAACATAGTCTTAATGATTCTTGGGCACATTACATTTGGACCTATTATTGCCAATTTGGTATGTGTTCATTTTCAATTTTAGTTTTTCAAAACATGTTTGTTTAATCATAATTTTATAATTTATATTCCCTTAAATGGGTACAATCATGTTTTATCAACTAAACCATTGATTTAATTAATATTGAATTGTGCATTGTGTTCTTAAAATTATGTATGATTGGGTAAAAGCATGTTTAGGTGGCTCAAAAGTGGTATTTGAAAGTCCATAATCTAACACTAGCAATTGTTTTTGCAATTTTAACAATTATCAAACCATAAATCCTATAATTATCCCCTATGTTTTTAATCATAAATATTAATAAGCCAACCTATGAATATCCCTAAACATGTGATTGATCAAAAAAATCATACAAAAGATTAATTTTTTTAATGTGAAAAGGACTGTCAAGGATAAAAATTTCCAAAATCATGTCATTTAAAACTTTTAATATATATATTAGGAAAGTTTCAATGCACTTCATTATTAAATTCTTCATTTTGACACTACTTTGACATTTTTTTTAATCCACATTTTTCATTTGTTCTACGTGAAATGTAGTGTTTTCATTTTAAAAGTCCATAGAATTCATCAAAAAAATTTATGATGATTCTCATTAAAGTCTACAACATGAATAATTAAAAAATTGAGAATGTTAGTTTTGAATATGGTTTTAAATTTTACATTTGTATGTAATCTAGAAAAATTACAAATGTGATAGTCCAAAAAATCCACCCATTTTGTTTGCTTCATTATTAACTTAACTTGTACACAGTTTATGTCTAATTACTAAGTTAATGCCCATCTTATGGGGGTACAACCATGAAAATGCCCCCAACCAAGTATAATTAGCTCATAACAAGGTTTAAGAAATTTTCACACCCCACCAAGATGTGTGTACATTAAAGTAACACATGTTCACCAATGGAAGTTTATTTTTTTTTAAATTTCATTGAAACACCATTATAAAGGTGTTCTCTATGGAAAATAAATCTCCTAAATGGATCAATAACCCATGTTAATGCCTTTTTCCATTAAATTTTTGTAATCATAAAATTTGCTTCAATTGCAACTTTTATTACACTTATTCCATCTAGTTGTGTTCATATTCACCTCACAACTCTATTGATCAAGCATTGACCAAATGCAAACTTAGCTTCACCACTTCAAATCAAACTATAAATCATCATACATCAACATCTATCATTTCAAACAAGAACTTGTATTGCACTAAAAATTCCCCAACATTGCTAACATTGATTATTTATAAATTTTCAACCTAATTGTAATTCTCCAATGGAAAGATCTTGACTGTGCAACAAGAAACAAAACCTTTAAATGTCTTTTTAGTAAGTTGATGTGAGCATAGTATGAAATAAAATATGTAATTGTGATTGTGGTAGCCTCATGGAAAAAGACCCTTATTATTTCCATCATTTTACCTATGTGGTCTTCCCAAAAACCACACAAAAACATGTAAGGCTTTGCATGTCCATGTATGGAAATAAAAATGTTTTCAATTATCATAAAATGTTTTTGAATTGAAGGCATGATTGTTTCAATGATGAGCATGCATGTAACTAAACATGGCAATCATATGGATTGAAGGTGTACATTGTTAAATAAAATGTAGTTACATAAATTTTCATCTTTCATCCATAATGGATGTGTGTGTGAAATCACGGTCAAAGGAGCCAAGGGTGTGAAGGTAAAAGTTATTTTTTAAGGACTAAACTTAACACATGTCATTTCTGTGTTGGTTTGTAATTTAAAATTATGTATTTCGAATATATCATTTAACATTGCATTTAAGATATAAATACATTCTAACCACAAATTGATTTTATATCATGTATATTATGCATTCATGCCCTCTATCACAAATAAATGAACCACTTTTTTTAAATCCATAATTTTTAAGGTCAAAAACATTTCTAAGCCAAATGTGCTCAAATGGGTTATTAAAAAAATTCATCAATTCAAGTCAATTTGCTTTTTTAATCATCAATGTTAAAATCTTCTCCAATTTTCAAAAAGAATGCTACACATTTGGTTTAAAAAAGGACATTTGAAAAAAACAAGGATTATCCACTCTTGAAGTTTGAGTGCTTTGAACATGCAAAAACATTTTTGATTTGTGTCAAGCTTTGAACATGTAAACTTTGCAACTAATGAAAAATATTCCCAAAAAATTTATGACAATCCAAACTATTATGTTTCCTTTGTGATTTTTCAAACATACAAAAGTGTAATTTTAAGGAATGTCCACTCATTAGGGTGGCTCTTTTGATTGTAATTTTACCCATGTGAAAGTATTTTTAAATTATTCCATGGACAATGAACTTTATGGGAGCTTTATGGAAGAGTTCATGATTCAATTCACCAAATATGTATAAATAGATGTGGTGCAATTCATTATTCTTTGAATTCTATTAACAAAAATCTAAATACAACTATGTTATATGACATAATATTTCTTATCAATTTTCCATGTCTTAAATAGAATTGTCAATCCTAGCATCTTTAACAATAATAAAAAAATTACATTTTTACCAAAAACAATTTAAAAAATGGATTACCCTCCTCTTGCAATTTGTGGCATTTTCCTAACATTGCCTGACATCTCCTAGAGTTTTCTCATTTTTTTTGACACCCTTGGAATTTTCCTAACCTCGTTTGACTTATTTTTAACATTGTCACCATCCCTTGATGTCTCCCCATTGTTTAAAAAATATTGTTGACATCCTCAACATTTTCTTAACACTATTCAACATCCCCTAATATCTCTTTAGCACTACTCAATATCCTTTGGCATGTCTTTAATGTTGTTTGATGTCCCCATTGTTCTTTTGTCATCCAACAAAAAAAATCACCTTTTTTTTTGACTTGATGTCTCCTCAATGTTGCCTAATGCCCCCATCATTTTCTAGCATCCCCCTATCACCCAGAATAGAAACAAAAAAATTTCAAATGTCTCTTGATATTGCCCATTATTCTCCCATTTTGTCCTTGAACCCAAATGAGTCTTCGAACCTTTAAAAACCATGCCAAACCTAAAAATTACCAAGGATGCCCTATTCAAAATGTCCTTCAAATCCTAAAGATGTCCTAAAAAAAAAGACATTAGCAACCCTATCCCTCACATGTATGCACAAAATGCATGATAAGGTCATTGCCATGGGATGAATGTAACAAGTTATGAGTAATGTGTCCATGTGGAACTTGCATAAAAAGCATTGTCATAAATCTAAAAAGAGAAGGGAACCCAAATAAAGGTGTAAAATACATAAGGTCCATGCTATGATATATGTATGGATTTTATTTAGTTTTGAACACAATAAAAGAGGAAAATATGATTTGATGCAAGCTAACAAGGTCTTACCATGGCCTAATTTGTATGAACCAAATTAAAGACCCCTAATCTAAATAATGTGCCCCCAAAGGATTCATCACCTCACATAATCAAACTGTATAATACAATTATGTGTAGAATCCTCCTATCTTTGGTTTGCCGTTGTTGTCTAATGCTAAATTTTGAGTTATTCTTGAAGTCATCTATATATAAAGGACCAATATTCATCAAAACACAATAGGAGACCCCAATGATCTTTCTTTTGCTCTAACAAGCTCCTATCTTGTAATGCAACATTCAAACACACAAAATTGAATTGAACACACACTTTTCCTACTCCAACAACCTCTCTTTCCCTTTCCAACCACACAAACACACAAAATTGAACTGAACACATACCTCTCCTATTCCAACAACCTCTCTCTCCTTCTCCCACAACATAACAAACAAACAAACAAAAAACATCGCAACAACTCCAACAATCTCATTTCTCATACTGAATGATCCTATGATGTTGCAATGCCCTTGGACGTTCTAATAGGTTAGCTTTTTGGTCCTCCTAGTGGTGTGTGGTGTGTAGGTGAAACTCTAACTTGCCATGTGCCAATGAGCTTGAGTCAGGGGTGCCAACAACTTGTCATGCCAGTTCTGCTGTTGTGCTTCCAAAGAAACAAAAAAAAAAAATTCCTGAGGATTCGTAATGTCCAATCATACTCTCCTGCAAAACATCTGGTTTTGGTAATATCAGAATTTTAGGAATTAACTTTATTTTTCATTGACAGTAACCAATTTTCGTCTTTGTCTGGGTGGTGTAGTTGGTCATCACGCTAGTCTCACACACTAGAGGTCCCCGGTTCGAACCCGGGCTCAGACACAGGAAGGAAGTATCCAATTTCCCACGACTGGACGTTTTCTTGCACCACTTTTTTGACAACGGTTTCAAATCGGGTTTAGGGTTTAGGTTTTTAGTGATGGGATTGAAACCCTAAAGCGCGCCAGGGCAAGCAAGCAGCTCAATATCGGAGAAAGAGTGTGAGAGTGGGAATACCTCGTAGAGGAATGGTGACTTCTTCGTAGTAATGTCTGTCGAGGGGATGGTTTGTCTTGGTTTCTCTTTAAATGGGTTTGTTGTTGAAAGATTTTCTACTACCACTTTCTTCAATACTTGGAGCTTTCGTACTTTTGTTGTTGGTTTCATCTCAAGATCTCCAGATCTGTTTTTCTTTTTACTCGGGGACGTGAGAAAGAAGAGTTCAAGTGGGTAGAGAGATTACGGGGAGGCAGTTTCTGTTGCTGTTTTTTGAGGTTTTGCTTACATTGAGGAGGAGTTTGGAAAGGTTTGTGTCGAAAAAAAGAAAGAGAAGACAGACACAGACAGAGAGACATGGCGCCAGGTCCAGTGGTGAATGTGTACCCTCTATCGAGCTACACTTTTGGGAGCAAGGAAGCAAAAATGGAGAAGGACACTTCCGTAGCTGATCGCCTCGCACGCATGAAGCAAAAGTAAAAGTATTCGTTTTTTTTTTCTTTGGGTTGGTATGCATTAGGGTTTTCAGTAGCACATTTCTTCATCCTTCTGAACCTGACCTGCAATGCTTTGGTTTAGGACAAAATGGTGATACCGGTTGTCTTTATGCATCAGAGTTTTTAGTAGCCCATTTTGTCATCCTCCCAAATCCTGCCCTGCAATGCTTTGATCTAGGACAAAATGGTGATACTGGTTGTCTTAGGCAATCTCCACCAATGTCTTTTCTTCATTGGCAGCAGAGTGTAACCATTCTGCTTCTTCACAAGCTCGAAGCTTCTAAAGAATTAACATTAGCTAATCATGTTGAAATATCAGTCGAGGACCCAACATCCTTCTGGACCACCATGGAAGTTGACAAAATGTATCACATACTCAATGTATAGAGGAGTACCTGATGCACCATGTGTTACAGAATATGGGAAGAAATCAAGTTTAGGATTGAGTTTCAGGTTCAGGAATCAGCCTTTCTTTTGGGTTAAGCAGAAGATGATGGACTTGGCATTGCCAAGGCTTGCTCAAAGACCCAATATGCAATGCTTTAGGTTAGGGTTTAGTGGGAAATCAATGCCAGGGTTAAGGATATGATTTATCACCTCTTAACTACAAACAAAACAGCAGAGTGTAAGGAGAAGGACCAACTTCAATTTTCAGAATCTCTTTGATTGCATTCTTGAGTTTTTCAGGTCCAGTCCTGCAATCATTTTATCCATTTTATGTGGGCTTGGTGCTGTGGAATGATTTGGCTCCACAGATTTTGTCAAGCATGAAGGAGGATCAACTACCGTATTGCACCATCTATTGTGGTTAACCATTTGCAGTTTCTAGGGTTTAGAAGGCAATCTATACATCAATCAATTGCAACTGATTTTTTTCTCCGCTCTCTGTTATTTGCAGCTACATGAAGGAAGGAATGCGCACAAGTGTTGAGGGGATTTTGTTGGTAAGGTGCTCTTTCCCGCACCCCCCCTCAATGTCAGGATGTTGGGTCTAGAATTAGATGCAACTTGAGAGACAATTCTTTCTCCTTGTGTGAATAAATGTTGTTTGGGTTGATGTCTGCTGTTGTCTGTTGTGCAGGTACAGGAACACAATCATCCCCACATTTTGCTGCTGCAAATAGGGAATTCCTTTTTCAAACTCCCAGGTGGCCGCCTAAAGACAGGTGAAAATGGTGAGAGTTCTAACTCTTTCCTGCCAATGAAGCTCTTATATTTTTTATTCTGGTAACAAATGCTCGTACTGCCTGGAAAAGTGAGAACATCCATGTATGTGCAGAAATTGAAGGGCTAAAGCGAAAACTGACTAGCAAGCTTGCTCCAACAGCATCTTCTATTCAACCAGACTGGCAGGTTGTCAAAAAGCTGAATTTTTTTTTTTCCATAAGATTGTCGTGACAGTTCAGAGTTGTGCAAATATGTGATTGTGGAGAATGTTTTTCTTTATAGAAACTTGGCACTTACCTGCTAGTTTTGCAGGTTGGTGAGTGTGTAGCAATGTGGTGGCGTCCAAATTTTGAGACATTGTTGTATCCCTATTGTCCTCCCCACATCACCAAACCCAAGGTAATGTTGAAGTTTTTGGTTCAAGTTCTGTCTTCCTATTTCTGTAAATTCATGCAACAGAAGAAGCAGACTGTTTCTTGAGGTCTTTTGTTGAGAGATGCTTGAAACCAATAACATGTTGACACTGCACCAGACTTGCATAGATGATATAAGTCCAGTGGATAATTTGGATATGCTATCTCATCTTCAGTTATTGAATCTTCAATCTTATGGATCATGTGTCCCCAGGAATGTAAGAAGCTATTTGTGGTCCCTTTGTCCGAGAGGCAATATTTTGCTGTTCCCAAGAACTTGAAGCTACTTGCAGTTCCCTTGTTTGAACTGTATGATAATGTCCAGGTATTTCTTGGTCCCATCAGGGACTTGTTGAATTTGCACAATTTTTGGTGTTAATAGACTCTGATGTGATCTGCAAGAGAAAGGTTTACACACCTATGGTGTCTTTAATTTCTCTATTTGTGTGTAGATTCTCCTGTTGGTGAAAACGTTTGAATAGCACAGAGATCTGTTTGTATCCACATCTGTTGCATGCAGCAAAGATTTTGATGATGTTAGCTACAAAACCCTCATGCAGGTTGTTGAGAAAACTTTGATACTTAATGATATGCTTCATATGATTTTGCATCTGGAAAATATTTTTGAAGATTGGTCCAAGTGCAGGTGTACAGTCCAAATTTCACAATGATGAAAGTTCTCTTTTGGGTGTGTTTCTTGCAGAGATATGGCCCTGTTATTTCAGCTATACCACAGCAGCTATCCAGGTTTAATTTCAATGCTATCAACAACTGATTTTGGTGGAAATGAACAAAAGACAATGTTCAAGGAGTGAACTCCAACCACAAGTATTCACATACTAGCAATGGTTTGGTCAAGATGTGTTTATCTCATCTCAAGGGTCTTGAAACAATCATCCAGATTTATAAGGTGTCAGATTCTGTGGAAAGAGAGATGACCTTGTGAAGAGTTGTATAACCAACCTCATCTTGGGCACATGCATTAGCTCCTTGTTCAAGGTGTCTACCAGACTCCTGCCAATATAAACCCTCTTTGCTCTTGTGTTCTGGTCCGCACCATGCTACATCAGTATCATATACTGGATCATCAAATGAAGGGCAATGTATCTCCCATAATTCTGCTGTCTGTAATCCATGGGAGAGTCACTTCTTTGAAATGGCTTGTTCACAGTCAACTAGCTTACGAAACCTTGAGACAGATGGAATGGATACGGTGGTTGCCTATGCATGAACTGCATTTAACCCCTTTTCTCTGCAGCATTGTACAGTTGCATACCTATCACATGGTATCCAAACATGATTCAAACTCTACAAAATGACATGATTAAATATATCTTCAACTTCCATAAAGATTAAAAATCATTTAAATTATTTTTGTAGTATGTTTTTGTTTTTGAATACACAAGTACACTACATTTGTTTTCACAAATGTATTCCAATTTTCCACTTTATAAAATAAAATAAAATAGTTTTTCTTTTTTAATATCTTGCACATGTTATATTATAACATAATATGCAAAAATATTATGAAATTCTTTCAAAAGTTTAAGGTGGGATACACTCAAACATGCACATCCTTGAAAAGTAATACAATGTGACACCTCAACAGGGGTCAACTTAATGTGTTTTGACCCTATGTTCATCCTCAACACTCTCAAAAACTTGAACAATAACAATTTCAACAACCTTCAAATACTCAAACATGTCAATCCATTAAACTCATGAAGCTTTAGTGGTCTTCCAAAGTCAAGTCAACGAATTCAAAATATAAAAGAGTTTCATTGTCATCATTATATTTGCAAGCATTGCCACCTTAAACATGCATGTTTGATGGTCAAAATCAAAAGAACACAATACATCTTCACTCAACTTATTCGGTCCAAAATCATTAATCAATCAATCAACCAAAAGCAATATTAATTTATTACAATGACCATGTGTTCAGAGAAAGTCTCCTCACAATAGTCTTGTAACTAATATTGTAGGTAAACAATGCCAACAACATCCATGAAATGGTTAGCTAGAAACTTTACAATTAATTCCAAGATAAAGAACTTGACAACATTTATGTAAAAATGAATAAGTCATTAAGGTCACAATAATACATAAGTAAATGAAATTAAAATGAACATATATCAAGAAATAAACAAACTTGATAAGCAAAAAATTTTAAAATGTTACTTGTGCATGCCTCTTTAACTTTGGCAACATTATTATCAAACATGTCCTTGTTTACATGCACAAACTCTTTAAATGTTAGATTTAGATGTGTAACCCAAAAATTGTACAAGTTTTGACATTGGAATGCAAGATGTTAAGCATCGGTGGTATTAAGGTCCACATCAAATGAACATTGTTAGAACTTCATAGAATCATGTGTACAATTAAACAAATGTGTGAAGTCCTTGAAAGAATCTTGGGTGAAACAAATTCTTAAATCAACATATATGGAATATAACTTCATCTAACAAGACTTAATAACAATTTTTTGAATTAACATACATGAAATATGGCTTCATCTAACAAGGTTTAATAATTTTGTAACATAGTCACACATATAAACATCTTGACTTTGAACAAACTTAATGTAAGAATACATAGTAACTAACATAAGCAGCAAACAACATGTGAGCCCTGGTACAACCTTAACATCCCATAACTCACAATTAACAAAAGAAAAATGAGGCACTATGTTCATCCATCTTTATCAAGAAGGCTATGTATTCCATCAAGACTTGTTTTGTTGGACTCAACATTGAAATCCAATGAATTTTTATGTTACACAATATTTTGAACCTTTTGAAATTCATGAACTTTATGATCTTTGTGAACTCCAAGTTTTTTTTGGCTATGAATGAAATATGTGTAAAATGATGGTAATAAATTTTCAATACTATTCACAATAGGAAAATGTGAAAAATCATGGACTAGTAAGTTGGTCCAATGGGCCACATGGTTTATGCCTTCTACATGCAAAGCATAATTTTCTTTAATCTTTTGAGTGACATTGCTATAGACACCCTAGAAAATAGAAGTGCTATCTAAACCAAATGATTCAAGTTTTTATGTAAGTTGCCTTTAAACAAATCACCTTTCTTTTGTAATGCATCCATTATGACATTGGTGAGATTCTTACTCATAGACCCATCAACAATTTGAACAAGTGAAAGAAGCATATATAGCAAGACCAATCATGCACAACATATGCATGCAAAGAGATCCATGTTTGGTGATTAATTATTGTGACTTCACAAGATAAAGCCAAAAATCTCACTTTGTAAAACATCTTTGTTCCTCAAAATGACTTGGCCATGCATGAATTCAACTAAAACAAAGCCATTACTTCTTGGGCATTAACAAAACTTTCAAAAAGAAAAATAGGGGTTGAAGAGGTCATTGGCCTCCCCATTTGTAATAAGTGAAAAATGGCAACCATATGTGTCTATTTTCTACCCCCCTACCCCTTTATGTCAATGGTTATCAGTTCATGTATTGCATATTTGCTATGGCTTGCATACCATTTCTTGTTTTCAGTATGCTTGTAACTTGGTAATGAACCATGAACTTTTCTTCGCACCAAGAGTTTTGAGATCTTTTTTTGTTTTGTGCCTTCCATTGTGTTTGGTAAGTGTATCCGACTTGGAAGCAAGGATTTTGTCACACCCATCTATCACCAAGAAAATGTCGCATTTAACAACGTGAATTAATGTTCATTTCTATTCATGGTAGTTTAGTTGCCCAGCTATCTTGAAACTTACGTTTTGCCTCATCATTTTCTTTTGGACAATAGTTCTTCATCACTCTTTGATTCATCAATATTAGTAATGTCTTCAACATTATTTTCAACCTAAACATTTGGAAAAATTGGCAAACCATTAAAACAAATAACTATCATTGTTAGATTAATTCTTTGAAAAAATGTTGTGTTCCTTGTAAGTATGACAATCAACACAAAATCTTTAACACGCATTATGACTACCTTGAGAATAAAATTTTGAAGATTTTTTTTTCATCATCACTTCAAACATTGGCTTCTTTGGGCACACATTTTTAATCTTCATATTCAACTTTTTTTTTCAACTCCCAAAATAGCAAATTCAAGTTCTTCAACTTCTAAATGACAACTTTTTGCAACAATATTGGGACTTTTTGGCACATTGGGAGATTGTGATGTTAGTGCATTGTCCACCAAAATGGTAGTTACATTCTGATTCCCAAGGGCAAGGGGCACTTGACAAGAAGGCATGTCACCCACCATCTCCATCTCTAGACCACCACAACACACAACCAATCAAGCTAGTTAAAAAATTCTGAAGCATGAAATATTCCTACAAATAGCATGGAAAAATTGTAATCTAACAATGAGCTTTTAGCTTAAATGTCCATTGTCAATTCCTTTGCCATTCATGATTATCCCTCTTTCACCGAATTCTAAACAAGACAAAATGAAAATTGATACTAATAATTGTAAATTACAAACAACAACCATGATCCTACAAGTAGTAAATCATTAATTAAATGACCACTAATAATATTCCCTGCAAAGTAATGACAAGTAGCATTCTTGGATCTTTGTGGAGAAGGACTTGCAACAACATGACATGCCTCTAAACTTTACCCAATGCAAATAATGATAGGCTCTACTATGCAAGCATAAAAAAACTAAAAATTTATTTTCATTTTGTATTAAGTTCCAAGACCATTTTTTATTATTAAACCACACTTTAAATTTGAATAGACATCCCTAGGGTGGCAAGCATAGCCCCTAACTTGCAATTTGATCATAATTGAAATGACAAAACAATGAAATAGGAACATATATATATATATATATATATAGTGACCACCAACAATACCTATGAGAAGAAAAGGATGAACATTGACAACATATTCAAAATGTTTACAAAATGAAAGTGCCAAGATATTAAAGAGATAGTAAAATTAAAACTAAGGTTATGAAAATAGTCAACATATGTTAATGTGTATCATAAACTAGTTGGTGAAAAAAATTGTCCTTCTTTTGATTAGGGGTTACATTTGATGTCCATTTAAGATAAATTTGATGAAATTTTTATTATTTAAAAAAAAAATCCTTTGTATTTTTTTTTTCCCTCCTTGAACCATAGTGAAATTTAGTGATTTTTCACACTTAAAAAAACATTGCACATAACAATTGAATTGTCTAATTCAATCACACCAATTCACCACCACCAATCCCTCCTTTTAAATGCATCTTGCATGGACAAAACAAATAAATAAACAATTAATGCCCAAAATGTTAAGGTGGATCAATTTGGTCTACTTCTCAACGCATGTTTGAATTCTTTGACATTTAGGGTTAACCATTTGAATTCCCACCAAAAGTACATAAAACAACACAAGGTGAATAGAGATGATCGCAATCCAATATAAACAAAGTCATGGAATGGAATAGGTAATCCATGCACAACAAAGATGTGCGCTTGCAAATTTGAGGCATGGATTGTAATTGGAGATGCAATTTCCAAAACAACATACATTCTCCTCTCATTTTGAACTTGGCACCCCAAGTTTTGCCACTATTGGACATGCTCTAAAACCTCCTATGCACTTCCAACTCATGCTACCTACAGAACTACCTATGTAAGTGGGTAGGTATCATAAATAACTAGGTAGGTATGCAAGTGATTAGTATGTAGGCAGGTAAAAAATGCAAGGTACTACTTTATCTCTACTAGGTAGGTAGAAACATGTGGATAGCTGGCTAGTACATAGCTAACCACCACCATGGTTAGCTGGTTGGTCAGGAATAGAAGGAAAAAAAAAAGTGTTTCTTGTTTGGATGGACAGACAGACTATCCATTCATCCATCCATCCATTCATCCATCCATCCTGCAATAGTGCTTTGGTGGGTGCTGGTTTTTTAGTACCATAATTGGCATCATCAAATCCATAATGTGTTTATCCATAGTTGATACTTCATACCTGAAAAGGAGGGCACAGGATGGATTTGTGATGAGCATATATGGTACAATCTTTTCGGGGTTTGAGTCTCAGGATTGGATCTTTTTAACTTATACTGCCGGACCAAGGAGAAGATGATGATGCAATGTGGGCACAACAACAACGAAAAGAGATGCTGACCAGACTCAGCATTGTAATAATAGTAATAAAATAGGAGCTTTTTTGTTAAAAACTTTTTTGTTTATTTAGTTGAACAACTTTTTAAATAGAGGATGGGAAAATTATTTACTTATTTATTTATTTATTTTTTAAATTAATTATTTTTTTAAAATTAGGGTTTTAAATTTTTCATTCTTTGAAACTATTTAATAGAAATCCCTCGATTATTCTATTAGGTTCTAATATGTAGCTTTTAGCCAAATTTGGCTAAATCTTCTTATGGATGATCACCAATTCAGCTACATCACAAAATCAAGAAAGAAGACCAAAAAAAAAACCAAGACCTAATATATCGGAGAGTTGAGATCAGTGTTTTCTGTGGCAAATTCCACAAGAGGACTTAGTCAAATTCCACCTACCATTAAAATTTTAAAAAACAGGAGAAAATAAATAAATAAATATACGTGTTAAGACACCAGCAATTGAATTAAGAGTGGGTTCACTAATTCAATATAATGGCCCATTGTTGTGTACCACAAGCAATCTATTTCTAGAGCATAGATGCTATATAGTACCTGAGCCAGTTTGACAAATATATATATATATATATATATATATATAATTTTCAGAAACATTGAAATTATCTATAAAAAATTCCAAAATATTTTTTTGTGAATGAGATATTTATTCCCAATTATGAATTTAAAAAAATATTCCCAAATATTTTGTTGGAATGGAATCCTCAATTTTAATTAATTATTCAACAAGCATGCGTCCAAGTGACCAAGGTACTAGGGTAGTGTGTGTGTGTGTGTGTTTGTGTGTTGTATGGATCTTCTAGCTAGCTAGCACGTGATCATCATCATGGGGGTCCAATCTCCACAATACAAATTGCATTCTCTAAAAGTCTACAAGATACATGTAGTTGTGGATAGTGCCCAACTTATTTTACCTATAGTTCATGTTCAGCACAAAATAATTCACAAAAGGTCTAACCAACAAAACAAGAGAAACATTTTATTGATATTTGTTGAAATTGTTAAAAATTGAAAAAAATTATTGAATTACTATTGTAAATACATAACACAAGATGTATTTTGGCATACTTATTCCTGAATTGTTGAAATTTTGAAAAAACAAAATTAGAAACTATCAAACCTAGTTTTCCAAGGGGTTTCTCTTTTTTCTTTTTTCTTTTTTTCAATTTTGTGATATCCAAAATTTGACAAAATCTCGAAGAGAGCCAGAGCCGAGGAAGGCAAGGGGAAAGAGATTATGCCCTAAATAGTTAGTACCTGGCATCTTTTGGAGCTCAACTCATAGTACAATTGGTCAGACTTTCTAAAAGGCCCTAATAGTAAGGTATTTAGGGCTTTCCCCACTTTGGCTTTGACGGTGATGATGATGCCTTGTTCTCATAATAGCCTGCCCTTTTGTAACAACCCTAGGAATTCATTGATAGCGACGTGCAAAACGTGAGGAATATTCATGACTACATTTCCCTGAGCAGGATTTAATTTAATCAATTATTTATTTATTTATTTATTTAATACAAAGTTGAAAAATAGAGGAAATATGTGATATGAAGAATTAATTTTCTCTGGCATTATTTATGACAACTCAAAGTATGGTTTAACTTTTAATTAACTTTTAATTTCTCTTTGCATTGTTATTATGACAACCCAAGTGTGGTTTTAATTTTTTGGGTAATTGGCTAAATTTTTTGCCTTAATTTTGACGGAACCAAAAGAAAATCATTAAAATAATTAATTAAAAAAGAAGAAACTCGTTCATCCATATAAAACCCCACAGTGACGCCCACCCTAGTTGCCAAATAAATAAATTTAATTAATTAATTAATTCTACCGGATAAAGAAAATGGTGGGCTCCACACCGTTGGATCTGGGATCTAACGTGCAGGAATAGAGCCAAGGAAGCAGCAAGGCTCCTTCGTTTTCCTCGTTCAGACTGTGTCCTGTCGACTCTTCTTGCCTTCCTTCGTCGCTTGCTTCTCTCTTCGTTCGCCGTTCTTCTTCCCCGTTTCGATGCTGTTTGTGTTTCTTATTAGATGCAATCTAAACTCCGTCTTTTTTTGTCTTCCATCATTTCTATCTCTCTCCCTTTCTAATTGCAGTTTTCCCTTTTTTTTTCTTTTTTTCTTTTTGGCTCTTAAAAGACTTGACTTTTTTTCCTTTGAAAAAAAAAAGGGAGGGTTCTATGTTTGTTTTAGTTGATTTTTTTGCTCTTAAAAGTCTTTTAACTTTTTTCTCCTTAAAATTGTTTTTAAAAAAAATCTTTGTTTGTTTGTAGTTGTTACCTTCCTGAATTTGCGCGCAATTTTTTCTTTCTTTTTTTTTTCTTTTTTTTTTCGTACAACGTTGCTGCTGCCACCAGGAAGAAGTTTGTTTTTCAACCGAGAGGGAAAGAAGGCAGGACGCAAAGGGAAAAAAAGCCAAAAACAAAAAATCAAACTCTTGTTTTTTCGGTTTTTTTTTTTTTTTTTGAAGCTCAAGGCGGAGAATAATTTTTTTATCAATATTTTCATTTTCCTTTGTCTTTGATGAAACTTGGTGTTTTTGGCGGTGTGTGTATGAGAGAGTGAGGTTCTGGGAGGACTCTTGTTGCTAGGGAAAAGAGCTTGGGATTCATTTCACCAGTTTCTCTTTTGTGGAAGATTTTTTGATCCTTCTTTCTGGCATCTTTTTCCAGCTTCCCAGGTGTCTGTCTGGGTATACAGTTCCCTTTGGTGTTTTTGTGGGAGTTTCTGTTGTTGGACTTGGATGTTTCCATCGTTGGTTTTTTGTGTGTTTGTAATTTTTCAAGTGTTGTCAGAGGTTTGGGGTTTTTTTGGAGGGGGTTTTCTTTAGGTGTAGGATTTGGTGAGAAATCAATCCATTCTGGTCTCTCGGTGAGGGTCTCCCACAGCTTTGTTTTGTTTTGTTTGATGCCGTTGCATGGGTTTTCTTTGATGAGAGCTTCGAGTTTGAGGCCCCTTGCTTTCTTCCTTGCTGCCAAACTTTAAGGGTTTTGAGATTTGCATGGAACATATACATTCCAGAAGAAAAGAGCTGTGTTTTTTTTTAAAGCTAAGCTGTGGATCATTGATCTATCACTGTGGTTTTGGGGATTTTGGACATTGCAGGATGGTTGATGCTAAAGGAAGGCAAGAAGATTTGAGGATTGCAGTCTTGAAACAATCTAGAAAAAGAGGCAATCTGGCTGAGGTGGATCAAAGCTTGAAAACCTAAAGCTCTTGGTTCCACACGTTGATGCAATAGGAATGCAAAAAGATTTGAGGATTGCAGTCTTGAAAATTTCTAGAAAGGCCCACAATCTCACTGCCGCAGATCAAAGCTTTAGAACTTAAAGCTCCTGGTTCTGCATGTAGTTGCAAATTTTGTAACAGAGGGAGGAGAGGAAATTAAGAAAGAGACAAAGCAGATAATAATCAAATTGCAGTACTGTTGGATTATCTATCAATTTAGTTTAGTGAAGGGAAGCAAGCAGAGAGGACAGGGAAACATGCAGAGAATATCTTCAGTCGATGACATTCTAGGGACATACTGGAAGCTTGATCCACAAGCTCAGGGACATGGTAACAATGCAGCTGGAGGTCCACCCATGTCTGGAGCTGAAGATCTGAAGATGGGACTGTCATCTGGGGATAATAAGCGCATGAACCGGAGTGCATCTGAGTGGGCCTTCCAAGAGTTTCTGAAAGAGCATGATGTGGATGGAGCAAGTACTGTACCCCAGTCAGGAGTATATTGCAGCAGATCCAGAATATATGAGGAGAATGAAGAGGAGGATGAGGATGAGGCTGAGAGTGACAAAGTCTCTGGTTCATCATCTGCTGCTCATTTCATACCTGGGAATCAAGAGATGAAACCCTGCATCATAGCTGACGAGGTGGAGGTCAAGAGTGCATTGAATCCCTTATTTTCTGGTCTGCAGGACGAGGTAAATGGAGGCAATCAGATAACCAGCCCACAAGAGTACGAACAATTTCTCAAGTGCAAGCTGGACTTGGCTTGTGCTGCTGTAGCTCTCACTCGGGTCTGCAACTCTAACTAAACCCTCTCATAACTTGCGGTTTCAAACTAGCAATAGAGAAACTGACTTTCCAAGAGAAAAGTCTACACAAAGTTTGAGCTGATAATTTTCTGCATTAGTTTGCTATTTGTGTGCTGCATCTTTCTTTGATATGTCAGAGAAGTGCAAACAAAATGCACAAAAAGTCGGTGCACATGATGTTTTTGTCTAAAAGTTGGGCATCATGTAGTTCTTGCTCCGGCACCATCTGACAGTAGTCAATTGGGTTATTTCGGACGGATTATGGGGCTAAGCAGTCGATATCCGGACGAGGAGGTGGACTGAAACTTATGTCTGCAGGAGCACAGCATTTGATACCAGCAACTGATGCCTCATGTAAGTGCAGTCTTTTTCTCTGGATTTTCAGTTTGAAATGTGCAAGTTTTTGAGTTTGAAGTGAAACTCATTCACATGAAATAGTGAGGAACATTCTAGTTTGTGGAAAGATGATTAATTTCCTTTTTGGGGTCTGTGTATGGGAGGAGCATCAGCAACCTTTATGAGTTTCTTTTTCTTTTTTAAATTTCCTAAGGTTGTTTGCAACCTTGTGTAGGTGCACCAGAAGTAGTAGTAGTACAGAGAAAGTCAGAGGACCCAATTGGGATTCCAGCACTGCCTCCGAAGCCATATTGTGGCACAACTTCACCATTGCCACAGAGCCAAACCCGACCCATTACAAGTGGGTCAGAGATTTCAGATGAAGAAGATCCTGAAATGGAGCATGGTCAAAGCATGAGCAACCCTGGTGATGAAAAGCGGGTCAGGAGGTAGGTTAGACTCGGTGTTTTTATGGATTTGGCATTAATGTGTCCTAGATCATGTGTAAATCTTTGAAGGCGTTCAGATTCATCATCAACAGACAAAGTCAGGATTTGCAAGTTTGAAAATTGAAAAAAAAAAAAATTCAATGGATGTTGCAGGATGTTGTCAAATAGAGAGTCAGCTCGGCGGTCACGCAGACGGAAACAAGCACATCTGAGTGATCTTGAGATGCAAGTTGCCCAGTTACGTGTTGAGAACACGTCACTGGTGAAGCAGCTGATCGACATAAACCATAAGTTTAGTGCAGCTGCTGTTGACAACCGTGTCCTTAAATCAGATGTTGAAGCTTTGCGAGTGAAGGTGAGTTTGTTACCAATGTCCTAAACTGTACTGGTTATGCCTAGAATCCATCACACCCATTGTACAATCTAGTGTGCTTATGAAAAATTACAGCTTGAGGTTTCTTCTGTAATTGTTGTTGGTTAGGTGATGCATTGTGGGGTTTATTATTAACTGAGACTTTGCATTTATTGCAGGTGAAGATGGCTGAAGAATTGGCTGCAAGAACAAGGCAGTCTCAAATGAATGAGCCACCGCTAGGGGGTATGATGATGAGGTATAGTATGGTAGGTGGTGGTGGCTATGTCATGGGCTCTGGAGCTACTGATGCAGGAGCATATATACAGCAGCAACAAGACAACAATAGCACTGGAGGCTGCAAAATGGGGCGCACACCATCAATGCAGCGGGTAGCAAGTTTGGAGCATTTGCAGAAGAGGAGTCGGGCAGGTGGCTCTTGCAACATGGCATCCTGGGCCAGTGGCTGGGACTTTGAAGGCCCTTCATTGGTCAACCATCACTTGGGCAGTGGCAACATTTACTAGAGGGGTCATGGGGACCAAACCAAACATATGATAATTGGATTCCATTTTAAGGGTATTTTATTAATTTTCCATGCTGCTCAGCTCAGCTTTTGTGGTACCCATATCCAATTTATGAAGATCCGTGGGCCTGCCCAATTCTCACAGAAGGGGGAAGAAAGGGTCCAGCAGCAGTGATAACAATGATTCATGGAATCACATGGTTGCTCCAGGATGTAGGCTTGTTGAAAAAATCTGTAAATACTACAAGAAACAACAAGGGGTACAACAGTTTGGGCCTCCTCACAGAACATAGTACAAGATTAGTGTCCTATTGGAAGGGACAATGATGGATGGATGCATGCATGCATGCACACAGGTGAGGAAAAAAATCAGTAAATGTATAGGAAGGAGTGGGTGTCTGCAGATTTGATTGTGTTGTTGTTTTAACTCAAAAATGTGTTGAGGACAAATCAAATATACATGTGGAGAGAGAGAGAGTGTGTGTGTAAGCAAGAGTGAGTGACTGAGTGCTATGTCTGTCATCTGTGCTTGTTATGTATCACACGAAGTGGAGCACCACCATTGGTTCCTATGGGTCAGTTTCTCATCACCTGGAATCAAAACAATTGTGTGGGTCTGTGGTTTAACATTTTGCACATAGGAGGTGGTGCCTTATTTTATATTTTTTTGTGGAACAAAGTGCATTTATCATATGGGATAAAAGTCTTGTACTTATTCTTGGCTTCTAAGTTTGCTCTATTATTGATGAAGTCATTTAAATTCACCAATAATAATAAGAATAGCTAAAGTAGGGTTGGTGAAGATGACTGAATTTTTGCGAAAAATGGACTTGCCACACACATTTTGTTGACCTCTGCTTTTGAACTGGGGTGTGAAGAGTTTTGCAAGAATGGAGCAAGATGGCAGATTTCTCAGTGTGACTGACAAATTCTTGGGTTCAATGTTTTCTCTTGAGGGGTGATGTCATTGCAAAAGACCATAAAAGTTACAGGTTTTTTGTCAAGCATGATTGATGATATAGGACATTGTAAACATTGCAGTTTTGTCCTTTCTATGATGTCAACAAGATTGCAGTTATCATGATTGATGAATAGAAAATTGAATCCGCAATCATGCTTGTTGACAAGCAATTGCAGCATCATGATTTATCTTTCATCATACACTATTCACAAATCCATGACTGTCATATCATTCTCAAGCAAGCAGCATAGTAATGCAATTCAGAAAACCTGGCCATCTTGCAACTTGTATCGTGCAGAGTACGTTTATAATATTGCTGATGTTACCCATTACAATCACCCAAGAAAGATCTGTTTTTGTTGTCACACAATCTTTTGACATGCAGGATACTAGAGTTTCTTTTCTCTTGAGAGGGAGCATTGGACATACAGAAACAGCTGTTAATAGGTGTCCCACCTCAAAAGTAGACATGTATCTTCAAAAGAATGAAGAGATATCATTGCACCAGAATACCATTTGCTGCAAAAGTAAATACATTTGTTGATTCATAAAGATTGAGCACCTCTCCCAGTATGCACTACATCTTGAACACAAACCCAAGATATCTTGGTGTCTAAGGATAGCTTATATTGTCCAGATAAGCTCATCTATGACACATTGGCTTGGGACAAATAAAGTTTAGGCTTTGTGATGGTATGCAATCAAGGGCTATATAACACCTGTTTGGAGACCATCACCACACTCACACATTCGCCTAACGTGACAATGCTTTTGCAAAAAGGGTTTTGTCCACAAGGAACATTAATCCTACTTAATGGGTGAGCTTAACTAACCAACATGATGTTGCATTCCCATATCAAACAGAGAGCCGACCGCACAACCTCCACTTGGCCTCAGGCTGGGTGAGGTGCTTCTCAAATACCCAAATGTCTTCCACAGTGAGCTGCAATGTTGACCCCATCATCCCATCCAATGCCTTTATTTTTTATCCTCATGCCTCCCTAATATGTTCCTTGCAATGAATGATATGAATTTTCTTTCTTTCTCTTGTTACATTAGACCACATTTGATTCTGGTTCACTGTTCTAGGACAATTCACCAGACCCTAAGAATTTAAATTTCAGATTTCCCTTAAAAGCAAACATATAATTGCACCAAGACCAACTTGTGTAGCACAAAGTAGTACTAACCTCTTTTTCCAGATCCCCAGCAACAAGTTTGCCGTGCTTGTCATATGCTGCAAACTTCTGCACACCTCAAAACACAATTTGATTATTTTGGAGATAATAGTTACCTCAAGACAGTGCTTTTGGTTTGGTCAAGGTGAGACCTTGGAGGGTTTTCAGAAGACCAATGTATGGTTCCCAACCAAGTATTCCCACATTTGCAGTTGACTTTCTACATTCACTGGGTGAGTCATGCAGTGTCCAATTTTAAAAAATTAGGCATGGAGACAAATAACTGACTTTCTCTCTCTACCGAAGCACAGATTCTCCCATCATTAAAAATTGTGATGAAACAGTATATAATATGAGCATCTACTTAGTTCTGGGTTTTGATTCCTCCCAACCTAAAAAAATGCTGTGAAATGCTTATGAAATACAGAAATCACAGATCAAGACAGGACTTGATATTCCAATCATTCAGCCTTGGGCTTGGTGGGTTTTTTAGAAATCAACAAAACCAAAGAAAAAGATGTAAGCAATGAGGTAACAAGCTAGTTGTTGGTGGTTGAAAGGTATGAAACCTGGTTACTGATGATTCGAAGGGTAAGCTGAGCAAACGAATTGTCCAGATTTTTTGTCTGGTCAACTCCAACCTGCATGACCCAGTGTTTCCTCAGGTGGAAGTCAAAACACAGAAAGCATTGCCACAAATCAGTGGGGCACATAGTTATGGACACAAACCAGACGGCCTTGCAAAGTTCGTATTTTCTTAATGGGCCCTACAAGCTCCCAGTGGACTTGTGCCCATGATGTCTCCCTGTGCTTCAGCTCCTTCTTCATACCCTGCCAAGTAAATTGACAAGAAAAGAAACAACACCCATTGTAAATATCCTGGCATAGGACAACAGTAATGACCAACATTGAACACAGCATTCCCTTGAAAGAATATTTGTTGCCTCCCTGTACAAGACAGAATATGCAATTCCCTTACTTAAGGGTTCATAGTCTCTCCAATTCCTTCAAATGCCCCTATAAAGACTAGCCTTTAGATAACTAACTTGGACAAGGGCCACTGCTTTTTTGGACTGTCCATGAAGATATTCCAGTCCTTAAAAGTTTCCTGGGTGTCCACCAAGGTCAACATGAACTCTAGTTTCTGCAAAGGGTTTAGGGTTTCAACCTGAAACCCTTAACACTAAAACCCACAGGCCTTTCATAGGGATTTCACTACAGAAAACCTTTAGATTCTGACAAACACCTGATTCACTTCTCCATAATAATCCTCTAAAACAAGAGCTCATTAGGTGCAATTTGTCTACAATGATGGGATTCACTATAAAGATCCTGATGCAAATGTAGCTGGCTACCAGTACAGGTATTGTCAAAGAGAAGACTCACAGTCAAAACAGTGTCAGTGACAAGCTGCCGAAGCAATGATCGATCCCCTTGTGCTAAAGCATAGTTGATCTGCAGCCATCTCCTAATCCATGTTATAAGACACTCAAGATACATACGACCCATCAACTCAACTCAAATGAGGTCTGACTTACAAAAGGAATCATGCAGTAGAAACACCCATAAAACACTTGCCTGTCTGTAAAGGTCAGAAGCCTCACGGTAGAACTTTGACTGAGTATATCCTTTTGATTTCTGTCGCAGCTTTGCTATGACAAAGCTGGTTTTCAACTGTTTCACAGAAAAGTGGACAACCATGGGTCAATTTGCTCCTCAGGTCTACTTAGCAGCCATAGTGCAGCCACAGTGGAATAACTGGACTCTCACTAGCAGCATACCACAATAACATCCCTTTTCTTTCAACCACATTTTTCTTTCCCCTTCCACAATTATGTTCAGAAGCACTGAGAACTTCTCCATGCCTACAATTTAAGTGAATCTGAAAAGAATTGAGGGATAACCCAATAGTAAGGTTATACAGATTTCACAGCTGAAAACATAAGAGCAACATATGAGCAAGCATGAAAAAGAGGAAAACCAACCCTAAAGAACAGGAAAAATCAAAATCAAAGACAGGAGGGCATTATCCATTGAGTACAATGGCTGAGATTTCATAGTCGGTACCATGGCCAAGAGATTCTCCTTTCTTATTTGCCATCCTTCTTTGGTAAACCACCTGCAATCTTAGTCAAAAATCACACCATCAGTGACAAGTCTACACAGACAAATGATATGCAGCCACTGTGGAGTCAGTAACAAAAGGCAACAACTTTTTTCTTAAAACAACCAACAAGAATGTTAACGAGAAGAGGGGACCAGGAACAGAAGCAAAGAAAATACCATTAACAGATCACACTGAACTTTATGTAAAACAAGAACTTTTAGTACAGCCTAGCACATATGCAACTCCCCAGCATGACTGACTTTCAGAACATAGAGTCAACTAAAGGTACAAGCAAATTCCATAACTGTCAGCCTGCATAGAACTGTGAACTGAAGTGCTTAAATTGCAGGGTTGGGAGGATCTGGAACATACCGTCTTATCAAAGGAAGGGGTGGAGGGCGAGGCTTGTAAGGTTCTGCAATGATCCCTGGACTTCCCATGTACACTCGTAATCTCATCTGTTCGACAATTGCCAAAGTCAGTAAAGTATTGTCAATTTGACATAAATATTGACAATCATAAAATTGACAAACTGCCACTTCCAAAAATGAGATCTCTATTATGTGTTCTCTGACAATAAAGAACTGATGAGCACACCAGTTATACTTACAGGTTTTTGCATTTGAGGAGGTAACGAAACCGCCTTGGCAAAACCTCGGTCTCCTATTGTAAATAAGAATGGGGTTCTCACCTGTCCACAAAATCCACCAAAAACCACTACCTTTCAACAAAGCCTTCCTCTGTATCGAACATCCAAAGTGCAAAATGGCAGATATGAGTAGCAATGATTTTTTTAATGACATCTGGGGGACGGGGGGAAAAAAAATGTATCAACTATCAAACCTACCAAAGCTTGTGAAGGATGATAAACTCCTTGGATGTCATAAATGCTTACACATTTTTCAACCTGGAAATCTGCAGTTTACACAGAACAAGTTCAAACACAGCTGAAATTGGCATTGTATAATCTGCAGAAGGACGTTCTGCCCGCTCTCTTCACAAGAACGCCTAGAAGAAGAGTGTCACTTCTGAGAACCAAAGCTCTGATTCCATGCGGCTCCGAGGACAAAACCAAAAAACAAACATATGACGAAGAAATAGAACGTACTCCGTTGGCATGAGAACGATGCCGAAAGCTCCCGTAGCTCCTTGATCCCTCCACAGCCACCATGGTAGCTTGATGCTTGTCCTGCTCTCCATGGCAAGGGAAACCCAAATTCCGGTATTGGCTGCGATATAGTCTCGCTCCTAACAAGATACGCATCCGGAGTCCTTCGGCAAGTGAAAGATTGCGTAAGAAGACGATGAAATGAGAAAGCTCTCAGACACCTAATTCCTGCCATATAATAATAATAATAATCTTCTTACCGCTCTCCGTTTCTTCTCGCAAGCTTTTGTGCACCCCGATCGACTGCCTTCAAACCTAATACCTAAACCCTAGCAAAAAAAAACCAAAAGGAAAAAAAAACAGAGAAACACCAACTCAGTACCTATTTCTGTACTCCATCAATCCTTGGAGTATACTTCTACCATACTAATGCTCATCTTCAACGACTTCAATCCTCGAAATCAAAATAAACAGATCGAGGCAAGCAAGCGCGCAGAAAGAGAGAGAGATCCTTTCACTGCAATTGTGCACAAATGAGAAGAAATGCTACTTAGTAAAATAAACTAATTAGTAACAGATTAGTAGCGGATTAGTCAAAGATTAGGAGCAAACTTTATGTACTTACCCTAATACCGGCAATTGTGCACAAATGGGAAGAAATGCTACTTAGTAAAATAAACAGATTAGTAACGGATTAGTCACAGATTAGTCACAGATTAGTAGCAAACTTTATGTACTTACCCTAATACCCACACCTTTCGATTTTTTTCGGGTTGGATCAAGCATAGGGTCATGTGGGAGGGGCTTGGTATTTTTTAATTTTCTTTTCTTGGTCTCCCATTTATTAAATCGTGTGGGCATGTGGGACTTGCTTCTTGTCCCCCATTGGTGGAAGAAAATATATATAGTCATTCATCCCAACCCAAATTAAGTTAAATTCATATTTTTTTCATCTTTTGTTTCTAACCATAAGTTTAACCAATTGTTTATAGCCAATCAATCGTTTAATGAGGATCATCTTTCTCCTTTTCATTAACAATTAGGATTTGAAGCTCACAAACTTCAATCCTTTGTATTTTGAGCCCAAATTCTACAATCCTTGTTTTTGAGTCCTCGTGGAAAAAAAAACCATGGCCCAAGATGACACAATACCTATGCTTGCAATTTTTTTGGTGCTCCTTGCCAACATTCATCCCCCAAAGCTTATTCAAGTCCTCTCCATGCTAATGGTCAATCTAGAGAAGTCTTTGTTGGAGCGGTTCATGCCATACTTTCTATTGCTTACTTGGAAAAACAAAGTAAAGAATAGGATGTGGTGGGTTGAACCTTAGCAAAAAATACATTGTGATGTTATTGAAGGCGATGTCAAGCATTGTACACCAAAAATGTTTGATAGGAAGTACCTTCAATTTTATAGGATGACATTCTTAGCATTTGAATATTTATTACAAGAACTGACACCATTTATCTGTCCATTTCCAACTCAATTTGTTAGAACACCTATCCCTCTCAAAAAAGTTGTGAAAATGGTTTTATATCGATTAGCACATGGAATTTTTCCTAAGAGAACGAATGCATTGTATGGTGTAGGTGCATCTACAATTAGGAAATATACCTACATTGTATGTGATGTTTTGTCCAATGGTGACAAGTTGTATTCAGTTTATGTTCACACTCCTACTTGAAATCGATTACTCAACATCATTGAATGATTTCGTGACATCACAGGTCTACAGCAAATTTGTGGTGTGATTGATGGTATGCACATTCTTTTAAGTGCAAAACCAAATAAGCAAATAACATCTTCTCCAACATATTTTTATATTAAAATGTGCTTTCACAATACAGTGCTTCAAGTTGTGTGTGATTGTGATTTTTTTTTGGATGCATGTGCTAGTCAACCAGGTGGAATGGCAAATGGAGGACAATTCAAATTGTCAAGTTTGTAATGTTCTCTTCGATCAAGAAAGATTTTGCAAGAACCAATTGTTACTATTGAATATGTGTAGATTCAACCTTACCTACTTGAGAATGCAGCATATCCTATTTGGCCATATTTATTGAAAGGTTACAAACCTTGAAATAGTGATATGGTAGATCAAATCTGATTTGATCAATCTATGAACGAAGGTCATGTTCTAATTGAGAATGCATTTGGAACTTTCAAAAATTGATGGAGGATTCTAAAAAAAATTTATGTTTGTGTTGATCGAACCCCTATGATTACTTTGGCATGTTGTACATTACATAATTTTTGTCAATTGCAAGGCATGCCAAAACCAATGGTTCATGATGTTCAAACACAAAGAGATCCTTTTGTGAGTTTTACTAGTATGTGTAAAACTCACAAACATGGTTCCACAACAAGGTGAAAGAGCTAAGGCTACTAATGAGGAGATGCGAAATGTGTTATTTAAATATTGGATATAACATAATCCTAAATAATAGATTCACATTTTGTTGTTTTATGTAAAACACATCATTCAATAAATAAAACTCATGTTTCATACAACAATTGCACTTTGTATGAATATTATATTCATAAAAAAGTATAGATGCAAATCTCTTGTCAGTTTTCTTGAACATTAAGAGGACATCTAGCTTTGAATTTAGTTGCAAAAAAATTTGTGCCAATTCTAAAGTTTGTTCTCTACTTTCTTTCCTATACATTTCTTCAATTGCAATCATAGATTAGGCAATGGACTTTGTAGTCTCAATTGCCTCCCTTTGCAATTCAAGCTTAAAAGTCTCAATTATTTCTCAAGATTCAATTAACTTCTTGAAAGTAGATGCCATGTCACCATTCAATCTACGTCTTTTGTTTCCCACAACTTTGCCAAAAACACCGACTAAATTTGTTGCATATGTATGAGGTGATTTAGTTGTAGTATTACCTCGAATGCCCGTACTAAATGCATTGGCAACAATGCCAAATGCTGGAATAATGGATGTAGGATTTTGTGTAGGAGCACTCCCAACTTGACTTGGACCTATATCATCATTTGGTAAATATTTTTCAATGGTCGGTGCTTGAAAAGATCCAACATGAACATAACCCTGATCAAGTCCATTAGGTGTGTCATCTACCTTTGTTGCGCCCTCCAAAATTTGGTTCATCCTATAGAACCAAATCCATGAAATAGTTGTAGAACTTGTAACACCTTCTACTATATTCTTTTGAAAATAGTTCTTATTCATCTTGTCCCATTTGTCATGACATTGAGTTGTTGTCCTCACACTTTCTGTAAGAATATGTGTCACAAGCTTTTTATGAATGTCTTCCCAATCCTTGACTAGAAAAGACCCATGACCAAATGCCAAATATTTCTCCTCATACAACTTTAACAAAGTTGACAAAACATCATTTGACCATTGTATTGCCCTCACATCTCTCCTACTTTGATGAAACAAACTTGGTCGAACTATGACAGATGCATTTGTAAGTAATGCAAATGCTATAGCTTGAGACCCTCATGAAGGAAAATGGAAAAGAAGACCCGTGTAAGAAAAATCCTTTGGCGGTGCTTGAAACATGTTAAAAAAAGAAGAACTATGAAAGAGGATTGTGTTTAAGGACTAATTGTGTTTAAGGAAGGACATTATTTTTATTTTTAGTTTTTGAAGTTGTGGGAATGTGGGTTAGCATTATTATTTTTGGGATTGTAGGTCTTCTATGGTAGTAGTAGGTTTTTTCTTGAAGGAATGGTGGGCTGCAACAATTTTTGAATAGGGTACTTTGGCAAAAAGAAGCTAAGTGGACGAGTTAAACGACAAGTTATGCAAGCCAACTTGCACTTTGGCTTTTAAATGAAATGAAAGAACGGCTATTAGGGCCACTTTTTGTGGTTAAATGGATGAAATTATGTGCATGTATGCAGGCCTTCTATTTGTCTTTGTTATAGACCTATTCAGATTTAGAGTTAAATCATCCAACATCTAGGTTAATAATGGATTGGTAAGGAACTACATGTTCAAGTAACAAAATCTTCATTTTCTGAAAATTTTAATCACAATTGATATGTGCTTAAAATTTTTGAATGAATATTTTTTAAATATTCACTTTATTTTTTTAAATATTCATTTCAAAATAAAATGATAAAAATAATAGTAATGGTTCATTCTACATAGAAAAAAACCATGTAAATAAAAATCAAGGATGGGAACCCATCCATAAAAAATATAAGGCAAATGAGAATATAAAATAGACACAACCCCGAAAAAAAAAAATTGACAAAATCAAACAAGTGCAATAGCTCGCTAAAGAATTGATATGATATTAAGATATTAAGATAATAACTAATGAAAACATCACCACATCATGGAAGGGGTTGCCACATAACCTACAATAGCTTCAATTTCATCGTTAAATAATCCATAAAGTCATAAAACAAAATTCACTAAAACAAAGATGTCCAAGTGTAAAAAGTGGTGATTAGTTCATGTCTAAGATGATGCAATTTCAAAGTGATAGCTTTGTGTGGACCTTCTTATACATTAAAGTTATATGTAAAGTTAGGTGATTAGGGGGCAAGAATGGCCAGTTCAGCATAATAAGGCATTGAATGTGTAAGTAGGAATGAAATTTTACAAAATGAAATAATTGGGACCCGAATTAACTTTTCCACCAATTTCAGTGGTAAATTAAGTCAACCCCTCCTTTTTCTTGGGTGCCTCCACTATTGCTACATATATATTCATTGCTCCTACCTATACAACTATTGTAATTACTCCCAAACCTTGCGCATTTAATAAAATTTCTTTACTTTGCGGATACCACTGAAATTGGGGATAGGGGGTGAAAAAGAAGGTGATTTTATGGATAACTTTATTGTTTTACCTTTTTTTTCTTCAAACAAGGATTATTCCCATTGCAAGATAAATAATTATGACATTCTTTCACTTTATTAGTAAGGCCCAAAATGTGTTTTTGTCTATTCCACAATCCACCACACATCATTTTGAATTTCATATTGTAACAAATAATGTAACATAATTAGGGCTTATTAAAATAATTACGTAAGTCAAGGGGTTATTCATGTCATCATGGAAGTCAAGAAGAAAAAGATAAATAGTACATGTACATCCAAAATTTTGATATTTACATCCATTTTATAACAAATTTCAAGAAAACAAGTTCCAATGAATGAAAGATATAATAATTCCACTACATTAAATCTAATTTTTTTTATTTTTATTTTTTGTTTTTCCAATGACAAATTTGAGGTTAAAATATAATAATTAATGAAGATAATAATGTTAGTACTAGTGTTGGACAAGTATCACAAATACCCCCAGGCATCACTCAGGCATCTTGATTTGATCCTTTTCAGGGTATCACCTTGAGTGAAGCCTTAACTAAAAACCAAGCTATCGATTTTCACTTGTCTTAAAATTGGATGTGAAAATCAAATTTTACAAAATAAAAAACAAAAACTGAGAATTAGGTAAAGTCTAACCTTTTATTCAAGTTCGGGTCTTAGGGTTTAATTACCATGAAAACTTAGGGCTAAGTTGGAGTCGTTGCATCCCAATGGCTCCTTCCTGCATACCTTAAAAATTTGCATAAAAGGGTTATGTATCATGTTCATTGTGCATTTTTGTTTTAATTTTAAAAAATTGTTATTTTTTCTTTTAACATTATTATTTTTGTTGTTGTTTTTGCTTTGTTGTTTTGCCTTGCTGCCTTGTTGCTCACCATTGCTCCTGTTGCTTGTTGATCTCGTTGTCGCACCTTGTTGGTGTGCCTTGCTACATTCATTATTGCACCTTGTTATTGCGCCTTATTGTTCTTAGGTCGTGCCTTGCTACTCTCATTGTTTTGTTGTTATTGTTCTCTCACCTTGTTGCTCTCATTGCCTTGTTATTCTTACTCTTACACCTTGTTACTTTGTTACTTGCACCTTGTTACTTGCACCTTGTTACTTTCATTGCCTTATTGTTTTCACGACCTTTTTGTTTGTGCCTTGTTGATTTCATTATTGTGCCCGGCTATTCTTGCCTTGCTACCTTGCCATTGCACCTTGCTATTCTATCTTGCTAGTTGTTAAGCTTTATTGCTCATCGCACCTTACTATTTGCCTTTTTTCAATATCTCCGGCCCCCCCCCCCAATCCCCTGACGCACTCCCAACTCCTTAAAGGGCTCAAATGTGAGCCCAAGTAAAAAAGGAGCGGAAAAGGAAGGAGTCGGAGCACGCTCCCTAGCTCACAACACTTTGAGGGGTAGAGGGGCATGTTGGAGCTCCGGGATGGGACTAGGAAGAGTTGACAAGCTTCACTCACTCACACGGGCCTGAACACAACTCACACAAAGTGGTTAGTGCAAAGTTGGAGCACTCTTGGTGCTAGGACGAGCTATGGGCAACACGGACACACAAGACTCACCACGGCCCCGACTTGGGGGAAGCCACCACCTTCCCCCTTATAGTATACTTTGCAGCTCTCCACGGAGGCTACATCCAAATGGTTATTTTTTTCGGGACTCCCAAATGGGAGTCCCGAAATCGCGCCAAATGGGACTCCCGCAACTTTGGAGCCCCATAACTTTGCGATCAGATCTCGGATCGTAATGCAGTCTAAAGCAAAGTTGTAGCTCTCGTCGAGAGCTTTCCAACGATATGTGGCACGCCCCCTGCAGCTAAGTAAATCGGGTCGATTCCTGACTTTTTGTGGTTGGGAGT
>Ga0116231_10002307_pt1 | contig 39895 bp, 32 predicted proteins | sample S1TSphgellanicum_2_FD_89695 | JGI IMG/M metagenome (GOLD analysis project Ga0116231, IMG submission 89695) | Host-associated microbial communities from peat moss isolated from Minnesota, USA - S1T2_Fd - Sphagnum magellanicum MG | ecosystem: Host-associated > Plants > Peat moss > Unclassified...
AAAAAAGTAAGTAAAAAGGTTTGAGAGGTAAGGGGGGGGGGGAGGGGGGAAGAAAGGGGTTGTTGGGGTTTCAACCCTTTTAATCTTTGGTTTTTTTTTTTTTTTTTTTTTTTTTTTCCCTCCAATTTTTTGATAGATAAAAAATTGGCAAAAATTTCAAAAAAATTAGCAAGTTAGTCTAATTTACAGTATGGAAAATAAAATAAAAAATCCCAATTTATTTTTCAAAAAACCAACCAAACTAATTTTATTGGGAAAAAAAAACTCTGAACTGGGGGCTGAACCATAATTATTTCTGGAAAATTGGATTAAATTTGCTTTAAATGTAAATATTGAAGATGACATGTTGACCTTTGGTTGGTGTCGGTCCCTGAAAATTAGATGTTTGTGTGGTAGACAAGTTTGTGTTTGTGTTGAATTGCTTGCTCATTTGGGGGACTTGTTGTTTGGTGATGGACATGAGCCGACCGATCAATTGGTCACTTTTGTAAAAACTGAATCTCTTGGTGCCATATCTTTGAGCTTATCCGATCAACATCAAGCATATGGGCCAAAAAATTAAAAAATAACAATAATAATAATAAATAAATAATTTTTAAAAAAAATCTATGCTAAAAGCCAACATTGTTATGGTAACATAATATTCACCACCCCAAGAATTAAAACCCTAAAACTAGAAGCTGAAAAATAACTTAAACACATATTATTGAAAAAACAAAGAATGGGTCTTAAGATAAAATTATTATTTTTCCAATAAAAGAAAGCAAAATTAATGGGGTACATGATGTACTTTAAAGCATGGGTCACATAATGATGTACACCAAAATGTGAACATGATGATGGTCATATGGTCACGACAAAACATGTACATGATAACACATAAGCATTACGAAGGACATGATACTGCATAAACAAGATGATGGTCATGATAACATATAAACATGATGATGGACATGATAAGAGATAGATGTGATGATGAACATGATAACATATGTATAAACAAGATGATGGACATGATAACACATAATTTACAAGATGTTGGATATGATAACACATATTAGGCAAGATGATGGACATTATAACACTTGATTATTAGGACATGATAGGACATGTTGGAACATGATGATGATGGACAAGAAAACAGACATGTGTACATAAGCATGATGATGAGACATGAACATGATGGTGGGCCAGAAAACATACACATGTACATGAACACAATGATGGAGATGATGGACATGAACATGATGGTGGACAAGAAAACATACACGTTGACATAAACACGATGATGGACATGATCTGACATGATGCTCACATGTGACTACGATGGACATGAAAAGGGGACATGGACTACGGCCCTTTCCGCTTTCTCCTCGTCTTCGTCTGGGTACGCACTGCCCTGTAGACTTGCGTTCTTGTTGTCTTTGCAGAGTGTTCGCGATGGGATCCGACAGCGGCGATGCGCAAGCGAAGGACATGAGTGTTGTTGTTCGGCAAGCACGACCATCGAGCATCTCTACCGATCTGTAGAAACCCCATGCAGGTGAGTAGATTACTGTTTTGGTTTTTGTTTTTTTTTATTGGGAGGGGAGGGAGAGAAAATTGTTTGGACTCGGTTCGTTTTCTCGCTCCGCACTGAAGACGGACTATCATCGTTATCCTTTTGTGAAGAAGTTTCTTCTCGAGTCGCTCGAGCATGTCTCTCGCTTCATGGGGATGTAGTGCCTATCCTCACATAATCCTTTTTCAAGTCGCAGTTTCTGCTTTCTGGCATATTCGTATACAGTATGTTGAAAACGTCCGTTTCCGCGTCTTTTTTTCCTCAGGCTGCTTCCAGTATATATCCGAGACAGCGTCTGCAGAGCCTGCTGATCATGACATGAGCTCATGGCCTGTCGATGGTCATGACATCTTTTGCAGTAGTTTTGTAGACCTCCAGCCTGCATGTTTTGCAAGTGGAGACTGAACAGTAGTATGTCGTCTTAGCAGTTTCTTTTTGTCTTTTCCGCTTGTAAGAAACGCACGTCCGTCTTCAGTGTGTCTCCGGATTTCGAATGACTCTGTTAGAGTAGGTCGGAGAGGAGGATCGAGAGCTCTTGGAAAGATCTTTTTCTGCGTCGGCATTCTTGCGATCTTCGCGCCGTGCTTACTTGCTTGCTTGGTGTGGATTTGCAAGCGAGCGCGATTTGGCAAATTATTTCCGACCCGCAGAAGAAGCTTCCAACTGTTTCTGACTGCAACAGGAGATCCGTCGCGCAGACATAGAACTCCCCTCTACTGCACTGCTTGCCCTGCTGCGAACGTTTTATCTCGAGTGTCAGTTTCTCCCCTTTCTTGGATTGGAAATGGCCATGGTTTCATAGCAATTGCAAGCTTCGTCTGCAGTTATAAATGCACAATGACCTGACGAAGTCTTGAGGACCTTCCATCTGCTGAAAATACCGACATGACTTCAGAGCCTAGACAAATCAAAAGAAGGCATATGGACCAGAGTACTTCCACTTCCCCACGAAAGCTACTCAAAGGTGTTGGAGGAGAGAAACATGCCAGTTGCAACAACAGGGCACAAAGGGATGATTCTCTGTTGGAAGAAGAAGAAGACATACAACTGGAATGTACAGAAGCAATCGGTGATATCTTGTCAGGTATATATCCTCATTCCTCCCTGATGAATCAATGACGGACTTTGGGTCCTTGGATCACGCAAATGTGATTTGTTTTCCTTCAATGCGTTCCTCAACTGTATATGCCATAACCTAGAAGATCTAATCTGTGATGATCACACTCCAATGAGTGAAAAAAATACTTGAACAGCTTATTGAATAGGATTCATAACCCTGTATTGCAGCAAGCACTGGAAGCACCTACCATGAGATTGATCAGAGGCGTCTACCACCTGAAGCTCCCTTGGATCTTAAGAATGTGCGCGCCGTGCAGGTACCCATTTGCCTACTTTTCTCAATTCAGCAACTATCTAGCTACATGTCGGAGCTCTAGGCGTCATGTCGATCAGCTGGAGTTTCATGAGAGATGAAGAGTCTATACCATGTTTCTAGGTTACATCTATGTACAGCAGTAATATGTCTATTCTATCTGGAATGCATTTGTCACGCTCTACATCCAATCTTAGCAGCTCATGAGGCTACATCTTCCACCTGTTGAACAGACATAAGATCTACATACAGTTACTTTGTTTGTGCTGCAGATTGCAGAGAAGACAAGACTGCAGACCACAGTGAATTACCCAACTGCAATTTCTTTGGAGAAATGGTTTGGCGAGTCCATACATAGTGCCTTGGACAACATTCACTGTAACACACCAGCTCCCATGAGATCATACACATCCCCAGAGGACTCTATGGAGCCTTTGATGGGGACAAAACCTGCCTTGGACGGAACATTCACAATGAGCTCACAACTGGCAGACGAAGTTTTGTTGCGCTCCATCCCATCCACCGAATACCTGCATCAAGGACATCTCAAGACATTCTGGATTGTTGGACCAGACTCTACCCAAAGCTCAGAGTCAAATTTCAAGGAAGGAACGGCAGATCGCATGGCAACCCAATTGTCAGATCGACGCTCTGGACACGTGAACGACCCGACTCTGTTGAGTCATCCACCACAACTTCTACCTGACCAACTCACCAACAACGATGGAAGAACAGAACAGGTGACTCAGGACCTCTGCAATAACTTCACAGGATGTGGTCGTGATGATCGACCTTCAGGAGAAACGCTGGGACCAACGCTAATTCAGCTAACCCTTCCAGGCGGACTGCAGCAGGGCCTACCACCAGCTGTAGCTGCTGATCAGATGGGATCACAAAAAAACATTATAACTGGAGAATATTTTCCTGCAAACGGCGAGCAAGGCTCTAGCTCCTGTATGGAGCCACATTGCGAGCTGGGTCTCATGAACAAAGAAGCCACCTCTGAGGAGATCAATCGTATCGATGTTCCGCAGGGAATGGGTATAGCTGTTGATCATCGATCCAGAAATTCTGATCTGCTGCACATAGCAGCTGGGAGATCAGTGAGCTCTGATCATCGCATAGGTCACCAAGAACAAATTAGGTATTCAGAGATGATGAAGGACAATGATCTTCTCCATTCCCCTGCATTTACTTTCATGCAGCCCTGCAACAGATCATTTGGAGGGGCTGCAGCTTCTTCTGTACCCATGATGAATCATCCAGTGGGTAATATAAGAGCGACTGCTGCAGGTTCTGCTTCCGGTGCAATGAAGCGTGCAATGTCTTCAAATGCTCCCAGGGATCACATTCCAAAAGAAAAGACCAACAAACTCCAACCGGGATCAGCGAAGGGTTCTGTTAACATTCTCAAGCTTCCAAAGGACATGCAAGGGAGGTGGTCGTGTGAAAGGTATGTGGCAGCTGCTGTAGTATGCACTATTGCTCAGAGTATGCACGAGAAGTTCATGATGTTGATACCATTGTTATTGCACAGTGCGATGACTCTAAGTTTCCTCAGATTGACGTAAGAGAAGGGAGAGTGTTCCATTAAGCATTTTCCTCAGAGCATATGCCATATATACCCATCATCAAATGTTTTTGGGTTGCAATGTGCACATCAAAGATTCATGAGTTGTGGTCTGTGGGATGATTTGAAGGTATAAATCTGCACAGTTCAAGTTGATCGATATCATGCATGAGCGTGGAGTAGCACCAGGGAGGCCAATTCTGAGGCCAGCACTGAGGGAAGAGGCAAGGAAGCACATCGGAGATACAGGACTACTAGACCACCTGTTGAAGCACATGACAGATACTGTCGTCCACACTGGCGAGCGTTTCCGACGCCGTCACAATTCTGAAGGGGCTATGGAATATTGGCTTGAACATGCGAGCCTGATGGATATGAGGAAGGCAGCTGGAATCGAAGATCCGTCATGGGTTCCTCCTCCGGATTGGATTCCTGGTGATAGACTGCCTGGGAAACCGTGGGAGCTGATCAATGGCGGCCAGAGCAGCTGCCCTTCACCCACTGTAGCTGCAGGAATCATGAAACTACATGACTCTGTCCAGAGTTTGAGCAGGTACATTGGAATATTCTGTTGCAAAGTGAAGCTTTTGTCTCTCTAGATTCTGAAGAAACTTTCATCAGAAATCTTCGTACTCTAAAATGCATGATCTTCAATTGCATGGTCAGCTTGGGCTGGCTCCTCCCTTTAAGAGGTTTCGTGGGACCCTTGCTCAAGGCCTTACCATTCCAGCTTGCAGGTTCCTCTGGAGAGCGGTTATCTTGGTCTAATAGTATGTTATGGGTCTGTTTCCTTCTCCAGAGAAATGAAGGCGCTCCTTGGGAGGTTGGAAGGCTACAGAGAGATTGGTCCAAATAGTACTCCCCAAAACACCAGCTTGCAGATGGACCCAACCAGCTCCACACTAGGCGGGCTTCATCATGAAAACGGCTTCCAGGGTGCAAGACCTACAACCGAAAATGAAATTGCAATATCGAACGACAACATAGAGGTGAGTCTAAAACAAATGCTACTTGGAGATGTATCTAAACAACTCTAGCTATCTAGAGACGTTCCCTAGTTCGTATATCATGTGCACGCTACCCTGAAGTTCGTTGGTATTACAATGGAAAGCCGTGTCTGTACACCTCATGTAATCAAAATTCTCGTTATATCAGAGACCTAGGATGGAAACGAGCAACATTGTTAGAGGAGAATCGACAACCTTACAAATGCAGCACATGAACAAGCAGCAGGATGAGAACACAAGGTACTTGCTCTCTCAGTGTTTAGGGTCCACAAGGTGAACACCCCTAAGTTGTCTCCTGGTAATTCAAGTTGCTAAATTTTCGGATCTGATGAACTTTGTTGTTTTCCATTCATCTTTTACACTTCAAGGAACTTCATGTGTCCTTGAATGCTAGTTTGTAGTCCTAAACCCTGTTTTTACATGACATGTCTGCTACATGTATGCTCATGGGTACTTGCCAGTTGATCCTGTTTAGACCTATTTATCATGTGCTCACGAAATTTCTGTTGTATAGAAGTACGAAGGGTTTTGCTTGAGGCCCAGTACTGTAGAATTGAAACTGTCAAGATCAGTGAATTGTTGATGTAGGGAAACCCTGATCTAACAACTGAGAAACTCGGCCTGACTTTGTGGGTCCCCGATTCTCTTAGAAATTATCGACTACGCAATCTCAGCATTCCGGGAAGCTTTGTGACTCGCCGATTCGAGACGCCAGGAAACTTGCAGCAAACCTTCAATGAGGTAGATTGGTCATGACCCATGCCAAGCTTGAACTATAGAGAGTCGAGACTAGCTGGAGAAGTTTTGATATCATTATTATTCAAATCTAAATGGAACATCATCGCCGGGAAATTCGATTGTTTGTAGTTCAGTTCTCTGCCTTGAATTATCTTGTGCCTCAAACAATTTCTTACACAAATATTTTCTTGGCTTCAAGGAGTTTCAACAGATCATGTGTAGACCTAGTTAGTAGCTAGAATTTAGATAGCCCAGCCCATGAAAAAGTCTGTTACGAAATAGTAAGGATCTTCAGTTCATTCGAAGACTCGGATGCTCATTGACAATTTATCCGCTTATATGATCCAGGACCAAAGCTTGCAAGAAGAAATGCATCTCAACACTGGGTTCTTCAAGAGAAGTTTGGAAGGTCAGCTTGTCGATCTGCGCCAGGTGGTAACAACTATTCAGGTTAGCCCCGAATCCTGGGCACCAGGCACTTCCATTTGCAATTCTCATGCTTAGGGATGGCAACAACTGGCTCACTCGGATTAGGTCAATTGATTTATTCATGAGATGGTCTCCATGAGATTCTCTGTGTACAAAGTAGCCTTGAATTTCAACACAGGTTCGGAGCCTTGAAATCATTCCCTATTACGGGCACTGGTCTCACAGAACGCGATTCTATAACGACGGTTTTGCAGGGAGATCTTCGTAGGGTTTCGAACATCCTTGGAATCCCAGCTGCATCTGAATGTCCTGGGACTTCTGAGGAACCGAATCTCTCGAGACACTCTATTGGTGACGAGACGTGCATCGCCCCAACCGTGGTGATGTCCGAGCATTTAACACCAGCTGCCTGCACCTCATCGATTTGCCGTTTACCAGTTGCAGGAGCTGCTGACAATGTCAGCTGTATCAGACAGTGCTGTCGCAGCATGAGTACTGATGGAATTGTTCCAGTTCCTGCATTAGAGCCAAATCAAAGTCACTGCACTGCCACAGTTGTTGCAAGTCAACCTGCCCAAATCGCAGGGAATACAACCCTCCCAATGAACTCAACTGAAAGTTCGGTTCTTCCCTTTGCAGCAGGTGCGTCGCGTACCATTTCAGGCAACAGGGTATTCTGTAATCCCCCTGCCAATCTCATTTGGCCCTCCTCAGATCACTATATTGCTTTAAACCAGCTGCAGAATTATGGCTCTTCTGTGATCTCTGCTATGCACACATTACCAGCCGTTGCCGCATCACCCTCAACGTCCATGAACTGGCAGCAGAACACTCCCGCTGAAACAGCATATTCTGCTGGGAGGTCTGGCTGCATGCGACAGCAGTCATCAAACAGTTTAGCTATTCATCATCATCAGATCTCAGCTGCAGCTGCAAACGTAAGTACCCACAATCCTCATGTCCTCCTTCCTTTAGAGCTGTCCATGAATAGATCGGAGCAGGATACTTGTATGTACGTCCAAAGAGACAATAATCCTGCTCCCTTAGTAGTACAACAACAACCTTCTTTTTACCAGCCCCAGCAGCTGAGGTCAGAGCAGATGGATTTTGCAAACAACGGTCATGTGGTGACCAAACCTATTCGACCCTTACCTTGCTCAGTAATCAGGAGTCCCATGAGATCAAGTCCATACAGTGGTGAGCCACCAGTTCCAGTATCAGCTGGGTGGCTTGGAGTTGGGTTACATCCCAGTAGTTCCGTGACTCACCACTCCGATCCCCATCATGGGTCCGCGAGTCCTCGATTAAAGAAGTCGAGCTTGATCATGCATCAACATCAGTTACAAACCAATATGGTTGCAGCAGCAGCAGCTGGGGATCGGATGATGATCAGCACCAGCTTGCCACCCTACCCATGTATGTCCTTGGTCGATACCCAAACAATTGACTCTGCTATTAGAGACCATTGCCAGCTGCTAAGGGACAGAAACCGAGCAGCAGCAGCAGCAGCACAGGAGGGTGCAGCTGGACGTGATTCAACACCTTCTAGCAGTGGTCCAGGTGGAGCTAATACATCATCATCCTTTGTTGTACAATCCCCAGTAGTTGCAGCACTAGCTGCTGCAGCTCCCACTCCTGGAGATGAGCGTAGTACCACTACTCCGGATCCTCCTACACTCTCTCTGTCTCTCTCATTGTCTCTTGGGCCATCATGAGAATATAGTCAGTACACAAGCTTCTACAGCTCTCAGGGGTGGCATGATTTCAAACCTTCCAGCTGCATGATGCATCCTATCCAGAATGCTTCATTTGGTTCAAAACTGTAGCTGTTTTGACCAGTGCTCAGCACTAATTATTTCCTGTTCAATCTGAACCCTGGATCAGTGCATGGTGAATCAACTTCTTGCAGATTCTTTGTCCATGGCATGCATAGTAGCAGTGTAATAATTGAGTTCTGGAACCAGGCATATATATAAACAGTACTATGGTGTTCCAGAAAATTTCTATATCTTACAGATTGGTCAGCACTGGTTGAAATCTGGATTGCTTTCAAAGGAATTGTCACATAAACTTTGAAGGAATTCCTCATATGGATGTTGGAACTTGGAAGCATGGTCCCATGTTTGATGTGCTTTAATAGCTGACAAATTCCCTCAAACTGGACAGTAATCTTCTTCTTCTTTTTTTGGTGTTAAATATGTAATATTCATTGTTTTGAAACTATAACCTTGCGAATGGATGTTTGCATTGTTTTAACTGGTGTGAAAGTCTCAAGAAATTTATATCAGGTCAAAGAATGGTTGGGTACCAAAAAGGATCATCTCCTTTTGTATCCAATGAACCCTTCACTTAAAACAAACATGTTGTAATTTAATAGCATATTTATATTAAAATTTTGATTTTAAAATAAATACATTACTAATGTACTATTCTACGTATAACATATCAAATTCAACAAAGTTTTAAAATTCTTATCAAATCTTGAAAAAGAAAAATTTTTAAATTTTGTTTGGTGAAAAGAATAAATTAAATTAAATTCATAAGAAATGTCTAAACAAATTTTTAAGTATCCTTTAATACAATTGAATCCTTGAAAAAAGTTGAGATTTTAAGCATGTGTTCGAAAAGGTTGATGAAAAATGAAAAAACACAACAAACTTTCACTCCATGTACATTAATATGTGAAAAACAATTAGTCCAAACAGACGCTTTTTAAGCATTTGGCTTCTTTTAAGCTTGTTCACATGTACTTTGATCCTCAATGAAAATTGGTGTAATACTTTTATAGTCAAAACTTGGGTCAACCTTTTACTACTATCAATAGGAAGTTCAAAGGTTTTAAAATTTTGAGAAAGTAAATGTTAAATATTATTGGATGCATTAATAAAATTGGGGTACACTCATAAAGGATTGTTTGCCTTCAAAATCATATTAATCAAACCTCAATTTTAATTGATTGTTCCGATTACAATATATCTTATATCATTTTTATTGAACATCCATTATATAAAAGTCTATACATTTGAATCTATATGGTAAAAACTAATCATAATATTGATAATTAAAGGACATCTTTTAAGTGGACTTAAAAAGATGTCTAATGAATTGTGACCAATGGCACAATTTTATCAAAAAAGAATCAATAGGGGCTCATCCATGGTTGGTGCTCGAAAAAAGAATGTCTAATTGAAAAAGGATTGTAAAGATCACTTATAGATTTTCATAATGTTCAATAGATCTAGAACTTATTTATAAATTTTGAGATTTCAAAAAGAAGTGTTTAAGCAAAACTAAAAAGCCTATAAAGAACAATCTTAAATTTTCTTAACTATCTAGTACATTGCGGTTCTAATATGGTGTTTGCCATGCTAGGTCAATTCTGAATGCACATTATTCTCAATTTCTAAACAAGTTACTAAGATCTCAGGTGCAATACATTTTAATTCTAATATGTGATTGATGTACATGTGAAGAGATAGTTCATGAAAATATTGTGTATATGAATAGTTGTAAATATGGTGCACATGATACCTGGTTCTTGGTAACACTAAACATTGGGTTAAACATGGATTAACTAGCTTCTTGGATTCAGTTTATTTTGCTGGGGTGATTGATAATCAAAGTGTTAATTATGTGGGTCAAGGACTAAGGGTTAATATTTGAAGGGTAGAAAATAGAAATTTGTTTCTAGGTCAACTAATTTGGTATTATTTGAATCAATGTCCAGAAAAATGACTCTGGAGACTCCTATAATTTCCACTCAATTTGAACAAGTCTTAGTGTGAGAATTGAACAAAGTGCATCAGTTAAAAACTATTAACTTAGAACTGGACATTAAAGAAAAGTTCATCATAGTTTGAGTGACTGACATCCATGGCCCACCAAGTTGCAAGTAGACTTTGTGGACTCAACTCTCCACAACTCTGAGGATATTGTAAAAGAGGTTGATCACGCTATCCAAAGGTCCAGGCAAGCAATAGTGCAAGCAATCACCAGCAGCAGCATGTCCATCAGGTCTCAAACTCAACATGCTATCCACATTCATGTAAATGTAACCAGCCCGCTCCACTATGGCTTTGGCCAGCAAATTTTGGGCATGGAAATCAGCCCAGTGAAATGGTATGTTTGCATCAGTTTGTCGCTCTGGAATTGGAGCGTTGAAGCTCATACAATCAAGATGACCTGATATCAACCAAGTGCATCAATTTGTGTTATTATTAACCTCTAGGGACCATTAATTAATATCAAAATAAACACCAAATTAAAAGGAAAGTTAAGAGCAGTGGAAGCTTCATGGATTGGACATTTCTCAATGTATATATCTAGAGAGCTCTAAGCACAAGTAAACCCAGTTGAGTTCTAGTTTAGGGTTTAGGGTTCTAATCATCAATACAAAAATGTTAGGACATGTTCACATATATGGGTTGGAATAATCCAAGGCAAATAAAATTCTATCTGTATATATAAAAGCGTTCTAATCATAGATAACCCACATTGCAATTATAAGATTTTTTTTGGTGTCATCAACAAATTATGATATTCATCCTCATTTAAATGAATAATTGGGATTGAATCAAGTTAGATATGAAAGACTTTCCTTATTTAAATTTACTTGTTGAGAAAACTAATCCATAGTGCCTTTCCTAAGTTTTCTTATATTAAATATTATGTGTTTGAACTAAAATTTAGTCTTTTGTGTCAAACTACCAAGATGCCTTTCTTAGTGCTATATTGGATTTTGATGATCTCTTTTTAAGGTTAGTTCTTTTTTTTTAGAGGGGTTCTAAATTCTGGAAATTTATCTATAATTTTTTTAATATGTTGATCATGTGCATTTTTCATTTTTCTAATTAATTTAATATACAGGGTTACTTAGGGCAAAAAATAGGGCAGCCCAAATTTGTAGCTTGGGCAAAACTTAGTAATAAATAATTTCTAGAATATTCTATTTAGCTGGCCCTGCAGCATGATTTGGCACAAGGAACCATGGCATTTGGGGAGTTCCCCTACAACACCAGGGATCAGGCCACCAATGGCTAATGAATCTCTTACAATTTGGGTATTTTAGCCCAGTGAGACATTGCCAAAATGTGGGGGACCGAACTTGGCTAATGGCTTTCTTCTAGGCCCCTTATTTTGAGAATGTACCCACCCTAGGGTTTTACCATTACACACTTAAATTAATAGGTCTGAGTCCCTGCAACATACATCGGCCCTTCAAAAAAAAAGCCCTTAACAAAACCCTAGTAGGCCTGAGGATTTACCCTACACTTTAGGTCTGCGTCCCTGCAATAATGATCCTAACCCAATCCTGAACAACCCAAACCCTAAATTTTTTTTAAAAACCCTAAACAGAACCATAGAGTGAAAAGTGAGTGCTACAGTGGTATGTACCTGGAGGGGTGTCGCGGTACACAACAAGAAGGTGAGGATATTGAGCTTGCAGCAAGGAGAAAGCATTTCTCAAGGCCTGGGTATAGACCTCGTCTGCTTCGTAGTGTGCACCTCTGTTGAGAACCAGGATTTGGATTTCCCACTGCTTCAAGTAGTGCACCCATGGGAATTCATGAAATTCTGGAATGCTTGAGGAGATTCCTGGGGGGATGAGAGAAAGGCGGTCATTTCGAACAAAGCCAAGCTTGAAGCCTTCACCTCCTGGAAGCACATCACTGCACACCTCTGCACTCTCTTCATCTGGCTGTGCTCTAGATCCTCTATCCTCAACTTCCTTGTTCAGATTGTTTAGAAGTGTCCAGTAGATCTGTTGATTGATGGAATCACCCACAATCAGCACATTCCTTTTTGAACCGATTTGTCTGCAGCAGCAGCCGTTCAAACAGAAAAAAATGAGGTAGGGGGGGAGGGTGGGGCGGGTCCAACAGTTATGATCCGCTGCAGATGCAGAGTCCAAGATCCAAATCCTAGTCGCTTCCAAGCAGATCTAGTGAAATTAGTTGCATGTGCATGAGAATCTGAGATAGCTGCCCATCTTACTTGCAAAAGTCGTTGCTGTTGAAAGGCAACAGAGGACAGCTCGAGTTAGTTTTCCATTCCCATTTGAGTGCCTCTCTCACCTTCCAGTTTTCTTCTGGCCTTCGAGACGCGTTGAGATCAACCTCCTGCTCCTGGCTTGCAGCAACGGCCTTCATAGCATCCAGATGGCGAACCTCGCACCCGTCCGAATGCGGATCCCCGGCAATGTTCCTTGGAAAAGGTCGGACTGTGTCATTGTATTCCCACCTTCCACCTTCACTACAAGACACAGAAATCCAACAGACACACTTTCTAAATTACATTACTTCCAGGATTTTAGTAGAAACAGTCCTAGAGTATATATTAACAAGCAGCTTGAAGCTGGTGCTTCCAGCTGCTATGATGGAAAAAATTGGAAAGAATTACTACCTGAAACAAGCAACATGAGAACGGAAGCGTTGCACTGCAGAAAGTCCTTGGATAGAAGTCCCCCGAACTAGTGGCACAAACTTGGGTAGAGTAGGCTGGAAAAAGCTCACCAAAGACAAGGTTGCAGATGTGATACCATGGTTGTCACTATAAGCTGGGTTCAAGGTCAAGAACAAGTGCCAGAAGAGCAGATCTAGCGTCCCTGCTACCATCACCAAACCCAAAACAACTTCCCACACTGCCATTGTTGAAAGTACACTCCTACTGTTGCTGAGATGATACCATGTCAATGCTTGAATTTTCCTCATCATCACTCCTGCAACCCATGAATTTTCATTCCTAGAATCCATGAACACCCACCCGATCAATGCCTCCTTTCCACAATATATTTGAGATTTCAAGCATCACAGGTGAACCATATATATATATATATATATAAATTGCCATAAATTTGTTTTAATTTGCTGAATCTATTTTATGGCAATTTGCGTTAGTATATATAATTATTCAGCAGCCCCCATTAATCAGTCTAAACTAATTCAGCCCATGCAAGAGCTTAGTATCATGATCTCATACAATTATTATTAAATTGTTGAATTCAGCTGAATCAGATCAAAGGTGGCTGCACAGTATTATAATTCCTAGCGCATGGATGATTTGAAAGAGGTGATGAATTTACAAAACGCAAGCAGAATCATTCAAGCTAGATGATCATGGGGTGATTGCAGTCTACCACTACTTAAGAACCCCTGGACCAGTCAGGCTTCAATGACTGGAGCTGTGGATGCATTCAACACCCACCCACCACGTCTCATGGCACAAAAAATTTCATGGCAATGTGCTACACAGTCAAAGACGTGGGAACTTTAGCCAGAAAGAATTTAAAGGAAAAAAATTATTTATATATATTACTGCTTCACATGATATTAACCTGTTGAGCCGCTATAGGGCCCCGTTGTGGGGGCAGATTTTTGCTATCATGCTATAGCCTTAGGGGTGGCACATCATAGGTGGTTTTTGTAACATGTTTAGACAAATTTGTGTACAAATGCAGGAGTTATTAAATATTGTACAATCCCGTCATGTTGAAAACCCAATAAAATCAAAACTAGAAAGGTTTTAGCATGTTTAAGGTCCACTCTGATTAGAACTGTTTAAAAACCCTCGATGAGTAAGGTTTTATGGAGGTGATTTCATAAGTTTTAGACCTAAGGTGTGGCCTAATGTATATTGAGTTTTGAGTAATTTTTGTCAAGTTGAAAATTCAGCATTTAAAAAATAAATAAAATGAAGATTGGATTTCAGACTTAGGCTAAAGAAGTTGTTACAATTCAATACTACAATAATATGTGCTCAATGATACATGTCACACTAATTCCAATGAATTTTGAAACTTGTCTATTAAGCCACAATTGGTTAAATTTTTGTGCATTTGGTAAAGATTGGGAAAACAGGAATGTACATTGAATCATGAATGTTGATTGATTTTTAGTCATAGATGTTTTCTTTTCATCAAATTACACAACCTTAGAGTTTCATGATGTTTACTATCATTGTTCAGGCACTAGGATGATTAATTGCTGCTGAACTTTTAGAAGAGAAAGTACAATCGTGATTCCTGCCAGACTTGTTTTGTAATTGTTAACTGCATGAGAGGTTCTTACAAAAAAATTAAATGTTTTAGTTGTGAGACATTTTCATGCAGACATTGATGGGTGTTTGGATATTTGTCTAAATAATTTTTGCAAAGAGCAAAATATTGATAAGATGTGATACTAATTTGATGAAGTTTTCATGTTTTCATAAATTTATTTACTGCTTAATTCTGCTTGATTCCTAGGTGCAAACTTACACCAAAGATGGCCTCAAAGGATGTGTAAGTCACATGCACATGTTATTATGCATTTGTTTCAAAATTTTGTAAATTTGTTGACTCCTAAGGTTGGCCAATAGTGCAATAAAATGTCTTCTCCCAATGAATGTGAATGGAGTTGAAAATCTTGATAGTCTTCTTCTTAAGATGTGGCAAGTGGTTGTCCCTGCCCAACCCAAGCAACCTAATGCTCAACCCACTTAAGTTAATCCACTTTTGCCTTATTTGGGGCCATGTGGAAATTTTCAAATCAAACAAAACGGAGAAATTTGTAAATAATGGAAAATTTGTCATTTTATAGTTGGGAGCCTGCCTATCTAACTAAACAAATTTTGTGCGGAAAATTATGTTGGACTTTAGAGTTGATGTTTTGTAACCTTTGCAATGCAATTGTCGAGTTCAATTCACAATTTACATGAAAAGTGCTGAAACTGGAATAGGCTTGTGTCAGATGAGAAAAAAGCCTATGTGGCCAATTGGATTGTTAGAATGAGAGCCTTGAATTATTGTTTTAAGTTAACTTCAGTAAACTGGTACTTAAATGTTGTAATAGCATTATAGGCTTGTTCGGATGACCTGCAAAGAAAAAATATTTGAGCTTAATATAGAGAACAAGGAGCTTTTAACAAGAATTTAGAATTTTTTTAACATCTATGTCAATTGCATATTTCCACAAAATTTCATTTTACTATTTTGGGGATTATTTAATGACAAAACCAAGCTTAGGGTAATGTATTTATTTGAGTCTAGAGATTCTCCATCACCGTTTTGCATTCCATAAGAATTAGAATAAAACATGTACTATATAATTCTTTCATATATGTTTTGAAGTCCATGATGGGTGTTTATTTCTACCAGCCACACTTTCTCACAGTTATTATGCATGGCATGAGGACTTGAATCTCGAAGTCTTCTTCATTTTGCTTAGAGTTGATCAATTTTGAATCTGCGATGAAAAACTAACAATCCGTATTTCATCAGTAGATGACCCAGATGTATTAATCTTGTATCATATTTATGTTGATTCTTGGTAGCAATTGTGGATTGTCACCATGTATGTCCATTATAGCATTGCCGGGATTGAAACCAGTTTACCACCATTACAATTAAAAGAGGAGGAAAATTTGAGTGAAGAGGATCTTGACATACCTAATCCAAATGTAATCACCTAAAGCTTCTGCTTCATCATAAAGTGAGAGAAACACCACCAAATGAAACCTCATCGGTCTCTTTGACATCAACAACTCTGAACATAAAGTCATTCAATCTCCCAGACCTTCTACCTCATTTCAAACACTGCATATGCTGACAGACGGGTTTATCAACAAGAGACCCAAAATCCAAAGAGCATCCAGAATAGAAAGAGGTTAAGTGAGCCTACAAAACCATCCATGTTTAACCTTACAGAGAACAGAAAGGAACATATATCTCTCATACGAATAATCAAGAATTGTCCATTCTCACAATTAAAGAAAAGCCAGAACAAGCTTAAAACTTCTTCTCTAAGTCATAGAAAGACTTCCCAGAAAAGGACTTCAAAAACTGAGAACAACAGATAATACATTGACAGGGACAAAACAAGAACAAGAAAACAAAAAAGAGTACACATGTAGTATGAACTTCCCCACTGACATAACTCAGCTCCATATGGTGGGTATAGGCCAGTGTAAACACTAGCGTATGTCCTGAGTTTCTGGTGCAAGTCCAGAAGCAACCAGAGGACTCAGTCATGATACTGGTTAGCAACTAGCAACAACACTAGGGAAAACTACAAAAAGAAAAGAGAAGAAAAGAAAAGGGGAAAAACAAAACAGACGCACAGAAAAGGAAGACAAAACATACAGAAACAGACTGCAGAGACAAAACATAGACTAGACAACAGAATTGAAATCCAGTCATCATGCCTGAAACCATTGCAAAGCATCTCTCTTTACCAAGCTGAACTCAGTGCACACACCACACCATAAATCAAACAAAGTGTGTCCAATATTTTGTTCTAGTTAAAGTTTGGAACTCACCCACCACACAGACAAATATGCTTGCAATGAGCTGCAAAGCTATGGCATCAGAAAGCACTCACCCTCATAGATGTGAGTTAGGCCAGACCACAATAGTAGGCTCATGCACAGGGTTTTGACAGCCAGCTACCAAATGGATTTTAGGATGACATGCAGACTGTCCACACTTAGAACACTCAAAAATCAAGCCTTCTGCACTACCACTTTAGTAAAAAGAAGCATTGTTATATAGCATTTCCCAATGCTCAAAAGTAATAGAAAGTAGTCTTCAAAACCACAGTTTGTCATACCAAATAGCAAAAAAGGAATCGAAGATTCTTTGCCTCACAGCCTCAGGAATTTGGACTGTAGAAAGAACAAAAGAATAATCTGTCCCATATTGCAAATTCTAGAACATTTCACCTATTGCTAACTGCTATTGTTACAGAACATGTCTCCTCCTACTTTGTTCTTGTTGTTTGAAAGCCTGAGACGACTAATGAATTCTGTTTGCGTAATCAACCTGTTTGTGTAACAATGTAGGAACAGTTCTACAGTTGGACATACACAGACTTTTCAGGGGCTCTTACAAGAATTCATCAAGTTCCCACCTTCTTCCAGTCAATATGGAGACCGAAGCTACCAAAGTTCACCATCTTCAAGTCTTTGGGGAGATATGTTGACAAATACAAAGGAACTCAGTTAAGAGGGTCTGAAATGACAACCACAGGTTGGCATGGAGGATTATGTTGTTAATTGAATCTGTTGATAAGTGCCTATGAGAATCTCTGGATTCTGGTTTCATCACCACCATTTTGATAACCCAAAGGGATTCTGCGATGCTCCATCTGCTCGCACTTTCCTGCAAAATCCTTCAGAACATCAATAATGCTCTCTATAAGAAAAGCATGTTAATTGCAACTTGAGAGATCTGAAGCAACAATGCAAGGCGGATTGTTTTGTTACCCGAAATCAATTACAATGACACTAACATTGTCTTGTCCATTACGCATCTGCAAAAGAATACCCACAATTACTTGCTGAAAGAAAGTAGATGTTATGAGCAGCAACTTTACTAAGTATGCTTGCCTGAAGAATACGAAAGTGACATTCCAATTATTCAGCAGCAGAACATGGAAGTTGGAAAGAAGAGGGGAGATTCACCAGAGCTTCTTTGGCGATTTCTTCAGATGCATGCTGGATTTGACAACCCACAACAATCTGGTGATCAGAGCTCTTTACCAAGAAAGTAACATCATCCCCACAGGTCAGATCCTCTCTGATCTTTCCAACAAGAACACATGCATATGCAATTGCATACCTACAGATCAAATTGGCATTTACCTGTGCATCAGCATGCTCCCTCAATTTCTTTCGGATAAATTGTACAGCATCAGCACTGCCAGTACAAAAGGTATGTGAGTTTTTAACTCTGTATCTACATACACTGGTGAAAATGACACTCTAAACTTGCTCTGTCTTCAAGACACACAAGCATGTTTTCCAATAGGAAGAAGATCTATCACCAAACTTCTTACTAGAAATACCTGGTGCAACTAATCAAGGCATCCCACTATAAAACCCTGTTGTGTATGTTATCACTGTTTGGTAAATCCTGAAGACACATCATGAACTCATGAGCAAATGTGGACCAGACTCACCTTTTGAATGAATCCCAAAGACCATCAGAAGCTAAAATGATAAACTCCATGTCTTCTTCAACATATATGTGACTTGTGTCCGGTAAAGCCACTAGCCATTCTCCATCCAATTTTTTCCTGAGCACACAAATACATATATGTATGCTCATCAAACACAGAAACCCAACTGAGGTGTAGAGGGAGGGCCTGCAGGTTACCAGACATCATGTCCTTGAGGAGCATTATGACAATGATGGCTACCAGTATTTACCAAAGTCCAACAAAAAGCAGCACAAAAGTTGCAACTTTCAGAGAAACTCACGTGGATGCAAATGCTTCGGTCCAGCGTCTGTGCTTTATTCCCTCTTCAATCATCCTGCAATCAAGCAGGCTGAGCTCAGCACCCATGACATTCATCAAAATAGAATCAGGGCATTTTAGCCCAGCCATAGGATTAAGAGTACTTACTTTTTCTTCTGTGACTTGAATGGAACATCTCCAAAGGCACGTGAAACAGACAGAGACCCACAAACTCGTCCATGGCTGACCTGGATACACATATTGAACCAATTGCTGTTCTTTAGTAAGAAGTGACTGGCAGGTATACTTGATTGCAGCTTCATACAAGCAGACTGAACAGGAGAGATTCTGGTCTTGCCATTACACACCCAGCCACCTGCTGCCTGAATACGTTTAACCTCTGCCATAGAGGACTTGCTATTTCCATATGGTCGATGGTCTGAACAGAGATCCACAGCTCTTCCCCCCCTGCTCAAAACCTGTAACAATTTCCGCTTCACTCATGTTCAAATCTAATCAGCTAACCCTCTGCAAATTGATCCTACATATTCTTATTGAACTGGTTGATAACATCTTTAAGCCAGCATGAACTATATGCAGAAGTGAAGATTATTATGCTTTCATATACAGTGTGCCACAAACACCCTGGCACTTGCATACAATTAGCCAAGAACATTGGCCAAGAATACTGTGAAGAGGCTTATAATGCAATGGCATTCAGTTTCCTTCTGAGATATGATTAAACCATCCTGTCACCACTGCAGTTAAAAGAAGCACTACCCACTTTCACCACATATAACATTGTGATCTTCAGCCACGTGAAATTGAACAAAGCAAGAGGGGTATGAACAGAGAGAGTTCAAGGGAGACAGAAAGAAATGGTGCAAGCAATTACCCACCGCACGTGAATCCCCCACATGGGCTAGTAGCAACCGATCAGAGCGGATAAACATAACGGTTGCTGTTGATCCCGAGTCAACCTCTGGCCCTATTTGAGTCTCTTCCAACCTACAGCCATATTACCCATCAAATGAAGCACACTGAGAAATCAAACAAGAAACCTAGTAGGATCTGTGCAAGTTGTTAAATATGGTAAATGCATTTACTGTCAACAGACAATTTGCATAAGGTTGTATGGTCCATCAGCTGTAGCCCTCTGTTCTGTGCAGTACTGGAGTGATGAATGGATGGTGGAAGCAAATGCAAGTTCCAATATCCCCCACAATGTTGAGGAATGTAATAATCTAGATTGGACTCACAGTTTGTAAATGCAATATTTCGCTAATTGTGCCAGAGGATTACTTGGAAGTGTTGTCCAAGAATGTAATGTCATGTGAAACTAGTCATCACTGAAAGTTGTTTCAGTGGTATGGGCATCTCTATGACAAGGTTAGTACCTCCTCCTTATTCACCACTTGTGCTATAATCCACAGAGGGAATATAGAGCAACGGACTGCATACCATGAAAGAAGCCGTTTGTCGGTGTGCAAAAATGCATGAGTTAGAGCTGCCTCTGCCTCACTCAAATCCTTAGATTCCAACAATGCACCTCCATCCAAGGCTGTTACACATTCCTTGTAGAGCTCATCCCTGTCAACATGTGGACCAGCCATACAAAAATTCAAATTCCTTCATAAAGGTCACACATACTCCACGTCAATTGAGATAAAGCACATCAGAAGTATGAAAAAGTTCCCATTCTAGCCAACAAATATTCTGCTCAATTTTTTCAGAAAACCGTTTTCCTCTGCAAAAATTGTCTTAAGAGTAAATCTTAAGAGAAACAAAAGTATACAGTAACAACAGCCTGGTCCCAATTTGTGTTCCCATGTTTTTCTGGTAACCATAGCCACCACCAGTTTGCAGGTCACCACACATCAGTTTGCTTCACAAGTCTTGCCCACATGAATCCAACCATATTTAGCAAGGTTTCCAAAATCTTCCGGTTAAGTGCCACATACAGCGAGGAAAGTGACCATGGCTGGAGCTGGTGCAGAGCCCAAACACCTCGTAATACATTCAACATGACTGCCACAAAAGATTGTAGCAGTTTGTAGCACCTCTCAAGAAGCCCTGCTCCAATTTTATGAGACTAAAAATCAGAAACTGCTTGCATTCTTGACCATGTTTTCTTACTGACACTTAGACCACTTCCAAGCGGAGATTGACTTGCTTCTTTTGTCCCTACCTCAAAAACTGAGCAGAAGAGAATCCCGCGTGACCGTCGAAAATCGCGGCGTATACGAATCCGTTTGGACCATGTGACTCCAACACGACTTCATCTTCCATCTCCTCACGAGGTCCCTGAAGCGCGACCTGTCCAATAGTGATCCCACTATCCACAGCAACTTCTGCCTGCGCCGACCCCGACGCCACATGAAGAGCTCCCTCGTGCGCTGCTGCTGCCGATGATTGTTGCTGCCCCGTCTGCATCCACCTACTACTACTCCGCACCGCCACTCCACCTCCTCGCCCGCCGTGGGTGTATTTGTGTGTCATACCACTAGAAGCCGAAGAACAACAGCAAGCGGAAGACGCAACACGAAGAAGGTTCAAATAAACAGCACTGCGTTCTATGGCTCCGGAATGCAACGATGCTCCTCCATACAAGCTCCCAGATGAGTACCGTCTTGCTTGTAGCAAAATGCTTGGTCTACCTGACAGCGCTAACCCTGCCATTGCTCCTCTCTGTTCTCTCCCCCTCCACTAATTCCTTCCGAGTATCTCAGACAGAATCAGAAGCATCCTTGGTTAACCCTGAAGCTCCACTCTCCATCTCTCTTAAAAATCAAACTCTACTGATTCATCGCTTTCTATTCAAGCTCGCACAGAATTAATTACAAAAGAGCATGTTCGTTCCACAAGCCACCGCCATTCATTCAAGGCCCTCTCTACAGACATAGCTCCCTCCTCATGTCTCTAAACTCTCCCTACACTAATATCTCAAACAAAAAAGCTTCAATTCTCCACGTTTCCAAGGAAAAATTGCATCTACGGGTTCTCAGACGCGATTTCCGCCGACTGCAGAGGCAAAAGACGATGGACGCATTTGGAAATCGCGCAGCAGCAAGCGAAAAGGTCCACTAGAGGAAACACGGGCGCTTGTTTCCCTTCCGACCGTGATCTTGAGAAATGCAAAGGCAAGAGGAGTCTCCTCATCTGTCCGGCGCACTCCCCTCCCCTTGTGTGCGTGTGTGGCTCTCCATGCTGGTGGTGACGAGAGGGTAGTTTCATCATCCAGGAAACAAAGTATGTATGAATGAATCTTTGTGGATGAGAAAGTAACTTCATTCAATTTCGTGGATGACACGAATCGATGAAGTTTTTGGATAAGAAAATAACTTCATTCAATTTCGTGGATGACATGAATGTATGAACTTTTTGGATGAGAAAGTAACTTAATTCAATTTCGTGGATGACACGAATCGATGAATTTTGTGGATGAGAAAATAACTTCCTTCAATTTCGTGAATGACATGAATGTATGAACTTTTTTGGATGAGAAAGTAACTTCATTCAATTTCGTGGATGACACGAATCGATGATTTTTTTTCGTTGAGAAAATAACTTCTATCAATTTTCGTGGATGATATGAATGGATGAATGTCTGTAAAAATTAACTTGTATTAATTTTGTAGATGATATGTTATGGATGGATTGTTTGTGGATTTGAGAAATTTTTTAATTATTTTCTATCAATTTTGTGGATGATATATGGAGTGGATCGATGTTTGTGGATTTGAGAAAAATCATATCTATCAGATTTTTTGGATGATACATTTTGTGGATCGATGTTGATGGATTTGAGAAAACTGATAGATTTCTATCAGTTTTTTTGGATGATATATGTTGTGGATAGATATTTGTGGATTTGCGAAAATTAATTTCTTTCAGTTGTGTGGATGATTTTAGTTCGTAGGGTAGTACTTTGTATGCGTCTTGAGCTGTGGGTAGCTACAGTATTTGTTGGCCTTGCCTTGGTAGGCAAGGATATTGTGTTTAGATTCCTTAAAGAGTGTAGCAGTTTAGGTGATAGATTTATCCGTAAAGTTACCCTCTGTTTCACCCCCTATTTCGTCTGCTTTCGCCCCCCTATCCCCTCTTTCAGTGGTGTCCGCAAAGTAATGAAATTTTATTAAATCTGGGTATTAAATGCTGGAACTCAGCATTTAATGCACAAGGTTCGAGAGTAATTATAGTAGTTGTACAGGTAGGAGCAGTGAAAATATATGTAGTAGCAGCAGTGGAGGCGCTCAGGAAAAAAGAAAGACAGGATGAAAAACTCAGTTACCCACCAAAATGGGTGGAAAAACTAGTTTGGGTTCCCAGTTATTTCCTTTTGTAAGATTTTGTCATTCCCAGTTACGCGTTTGATGCCCTATTATGCCGAAACTGGCTGTTTTCGCCCCCCTAATCGCCTGACTTTACTACGGATAACTCTAATAGGTCTACTATTATATGAGGATTTTTTTAAGATGATATTCTGGCTTGTGTTGAAACTTGAGATTAGACATGGAGTTATAACATTTTGAAGGATTTTGGTTTCCTTTAGAGGATTTTTTGACGGTTATATTTTTGCATGGTGAAATATTTGGGTTTTCATAATTCGTTTTTTGCCTTAAGATACTTTTTAATGTAAATGGCAAGGCGACAGTGTGACACACCCCTTGTGAATTCTATTTACTAAACCATTCTGATGGCAGAATTGGTCGACCCTGCCGATTCTGCCACTAAAAATTGGCCTGTTTATTCTGCCATATAAAATGACCTGAATTTTTGCAGAATACGTGTCCGAACGAGTGGGCCTTCTGGAACTGACAAACGACGGACGAAAACTGACGTCGTTGATGATTATTTCGTCAACTGTACTATCTCGTCGTCAAGCCCTAATATCGACGGCCACGATCGTGTTCCTGGCGAAACCCTAAACGGCCTCGTCTCTCTCTCGTATCTATTTCGTCGCTGCGATGAGTTGCTTCTCTTTTGTCTCCGATAAGGGTGGCTGAATCTTTGTGCCCGATTGCAGTTTAAGGATTGGAGCGATGGCGGCTGCCGCGCGACCTCTAGTAACAGTGCAAGGAGGGGAGGGAGATACGGCAATCGACTCGGCAACTCTGCCTGCGGTGTTTCTCTCACCTATTCGCCCAGATGTGGTGCAGTCCGTGCACACGTCTCTTGCCAAGAACAAGAGACAGCCTTACGCCGTGAGCACGAAAGCCGGGCACCAGACCTCTGCGGAGTCATGGGGGACCGGGAGAGCTGTATCGCGTATTCCTAGGGTTCCAGGAGGTGGTACGCATCGCGCAGGCCAGGGAGCTTTCGGCAACATGTGCCGAGGTGGTCGGATGTTCGCTCCAACCAAGATCTGGCGACGATGGCACCGTAAGGTGAACCTGAACCAGAAAAGGTATGCCATTGCATCTGCATTGGCAGCCTCCGCTATTCCATCGCTGGTTCTTGCGAGAGGCCACCGTATTGAGAAGGTTCCGGAAGTGCCTCTGGTTCTCGAAAACTCTGTTGAGTCCATTGAGAAGACATCTGCTGCAGTCAAGCTGCTAAAGAAAATTGGAGCTTATGAGGACGTTGAGAAGGTTAGGGCCAGCCATAACATCCGCGCCGGTAAGGGGAAAATGAGGAACAGGCGCTACATTTCTCGCCGCGGCCCTCTTGTTGTCTATGGCACCGAGGGTGCGAAGCTCGTGAAGTCGTTCAGGAATGTGCCGGGTGTGGAGATTGTTTCCGTGCACCGCTTGAATCTCCTTCAGCTGGCTCCTGGTGAGTTGCTCTGATTTGTAAAGACCCTGCTTTCTCTCCTGATGTATGTGGGATTTCGCTTTTGATGGTAATGGAAGCATCTCGATCAACGTAGACATAACTTGGAGAGAGTCACAATCAGAACGTTACATTGGCAGGAAATAATATCTGGTACAGCACAGTGACCACAGATGGAGCCTCAGTTGTGCAGGCCCAAACGGTAATTCACAATTGTGGTTCCTCAGTATTACAGAAGCAGATGTATTTCTGTGCTGTGGAGACTCTTTAATGAATTACAGTTTCCTACTCCTGATTTGGTGGCAATAGAGCTTTCTTTGTGGATGCAACAATTGGTTTGCTTGCAAAGCCACTAAGATGGTTGAGCTATTTTTGCATTCACTGTCTCGTAGCATAGCCAGACCTAGATCCACCAGGAAGTTATGCATGGATGTGAAGGATCTTTCAGGATGCCCGAACCACTACTATCCATCTAGGTCTGACTGCACTGTAGTCTTAGATGCTGGCTTCTGGAGATGAGTGGCTCTTCCCAGTGCTTCTGGTAAATGCCACAGAAGCTCTGGATACAGGTGTTTGAACAATGGTTTGCCAAAAAATTTGGGCTGCAAGTATGATCTTATCTTATCTGCCACCCAATATGAAGTCAGTGGGTAATCATGGCAGTTCATCAATGCTATCCATGATGAAGGGGATGGTCTGGCACTATGTGAGTGATGCTCACAAGGTTAAGACTGCACTCATTCTTGTCAGGTTAGTTTTTTTTTGCTGATTCAACTGGATTACTTTTAAGGTGTTCTTCTGGTTTATCTCTGCAATCGCATAGGTATTATTTAATGTATGCCTGGCATCACACTGTGTCTTTAATTTTGATGTCTCTGTGGTCTGGTAGGAGGTCATCTTGGCCGATTCATTGTGTGGACAAAGTCAGCATTTGAGCAGCTGGATGCCATCTTTGGCACCCATGAGAAGAAGTCAATTGTGAAGAAGAATTATGTACTTCCCCGTCCCATCATGTCCAACCCTGATCTGGCTAGAATCATCAATTCAGATGAGATCCAGAGTGTTGTCCGACCCAAAAAGGTGGAGATCAAGAGACGGGCACTGAAGAAAAACCCATTGAAGAATCTGGGAGCTCTTCTTAAACTCAACCCATATGCTAAGACTGCAAGGAGGATGGAGCTTTTGGCCCAGGAACAGCGGGCCAAGGCAAAGGCTGAAAAGCTTGATATCAAAAGGAAGACTCCCAAGGTAAAGTTTCTATTCTTCTTTGTTATTTCAGGCACAGTCACTCCCTGAACCAATCTGTTTTCTCTACTTGTGGCTTCTCTTCAAATCTGCAGTAAGTTCAGTGACCCCATTTGGTATGTCATCACACCTGTTATGTTCTCCAACTTCATGGTTGGGAAAAACCTGGATAATTGGTGTAGATAAAAATGGGTTCCCTCACCTGGTGTTTTGCACTTTTGCATAGGATGTACAGTGGATTATGAAGAAAAATTGCTTAGGAAGATTGTTTATTGCATATTTGGCAAAGCTTAGTGTATACTTTTTGAATTTGTACTAAATTACCACAGGGCATGGTAGGATAGTAGTTTGCCTCCATTTCAGATTGCTCTCATTGTTTTTGCTATGAAGGTCATCAATTAAAGCAAGTCATTATGACTCGGTTCGAGTCCATAATAAGATTTGCGTCGGAAGATGACAATACTAGTTCAGTCACTGTCTTGCATGATGAGGGCCTATGCATTGCTGGATTTGCCCAAGCAGACGTGACCACATTAGATGACAGATCTTTGTTGCCCATATAGCACAAGCTCAACTTGAAATGCACAGTTGAAGACAGATTAGATTGTTCACCAGGATGGATCTTTTTTAGTGTTTGTCGGAGTCAGGGAAGTATATGCTATCCCTGTGAATCAAATTGTGCATAGGACATTAAGATTCCGTCTTAGAAGTCTGACTGGATTTATGTTTCTGCTTTGGGTTGCAGCCTGAGGAGGAGGCAGCAAAGAAGGCAGGATCTGCCTGGTATAAGACCATGGTTTCAGACAGTGAGTACACAGAGTTTGAAAACTTCACTAAGTGGTTGGGTGTCTCACAGTAAATTGGTTCATTTGGTTAGCCTGACTTCTTGTTTGGAACTAGACCTTTTGACCATGATTTTGCCCGGTATTCTATATCACAGCTGTGTTAGCAGCAATGCAATTTTTCAAACAGATGGTGCTATATATTGTCTTGAGTCCTTTACCAAGGCCATCATGATGCAAATATATGTCTTGTGTTGTGGCTGTCTTGCAAGACATCTGTGTGACTGTTAGTGGAAAACAAAGTAGGTCTGTGTTCTCCTTGTGCACATAAGGTTGCATGTCTTTTTCTCCAACTGTTGTGGCTGTGCCACATCACCGAAGGCCAGGGAGTTGAAAGGGAATTTCAGTCATGGTTGGTCCATGATGTAGAGAGGAAGTCTTTTTTTGGTGGTCTTTCCTGGAGGTGTACACTTGGTGAAGGTGGATTCTTCTGTTAATTTGCTAGCCCAAGAAGAATTGCTTGTGACTAGATAATTGTTTGCCACTCTTGTCAACAGTGAGTGATATGGATATCGATCTAATGGTCACCAAGGTGTCAAATGGCAGGCCCTGCAAAGCTTTATGTCAAACAGATTCAGATCAAAGCAGCGGCACATACATCTTTCCTCAAGATGTGCGGTGATTCCCATCATCACAGATTTGAATGTATGCAAAAGCATCATAAATGGAAAGAACAAAGAAAGACTTGAATGTATTTGGAAGCATCAAAGAGAATAACGAGAAATTCTGAATGTATGTGGAAGCTTAAGGGAAAAAACAAGAGAGATTTTGAACATATTCAGAATTGTCAAGGGAAAACCAAGAAATGTATATGAAGTCAACAAGAGAAAGAACAGAAGAAAGCTAGGATGTATGTGAAAGCAACCAGGGGAAAGAACAAAAGAAACTTTGGATTGAATGTGGAGGTATAATGGAGAGAATAGAAGGCTTGAAATGTAGGGTTTAACTGGGTGTGGATAGATTTGTGCATTGAATTACTTTTTTGACTTGCCATCTTGAGAATTATTTAACAACCACCATCAGTTGCCTCCTAGCTTTCCTTTACTCTCTCAACCATTCCATAGTGAGCCACGAATTTGACTATTGATTTACCATGGGGCTTCATGGTTATCATGCAGGCCATATGCATCTCAGGTATGAAGAATTGTCCATCAACTATTGTAGACTTTCCAGATCTGGGTTCTGGATTTGATCACCTAAGAAATGCATACTGAACACTCTCAACCCTGTCTGATTTGAGTTCTTCTGAAACTCAATATTCTTCCCCTCTTCAGGAGATGCAAAGGAAATGGTCAGAAGAAGAGAGTTCTTGTGAATCAGATGTAAATATTGTTAGCACCGAGATTTGCATTTATTTTGTTCTTCTTTTTTTTTTGGTATCTTTTTGTTTTGGGTACGTATTCCAGGGCCACAACATTTTGTGTAGCTGGTACTGGCAGGATTTGAAACCTTCTTTCTGACTTGAAGAGTTCCTCATGTGAATGCAGAGCTGCTGTTACACAACTCAACATCTCTGTTTATGTCATGTGAAGAGTTTGTCATATGAGCACAAAAGGTTTGGTACTTTTCTGTTTGTTAGCTATACCTATTGTACTACCCATCCACATACATCTACCTACCAAGTAACCACCAATAGCCTTTACCCACCAACGAGTAACTACTTACATTCCCTACCTACTTACCAATGATTCTATACTCACTGCCAAAATCTCAAGCTCAATAGGCAGTATAGGAGCAAATACGAGACTTAGATCCACTAGAAGTACAATAATATGTTCTAATACCACAAAATAACGAAGACCTTCAAGACCAAGTTCTGCAATAGGAACAAATATATGGTCTCTTGTTTATAGACAAATTTGGACTACACATAGAAGTTTAAGTTCTTCAAGTATTAATTCGAGGGGACAGACTCCTGGGTTTCATACACTAGAATCTATATAAGGGCTAGGAGTAGACTTGGATGAACATGGGAGAGCTAATACTACGTTTCAACATGCAACAAAGTACAATGTACAAATGACCAATATTTTGCTTAAACTTTCTAATCTGGAAATAAAAAATAAATTGATTATAGAGGAGAAGGACTGATTTGTTTAGAATTTACAAGGCATTGACAATGGAGGAAAATGATGTATATATGTGGTGGGATGTAGTGCAAGATATTGTCCAAAAAGATATTGGAAAGGTTTGTAGAAGGTATGAAAGAAATGAAAGGCTATACAAGCATGAAATATCTCATATGGAAATGGTCATACCATCATTTTAGTATGAACCTATAATCTTCATTTTAAAACCAGAAACTTCAGATGAGGAAGAAGAAAGAGGAAATACTGATGGTGTAAGACCATCAAGTATAAAAGCAGAAAAGGACGAACTAGCAAACTTCAAAGGAGGGAAGGATAGTCCCTAGAAGGAGATTAATGGTATGACATACGCATTAGAATAAACTTTTAGAACTAATAGAATATGTTTTATATGAAGTTAGTTTTTAGGATTATGCATCTACAACCACAAAAATAGGGGAGTAGATACAAACTAAGGAACATAAAACTTAGGAAGTTCAACATGATCAAATTGAACTTACATCAGAGCTGCAGCAATAAGAGCAGATTTAGATTACATCGAAGCTATAATAATAGGGGTAGACTTAGATTACATCAAATCTGCAGTCACATCAATAATTACAAGTTGCATTAAAGTTACAACAACAGGAGCAAATTTATATTACATCAGATTTGTAGTCACAGGAATAGCCATAAGTGACATCAGAGTTGGAATCATAGGAATAAATAACAACACATCATCAAACAACTGCATAGTTGTCAACATAAGCATAATAAGAGTAATAATAGATTATGCATAGAACAAAATATTAGACATTGGTTCAATTTGAAATACAATAGGCACAAATAGATCAAACTATAGTACAATAATATCAACATCACATTTCTGATTCACAAGATCAAAAATAACATAAGATTTAACTTTTTAAACATATTTTGATCCAAAATTCTGGGATGTAATTCAGAGTATGAGTGGGGTAATGTTACTCATGGTAATTGTTAATTAGTATATTTGTCGTAACCCTAACCTTGGGTTCGCAACTAAGGCAAAAGTTTGCAAAGGTGTAAGCCAAAAGTGAAGCTCACGAATCACATTTCATGCTCTCAGGAGTATAGTAGAGTGTGAAGGAATGAACCCCCCCACACTCCCAAGTGATCTCCCACTTTGGGAATTGGAGTCTTAATGGACTCCCAAATCTTCAGAAAGCAATTACAGGGGTCAAAACTCATGGGATTAAAAAATTCCTTATACTATTGGAAAGCTCTTGGAATGTAGATGTCTAAAATGGGTTCGCATGACCCATTTGGGTACTTAAAACATCAGTTATGGCCAAAAAAAAGACGGGAGTCAAAGTGCCAATTTGACTTTCGACCATTAAAAGTCAAGAATCGCCCTGATTTATTTGCGTGTAGGTGGTGTGCCACATACCATTGTAAAGCTTTCAATGAGGGCTACATCTTTGCTTGAAACCTCACCTCAATCAGAGGTCTACACAATAAGTTATTGACTTCTAAAGTTGCAAGAGTCCCAATTTCGGTAATTTCAAGACTCCCAATTCGGGAGTCCCAAGGCAAAATCACATTTGGGTGCAGGCCCCGTGGCTAGGCATAAAAAATACTATAAGGGGGAGAGTGGTGGTTTCCCCCAAGTTTGGTCCGTAGTGAGTCTTGTGAGTTCATGTTTGCCCGTGGCTTGTTTGTGCACCAAATGTGTTCTAACTATGCACTAACCAACTTGTTATTTGGTTTGTGTAGGTCCATGTGAATAATTGACTCGCTTGTCACTTGTCCTAGTCCCCATCCTATAGCTCCAGCACACCCTTCTATTGTCAAAGTGCTACAAGCCAGGGAACGTGCCCAATTCCTTATCCTTTCGCTATTTTCACCTTGGATTCATAGTTGAATCTATCAAGGAGCTTGGGGGTGTTTCAATATTTCTATTTACCCAGTTACTATTTTAGGAATTACTAACTAGATTACATAGTTTTTGTCACCATTTGAATTTGAATAAATCATAGGACTATTTTTTTAGATGGTTATATCTTGGAAGAAGGAAGAGAATGAGAAGGAGGATTATTCATTGTAAAACATTGAGTTTTGATGGAGTATGAAACAAGAGCTTGTTTTTTGGAAAAACTTCAATTCCATAGCCATATTCGTTGTTTTGATGTTTTTATCATACTTTCATGATTGGATTTTAATTTTGAAACTAGATATGACTAGATATGAATGAACATATTTTATTAATATTAATTTTATGATATGTTTTAGTCCAGATTTAGATCAGAATATAGGATTAATAATTTTGTATTTATTAATATGTTACTCATAAAAATAATCACAAATGCAGTCACAAATGTAAGAACCTTATGCATTTAAACCTATGGCTATTTGAAATATGAATATAAAAACTTTATTGAATCACATGGAGGATGCCATTGTAGTTATGTTTGGGTGCCGCATCTTGTTTGTTGTGACTAATGTTTTTTTGTGACTTGTCCAAGGCAACTGGACACTTTAGTAATTGCATGTGATATTTACAATTAAAAATTAGTTGTAAATCTAATCATTGGTACACAAATTCCTTGTATTGTTTTCATCAAAATTTATCATGATAATTGTTAAGGCCAAAATTGTTCTATCACCATTGGACAAAGTGGATAGAATTATATTGTCAATATTGGACAAAGTGAACAAGAGGAAATAACATTCTAGCGCAAAGTGGTGACATAGGATTGAGTGATTAGGACTGGTTGAGAATTTGAATTTATGTTCATGGTGGGAAATCAAGAAAGACTTATGGGAAAAATTATTACTTTTTGATCATTAAGACATTAAGTAGTTTTTGCCGATGAGAACAAGTTCACGATAGGAATTAGGAAGGATTTTTTATGGAAAATAACATTTGTATTATGTTGTATTTTGTATTTTGCTTTCTTGTTTTCAATTCCATCTAATTTGTATATATGTTCAAATTACTGCAAATGTTACATTGTTATAAATATGGATTTTGGATGGGATTTTGTTTGGGTTTATTCTTTGATTTCTATAGTTGGTTAACATTATAGATTCTAAATATCTACATAATAATATGTTGAACCACATAACTAAAGACTAAACTAGTACTAAAAAACTAACATTTACTAATAATATTCATTTGCAAATGTTTTCTATTCAATAAATTAGGTCTAGATTTTGAATGTTCTTTTAAATGATGAAAAACACCATGAAAAAGGTTGGGGATCAAATAAATTTAACATGACTTGCATGATTTTTAGGAAATTTCTAAGTGAACCATAAGTAACTTGAAAAATCCAGTCAATAAATTAGAATTATGATAACACTTAAATGTGCATAATTTTCTTTTGCATAACAACTTGGATGTTTTGGTGCCATGCTAATAATCAATTTCAATTTTTTTCTTTTTAAAAATGCTCTTTTGTGGATATGAAATTGATAATAATAGTTGTGTCCATGCCTCCAAATCTTTTGACCCCTAGTAGTTTGGATTGTCAAATCATGGATATAAAAGTTCAAGTTTTGACCATCAATTGACCCTTAAAGATCTAAGGTTGTTAAGAGAGATGTCCTTCCAAATATCTTAGTTGCATAATGTTTTTTTATATTTTTATCAAAAGTTTGCTTTTTTGGTTTAGACTTGCCTCTTATTGTCATCCTTCAACGTTTTCCCAATGGTACCGAGTGTTTCCCTAATGTTTCTTGATGTTTCTCAAAGTTTTTTCTTTAGCACTCAATGTCCCTTGACATCTCTTTGGTGTTTTCCTAGTGTTTCCATGTGGACATCCCTTAACATCTTCTTGTTGTCACATGAAGAAAAATCCCTTAACATTTTCAAGTGATGGTGCTTAACACCCCCTTGGCATCAGTTAAGGCTACCCAACATTCCCATTGTCTCCTCAATGTTGTTTTGACATACCCTATTGTCTTTCAAGTCTCTTGCATTGTCACCTTTAAAACAATCCTTTTTTCCCAACATCCCTTGGTGTTTTTTCAACACTACCCAACACCCCTTACCTAGCACCCCTTGGTATTACCATGACATTGCCTAATATCCCTTGATGTTTCCTTAATGCTACCTAATGCCATTGAGCGCCTTCCCAACATCCCTTGTTATTGTCCAAAAATAAACAAACAAACAAATAAAATATTATTTTGATGTCCCTTAATGTTTTTGCAACACTACCCAACACCCTACATTGCTCAATGTTTTTCAATGATTCCTTGACACTACTCATGCCTTGGCATTTTCCTAACATCTCATTGTTGCTTGATTTTCTTTTTCCCTTGATGTCCATTGGTGTTGTCCCATTGTTCTCATTGTCACCCATTGTCCTTTTGTTCTCCCTATCATCTTTTGAGCCTATACCATCATTTCCTAGCATATATGAAATGTTTTCAAACTTTAAAAACTACGCCAAACCTAAAAATTGCATGGATACTTTAATTGAAATGTCATTTGGGCCCCAAGGACATACTAGGGATGTGTCAAAAAAACAAACAATAGCAACCCTACCAAAATCATTTGACCAAAAAACACCTTTCAAAAAAGAAAACCACAACAATTTGATGTTTAGAACCTCTACCCAGAAAATCTCTACCATGATATTTATGTTTTGATAAGAACAAATATAACCGATGGCTATTGTGTTCGACAATTATTAAATTAGGCAAATGCATTTTAAGACCTAGGATGTGTTGACACCATTATTGGGTACTAGTGATATACAAATCTCCAACAAAAAATTAAAACTAAAATGATAGAAGGTATTAGATATTGTCAACTTTAGATAGAGCTATGGTATGAATATAATCAAATTTATAGTTTTTAGATAAAGGTATCAACATAAGTAGTGAAGAGACCACTACCAATTAATATTTTACATGAATATTATGCTAAGAACTCATTATATCTTTTTTTGTACAAAATTGTAATTACACAAACAATCACTTCAAACTAAAATAATAATAATTAGTAACATTAAGATCAACCCAACACTTCTTAATTTTTGGGGCCATCATTTGAAACATACAATTATATATTTTTTAACAATAAGATGTTGGGAATCAAATTTTATTGGAAAATATATAACCATTATTATTTGGAAACCAACAAAATAACACCCCCTTCCGATCTGCCTACAACATAAAAAACGATAGGTAATGAGTATTGAAGGTAACCTATAACCTTCCACATCCCCATATCAAAAGTTTGATATATAACAGAGTTATCCATAAAGTCACCCTGCCTTCACCTTGTCTTTGGGCCTGCTTGCACTCCCTATCCTCTCTGTGTGTGGTATCCGCAAAGTAATGAAATTGTATTAAATCTCAGTATGAAATGCTGAAACTCAGCATTTAATGCACAAGGTTCGAGAGTAATTATAGTAGTTGTACAGGTAGGAGCAGTGAAAATATATGTAGCAGCAGTGCTGGGGCGCTCAGGAAGAAGGAAACATAGGATGAAACTCAGTTTACCACCAAAATTGGTGGAAAAACTAGTTTGGGTCCCAGTAATTTCGCTTTCTAAAATTTTCATTCTCAGTTATGCGTTTGATGGCCTGTTATGCCGAAACTGACTGTTCTCGCCCCCTAATCGTGAGACTTTATGGATAACTCTAATATTGTCACAAGTTGCCCTATCACACTTAACTAGTCCAAGTTCGGTCCCCAATACTTTATAAATCAATAACATATTATTAATTTGATCAGATACCATGACCCATACCATGTTATGTTACATATTGTGCAACAAACTATATGTTTGCTCAACACTAGTTGACACCATAATAACATTAAAACAATTATCATTTAGCATCATCACACAAGGAATATATACAAAAGTGGATGTTTGAAAAACATTGAGCATTTGATGTAAGGATAAACATGCATCCAATCAACTAATAATATAGGATTTAAAAGTATTAAAAGACATGTGTATCTTTTTAAGATGTAAGATTTTAGGTCATTGAATGTGCCTTATGGTGACTCTCGGAATGAATCCATTGACTAATTAGGATCAAATGATATATCGACCAACATACCAACAAAACTTGCTTATAACTTGGTCATTAAAGTATCCAAAAGTGGTGGGGATGGATGATTGTATGACATTTAAGACCTAGATTGTAATTCAATACCCAAACCTTAGAACATAAAATTCACATTGATATTAATACTCCAATATCAATGCCCATATAATATTGGAGACTTGAAATTATACTTCATGTACAACATAATCCAGTTAGACTGACATTTGGAGACAATCTTAGCAATATTCAACTTTCATCGTATGAACTTTAATTTCTTTAAACTAGCCCGACATATTTTCCAGTAATTAATTACTTTAAAAAAATCAGTAATATAAAAAATTTAACAATTTAGTGCCTAAATCTTGAAAATGAAATTGATTTTTACTTGGAAATAAAGTCCCTTGACAGTCAAAATGAATGTCAAATAATATTTTTGCTGAATAATTTAATAAATTTTGTTGATTTTGTTGAATGTTTTAAAAATATATAATTCAATATTCAGCACAAAAATGCCCAATCTGCCAGGCTACTATGGTATATCCATGACCAAGTATAGACCAATAATAAACATTTATGGCAAGCAAGTTGCAAACACCTACTATAGTGCCACTTGAAACACAAGAGAGCAAGTTGTTTCATTTCTTCCAAGTTTACATGTTGCTAATTATTTACATTGTGCTAATTTAGTTATAATTATCACTTTAAAGAATTTAGAGATTTTTTACTTTCTTCAAAGTTGATATTTTGCAAAAATTTTGCATTTTGCTAAAGATACTTTGATGTTGAGCTTTTGTCATTGTTGTGCACAATCATCCTCTCCTTGCACTTTGTGCCTAGCTAGGTTCTTCTTGTATTCCCTTTTATCAATCAATTCTTTCTTTTTTTTCCCCCCACTTTTGGTTCTTTCTTATTCTCAAGTTGTGCATTGAAATTCCATCAAGGTTAGTTATTCTTAATGGTTTTTCTTGTATCATTATTTTCTCCTTTTTGTTGAACAATTTTTTGATCTAGGTTCTATATAGATAGCCTTTAAAAACTAAATAAAAAGTGGCCAAAATGGAAGAAGGATGGATAATGGCCCATGTGCACCTAGAATCTAGGTCTAACCTACTTTTATCCTCTTTTCACTTATTGCCTTTATTTAGTGATCAACAAATTCTTGGAATATTTGACCATGCCAAGTTGTTTTGATATGGAAATGTACTAAGTCACCAATGAGTTAGCATGAATTTGAATTTCAAAGCCCCGTCCCCTAGATAAGGTCCTCTCATAGATGCCAAAGAATCCAAGGGTGAAACCTAAATCAAAATGAAAATTCAATGGCGAGGATAACCATAACATGTTGTTAACCTAGGGCTTATGGAAGCCCTCAACATTTGTTGACATGGTATTTGATGAAGTTATTCCAACCACTTGAGTGGTTATTTAGTGTCAACCAAGATTGGGTTGAATGACATTTTGCTTTGACATATCAATTTTGGTTTAGGCATATAGAGCAATGACTTTCCAAACAATTTGAGCTCTTCAATGATTGCATCATGAGGAATATTGGCACCACAATAGTGTCATGGAAACACATATGACAAAAAGAGTTGCACATGTAACATATAAAAATGAGCTTGGGGGGAGTTACAACTTAGTATAGAATCACAACATATAACAATCCAAATTGGAGTCAAACCGTTATTTGACATCCAAAAAAGTAGTCAATCTTTTGATATATGAGAAGTTGAGAACAATATTGTGGGTGGAAAGGGGAGGAGATGAGATGCCCCTTTGCTTGTTCCTCATGCTCTCATGCCAATGAGCTTCACCCACCCCTAAATTAACATTTTTTTCTCACCCTAATCATCATTTTCCAAAAATGTAAGGCAAACTCTTTCCCATTAGAGAATGTGCATACCCCTTATTCATTGTGTTGGGTGTGCTACAAGCTTGTCCCATTGCACTCACTTGCAAGCTTTCTCGACACAATGCTTAGGGGGCTTGCCCATTCTTTAATACCTAAAACATATACAGAAGTATGCATATGAAGGGGAGGGTTCTAACACCTACTTCTTAAGAGTGGGAGTGGGAGGGATCTTACAAATCTCCATTAAGGTGTACCAAGTAGGTATAAGATCCTTCCCACTCGTAAGGGCTAGTTGTAAGGTCCCTCCTCATTTTTAGTGAGGTATTCATGAATATTAGGCACCCTCCAAATACAGTTTGACAATTTCTTGAATTGCTTTATGGTACTAACTTGACATTTAAGGAGTTCAATTAGATTCAAGTTGTAAACTCTATAATTTGTGCAGACAAATGACTTTCTTTTTGCTGTCCTCTTAACATGGCACAGACATCAGGCATTGTAGAACAACGGGTATTGATGTAATGGGTATTGACTTAAGGTGACTCAGCAAAATCTCAAGGCCAAAAAATTGACACCCACCACCCCCATCTTAGCTACTACTAAGGTACTTACCTCGAGTGCAATTTTGATGGCTACTTGGTTGATATGATCATGTAATCTCTTCAACAAATCTGTAAGAAAATCTGAAATTTTGATATGACATTGCAAAGCAAAGACGTAACATACTGGGTGCTTCTTCTTCGCATTAACTCCTTTCCTTTCTTGTGCAGCCCAGTAGCAGGAGGTGGGTCGATAATAAATTATGATGAAAATGCTCATTGCAGGGTACCCTTGCCTCCTTCAGTGGCAGCTTCGTCTTTCTTTCCGCTTCTGCGTTGCATGACTTTGTTGCTTACAAACTAACTGGCTAGTGGCAGCAGCCACCTCTTCTGCCATGGAAGTGTAAGTACAGTACTTCGTGTTTTTTGCATCATGTTTTTTTTTTGGGTTTATGGTTGCAATAACCCAAAGGAAAGAAAGAATGAAAGAAAGAAAGTTGGTGACCTATGATCAATCAGTTGTGCCACATGGAAGTTGTCTATAGGGTAGAGCGCTAAAGAATTTATGTGTGTCAGCTACCAATGCCGGGGGGTGGGGGATGTGGGGGATTCCTGGTATTACACTCCCAACCACTACCTTGAAGAAAAGCACAAGTTTCTCAACTTTTGTCATGCCACATGGCAACTCCGTATTGGATTTGTGTCCACAAATAATGGCTAGAACTGGCTGGTCACCCCCCCCTCCTCCTCCTCCTCTTGCCAGACTGCACTTTCATAGACAAACACCATATACGGAAGGAACTTGGCATCATTTGCAAATACTGCTCTTTGACTGCATCACATGAGTGTTTTGAGAGAAAGCAACTTGCTTGCAAGTAGCAAACAAACCACATTGCCCCCCATTCTCATAATGCAGCACATCCTACTGTGATGATGATGATGATTGTGCAGTGTTGTTCTTCAGGACCCCAGTGTTTCAGAACTCAACAGGAATTTAAGTTAGACTTACATGGCCAAGGACTTGCCTGGGGAGAAGGGTGGGGGTTCAACTCACCTAACTTGTTGGGCTATAAAATGCATCAAGCTTTTTTACTAGGATGCTTCTCTCTTGGGTGTTGGTTCACTGAGGGCCCTAGGGTTGATTATTTATATGGTTTGAGAAACATTATACAGTCAATTCCATTGAACCAGACCTAATGGGAATCCAGTGAATTCACTGGTTCATTGCGTGGATTGAACAGCTCCTAATGGGGATCCAATGAATCCGTTAGTTCCATTGAACAGGTCTTAATGGAGATCCAACAAATTCACTGGTTCTATTGAACAGGACCTAATGAATTCACTGGTTCATTATATGGATTGAAGGGGACTTAATGGAGATCCAATGAATTCACTAGTCCATTGTATGGGGATGTGTGAACGACACTCACATTTTGTACAAGTGATGTGTGTGTCTTGGAGTTTGGATCATTGACTGACCCATTTTGCAAAAAATTGTAAACTTTGATTAAATCATGTGAAGAGTTTGATTTCGAGTATTAGAAGGCACTGTAGTGCAAAGTAGAAGTAGAGATCTAGAATTAGCTAGGTGCTATTTATGTAACTTCATGCAGATATAGACACATATTCCTGGCCTCCCCCATCTTCTGGGAGTATGTTTCAGAAAGAACAAAAAGAAGAGAAAGAGAAAGTCCAGCAATGGTAGTAGGTCAAGAGTAGGTAGCAATTTTTTTCCAAAAATTTACAAAGAGAGAAGAGAAGGTGATCGGAAGAGAAGAGGATGGTGATCTGACATTCTTTTGCTACAGAAATTTCTAACAAAATATTTGTTTTTTGTTAAACACATTGTGGGATTTTGTTTCTCCTTTCAATATTATTACTACATTGGACACCGTATTACTATTTTTCTCTTCTTCAAACACGGACCTTGGAGTTGAAATTGGGTCTCCAAATGATTTTAATGACAAACATGTTAGTTGGGTGACTCCTCCTCATGAGTCCTCCTCATCAAAAGAATGCCAACCAACTAGCCATCAACATAATAATACCAATAATATTACAATTGTTGTCCAGTTTGAAAATATGAGTGAAAATGATGAGTATGAATTTTTAAAGGCCCACCAAGTAGCCATTTTTTAGGGTATGAAAAATTTAGGATGTTACAAATTGCCAAAACTTGAATAATTTTGTTTTTCTAAAACTCTTTGAAAATTGCCATATTTCTACACATGGATTCAAATTAGGTAGCCAAAAATAGGTATGGATGTTTAACATTTGTTTCTTGTCATAAAATTTTAATAGCCAAATTCGGTTAAATCGGCTTATGGGTGATTGTGCCACCTTGGCTATATGACAAAATTGGGAAAAAAAAAACAAAAAAAAAACACTGCGACCGACCCATTAAAATAAGATCCATTCTTTTGGGGATTAAATGGTACTGATAAAATTTGCAGCTACTACTTTCTTCAAACTGAAAAAAACCACCTGCACAAAAAAGAAAGGAAAAAAAAAAAAAAAAGTGTAAAAATTATCAAAAGCTCATTGCTTTTGCATGGGCTTTTTTTGGTCCCTTTTTTCTTTTTTCCTAGAACTCCTCAAAAGCTTTCCCAATTACGGTTGAAAGAGAGCAATGAAAAAATT
>Ga0116231_10002308_pt1 | contig 39893 bp, 30 predicted proteins | sample S1TSphgellanicum_2_FD_89695 | JGI IMG/M metagenome (GOLD analysis project Ga0116231, IMG submission 89695) | Host-associated microbial communities from peat moss isolated from Minnesota, USA - S1T2_Fd - Sphagnum magellanicum MG | ecosystem: Host-associated > Plants > Peat moss > Unclassified...
ATCTTTATCCCCCCACTAAAATTGTAATTTGTTTTTCAAACTTTAATAAAAATAAAATGTATGTTTTTTTTTTCTCTCTGGGGGGGGGGGGGGGGGCGGTGTGGGTCATTCTTTGTATTTTCAACATACCCCCTTGTGTTTGGAAGGTATTATTTTGCTACATAAGTATAATGAGATGGATGTTAATATGTACCCTTCTTATTTATAAAAAAATAGTAATTTTGGCAATATATATAACATTTTAAACTTTATTTTCAAATGCCTTACTTATCTTGTAAATATTTCAAAGGTTTTTTTTGGGTGGGCTAATTTATTTTCTAATTTAAAAAAATAAAATTTACGTCCAACTTAATAAAAAATTTATTTAGAATTGATATCCTTTTGTAAAAATGTAAGCAAACTCCTCATGTTTCTCACAACAAAAATCGCACAAGACCAAGTGATAGTTGTCAAAATTTCCACTATTGCACAAATATAGTGTGTTTTGTGGATGTCCTTTGAAAACCCCACAACTACTCCCTCTTGGGTATGGTGAGTAGTTGAGCTCAATCATATGCAACTTGTTGGGTTTGGTGAAGGGTTGAGCTCAACAACATTGCACATCCTGTTGGATATGATGCAAGGTCAGGCTCTACCTTGCACATTCTGTCGGATATGGTGCAAGGCTCTAGCTTTTGCGCATCCTGTCTAGGATACACTAAGGTGGAGCTCAACCTTGCACATTCTTGTCAGGTATGGTGCAGGGTCGAGCTTCACCATCCGCATCAATCATGTCAGGTATGGCTCAGGGTTAACGGTCACTGCATGATACTTACAACAACAAACGAAACAAATGAGACACACTTCTTTGATGATAACCAGCATTTAAGGAGACGCTGCAACTTGGTCTTATGGTGGAGGTGCCCCCCCTTCTGAACATCATGATGGAATGTGTAGCTTTGTAACAAAACTAAACAAGTGAGTAGGCTAGTTGCATGAGAGAAATGATTCCAATCTTTTCAGACTCTTGTGGGGGTTTACTCCACTTCATTTGAAGTCAGAATTTGAAGTTTGAACTCTTCATAAAGTCATTCTCAAGAAAACATTGAATGGGTCATAATAACAATATTATATATATATATATATATATATATAAATCCCCACACTACATCAATTCTCGGAAGAGTGTGGCTCCATAAATAATAATTGTGCGCCAAAAGAATTGAAGTAGGTAGTACAACAAACAAAAGACCATAGTCATTTTTGTCATTTCTCATAAGAACCCATTCATCTATTATTGGTTATATAGTGTGTGTTTCCAACCAAGACAAGAAAAGAAAAGAAAAGCAACAAATGGGTTGTAGGAAAAAGGAGCTGTTACTACCTAACCCTTGGTGGCAGTGTCAAAACATGATTTTTACAAAAAAGAAGCCACAATAAAAGGAAGGGGTGGTGGAGGGTTATGCTGATTCTAGAAAGGAGGTGGATGGAGAAGAGAATCTAGAGAAAAGCTTGCAAATCCTTTTGCATACCTCTTTTGGGGAAAGAAAAGAAAAGAAACAAAGCAACTTTGAGGTGTTTGGAATCCCATTCAAAACTTGTGCTTTGGTGAAGGCTGGCTCTGAACAAGAGTATTGGGTGGTGGTGTTCATGATCAGAGTGAGACAAACTGTCTGTTGTGGATGAATTCAACAACAAACAATCACCTCATTGTGTAACGACTCGGGCCTTTATCTCAAGTTCCTACAAAATCGGGTATAAATGATATGAAACTGGTAGAATACGGTTAAGTAATTTGAGGGCAAGAGGAATGAATCTAACGGGGAATCCAGCCTAGAGACTACAGCTAGGTCTCCATGTGTGTCACCCCATAGATTGGTTCCAAGGTCACGCCACCGCAATTTTACTCCAAAATCTTTACAGTGGTGCCAAATCCATTACCTTTGGATGGAATATGGCCAACAAAAGTATCATGTCTTCACAGCAGTTTTGGTTCCAAAATCTGTATAATTGGGGAGGGGGAGAGTTGCATTTGAAAAGAGCCTGGGACTGTTTCTGTAATCAATAATAGATAGATATATATATATAGATAGATAGATAGATATAGATAGAGAGATAGGTAGCTTTGTGAAATGGCCAAATCTTTCAAATTTCTGCAGCAGCTCCTGAAACAGAACTCTTCTGTCTCTCTCTCAGAGACTCTCTCCATGTGTGTCTTGACTGTTTCCACTCATATGCACCAAACCAAATTTCTGTCAAAGGCAATCACTCAAATTTTGGCACCGTATACATTTGTTTTATTTTGTTTCTTTTGTCGATTCTCATATGTAAACTCACACTGGATGCTTACGAATTCATAACATCCCGCTGACCAGCTGACCAGTCAACAGGTCCTTATGAATTGGTAGGCTTTTCCATTTTTAAAAGAAAAGTTGGTGTTTCTTTTATGTGGGTGAAGGGTCTACATTTAGAGCCTTCTTGGATTTAAGGCAACAGCCAGTCACTCACTCACTCACTCGGCCAGCACAGTTCTGCTACCAAAAATCCATAAAGGCTCTAAAGGTAAACCCTTCTCCTATACGTAATGCCCCAAGGGCAGGGCATTTCTGAAAATAAGTGGTCTAACACTACACCCTTCTACTATATGTTATGAAAAGCACCATCTTTCGTACTTGTCACATGACACAATGATTTACACAAGTTAGGCAACCGCATTTTGAGGGCGTTTAGACTTTACTTTTGCCATGTCTTGTTCGTTTAAGGAGACAGCCCTCTCTCTCTCTCTCACACATCTTTTTTGATAAAAAAATGTTACAAAATCTGAGAAAACTTCAAACACATTTAAGGCCTTTGGTGAACGAGCACCCACATTGGTACCATAGTAAAAATCCCCAATTTTCATTTAAATTATTTCTAAATCTTTCAAATATACCATGCTTGGACTAAATAGTGTGGCCTGTGCCATTGGCCCATGTGTGAACCCGTTACAAAATAGGGAACTCAACATGTGAACATTGTTTTGCAATGTATGTATAGATTTTTTGAACAACCAAATAGGAAATGAAATCATGCTTGAATTGAATGGTAAGCCTTCAAGTGTTACCACGTTCTCAACTGATTTTTCCTTCCAAAGCCTGGTTTTTTGAAATTTATTTGAATTTTCAGTGGCAGAAATCACTTAAAAATCAATATCTCCCACAATCTGAATCCAAATCTCACCAAATAAATTCCATTAAATCCTGCTCATCAATATCTTTCCAACAACACCAAAGGCACATTCCAATTCCTCCGAAATTTTCAGCTACGATTTTAATTTAATTTTTAGTGAGGAAATCATTCAATATTCAAAAACTTTTGGACTACAAGTCCTAACGTCGTGGAACCAAGCCCATACACCCCTCCTTGTTGAGAGCTTTTCAAAGACATCAAGAACACGATCTGATGCATCCTGGTTCAGTGGATCTCATAACTACAAAACAAAACAAACTACTTTCGATAGATCAGGGTATCTTTTCTGGGGCTTAAGATGGCCACTAAGAAGAGGCCTTACTCAAAAAAGTAAGGGTACCAAGTACTTTGGTACTCAAATGAGGCCACTTTGGTTCTCGGTACCAAAGTGGGTGCTCATTTAAGGACTATTAACTCAAGGATATCATAATTTGACATTGGGGTTTCAGATTTCGTACTTCAGACTAGTACCACTTGAATTTCAGATTCGGTACTTCAGACTTTTACCTTGGAATTTTGGATTTGGTGCTTTATTACACTTTTGTCCATTCAGTGCTTTGCATTAGGATTTTAGCATTTTGTAGGTTTGACTTTATACTCTTAGATTTTTTTAGCATCTCATACTGGAATTTAATAAAATTTCCTTACTTTGCCAATACCACTGAAGTGAAAGAGGGGATAGGTGGGGGGAAAGCAGGCCCGAAGAGAGGGTAAAGACAGGGTGACTTTATGGATAACTCTATTTTATGTAAAAAAGGAGTTCAGACTTTGCACTTCACATTTTTCACTTTGCCATTTTCAAATTATAAAAAAAAGAGTTAGCCTTTTTTCATTGGCGAAATTTCGCTGACAAGGGAAATTAAAATTTAAAAATTTGAAAATTAAGTGATTTGGAAGGTATTTTCAATCACCAGAGTCAGGAGAAAAGAAAGAGTAAAAACTAGGAATGAGCTGTTCAGTTCTTTCATGAAAACCATCAATTCTTTGAGGGTTTTGAAATATGTGGAACCAGCTGGTTCTTTGATTTTGATCAGTTTGAATTACCCAGAACTGGTGATTCTTTGGAAAATCAGTGAACCACACAATATTGGTTTACTCCATTTGTGCTTCAAGTCTTTGGGTAGTATAGGGCCTTGGGTGAAGTTGCACTTACATTGAAACATGGTAAATTTTCATGGTGAAACTTCATTATAAAATTCAATGTTGTTTGGTTATCGAATTTGAGACTTAAGGTTTGGATATTAATATCGCATATGGGTTTGTAAGTTAGAAGCGGGTTTAAGATCTAAATTATGTATGTTCATTACATAATTATGGAAATCTATGTTTTTGTTTACATAGATATTTTCTCACTTTTCTATTATTTATGTATAATTAGTATGTCACACCATTCTCCTACCATGGACTTCACATAAACTATATCAAAACCTTTCAAAATCAAAATCTTGATTCCTTTCACAATTTTATTCCATTAAACTTTATATTCATATAACAACTTATTTTTATCAAGTGAAGGTATTCCAAAAGGAAACTAAACAAGAAATTTTCTAAAGTCTACACATCACATGCCTCCCCATGTGATTTTGCATGCATAATAAAATCGCAAAGACTTTTCACATAAATTATCATGTGCGAGTCCATGCACCTTAATGTGTCAAATATTTTTCATATGACTTTCACATAAATTATCATGTGAAAGTCAATGCATTTTAATGTGTCAAAGATTTATCACATGACTTTTCACATAAATTTTCATGTGAAAATCAAGCACATGACCAAATTGTAATTAAACTATGAAATCTTATTAATAAATAAATCACCAAATTTAAATGTTAAATAATTACATAGGTAATAGTTTAACTTCATCAAATTATAAGTCCACACATAGTCAAATATGTTATTAGTATCTTTGAGTACAATATGCACTTTTGTTAATTTAAAAAAAAAAAAAAAAAGTGTCACCAAAAGAAAAGGAGACAAAGTTCTATTGTCTATAAATGTGGAATCAAAAACAATAACAACATAAGAATAATACTGAAAATTGAAGAAGGATCATGAAGTTATTAAAGTTACAGAAAACATTAAGTTACTCTACAAACATCTAACTAACCTAAACAAAGTACCAAAGCTATTTTATGGGTCATAATGAATTAGCACTCTCTAATTTCTTTTTCAAGAGTCAACTGATCTTTTATGTGGCAATTCAAATACCCCAAAACAGATTGAGATTTTACAACAGTTGTCAAAATGTTCCCTTCCACAACACAATTTCACCCAAGATATGAACAATAATAAACAATTCATCAATGAAATAAATCCAATCACTCAAAAAGTTGAACAAAGAAAAATGGAACAATAATAAATAACAAAATCAATCTAAACACCTTAGATTTGTCTATAAAATTCCCAATCCCCCTTTGGAGCTCTTAACATTTGTAAGTATTCTTTCCCAAAAGCATGAAACCCATGTACGTCCTTCAAATTTCCCATTTATTTCACACTCACATATACTTACCACACATACCACTCATGAAATCCTTATAGCATTTCATCATCATCCTCTCCTAAAATCTCCTTCCAAACTTGCACTTTTTCTTCTGAAGCTTCATGTGCAATAGAAATGCATGGCTCCACAAAGAAAAGTGTTTCATGGCAAATGGGCATTCTTACCAACAAATACAAAGCTGCAACCAAATCTTAATGCCAAACAAAATACCAATCTCCCAACAACAACAATGTTAAAAGACCTTAATTCTATCTTTTGCCACATTGCATCCGAACCTCCTCCACTTATACAACTTCCCTTGATATGCCATAATGCGCATTGTCCAAAATACAGTATAACACATTGTCAATGTTAAAAACAAGGAAATAATCATTAACGTTGAATATTGTCAAAACCAAAAGTAGCAATAAAAAGTTGTCACCCATAACTTGCAAGAAAAAAAAATCACGAAATGCAAGGCTCACTATCCACAAGACTTTACCATGCATCACCATCAACTACCAAAAGTTTTGTCACCTTTTGCTTCTGATAATTTATGGTGTTGTTTCATCCATTCAGGGTTTATTACCCTAAATATGTGTCATAAGAGATCTTGCAATGGCCATCTAATGACTTAACAAGAATTGTCATGAATCATGCAATGAATGCAATGGTATTGAAGCCGAATGTGGATCACGAATGGTAGTTAAAAAATTGATATTAGAATATTAGAGATGGAAAATAAGGACATGGCCATTAGTACTATGATTCCCAAAATGGATTGGGTGTAGTTAGAGTGTTACCATTGGAATGAGTTTTGGTCTTATATGTCTATAAGGGGTTGGGCATGAGCAACATTCATTTTGCAAATCGGATAAATGATGTGCTAAAATATGGAGGTTTAAGGTGATAGATTTTATCATAGCAAGAGTTGGAAAATGCACTTTATTTGCACTTTGCACTTTTGTTATTTCTATGTGAAAGAAATTGGTTCTACCTTCCTCACTTATTTTTGCAAGAAGAACTTGTTGGAGTTCATTAGACATGCGGTACTAACCACTATTGGTAGAGCATAATGACAACTACTTTGGTGGCAAGAAAGGTCACAATGGTGAAGGTAAAGAATCCAAAATAACTAATATGCATGAGGATTGAGCAAGGGGGGTAACATGTTGATTTGGTGCAACAAGTTGTGAATTACTTCAATGAAACATTATTCTAGGTCTATGGAAGCTTGAAAACGACCACTAATAGCCAAAAAATCATGGCACCTTGAGTTGGAAATATCTTTTCCATAATCAAATGGATATGATACTTGGTTGGAAACAAAAGATCCTTAAAGGTCATCAAGATAGCCTTCCTGTAGAACTCAAAGTCTTTTTGTGAAAATAGTAATGGTTGAAGTTTTTAAATGAAATCTTAAGCAAAAGAAATGGTTGGCAATTGAATAATGACAAGGCCCATGAAGGGTAAGGGGAGGTTGAAGTGAACAATGTTTGTTAAAAAATCCATGCAAAGGCCCCAAAAAGTTGAAGCGTGCAACCTCAATTGGAATATCTTCATGTCAACCTTGATGTAGCCCCTATGAGTGCCCAAGGTCCAAAATTCTTATTTCATGGAGTGTCTATGGTGGAGGAAATTCCCCTTCGCACATCCCTTGATGGAGAGAATTTGGTGCTCAAAGGTGGTGGTCCCCTTAGAAGATGAAGAGGGAGACATGGTGGTGAAATAAGAGGGGAAACATGGTTAGTGTTCCAAGGAGATGTCAATTTGGAATGTGTAAAAATAATCATCAAATTTAAGCAAAGGTGTTGAAGTTCTAAGGATATTGATTATGCACGGAAAATTTGATGTTCAATTTCTTGGTTTAGGGCTTGTTCATGCTCTAAATTGATGATAAATGTGTCAATGTATTTAAAAAGTACAAGAAGGAGGGGCATAGGGCATAAAATGATAACAAGGGAGGGGTGTTATGAAGTGTGAAAAAGGTAGATGGTGCACAACATGTTCTTGCATTCAATGAAAAATTTGTGAATGTGTCTACAATGAAACCTTTGATTTTCTTGATGATCATGACACATTTGAAAAATCCACTATGTTGATTCGAAGAGGATGAATGGTGCATTAATGTGAAGGAGGTCACTTAAGAATTGTGTTGCCATTTGTAATCTAATGATGTCGCCCCTAGCCATAAAGTGAGGTCAAAGAGACACAGGTGCAACCAAGGGTGTGCAACCATCAAAAGACTTGTCACCTCCATAAATTGGAACCCACCATAGATTATGCACATGTCGCACACCTTGCCAAAGTTGAAGAAGCATAAACCTAAACATCATGCAAGTGGGCAAACTTATCCTTGGGTGGTACCACTAGGAATGTCACACCCCAAATTTATGAGACCTATTTAACTTTAAAACAACATAGGACTCACATAAATAAACCTTTTCATTTTAAATTATTTATCAAAGGTTATCCGAGTCATGTAGAATTCAAAATTCTAATTACATTCACAAAAAAATGTGTGTTTGATATGGAAGATGAATGCATAAGGAAAAGGTTTTAGGAATGTAACACAAAGGATTTTTGTTTAGGAACACAAAAAGAATTTATTTTTTGGGAATTTTTGTTGGATGTTAATTTTTAAAAATACTTCAAATACCAACCTATTTGAAGTCTTTTATAAATAATTGATTGAATCAATTTCATTTAGTCATGAATTTTTGAAGTCAAGATTGTAAAGTCTTAAAAGGCCATTGATGTCAAAAACACAAATGATAATTATTTTAATCTTTTTTATTTTAATAAATCATTTGGATCATCCCCTTGTGCATGTACTAAATAAACAAGAAAAAAAACTTATTGTGTAAGTGTAATGACACTTAAAAAGAAAGGAATAAGGAATGGGGTCAAGAATGGGTCAAGAATGGTTTAAAATTCTATCACCATCAAATGTGAAAGGAAGTGTGCACTTGGTTCAAAATTTGGTTGAAAAACTTATAGATTTTGAACAAGTGGACAACTGGTTAATTAGTGTAATTAATTTGGCATCCCAAAAAATAAATTAGAATTATAATGGGGAGTGATTAGTGTGACCCCCATGTGGTTATGAGTGCAAGTGGTGATATGGGTCACCCCATGATCCCTTGTGTGCATGGAAGGGTAAATTTGTGTGGAGGATTTAATGTGCCCCCAAGACAATATTTAGGTGTTACAATGTGTGTTCAATTTTGATCTTGCACAATGGGGTGGCTTGTAAGATTTCACAGGTGATGTGGAGTTTGTGTGTTGGGAGGACAACTTTCAATGGTACAAGGTAGAGCTTGGTGGTGGAATTAGTTATCAAATGGTGGTGGTTGTAAATTGTTAAACCTTGGACTAACAAAATCCACTTTATGAACCATATACACAACCCACTAATTTCAATTTAGTAGGATGTGCCAAGTTTTTCCTTCATGTTTAGAACATTGTTGAAATTTAGGCTAAAGAAGGTTCATCTTTCTTCAACATTTTTGGAGGATCTCAAAGTCTACTAGGATTTTCAACAATATGTCGAAGAAGGAATGTTGCACATGGGAATGAAGAAAGTGACCAAGTTGTGCCCTTGAACACCAATCGATCTTTGAACCATTTAGATAAATGGATGGATATTTTGAAGAGGCGTTGTGGATAATCAAATGTTGGGGTTTCACAAGTGAAATTGGTTTCAATAATGCCAATTTTGATTAGTGTCTATTTGATGACATGTTTGAAACACTTGTTAGTAGCATTTAGCTTTGATTACACCAAAACATGGTATATATTATTTCACATATGATTACATTTGTAGTAATACATGGCATTAATGATAACATGACTATGTAGTAAAATGAAAAATTCATGGCTTCTATCATTAGTAATATTTTTTTTTGTATAATTTATGTAATTCATCATGACTTTTATGACTACGTAGTTAGGAAACACAATGACTTTTATTACAACAACTAGGGAATACTATTAAAGGATAAGTATTTATTGGCTTATGAAATGTAAACATGTGTTTAACCATAATAAAGTCATGTTAATAGTCTAGCTAGACTTATTTATTAACTTAAGTGGGTAGGTAGTTCTAAATAAGGTATGTAAGCCTAAGTAGATAGGTAAGTAGGCTTAAGCTAAATTAGTAGGTATACTTAGGTAAGTAAAATCATGTATTTAACTTGTTGGTCACAAGCTTTTTTTATTGGTTCATCCCAAGTGGTATTTGCACTTTGAATAGTTTTAATGAATGTATTATGTGTAGACTATCGTTTCATGTACTTAGAAAATTTACAAAATTGAACTTGTTAATGAAGGATATGGGATAAATTTCATCAAAGGGAAACATTACAACGTTATCCCACATCCTTTGTCCCATATAAATGTAGCCTACATATTTACCTATTTTCCTATTACATATTACCCATCCTACTAAACTTAACTTAAGCCTAAGTAAATTAATATATATTTAGGTAGGTATAAATATGTAGCCTAATTAACATAACTTAGCCTACCCTATAACCTACCTACTTAGATTACTTTGTTAGGTAGGTAGGTAATGAAGTAAGCATAGGTAGGTGGCCAATGGGTATGCTAGATAAGTATGTAAGTAGGTGGGAAGGTATGTAAGCTAGGTAAGTACTGTTGTTTACCTACTTATAATTGACCCCCAACCTATCCCTATATCCTTATATATATATGCTTACATAATATATTTTTAATATATCTTTAGTGAACTTTAATATACATCTAAGGACTCTAGGTTCATGTCATCATTGTGACCAATATTTGGTTATGTTTGTAACTAATGTGATATATGATGGGTTCGATGGATGAGAAATCACTTAAAATTCATCCACTTAAAAGGATTAGTTGCTATTAATTACATCCCAAGTTGTAAATATGCGTTATGAAAGAAATGATTGTAATCATATAATCATCAAATTATGACAATACATTATATAGGTCACATATGATTACATGACAAGACATTTTACATGTCTTATATGATTACATGACTAAGTTTTGGCATTAGTAATAAAATATTTACCATGTTTTGGAATAATGTTTGATGCCAAAAGATATAAAAAGTTCATTGAATTAGATGTTGAGAATGAACAAATGGTCCTTGAAATTTCAAGAGAAATACACAAATACCTGTTGAGGCACACACCAAGAGACTTTGCTTGGTGATTGAAAATGATTCATTGGTGTAATGCCAAGATCAACTAAATGTTATCATTAGAACAAATAAAAAATTGGGTAAATTTTTTTGCCAATTTTCTATTTGTGAAAACCTATTTCATTTGTATTTTTATAAAAACCTACGTTGCAAAAATTAGATTACAAAGGTTACTTGTAGTTTAAATTTTGATTTTTACCTATTTTTACAATGCAGAATATTGGAAAATTATATTTCCTTTGACATTACGATAAAACATTCAAATATATAATGTAAATAGATAATATTTAAGTAGGGTTGGGGTAGAGTGTAAGTAATAATAGGTAGTTGGAAGGTAGGTAGGTTAGGAAATAAAGAAGGTTCAAGGTTGGTAATAGGTAAATAGGTAATATGTAAGTCTATAAGTGATGGTAATTCACCTAACTATTGCTTACCTTCCTACCTACACCTTACACTTCACTTGCACCTTATAACTTACATTACATGTTAATTATTAGTTAGTTACTTAAACCTATTATCAACCTTGAACCTAAAATTTTGGCAAAATTGAACAAAAGTTGCAATAAAGTTTGAAAAAATAAAAATAAAATTGCATTAAAGTCACAAACATATCCAACATTTCATCCATCCATCTATCACATTTTCATCCATCTCCAAAAACGGTCCACAAAAATAATCAAATGTGTTATTTATCATCCACTCACATCATCACATATTGATGACATGGAACAAAGAGGGTGATATAACATGACAAGATATCATCATATAGTTGACATTTTAACTATAATTTAGTTGAATTATGTTTTAGATTAAAAAAAGAGCATGGGTCAATTTTTGGTCAACACCATATGCTCACCAATTTAATCAAAGCTCAATTATATGGTAGGTATAGCCATCAACATGGAATTTTCGAAATTTTAATATAATTATGTAGTCAAAATGTAGTTGAAGACATGTAATTAAAAATTTAATGATTAAAAAATGACCTTTTTCTCCTTAGAGAATCAAACCATGGTTGTGCCGTTTCTAAAATGTATTTAAAGTTTATATAATTACAAGTTGCACCTTTAATACGTTGCATACATACATTTTCAACGTTTGACAAGCTATTAACCGCATTTGTGTCACATCACATGCATCTTCATCAATTACACTCACACTTTCAATAAATAGACGATTCACCTTCAACCTTTGCAATTACACAAATAACGATGAACCCTAAGTGCAAGGATTGAAACACAAACACATTAAACGACCAAAATGTTGAAACATGAATCAAAATTAAAAAAAGACATAAGTGACAAGGAAAAACCAAATGGAGGCAATTGTATAATCCAAAATTTGCATTTGTTGACTATAAACAATCAATTATAATGAAAATTTGCAAGATATACAATAAACAAGCAGATGCTTTTACAATCAAACTTTACATGGTAAACAAGTGGAGGCTATTGAAAAATGCATAATTCAAATCATGATGTTGCTCATTGAAAACATAGGTTAAATATGGATTCAATTTTCCATGCACACAAGCTATGAGAAAACAAATGAAATGTAACTTGCATGCAAAGATTGTGAAACAAACTCCAAAACAAACAAAGAGATATCAATAGAAAATTCAACAATTAACTTGGTACACCACAAAATGTGATTAATGGACAATCAACTTAAGCTCTTGACTAACAAGCTCCTTGCCCACAAGCTACAAACTACCCTACACACAAATGGTCCCATTGCATCAACATTTGGGATGATTCTCTTTGTAAAAGGGCACTTAAATCAGGGTCTCTGAGTCCAAATTTAACTACCTGGGTTAAATATAGACATTAAGAGGCCCTCCCTCAAGAAGAAGCTGTAGGTACTAGGTAACCACCAGTGTTAGCATTTAGGTTGGACTTGGTAAACTCCCTGTTGAAAAACCTCCATTTTAGGCGATTGTCCAAAATAAGGGCTAATGGAAAATTGGAATGGCTAAAAACTAATTTGCCACTCCAAATATTTATTTTAAAAAAAATTCAGTCCCCAGTTGCCCACACCACCCACCCAAAAACTTCTGAACCTATTATTATGTTCCTACAAAGTGGAGACCTACCAAGGATAGGTAGGTATAACAAGAGGAGATTTCTCATCCACGAGAATAATTTTCATCCATGTACTCCTGTGTTGTACAATCCAGGACAGCAAGCCATCCGTCAGAAACGAGAGTCAGATGAGGTGTAGAGTTAGTTGTAGAGAAACTTGTGCACGGAAAAAGTGGATGGAAACGACAAGCAAGTGTCAGTTTTGTGGATGAATCAAGGGATGAAGAGTTTTTGTCGTTAGTGAAGCCGCTATGCGCGGTTATTAATTTGTGCCCCGGTGCCCGAATCGCTGGTAGCGAAGGAAGAAAGGAAGGAAAGGACAGAAGAGAGACACGAGCTTGTTGCAGCCTGAAGAAGAAGAAGAAGACGACGAAGAAGAAGAAGGAGAGTTCTAGGGAGAGAGAGAGAAGACACTCTTCTCACTCGATTGCTCCCCTCTCAATGACTACTGACGGACCCACAGCAATTTACCGCTTTTCTCAACAATGCCGTGACGATAAAACCAACCAGCTTATAGCTATAGCCAGCCAGCAGCGCACACTGTGTATTTCTGGCGTTGGTGCTTGGGGTTTTCTTTTTTCGACCATCGTTTTTCTGGTGATTCCTGTGTCGGATCTAAGACTTGTCGTCCTCATTTCGTTGCATTTATTCCTCGTGGGGACCACACACAAACAGAGCTCGAGGGAGCGGGCGGCAGCTGGTACGTGAAGTTTGCTTCTTAGATATATATGCCCATCTTTTTTGGTCTTTTGTGGAGAGAAAAAGTCTATTCAGTAAAAGAGAATTTATTAGTTAATAATAGGGTTGGCAAGAATTTTCAAGCCTCCCTCTCTCCCTCTCTTCTCTCTCCTCACCTTTTACCTCTTGGGTGTATTTTATATAGTTGAGATTGCTTGCTTCCTTTTTCAGATCCCACATCAAGTTCCAAACTCCAACAAGATGGAATGATGTTTGAATTTTTTTACTTTTATATATTTTAATAGCCAAAGTTTGCTAAATTGTCTTATGGACTACTGCATCACAAAACTTCTCCCCTTTTTTTTTCACTTTCTGAAAAAAAAAAATCCACCAAGTTGCAAAATTTCACCACCCGGAAAAAAAAACCACACTGCCCATCACTAATGTGTTAGAGAATGGGCACTGTCAAGAGCTGAGTAAATTGTGAGGAAAAGAGGGTTGAATTTTGAAAAAAAATAAAAATCCTTAATACTCTGAGAAAGACAGACCCAAAAAAAAAGAGTTTCCAATTAATAATAAATTTCTGCACCTTAACCATGATGGGTTTTTGCATGTAGCCTATTCATCACATTAAACAACTACAAAAGCTCCACTCAACTCTTATTGTACCTCTTACCAGGGTTCAGTACTATCAATTGGTGGTCCATTTAAGGCTGTACTAGGGGCTAGGATTTATGAAAAATTATCACAAATTGATGGTAAGGCTTGTGCTACTTAAAAAGTCTCAAGGTGTCAGCAGGAGTTATGAGCATCTATATGATGGTGCTATTTGGTGTGTATAGTAAGTAGTATTGCACCACACTTCTCATCAACATGGTCTTCTTTCTTTGGTGTGTTTGTTTTAGTTTGGGTGCTCTTTTGCTGGCTATCAAATTAGTACAAAGTGAACATTGCTAGAGTTGCACGTATAATTTTTCAATGTATGTTTACTATACACAAGTTACATTGACTTAAGAGTATAAAGGGGGGGAAAGAAACGGCCATTTTATCTATATAATTTCTAAGGTACATCCCATGTCTTTCCAGACAGCTTGTGCTAGTGAGCTCTAGATTTGGTGCTCATGAAATTATATATCGCTGCAATACCTACCTATTGCTCCAGGCTTTAGCCTTGGTTAAGAAATGGGTGCATAACCGCATGCTTTTGTGTCTAATGTATTTAGAACAACATGCACATGCCTGATCTTTTGAGATAGCTGATCAATTTGAGCATTTGTGGGTGTAAAAAACGGCTCTTTATATGCGACCTATGTAATACCATATACCATGGACCACTTGATTAATGAATGCCTAATCTATTGAGATAGCTAAAAAAATCACAAAAAGCCACCTTTTGGGTATCTTTATTAATTTGTCTATTTATTTTTCAATGTCTCTAATCTTTTTGCAAATAGATTTGATTGCCTAATTTTTAAAAATAAAATAAAATTGGGGGTGAGTGCGACAAAAAGAATTATGCCTCCCAAAAAAATCTGCTTACTTAGTAAAGAAATATTTAAACTACAATTTATTTATTTATTCAATTGGGTGAAATGACTTAGTGTGCAATTTTCATCTTGGATTTTATGACTTTTATCTTGGGTTTTGCAATTTACATGACAATTTTCATTTTTGGATTTGCATAGTTGTTTTGAAAATTAAAAAAACTCAAGTTGCTAAAGCCAAGTTGTTTCACACCCTTTGAGAAAGGACAATTTTTGTGATGCATAGTATATATTAGGTCCCATCTTTTGTTGGCCTTGCCTGCCAAGGCAAGGATATTGTGTTTAGATACATTATAGAGTATAGTAGCTTAAGGGATTTTGGCCCCTAGGTAATAATAGGTCTATTTTTATATGAGGATTTTTGAAAGATGATATTTTGGCTTTTGCTGAAACTTGAGATTAGTTATAGAGTTATGAAATCTTAAAGGATTTTGATTTCTTTTAGAGGATTTTTTGGAGACTACATTTTTTGAAATATTTGAATTTCCATAATTCTACTTTTGTCTTAAGATACTTTGTAATGTTTTTTGAAGGGGCACCAAGTTGATTCTTTTGGGGACCAACAAAACAACATTTCATTCAAATCTCTGGAGGAAATGGTTTGCATTGGAGTGCTGTTCACTCCTGGATCAAAGAACCATGTTTTAGCAACAAGTGCAAAACCATGAGGCTGCATCAGACCAGAGATTCATCTGCAGTGACAACCCAACAGTATTTCTCAAGCTTCCTTAGAAAGAAAGGTTAGTGATGAGGAGCAGTTCTAGTATCATGTTGGAGTTTTGTGTAGAAGGGCAGGAATATAGACAAGACAGATCATGGGGACGACTAGTCTCAAGTGTTGTCAGGTCTTTTTAGCCAGACCGGGATCAAGAGTTCAAGTGTCTCTAGTAAGATGTTGGTTTTGCAAAAATCCATATTGTGCACAACAAAAATGAAGAAGCTCTGCACAATCTCTTTATCACATATATATATACATATGTCTAGATCTCAATTTATTGCAGGTGTATGATGATGATGATCCAGATGAATGGGTTTCAATTTCTTGCATAATTAAGAAGCAGGTGTATGATGATGTTGATGATGATGATGATTTAGCTGAATGGGTTTTCTGCTATCATGCTCTAATGGCTGGCTGCAGGAGCTGGCTGAAGGAATGAGCTTTGTCAAGAGCAATATCAACAAGCAGCATGATCTGAGTTGAAGATTATGATTCAAGAATCTGTCCAGAGTTTCCAGCTGCAAGGCCTGGACTGATACGGCACTACACAGATCAGAAGCTGCTGCTGCATCAAAGAATTACAACCACCGTAGTTGTGATGATCATAAGAAATAACTGTATAGCTGTAACTGTGTATCTTCTTCTTAGTCTTCTTCCAGGCCTGTAGTACTACAGGCTTGATCATGACTGCGCTAGCCCTGGGAACAAATCAACGTAGCAGCTCCCTACAGCAGCAATTATTATCTGAAAACGACATCTGCTGTGAGACCCAGGAGGACCAGGATCAGGATTACTGTAGCAGCAGCTTGATCAGCCCACATGAAATCGAGGAGGATCTATTTGGCGGTAACACTAGGCAGAGAAATGAAGAAGAAGCAGCAGCAGCAACAGGATGTCAGCTATCCGTGCAAGCGGCAGAGTTGCTGTTAGTCACGGTTACTACCAGCAAATCTTTCCTCACCTGTCAAGCTGTTGTAGCGCCGGCACAGAAGCTAGAGAAACAGGAATCTGAGGAGGAAGCTGTGGGAGCTCAGCTGCTGCGAGAGGAAGAAGAAAAGAAGAAGAAGAAGCTGAGAGAAACACTGAAACAAATAGCTAAACGTCCTCTAGACATCATGGATATAGGTTGGCCTCTAGAGAAACAGGAATCTGAGGAGGAAGCTATGGGAGCTCAGCTGCTGCAACAGGAAGAAGAAAAGAAGAAGAAGAAGCTGAGAGAAACACTGAAACAAATAGTTAAACGTCCTCTAGACATCATGGATATAGGTTGGCCCACAGATGTTGAGCATATTGCTCACGTGACCTTTGATCGATGCAATGGATTCCAAGGATTGCCTCAAGAGTACGAGAATGAGGTTCCTTGCCCAACTCCGAGTGCCAGGTACAGCATCAACACTTCCTGGCTTGTTCTCTAGTCTCCCTAGTGATCCGTCCTTTGCTGTTTTGCTGATTGTTTTTGCTTACAAGTGTGTGTTTTGTTCCTGAATTGCAATACTGCGCTGTGGGAGGAGTGGTAATTTGTCTTTCACACTGGGGTTGCTGAGATCCACATGCTGATCTCATCATATTTGTGGCAGCCAAAGCGTTTTCGGAGTGTCAGCAGAATCGATGCAGTGCTCGTATGACTTGCAAGGAAACATGGTCCCCACCCTTCTTCTCCGCTTACAGAAACGTCTGTACGAGAAAGGAGGCCTCAAGGTACATACATACGTGGGTGGGTTTTCCAAGATAAATTCTTCAAATCCTCCTCGAAAGATGTTACTCAGGACTGATTGCAGCACTTTTTTACCCAAGAATCCTAAGTCTTCATGTGTTCTTTCTTGCATGATCATCTCTTCCTTGAAAGAATATTATCCTCCTCTCCTACTGCACTGGAATGTTTACATTGTGATCATGTTTGCAGGTTGAAGGCATTTTCAGGATCAATCCCGAAAACGACCATGAAGGTTTTGTTCGGGAGCAGCTGAATAAGGGGATTGTCCCCAGTGATGAGATTGACGTTCATGCACTGGCCAGCCTCATCAAAGTCAGTCTCTCTCTGTCTCTCTGCCTCTCTGTCTCTCTCTGTCTCTCTCACCCATTTTCTTCATTGGTATGGTTGTCTCTCTCTTTCTCCTTAGATTGTGATTCCCAAAGAGCGATCTTTTGATCTGCAGTGAATTCACAAAGCTGCGTTGTCTCAAGAAAACATTTAGGGTTTCATTTAGGGTTTTCTCAGATCAAAATGGGGAAAGATTTTGAATCTGTGATGGATATCAAGGTCTGTCTTGAGCTTAGAGTGGATCTTGTTTTTGTCAGGTTTTCCATTTCCTGAGGTTAGATTGGGTCTTGCTTTTTGGGGTTTTCCATTTCTTGAGCTTCTCAGCCTTGTTTTTGTGAGGGTTTTGTGATTCCTGACGTTTTTTCAACTGAAAATTTGGAGGGGTTTGTTTTTTGGGTGTGGGGATGGCAGACATGGTTCAGGGAGCTTCCAAAGGGTGTGTTGGATGAATTGAGTCCAGGGGAAGTGCTGAGATGCCGTGGTGAGAAGGAAACACTTGCCCTTATAAAGCAACTCCCTTCCACAGAGGCTGCACTGCTTGACTGGGCTTTGAATCTCATGGCTGATGTTGCTGAAGAAGAACCCTCCAACAAGATGAATGCCCGCAGCATTGCTACAATCTTTGCCCCCAATATGACTAAGGTAAACAATTTTAGACTATTCTCTCTCTCTCTCTGTGTGTCTCTCAATCACAGATCATCTTCGCATACTGTGTGAAGGGACATGGCCATGTTTTTCAGATGTATGTCTTCCTTCCTTTGTGTTGCAGATGGCAGATCCTCTTACAGCTCTCATGCATGTTGTGCAAGTGATGAATCTTTTGAACACATTGATCATTCACACATTAAAGCAGCGGCAAGCCACGTTACAGAGTCCAGAGAGCACCACCTCACCTCTTTCATCACCAGAAATTATTACTGCTACTGAATTTCAGGAGTATGTCGATGTTTCAGAGCACTGTAATCATGCTGCTGCTGCTCACCATGAAGAGTCTAAGGAACATTCATGTCCTGGGGTCAAGAATCTTGCCAGCGACAAATTCTTCAATTGTGTCATGATTGAGAACAACTCCTCATGAGCTCTGGTATAAGTCTTCATCCCCCCTCTCCCATCAGTGATGGCACAAACAATTTAGCTCTGGAAGCTCTGAGAGCACTTGAACTCTTCTTGTGTCTCTACCAATGTCAAGTACCAGCAGCATAGTAGTTCTCTGAAGCTCACAAGTTGAGTTGAACCATAATGGAGCTTCCATGACACAAACCTAATTGGGGAGCTTCTCTCAATTTAAGCTCCCCTTGAAGCTGGCTCTGTTGATTGGATCCCACGATCATCAACAATCATCACAGTTCTCAACCCAAGTCATGAAACTGGTGATCATCTGCTTGGAGCTCAATGTGACTAAAACATATTGAAACCTCACTGTAAGTGGAATTTTTTCGGAGAACCCAGAACACCCAACACAGCTAGATTTCCAGATTCTCACACAACCCGGGTTTCTCAAATAGACATGGCCACCAAAACTTGCAACAGAGTAGTACCAGTACAACAAGCCATACCAACCTTTTTCACTCACAACCATAGCCAACTCTGAGAGAGAGAGAGAGAGAGAGAGAGAGAGAGAGAGAGAGAGTCTAGAGAGCTGCTTGATGCACAAGCACCAACTTGGCACAAGAAACACTACTACTCAAGAATCAAAGGCGTCATCAAAGACAACATCATCATTCAACATACTCATGATGGAATCACGAAACCATCATCTTTTCAGAGTGGATTACTGGCATGGACCAAAGCTCCAATTGTCCATCTCAAAGTGCCCAAGACAGAAAAAGAAAAAGAATTGGATTCAGGGATTTGAAGAAGTTGAGATTTGGCAGTGAGGAAGAAGGTCAGGTATGTAGCTAATTGTTGTTTTCTCTTCGCCCATTAGAAGAGGAAAGGAAGGCCATGTACAACAAAAAGGAATAAGCATTTAAGGTATTGTTATTGTATTCCTACCCAGAAATGTTACTCTTTTGCTTGATGATGGGCAATGTGTTAATAAGGAGTTAGATTGAATCAGAATGGATTTGAGCTGCACAAATTTGGGACAAGCAGGAATATTTGAACTCTCTGAAATTTGGTATCCAACATTCATTTTTTTCCTTACTAAACTAAGAATTGAACTCAACAGATTCATAGTATTTGTTTTCTGAGCTTTGATGTAAAGACGATAAAGAACTGGGAGAAATTTCATAGTGCATTTGGAAGGCATCTTATATCCATGAGTGCCATCCCTCCTAGAAAAGGGGAGGGATATTACACCTACTCCTTGAGAGTGGTAGGGACCTTATGCTTAAGGAGTAGCCACAAGAACTGTTGCCCTCCTACGCCTTGTGAGTTACAAATGTTTAAGTTGATGATAATGTTCACCTCATGCTTTATGATGGATAAACTGCATACGTAGAGGATATTTCCAAAGTGCGAGGCTGCACTTGGCTACCTCCTCATCCTAGGCGCCGCATTTTGGGAATACTGGTACCCTGTGAGGGCTTTACCCTACACTTTCACAACACCTTGTGAATTCTACTCCCATTTCTCACTTCTGATCTGATCTGTTACTCGCTTTTGATAGTTGATAACTTCTGTTATTGGTCTTTAGAACCAAAGCCAGGCCTTCAGGATGATCTACCTCAGCTGAATTTTTTGTTGGGTAATGCACACACATAACCACCCACTTTCTCGGGTCCAAAGCAGTCTCTCAAGAGCATTGAAAGTTTGAATGGCAGGAAATAAGCTCTGAAATTCAGCTATGAATGAATTTGCAAAGGCTGTTTGTTTGTTTGTGAGAGCTACTGCTGCTGTTGCAGAAGATTGTCCTGAGCTTTTCAGAGGAGCAAAAGAAGTGATACAAAAGGGAGGTTCGAGCACTCATGAGAAAACTAAATGTTCATCATCAGCTCTGAAGTTAAGCTGTAATTGTTGGGTCTTTGCAAGGCTGCTGCTGCTGCTGCTACTACTCAAATCTGTCCTGCTCTGTGAAAGAGCACATGAAGTCATCAAAGATGTCAGCAGACTATAGATTAGTCAGGATAGGAGTGTTTTGAAGACAAAATTATATGCAAAATGCAGTTGACTTGCACTAACATCCAGCTACTTCAAATCATTGTCTCATGGAAGGAAAATAACTCCACTGGAAAATAGTAAATTCAGCAATTTGGGGCCTATGAAAAATTCAAAGTCCCCTTGATTTTGGGTAGAATTCAGCTACTTCGTTTTAATTGATAAATTGGGTGAAGTCAATTTCTTGTGGAGAAAAGTCCTACATCAACATAACAAACTCTACAAGTTTGGGCCTTATTGTAGCTTTTGTGGTTTGAGTTTGGTTTACACCCATGTTCACTTAAGCTATAGTAGGTTTGGCTCCCAATGATATTATTCCACCAAATGTTCACAATGTTGTGTGTCCTCGTGTATATTACCAAATGAGGTTCTCCATTGTGTTTCACACCGATGTTCTCAAAGTTTCCAGTTGTGGCTAATCTTATGGGGATGTCCTTCAAGTTTCCAATCATGTTTCCAACAGTGTTCTTGAGGTTGTCATTCATAACAATAGTAGTGCCAGTTTGCATTCCCCAAAGTTACCGATCCACAAAAGAAAGCAAAGCTCCCCAATGTGGATCCAATTACTATTCATAAAATGTCACAATGCATGTGCAGTGTGATCTAGTCCATGGGTATAATTGTTCCCAACTCTTAAGCCATCTTTGGGATTTGTGAAAGTAGGATTGTTTTGTGTGGAACAAACAGTCTTTGTTTTCTCCCTTTTCAAAGTCTCTTAAAAATTGAGTTGGTGCTTTTGCAATTCATCTATGCAATGTTAGACAACCTGGTATTATTACATCACAGATTGCATACATGAGTTGCATCAGGCTTATGATGATAGCACAGCAGCTCAACTGTATTCTCTGGGTTAACAGACCGCAGCATACTTTGTCATCATGTTGTGAAGTGAAGGTTGAAATTCCAAGTTTAAAAGCTTGAACTCATAGACTATATTAGGGTTGTTGACCCCATCATAACACATTTAAGTATATATATATATTTTAGAAGATTTTCTTGATACAAAAAACATTTATTGCTGAAATTTGATATAAAGCGCCTGTACTATGTTGGTCACAAAACCCAATTTTCAGAATTTGCAAATATGTACCCTATGTGAAAATCTGAGGAGTTTGAGTTCACCATTTTCCACTTACTTCATGATTGCACATAAAAGCCCTATTATTGCACTCTATCATTGCATAGCAAGGCCCTATCATTGCACATCTTTTACCTAAGGTTATTTACTTTTTCATTTACACCCGCTAGTGTTGTCATGGAAAAAATGAAAAATTGAATATAGAGTGCATTGTATGCAAGGCCCTACCATTGCACACCTTTTACACAAGATTACTTACTTTTTCACTTACACTAGTGTGGCCTGTGCTGGTGGCCCAAGTGTGAACCCATTACAAAATAGGGGAACTGAACATGTGAACATTGTTTTGCAATGTATGTATTGATTTTTTGAATAGCCATGGTAAGCCTTCAAGTGTTACCACTCAACTGATTTTTCCTTTCAAAACCTGGTTTTTTGGAATTTATTCGAATTTTCAGCGGTGGAAATCACTTCAAAATCAATATCTCCCACATTCTGAATCCAAATCTTACCAAATAAATTCCATCAAATCCTGCTCATCAAGATCTTTCCCAAACACCAAAGGCACATTCCAATTCCTCCAAAATTTTCAGCTACAACTTAAATTAATTTTCAGTGAAGAAATCATTTAATATTCAAGAACTTTTGCACCGCAAGTCCAAACCTCGTGGAAACAAGCCCATGCACCCCTCCTTGTCGAGAGCTTTCCAAAGAGACCAAGAACACAATCAGAAGTATCTGGGTTTGGTGGATCTCATAAGTACAAACAAAACAAACAAACTACCTTCCTTCGTAGATAGATGACCACAAGTGTTGTTGTGCAAGGATAGGGAACAATAGTGTGCAACAATAAGGAAATAGGTGTGTGATAATAGGGAATTGCGATGATAGGTTCCTTTGCCCTAGTATTCAAGTAACCTTCCAGATGTTGGGTCCGGTTGTAATGTCCCTAGTGCAAGGTTAGCTCCAAATGCTAGAGCCCATGTGTTCAAAGTTCAAACCAGGGTTGGCCTGTTCTTACTCTTTTTTTCCCCCCATAGTTGAGGGGCAGGGTTGTTGTGAAATTATTTTGTGTTCCACATTGGATTTATTGAAAATTATTGAGACTTATCTATTATCAATTTTCTTTTTTAAGCAATGCCTTTGGTTACAAATTTTATCAAATTCGTTTTTCTATGATACTCACTTTTTACGTATAATTGTGAATTTTGAAATTCCCAACTTGAGAACCATCTAGAAGTATGTCAAGGTGGTTGTTTTTATGTCAAAGTTATCTTATACAGATGTTTGAGTGTTCATTCCACATGCATTTCTCACAATTGTCAACTCACACTTATCAAATTCAAGCCAAAAGGGAGCTAAAATAGGAAAAGTGCAATGAAATGTCAAGTGACATCTCAAAGTTTTGGAGTTTAAGGATTAAAGAACCTATTGGGTTGAAATATGGAAGAGTATAGTCAGTTTTTGCTTTTCACCAAAGCAATGTCTAGACCATAAGGGTCTCCTTGGGTCTCTTGAGAATAGATACAAGACATGTAAGTTCTCCATCTAGTTTTTAACTAATTTTAGATGTAACTACCTATCCATAGATCTTTGTTGATGATTGCCATTTTTTAATTTAATTGACCATCGTTGGTTGAAGACCATTATTAAGTTGGTTCCATGTTTAGTTGTTGATCTTGTTATGGGGAGCTTGATTGCAAGTTCTTAGATCACTAGATAATGAATTGAGAATGAACCTCCTAATCCGATTAGAACCTTGTTGTAGCCATTTTCATTTTCCCATAGTTTATGCCTTTTTCTTTTGCAGGTATGTAGGTTGTACTTTTAAATCATGTTTGGCCCTTTTAAGTGGTTGTGTGGTTGCACCAATAGTTTTTTAACAATTTTCAATCTTGGGTAATGAATATTGTAGCTGCTAATAATTGGAAATGTTTTTCCCAAACTAAAAGTGGACGATTAGGAATTTACAGAACTCAATACAAAGCATGACTACAGGTTTGGAAAATTAAATACTTAGCTAATACCAAGACCTCCATTCTCAAAAAAAAACATGGAATTAAACAGCATTGGCTCAAACCAATGTTGTGCATGTAAATGTAAATGATCAATTTACATGTTGTGTAAAGGTGAATCGTATACACTTGTACATGCCCAAGTTTTTACACTTTTGGTTAAATTGTCCACCAAGCATATTTTGAGATTTACACTTACAAAATTTGTGTATATATATATATTCCTTGCATATTGTAAATAAATATGACATATTTTCATTTTGTATGAAACCATAATTTTCAATGACCTTGGCAGGTGCAATGTGTTCATTTTGTTATGAATCCTAATATTTTGGTGGGAGAAATAATGAACAAACAATGAACACAATACACAAATATTTTTATGTCTGCATATTACATTTCTTTTTAAATTTTCTCTTTAGAATACAAGACAATGGCTATGTGAATGGAATCAGTTCAACAAAGAAAGAAGGAGGAAAAAAGAGAGGAAAGAAACTAATGATGAGCATAAGGAAAGAAGATGGAAGTAGGTAGGAGAGAGGAGAATGCAACAAAAGTTGGTTCAACAAATAAATAAATAAATAAAGGGAAAAGGGACAAATGGTAGGTATGAAAGCCTAGAGAGACCTTGCACATTCCTTTGCATTTTCCTACCACAATTGGCAATGTACATAAATAGGTTAGACCCATCCTCCCAAGTCTAGGCTAGGGGGTCAAATGCAAGTTCCCCCCCTCCTCACCCCCCAACTTGCCACAATAAAGTCGCATGGGCAAGTTTCTATAATCTTATGGATTTTTCAAACTCTAACCTTACATATCCACCCTAGAACTTTACATTATTCTACCCCCACAATCGAACATGCTTGTAACAAGCATGATAGTATCCATAGGCCAAAAAAAATGAATATTTTGAAAAATATTTTAATAACCACATGGTTAGGGGAGATAGTTGGTTTGAATATAACAAAAGCTTGAAACACCATGTCACATGCACGAAAATAACCAATAAATAGGAATTTCCAAATGACATGAACAAACCATGACAAAAATGAGTTTAATATTAAATCCAAACACATGAAGATCCATAATAAGGACAAAAAATGTGCATGATGAAAATTCAATAAAACTTTATTATAACAAAATGCATGAAAAGAACAAAATTATGATGCAAGATCCACTACACTAAAACACGAATCTTACTTACTTAAGCCTGTCTACTAACCTAGCTTAAGCTTCTAAACTAATAAATAGGTTTAACTAGATTATCCATGTGATTTTACTACGGTTAGACATGTGTTTACATTTCATAAGCCAATAAGTATATATCATTTAATTATATTTATTTTTTGTAATAATAAAAATCATTGTCTTCTTGATTGTGTAGTCATAAAAATCACATGATAAATGACATAAATTACAACAACAAAAAATATTACTAATGATAGAAGCCACAAGTCTCGTTTTACTAAATAGTCATGTAGTTGTTAATGCCATATATTATTACAAAGTAGTCATATGTGAAATAATATGTAACATGTTTTGACATAGTGATTGTACCCAAAATTGATGTTAAACATATTAAAAATAAAATGAATTATCTCAAAGTAATTCACCCTAATTCAAGATGATTCAAAATATCTCAAACCAATTCAAGATATTTCATAATATTTCAAAAGGTCTTTAAAAAATTTCTTGGACAAGTTAATTACATTATGAATTTATAATGCATGAAAGATGGACATTCATAAATGAATTCATTCATGATGATGCTAACAATGATGATGATGCTAGCAATAATGTTGAACACGATGTTTACAATATTGTCATACATGATGTTGGCCTCAATGTTGGTGATGTCACCTATGACACACCAAGTATGGGTTAATAGCTTGTTGACATTTAAAATACCCACCCCCAATCACCCATTAATATGTCCAAAACAAATAATTCATTCCTTTGCAACAACCTTGCATTAGATTAGAATACCAATGTTGCACATAGGTGACCATCCTCTAATTTGGGACCAAACTTTTATTCAATTTGTATTGCAATCATCACTTCTTCCAAACTGCTTGTGTAGGATTGAGCCTACCTTTTGTAGACCTTTCCTATAAAATTCATTTGTTTTGTTCTTCTCTTGGAAAATCCTACCCTTTCTCCTTCTTATTTCATAGACCCCCTCAATTTTCTTTCCAATTTAAGTCTTTTGGTGATGAAGGAGGTAACTAACATTTGATCTTCTCAACAAGCGACTTCCATGCCCGAGAAAATTTATTCTGCATATGAAACCCTTTGTATGAAGCTATGTTTATGGCAAAGAGCCCAATCCAAGTTCCTAGCCCATTTATTGTGTTTATCAAGTCCACTTAAACTTAAGTGGTATCTTAAGTGGTATCTCATTAACGTATGCAAATTTGATGTACTTGGCTTCAATGCTTATGCTACTCACATAGCTAACAAACCTATCAATGCTTCCTACGGGTCAAATACCATTCCCTTCCTTTTTTTTCACATAACAATCCCTCCACTTCACTCTACTTCTAGCCACATGTTCATTTTGAACCCCTAAATAATTCCCCAACAAAACATGGATTTGTTGGAAAACTTTCTTCAAACCAACCCATATTGAAATGAGGTACAACAAAGATGACATTAAAATTTTGTTTATAATCAACACCTTACCATTAATGGCATACATGGAAAAACCCAACATGCCAACTTTTTCATTGTTTATTAAAAAACTTATCGATGTCCACCACCTAAAACCCAATATTAAAAGGTGAACTGAAAAATTTGGATAAATCCTTATCCCCACCTGACTTCCATTGGAAATTACTTAGCCATTCAAGTACGTCCTAGCCTACTCAATTGAACTAAGCCATACTCTTACCCAATTGATCTTCAATCCTTAAGCTATACCATTAAATGTCTTCAAGACTACCACCAAACTTTTTCCATATAATTCCTTTTTCATTTAATTGTGAAATAAGTGTCATTTGCATATTACCATTCACATATTCATTAAGATGATATGTTGAGTGCCACCAAAAGTAGCTTCACACTTTTAATTATGCCTTCGATCATCTCAACTTTAACAAGTTGATTCATATACTCTCCCCCCAACAAGAAAAGGTGTGGGGGCAATGGGGTCATATTGCTTGACCCCTCAAGAAATAGGAAAAAAATGTGTAGGTATTTTGTTAAGATCGATCACAAACAACTCAACGTCAACAAACAACTTTATTATCATCACAAGATCTCTCAAAATTCATATATTTTGGAGACCTTGAAAAAGGAAGGGCCATTATACCTTATTGTAGGTCTTTGAGAAATTTAGCTTGAAACAAATCGTGCTCTATGAAGGTTTCTCCACGGATTCAATAGTTCCATTTCAAAGTAGGACATTATCAAATGTATAATTGATGAAGATTAATTACCTTTATTGGTATAGATTGAATATTAAGGTAATTAAACATTGGGTGAGTCCAAATGAGATTTAAAAAATCACAAAGAATTATAAGGAACCTTTAGACAATTTGTAAATAGTTGTGGTTAATGTGGCAACATGGATTGGACAAAAGTATCCTTGGGAGGTACCATTAGGAATCAACTGAAGAAACAGTTAAAAAATCAAAATTGACCAAATATTTTTCTTAAGCCCTTTTTTCAAAATGTTTCCACAACCTTTTTTTTTCTTTGCGTGCATAAGTATATGGCCTCAAGTTTTCATTGAAATTGAAGAAAGTGAAAATCATTACAAATTTATATTTCTAATTGTCATGGCAACTTTAAGAATATGCTCTTGAACTTTGAAGAATCATACCTAAATTATACCTACTCAATTAATTACACAAAAAATAGTATTAACATACTATTAACATCAGTTGCTCCATACAGATCACTCAGGAAAAAGCTCAAAGTTTAACCAAGAATTGCCACCAGAGATTAGCATACACTGCAAATTGAGCCAGACCATCTACATAACAACCTTGAGCTCAAACAGAAATCCAGGATAACTATCACCCGACTGCTATAGGGCCACATCACAAGGAGCAATTGATCCAAACATCAGTATCTTGTGGACTCCAAACAGATCTGTACAGCAGACATTGCACATTTTCATTAGTCAGTGGTCATACTTGCATCCATTCCAAGCTCAATTTGGCTGTAAGATCTGATGTGCTCTTGGCTTCACATTTGCATTGAATTGATGATTTGCATGGAAGGCATTGCTGCTGATGCTCAGCACAAAAACATGTCAAATACTTCCTGGGATCAACACATGCCTAAATTGTATCTGCCACTGCAGAGTGATTGCCTGCATTGTAACACCTCATAATTCTGCTTATTGCAATCTGGGTGCACTGAAAATAGATCAATACACATCACAAGCTGGTTGGGGAAAATTTTGCCACCAAGAAAATGGATTTTCAGACTTTCAAGAGGGCCTCACATGCGTGCAAGAGCAGACCACCAACAGCTCAGTAATAACTCTTCATATGATACAGATTGCCATAGGCAGCAATTAATTATCAGGTAAAACAGACTGTAAGTGCAATATCTAGTCCTGTGAAGGGCACAAGAGGTTGAAGGCTGGAAGGTCCTCAACATGGTGAACATCTTCCAACATCATCTCTCTCTCTAGCTGCATGCGGGTTGCATTCAACACAGCCTGCACACACCAAAAATAAAATGTCTTCATAAGTAAAACTTCTCCATGCTTACAATACAAGTCAATTTGAAAAGAATCTGCAGATGACCTGATAAAAAGGTTAATTGACTTCAGATCAACAGCATATGAGCCAACAGGAAAAAGATGAGAACCCAACTCTAGAAAGCACAGAAAAATCTGAGGAGTTCCAAAAAATTAGGAAAAGTCCATGCATGTTCATTGACCTAGAAATGTGTGTGGTAGTGAGCAGCTATCATAATAATCAGATAATTACTCTCCAACAGACACAAAGTCTTTTTCCCACCAAATTCACAGGTTGGTAAACTTGCAGTGACCCACAAACAGTAGCACCCAATTCACATGACAAAATGGGCACAGAGAGAGGGTTACATTGAACTCCATGTAAGAGGCCCTCATAGCCAGCCAATGGGCATCCAGCATTTCGAATGCCACACAGTACAGCATGTCGAATGCCATCTCATCCTCTAAAAGCACATAAACAAATTATCATCGATACATGTAACAATCCAGCCAAATTGAAGCAGAAATGATACTGACAGAAAATACATACAACTGTGGCCAGCTTTAGCAATTTGGTGGTTTCTACACTTGCAGATAGTTGGAAGAGATATTTTTGTGTTGTGATACACAACACTTTTTGAGTCAAAGAGCATCAAAACTTCCTAAAATGTTACAAAGGCCAAACACACATAAGACTTTCTATCAACATACTAAAGGTTTCTTCAAACTCGTTAATAAATAGTCCATTACATCAGTTCTCTAGTGTCCCATCAGGAATTAGGTGGAGAAAAAGCATACCGGCTAGTATCTTCAAAAATGTGATGCCTGACATTGATGTTGGTTTTGCTGCATAAATCATGTAAAACATCAGCTGGCAGATTTAGCCACCAACAAACATACTATGCTGGCAGGGGATATACAGCCTCTATCAAGTGGGGTAGAACAAATGATTTCTTGAGTGGGAGAAAAAAAACCTGCTTTCAGGTCAAGCATTTGAATCAACATGAAGGAAATGTTGAGACCAGCAACTGCAAATGGGTACTCCCATGTGGCCCGCTTTCCATCTTGCTTGTGCAACAACCTGTGAAATGATGCCTACAACACACCCACACCACCATCAACCACAAAGCTTACCTATGTAACATGCAACACTCAAGAAATAGAAGACATCATGACAAACTGGTAAATCCTAACAATTGGAAGTTAGAATGGCACACCATCTCATCACAAGTAAGCATTACATGTAGCACACAAAATGAGTCAAACAGATATTAAAACTACTGCATGTAAACACATAGAATCCAACTGCCCAGATTTAGATCCCCATAATTGGTTTGGTGAAGGTTCCAGATTTCAGTGAATAGAAACAGGAGGCAAGAGAGGCAGGTCATTATGTAGTAATGCAGGAACATCTCAAGGGTTGAGTGGCATACAGGAAACTTTTGAGAAAAGAAGAGCAAATTTTGCAGTGATATGAAACCACCCCCTCTGTGCAAGTTTCAAATCACCATCACAGGCCAAAAGCAATTAGTTGAGCTTGGAGGAAGCCACATTCTGCACCAACAACCTCCACTTCTTACTACAACATATCATGAACAAGAGCAACAAAGGATAAATAAGGGCATGATGACACACACCTGAAGTCAGTGGAGGGATCTGTGCCCTGCCAGCCCATTTCCTTCCACTGCTCTGACACAAGCCCAGGCAACGTGCGGTCTGGAAATGCTGCATGCCAAAGGGCTCTTAGGGCATCCTGCGATGCATACACATTATTAAGCTTTCATACAAAAGCAAACTGCACATGCATTACCTTAAGCTCTCCATGACTTTCAAATGGCAACATACCTGGTGCTCTGTACGAGACCCATCAAATGGCACACTTAAGCGCTGCTGCAGATATTCTAGTCTTTCCTCCTGCAAGAAGACTTAGATATTGTCAGATGTGCAGGATCATGCTCAATTCACAGGAAACAAAACCATTGACATTGATAGTGAAAGATCATACTTCTTCCTCAAATCAAAAATGCTAAGAATGGTACCAGAAAGAGGGAGGAGATGGCCTTCTTTCAGTGTTTGAATTGATCTTTAAGTCCATCAGTTTTATGATCTTGACTGGTTGTTATATGTGCATTCAATTTGAGGAGCTCACCTGAATTGGAGACAAGTAGATCTCTTTCACTGCCTCTGTGCCATTGGATTGTCGCCGCAGAAGCAATCGAAAGAGTGTGCTACCAACCCATGCACCTCCACCCACCACTGCATTTGCTGCACATTTTACAAGACCTACTCCAACCTTAGAAAGCAGCCAAGCATACACAGAATGAATTCTACACAAATGCCAAAATGGCTAGACCCTTAAAGATGGCATTGTCTTGATGACAACAGAACAAGAAGCTTGCAGGAAGCAGAATTTCTTAGAACTAGCCAAGGAGGAGGAAGTGGCCTACTGAACCACTGAGCCCACAGGGTAATCAACCGCGAGAAATTCTGTGTCCAGGCCTGCTCTTCTCTTCTCTTTTTTTCTTTCCAGTCGTCATCACTGTCATCAACCTGTATAACGACAACAGCAGATCAGATGTGCGATCAAACATAAGGATCGTGAGGAGGGCAAAAATCTCCCTCTGATTTCAACTTCTTCTTCTTCACGTTAGACAACTACTGGATCTGGCAATGTGAGTGAGTTCAGTCAGCAGTAGCACAACTCACATGTGCTGGACGAGGCGATTGATAACCATCGTGTTCGAGGAGAGGCTCATCTAGTCCATCAGCACCTCCTGCAAACTCCATCCTCTCATTCTTCTTGCCACCGACATCTTCATGATGCACTCTCCTCCTCAATGCACCCGCATTCATCTTGCTTCAGATCGTAAACTTCAGCCTTGACAAATGGAGCCAAAGACTCTACCTGCAGCTAATGACGTATCGCTCTTTCTTCCCTGCAGGAGAGAGCTACATTCCGAAATCACATACAAATACAGAAGCAAAGCAGCTTCTTCTTCTTCTTCTGGTTTATCTCTTTATCTCTTCCCATTCTTCCGGCAACCAAAACCACTCCAACCTCTCTTCACCAGGGGCTCCTACATAAGATCCAAATCGCAACCTACACTGAGGATGACATCATTATATCAACATGTAGAATCAAACTCACTATTACGACTTCTTCTTCAAGGATCTCCCGATCATCGTCTACTGCTTCATGAACGACAACCCTAAATTGGAACCGGAGCTTCTCTCTGTCGTCAAACACGATGCAAATCCACGAAAAATAACGAGCTCCGAAAGCTCCAAAAGATGCGCATCAATGGCAAGCACTGTTGGACACCGATCTGTGGAAGAATTGGCCGCAAAAGCAGCGCCAAGAAAAGACGATCGATTGATGAGACCAACAGATCTGGCTGCAGAAGACGCAGCAGACGACGTATTGCAAAACAACAAGAGCAGGCGACCGTCTGCCTGTCTCGGCGCTCTCGCTATCGAGCGTTCCTTAGCTCTCGACGATGCGGGATTTCGTCTCCCTGCCTCTATATCACTACCACGCTCTTGGTCGGGATTTCATCTCCCTGCTTCTGTCTGTATCACGTACCCACGCTTCTCAGTAGTTAGTTATGTAACGGGAGTCGGGTTTCCAGGATTTATTTCAGTTTTTGTTTTAACCTAAAATAGGGTGTTTCAAACTAATTAGGTATCATAAATAGCATTCAAAAATAACAAGTTGATAGTTAATGACAAGGTTTTTTTTTTTTTTTTTTTTTTTATTTTTTTTATTTAAAAATTTTGTCTGATTTTTCCACAAAAATAGCAAAATCAGTTGACTTTACACTAGAAAAAACACATATATGCATATTTTTCCCAATTTTTTTTCAAAAAAATCATTGTTTGATGATAATCCACCTAAGAGGCCCAGAAAGGGAGAAAGAGGAGGGGTCGGGGAGCATTTTTTCCCTTGTTCCATATGATGTTCCCCAAATTGTTCTCACAGTTCGTCCCATATATTTTGTCAAGCATTTTACTCTTACAACCTTTATATGCACATGCAAAAGGGAAAGATTAAAATATTATATTTGAGCATGTGGTGGTCGCATGTGAAGTTAGTTTGATGCATATAATTTAGTTGGTAGGTGACTTTCAGGTTCAGAATTATTTTTCAATGAGCCTCGTTGATTGACCTATAATTAAAAAAGTTCTGAAGCCTTGGAGACTCCACAATGTAGATGGATTTACTCCAAACATAGAAACTAAACACAGCAAATGGGACAAACCAAGTTGCTATCCAAAACATCTTGGGGAACATAACGAGCACCCATTGAGAACTTGCTTGAGAACACATCAAGAACAACCCAAAAAAACCCTAAACACCCCCCACCCCCCCCCCCCCACCCCCCCCCCCCCCCTTTCCCCAAAAGAAGACATGTGAGTCTATTGGGTATTTGGTTGAATGCTGCAATGCCTCATTGGCTTAGTAGAAAGTTTTATTCCCAAATGTGTTCATGAACTATTTTGGCCTAGGGCTAATTTGGCAAGGGCATGAATTGTGGGGGACATACCTTGGGAATTTGTTTGCACTTTGGCTTTCTTTCCCCCACCAATTAATTAATTAATTGTCATGAATCATTCGGACCTAGTGGCAGGAAGGAAGGTACATTGTTTCATTGGTGGACATTTTGTTGTTTTGTGACATCCTTTTTATCAATAATTGTTTAACACTGAACATGAGAGGCAGGTATGGCAGTTTCTGGAAACTGGCTATTAAGAAGAAGAAGGTGAAGAAGATCATTGACAATGTCAACAGACAACAAACACACCAGCAATGTGATTTTTTCCTCGATTTGGTGATTAGCCTAAACCCTAGTAGCCAAAGTGACTACCGTAGTACCTTAGCGGCTTTGGCACAGTGTACTGTCGAAGAATTAATATAATTTGAAGTTTTTTATCTTGAAAATTTCCACATATAATAATTAAATGTAATAAAATCACAAATGTTTTCATAAATTACTTGTTATACTTTCGGTTAGACTAATCAAAGTTAGTCTGAGTTCAGTGTACAGGATGTGGGTTTAAGTCCATCCGGCTTCCTTTATTGAATTTTCAAGTTTTTTGACATAAAGATTTGTTTTTTTCTGAAAATTTTGACAAAATTAAAACTAATATAATTAGTGCCAAAGCCGCCCAGGTAGGTATTGCAGTATTATCCAGAAGATTTTGTCAAGTGGGTAGACTGATTTTCATCCACAAGAGGAATGAGCCAAATTTGGATAGAAGTCAGACAGGACAGTAGACACTCTTTGAAATCCTGTCTAGTTCTACAGACCTATAGGATCTCATTGTCTAAAATAAGCGATTTCTAACTTTTTTTTTGTTTTTCTCCCTCAAAATGTGGCGACTTTCGTATATTTTTTCCAAAAAATCCCTTTGTACCATTGCCAATGGATTTTATATTTTTGTGACCATGGTGCAAAAATTCATCAAAAGAAAAAATATATATTAATTGAAATCAGAATTTTCAGCTTGAAATTTTGTAATTTTTATTTAAAAAATCATTACACATCAATGATTTTATTTCACAACTTATTTGGCACTTGTTGACAAAAAATTTTGGAAACTTTGGAAAAAAATTGTTCTTTTATTGTAAATTCGGACAATTTTTTTTTCTTTTTTTGGGGGCAAAAATCACCAAACTTTAAAAACCACAAAACTTTAGAAAAAAACATCTTTGCTTCACACCAATGTTGCAACTTGTGTGGCCTAAAAATAATGTCAAATGTTTTCTATGGATGAAAGCAAAAAACCCTAATTTAACTCTGTGGTAGAGCTATTGGAGGCATGGTCTTTCAAGGATGTCGAAAAGTTCTTTTTTTTATTTTTTTGCTTTTGACTTGGTTTGTTACTTTGCAGGCTATTGTGGAATGGTTTTGGTGAGTTGGTTTTAGTGATGGAGTGTGATCCTAGCTACTCAAGGGATACTCTTTGTGAGCAATGTGAAGCAAGGTTCTGGAGGAGGATTGGTGTGGAGATTTCAAGAGAGTGAAGGAAGGTGGAGAAAAGGAAGATATATGAAGTTGGCTGAAGAAAACGAAGGTAGACTTTTGGGCGAAAGGAAGAAGTTAAATTCCTAGTTTTTCTAATAATTAGGACATGTGGAATTGCTTTGGAATTTCATAACAATAAGTTGGGGGTAGAAGTTGATTTGAACTTCTTCCTCTCATGAACGTGACGCTTGATCTTCCGTTATGCCAAGAGCATTAGGAAGAGATTATGAGGTCTAGCATTTGCATTTTAGGGACCAAAAGAAAGGAAATGATGAATGGGTCTAGGATTTCAAAAACAATTGTTGTGCCAACATCATTTTTGACAATTTGGGGGTCTTAATGTGAAGGTGCCATGTGGTCATTATGAAAATGAAAATACTTGCCGGATAGTGGGAGTTCTAGAGATTTTGGAACAATAGGATACTAAGAAATGCACAAAATAACACCCACCTATTCTGTTTTGAGTCTTTGTCTAGTTTTAGAAAGGAACCAAATAATGATGTTGGGATTACATTTGTGGGATTTCTTTTGTTGAAGTATGAGCTACCACACTCATTAAACAACCAGTTGGCTCCTTGAAAAGAAACTAAAAGAGATCTGATCCCTGGAGGTCCATAAAACTAGAATAACAAAGTTTGATGTCTATAAGGATTTAGATGTAAAAATAACCCTTGTAATAACCTTCTTTCTGTTTCAGAAGATTTCAAGAAATCTTATTGAATTTATATACCTAATGTTAAGGATTTCCACACTAGAAATCATTTCCCCTTTTTTTTTTATTAGAATTGGTTGATCTTAGAAGGCTAGAACATATGTGATTACTAGAGTACTTGGAAAATGAAATGTCCTAGAAGATAGGATGTTTAATTCCAATGAAAAGCAATTGGTTGCAGAGACTCAAGAAACTCAAGAAGAATAGATCACTATTAGGTTTGATTTTCCCAAAATTCAAGGAACACCACAACATGAACATTAATTTTGCATCAGTTCGAATTTGGTGTTGTTACCATTATAGGAATGAATCTTGATGAAACACAAGTTAAAGACATTGATGTGGAACTAATACACAACGGGTTCTATACTAGGGCATAGGGATAGGTGAAAATGCAAGATGGAACAAGATGATGGGTTTCATGCACAAGATTTCAAAGACAATATCATTTTACCTCCTACCTTGCGTAGGGTGTTAACACACAGATCAGAAAGACAAAAACAAGTGCTACAAATAAGTGACGTTTGGATTCCTTTTTCTCTTGTCTCCCCACATCATTTTAGTAGATTTTTCATTCCAGGAATGGAGGATTTATTTCGAATTAAAGACTAAATATTGAAGGTGGAGAACTCTAGAGCAAGATCCTAGTTAATAAGTTGGAAAACATTTTGATGATGACAAATTTGGGATACAATGGCAAATGGACTCTACAAATGAACAAACTTTCACTCTTATACCCTCTGATGTTGTGATTTTAGATCCAATACCAGAAGGAAGATAGTCCAATTTCCTTTCATGATCAAGGACTGATAATCCAATCTTGAAGAGCTATACAAATCTACTGAAATAGCATAGAAATTTGATCTATGTTATGAACCATAGAATATAGTTAGGCATTATTATTTTGAGGAGTTAAAATTATGTAGAAAACCTGTTAGTACTCTCATTCTAAAATGTCATTAATTTGGTTGTTATTAGGATCATTGGTTTTGATCCTAATTGGTTGAGGTTGGGAACATAGCCATTAGCATGTGACTGTCAAGATTCTACACTCAAGCAATAATCTCGTTGAAAACTAGGACAAAATTTGATGAATGGCAAAAGAGCTTCATCCAGATTAGTGAAACAAAAAGTAATATAGGTTATAATAATATAATTAACAATAACTTAGAGAAGGATGGGTGTAGAATAAGTTCCTACAGTAGAATACTAGCAATAGGTAAATCTTTAGACATGAAGGGTCAAAATGACTAGTCCCCATGGCATGGACAAGTTGTTTTGGGGACGACATCATGAAGATGTAAATGATTAGGCTAAAAAACTCACAATGGTGACAAAAGTCTAAGATTTGAATGTTGATAAATTGTTTAAGATTACCAAATTGAACCTAAGAAGGAGGGCCAAAGAATGGTTCAAGAAATTGAATCCTACACCTACTAATTGGACAAAACTACGTACTTGGATAGTGCGGAAATATGGCAATATTGATGTTGATGACATCCGACTCAAACTAGATGCCATCAAATAAAAACCAAAGGAAAAGGTTCAAAAGTAATATGAAAGGTTGGATAAGCTTTTTCAACAGGGTCAAATACAAGATGTAAAACAACGTCATAGATTTTTGGCAAAATTAAGGCCAAAAATAAAAAAACTTTACATTGTTAGGACCTACACTGACATTGAGATGGTGGTTGTTGTTGTTGCTAAAATTGAACATGTATTAGGAGAACTTGGGGAGACCCCATATAAACCTATGAAGGAAAAGTAAGATGAGACCACATCTAGAAAATCCACCACAGATTGACAACTTCATGTTTTGAATGAAACTCTCATTAATTTCTTTGGGAAGGGGACCGATGGCAAGGCTAGATCTAATATAACCTTTTCTACCAACACTAACAACCATTGCCAATTATGCCACTCAAAAGAACACACAGCCTCAACATGCCCTAAACTTGCGAACACAAAGCCAAAATGTGCGAAGTACAGAAATGGGCATAAGATTGACAATTGTGGTTTGAAATGTTCTTTATGCTTTGGATTAAGGCATATAAAGGACAAGTGTTAGAAGAAAATTACAAAGGGTTTGCCTGCCACCACAAATTTCTTGGAAGTTTTGGTTGATGATGAAAAAGTCGAATTCAACCGTATTTGTGGAAGGGATCTGCATATCTTTTGTGGGGTGAGAATCCAAAAAAGGAGATTGCTTATAACTGCCAACCCAATAGAAGAACAAGAAGAAAAGATTGTTGAAGAAGAACAAAGGGGAGCAAACATGGGTTCTGAAGCAATTGTGAAATCAAAAATTCTTTCTCATTTCATCAAAGGAAAGACATATTTAATTCCCATGGAAACCATTCTTATAATTCTAAAAGGACTAGAGTATTTGGAAGGATTGGTTAAACTAGCTAAAAGGAGAAAAAATGTTGAAGGACAAAAAAGTCAGATAGCTGCAATTCGTTCAACCCCTTCCATTAGGAGGGTTAGTGTCAACAAAACACATCGCAGCAAAACATTGCATCTAGCAATAAAGATCAATCAAGCAATAATTGAAGGCTTGGTGGATACTAGGGCATCTATGTTAGTTGTGGCAACTAGTGTTGTTAGAGAGCTTGACATAATGCATCTAGTTGTTGGCCATGAAATTTATAAGATAACCTCTAATACAGTGACACAAGCACTAGGAGAACTTCCAGTAAAAGTGGGAGGGATCATATGTCAAATGATTTTCCTTGTGGTCGACACCAACAACTATGATTTGCTTCTTGGATTAGATTTCCTCATCAAGATAGGAGTAATCATCGATTTGGAAAAGGGCATCATACAAGTTCACAACGGACCTAGAATCGAAGTGGAAGTGCTACCACTAAATGTAGTGAACATGTTGTAAGTGCTTAAAAGATCTGAAGAGGAAAAATGCAATATCCAGCTAGAAGAGTTGTTCAACAAAAAGATGGGACAACTTCAGATTAATGATTGGGTTAATATGTTGGGTTCATTAGATTTTAATGATTTCAATGATGAGTCTTCCTCTAAAAAAGATGTAACAGAATATGAAGGAAAAGTAGAGGATGACCCACAAGAAACCTTGTTGAACCTGAAAGACTAGATTAAAAAGTTGAAAGACCACGGGTTGGATTTGATCATTAAAAAGGAAACACCTATGAAGATTCTGAATTTGACATTACAAGAACAACATCAAAATGTTCTTGAGGGGTTGTTCTCTAAGGATGATGATTGTGTTGATTAGATAAAATGTGCAATTGTAGATGAAGATGTTTGGATGCAGCAAAGATTGGGAAACAACATTGAGCCCAATGTGCATTTGTATTTGGTCCAAGTATCTGATGATCTGTTTGAGGGAGGTAATAGGTGGACCCAAATCAAGAACATGATAAATCTAGATGAGTCTTTGAATGAAGAATAGCTGAAACAGCTGTGGGATCTTCTAGAGGAATTCCAAGAGGTGTTTGCATGGCACAAAATGGAGTTGGGGCAATGTTTTGTAGAAGAACATTCTATTGATACCCAAGGACTACCTCCTTACCATATGACTCTTGAATGGATGTCCTATTGGGAAGAAGCTTAAATCAATTAGCAAATACAAGCATTAGTGGAATTGGGGAAGATGCGTAAAAGTGCATCAAAATATGTTTGCAGAGTAATTTTGCCAAGGAAGAAAAATGCTAGTCGAAGATTTTGTGGAGACTACCGCCCATTGAATTCTCAAACAAGGTGGGATTCTTTTCTCATGCCCCTAATTGAAAATATTTTGAATAAATTAAGGTACTTTAAATGATTTTCAACGCTTGATTTGTAGTCAGGGTTTTGGCAAATTCCGATGGCTCCTAATGATGTGAAGAAAATAACGATAATCATTAAATTAGGTCTATATGAATGGAATGTTATGCCATTTAGACTAAAAAATGCCACTAGTACATTTTCACGAACCATGGTCGACATATTCAAAGAATGGACAAACCAATTTGTGAAGGTGTTTGTTGACGATGTCAATACACAATGGAACATGGAATGAACATTTATGTCACATCCAACTAGTTCTTCAAAAATTCAAAAAGGTTAATCTCAAATTCAACCTTAACAAATGTTGTTTTGGGTCTAAGAGTTTTACCTTTTTGGGACATATCGCTAGAAAAAAATTGGGATTTTGTAACCAACAAATTTGCGACTAGTTGCGACTATTTGACATTTACAACTATTGTTGGTTATATCTACAACTACTTTTTGCATTTGAAGCCGCTTGCAACTACTCTATGACTAACTTACGACTAATGGATTTTTTCATCCTTTCATTTGGA
>Ga0116231_10002309_pt1 | contig 39877 bp, 36 predicted proteins | sample S1TSphgellanicum_2_FD_89695 | JGI IMG/M metagenome (GOLD analysis project Ga0116231, IMG submission 89695) | Host-associated microbial communities from peat moss isolated from Minnesota, USA - S1T2_Fd - Sphagnum magellanicum MG | ecosystem: Host-associated > Plants > Peat moss > Unclassified...
AAACACAAAATTTTCCAAAATTTCCCAACTTTTATATACCCCGCCCAAAAAAATGCTATCATATTATTATAAATGTTTTAAAGAAACCTACAAAATCTGACAATCCATTAACCTCCTTGAATGGGACAATGCCTTTACACTATAGGTTTTATGAGGAACACAAATGTGTAAAACTTTCACATTGAAGTTGGGTGTTAGGGCATAATAATTTGGTATTGGGGCTATTTTAGTTTCCTATAAATTTTGGTTCTAAAATGAAATGAAATGAAATGAAATAAAATAATGGGTGGACTATATATAATATGATGTTCGTGTTCTAGTCATTTTAATATGCATACATATGGTATCACAAGAGCAATAGTTTGGGAACAGGGAACTTATAAATGTGTATGGGTTTTATGAGTTTCAATGTTCAAATTAGTAAAGTATTCAAATGAAGAAAATGAATCAAGGCTACATAACAACTCAACTTTCAAAATTTCAAAAATTCACGAAATTATGTACACATTGTCATATGATTAAAATTATCACAACCTCCATAATCACAAAAAAAGGATTTAATATCTTGGTCTTAGCACAAGAAATCAAAATGTATTTGAATTTTTTAAAAAACCATTTGAGACAACAACATTTTTATTTAAAAAAATACCATGAACACCATGGACATTGAAGATTTGTCTACTGCCAACACCATACCCATCACAAAATTTGACAAGTTCTATTAATAATAAATGCCCAATATTTTTTTAAAAAGAACAAAAATTGAGAGAAAAGATAAGTGTTCAAATTAAGTATTTCAGATAATTTCACTCATTTCTTGTGTATTTAAAACATGTATTCGGTACTTTACACCATTGTCTTGAAACCTCATACTGTAAATAATTATGAAATTCGACTCTTGTATGAATTCCTTTGTAATATATCCATCATAATTGTGCACAAGATAGTGATAAATTTCTAATTGCATTATATGTCTCATGAAAATTGTGTTACACCTTTTGGGCAGCACTTTGATCATTTGCCACTTGGTTAAGCAATTTGTTGGTAATTTCAGATTTTTCAGCAAGTATGGGTGCCAATTCTCCCAACTCTACCTGTACACATTTTATAATGTTCCAATAGATTACCTATGTAATCCATGGAAATATTACACATCTTTGAGCCAAATCTAATACTTTCTAATGCAAAATGTGGTGCATAAGTTCATTTGCATGCATAGGAAACAAGTTAAGATTTTTTTCTTGGCATGATACACTACATGAAGGACATACCATTAACACATATCACACAATATATATGTCATCTTTTAAGATATGATGATCACTTGTTGATGGGATGTCAAAATAAGTTGAAATATATTTTTGGCATAGACTTATTTTTTAATTGAACTTATTTTATTAAATAAATAATAATAAAAAAATTTATTAGCTCTTGTATCATATTCATCATTATGTGATATTTCCAATTTTTTTTGCTTATTGCAAACCCAAAAAAGATCAATTTCGATATTTCTATGAGCAAGGTGGTGAACAACTTTGTGTCTCTAGGTTTGAAGCTTGTTTTCTTAGTCAAAGTGCTTGTTTGTGAAAGGATTAGGATTAGATAACTCAACCTACCTTCATTGTTGCGATTAGTTCATTTGTCTCCTTCAACTTATTAAGCCCATTGAGAAATCGATCTTGTGCGGCAACACTTTCTTCCCTTTTCTCAAAGAAGAGAGTTATGTAAAAATTCACACAATCCAAATATGACTTGGGTGTAATGTAATACTTGCGTCGTAATTCATTCCAAAATTGATCCGCCATGGAGGAAACCGACATGTGTATCTCGACACACATTTGTGCCACCTTCATTTTCACCTAATTACCATTTGCAAGAACATACACAAGATTGTTCAACATGGATGGATGGATGGACGGATGGACGGACACCAAGGTCTTTATTTGAGTATAGAATTTCTATGTTAACAATGATAGAGATGAGTATTTATACAATGTTGAGTGTTTGGTTTTCAATCTTTCTAGGTAAAATTATACATTGGGCTTGTAAGGACATCAATGGGTTTAGGGTTTGGATGAAAATATTGAAATAGCAACAAAATAGTTTTTGGTTAGGATTTCACCTAAAAAAAATTTATAAAATCAAAACTTTTAATAGCTTGAAATGTTATAACTCACCTCATCTGTGCCTAGGTCTACAATTGATAGAAAAAAGGTGCTAACGGACAAGAGCGCTTCTTCGGGCCATTCGTTGAACCAATCAATTGTGCAACAATTGATGAGAGATGGAAATTGGCGACATCTTGCTCGAAATGCTTCACCGACCGGACTCATACAAAGCACCACATGCAAATTCTCCCTCGACCTATTGATAAACGACGAGTATAGTTGGTCTTTTGTTTCAGCCAAACCCAAGGCACGCACATAGTCCCGAATATCAGCCATTACACGATCTTTTTCATCCGATGTAAAGAGACCCGGAACTTCTCCCGAATTCAACAAGTTGTTGATGTCTTCCACAAATCCTTCGTTCACAATTTGGGTATCGGCAAATAAAAATGTCACCAAAAGCCCTTTCACACCTGCACTTTTAAATTAAAAAAAAATTCAATTACATAATAAATCTTATAAATAAGTTTGTGAAGGATTTTGTTTGAACATTTTTCTCTAAAATATAAAATCCTTTTGTTTCTACCTCAAAATTATTTTTTTTGCAAAGAGCTTAGACCTAATAATAGTTGGAAGCCTAATTAACTCCCGAAAAGTAAGGTGGAATATTGCAATTTTTACATACAATATATAATTTTTAAAAAAATTGTTTAGTAATTTGCCTTGATCATATGGTTTTAGCCATGCTAGCTTTATCTAGACTTGACTCTTGCATTATAGAAGCACCCCTCTCAAAATGTCTTTTTGTACTCATATTCCTAAACACCATTATCATAACGTTTTCAACAATTTCACAATTGAAGCTTAACAATGATTTTTACACATAGTAGTTTGAATGGTTATTTAGTTTTAATTTTTTTCAAAATTTTTGAATGTTTTATGGTTAAATGTTTCTCTCCAAAATTTGCTTTATCCCTAAGGATATAATTTTTTAAAAAAATTAATATGTTATCAATGTAATGGGTGTGTTTTGGAAATGCATTCAACTAATGCAATAAAAATCACACCATATATAGAATATAAGAAATACGGGAATAGTCTAGAAATTTTTTTCCCTCTATAAGTAGACTAGTCTCAAGAAGGTGGTGGTAGTGCTAGTTTTAAAGTTGCAACCCCCCCACAACATGGGCAAAGAAGAAAGACTCTTATTATTGACATTATTTCCAATATGTGTCATTTACGTACCTGTAATGCCTTTGACACATGTTTGTCCAATAATTATTTAATTTTAAAAATATTAATTTTGAAGAAAAAAATTCTTGAAGATTCAATATCTTCCTTCACAAATTTTTGGTGATTTAAAAAAAAACTTTGAGATGAAAATTTCAATATTTCTAAAAAATATAAAATTAGGCCTCCTTTATGCTATGGTATGGTGAAGGAGTATGACCATGGAAAATATTTAGAGCCTTCAAAACACATCCAAAGAGTGTCCGTCCAATGGAAATTCAGAAATCATTTATTTGTGAGCCCTTGTTGTAAAGTATAATGGAAAGTGATAAAAGATTTTGTTGAGATACCTTAAACATGGTAGTATATTTTGACTCATATTAATTAGTTGTGGGAACCCCCAAAATTAAAGTTTTAAAAAAGAAAAAAAGGATGAACATGTTTGATTTCATCATCACAATTTTAAATTAAAAAAATCAAGCTTTGTTGTATAATCCCAAAATAAATATGTTATAATCTCCTCCTTCGGGCTCAATATAAAGGTTTTCAAGAGGAGAACTTAGGGCAAAGAATTTGGGAGAAACTAATGAGCTATTGGGAACTTGATGGGAACAATAAAGCTCTAGCATCCCCGACTCTCCCCCCTAAAAGACTTATATGGCAACCCACCGTGGCATTGTTTTAGTTCCTAATCAAATTAATTTATATCAAAATTTGAATTTGACCTGCAATCTTATACAATCTTTTGAGATCTTCACGAAACTCAAAATTTCCATATCCTTTGGTGAGCTCAATTTGGAAGCATTGGTATTCCCCAATGAAAGAAGCAAATCGAGTCAAGCTTTGTTTTCCCGATCCCCCGACTCCAACTAACATGGCATTTCCTCGTGGTTGTCGTAAAATCCTAGCAATGCGCGAAACATGGGCTATAGCGTCTTTGAAGAACACTAGCCTCATCACTTGTGTTGTGCTCATGTTGTAATCCTCCAAGTAATCCTTCAATACTTGTGGAATCTTATTATAATCAACCACCTAAATAATTAAACAACACGTTTAGTGTAATTTCATGTTGATCAAACATTTGATGATCTTATATCATCTTTGACGAGTATGTGCATTCAAAAGGAAGAAAGGTATGAAGTTCAAAGGCTTATTCAAAGTATAATGTACATACATGACTTCTTCTTCTTGGTTTAAAATTTTATTTTTTTCAATTTAATAGTTGTGAAAATGATTTTTTGGTATCACCTGTTCATATCTTCGATCGGCAAGAGTATATCCAGGTCGAAGATAATCACCAAACATTATGACTTGGTCTTCAAAAATTTCCTTGTGGCTAGACGTCTCTTCAAAGCTTCGTTTCAAAAGCTCGTGCATAATGGTTGTGAAATACGTCTTATCTTCTTGGTTGATAAGCCGATCATGAAACACTCGCATTCCTTCATGTATCCATAATGAACGGAATTGTTTTTTGGTGCCACAATCAATAGGCTTTACCATAAGAATACCCTAAAACCATGTAATTACTCAAGGTTTAGTAACATGCTTGCATGCAAAGCCACGATTTGCCTAGCTCCAATCTAAACCCTAAACCCTAAAGGGGTATTGGATATGGATGACTTTTTTTATGTTTTGAAAATGTCTACTAATCTAGTGATTCCAAAATGGCCATACAAGTGACATGTGAATTGTGGACACTTGGGTACTAACCTGAAAAACTTTGGAAACATCTCGGAGATTGAATGTATAGTGTGATTTTGTTGGTGTGGGAAGAAGCTCTTGACTCATGCGCATATAAATTTCGATGCTGCAATCTACAATGGGTTTCACTACTTGCTTACATTCAGCTGGGAATAATTGCAAAAATCCACCTAAAATTGCACCAAAAATGGTTCGTAAACTAATGTCGGTTGGAGGTTGCACACACAACATTGTGAAATGTCGAAAAAATCGAGGTGTTACCTGCATAGTTCAATATGCATTACATTGTTATGTACTTGGAAATTAAATTGGGTACATAAATATAATCATATGTCAATGTTTATAGATGTTTAATAAGGATGTCAAATTATAAAATAATTTTTGAATTGCATTCTTCAAAAGATATACTTTTGATGGTAAAGCCTCACACCATATATATATATGGAATTTTTAAATTTTTGAATGACAAAAATAAATGAATATATATTTATTTATATTTCATTATTCATGGACACATGCACCATATATCTTTCACAAGATTTTTCCCTCCTCCTCAATTTTGTCATGGGCCAATCAATAAGGAAGGGAGGGTGAGGGGGCAAGGATTGGATTTCTTGGAATTTGATATTCCCACCAAACTTCCGAATGGTTATTTATTTTGTTCCCAAAATTTCCAACCAAAAGCAAACACTTATGGCAATCCCTAATTTGGAAAAGGGGTCGGTATGCGGAAAGAGGATATAAGCTTATGGGCCTTCTCGCAGTTGCTTTTCAGATAATGGGTTGATTTTTTATTTTTGTTGCACACCATAAGTTTGGAAATATATACTTTGAGTAAGATCTTGGGCAAAACTAACTTAGTTTTTGCAACATTAAAGCATAATTTCTTGTGAAGGTGATTTTCACTAATATATATATTAATTATAAACCTACTATGATTGTATTTGAAGAATCATCATGTTGTTTAGATAAAGAGTTCATGTTTTCAACTTTTCTTCCTTATAAGTGAAATCATGAGGCATAGATGCAAGGGTTCTTATACCTACTCCTTAAGATTGAGAGGACATTACGCATGCAAGTTAGGGTAAGATTCTTACTCTTTTCTAGCATGGATCTTCACATATACAAGGTGCCTTTCAAACTAGCTTTTGTCTTACTAGCAAAAAAAATTCAAAAAGTAAAATTTAAAATTGAAAAACATGAAAGTGAAGTTTATTTTTGGGGTTTCCAATCATCAAATTTTTATTTTGAAAATTTTCCCAATTTCTTATTAGGTTCCTATGGATTAAACATAAATATAAACGGATATATGTAAAGTCATTTACTTGCATATCTCATTAGTAACTAAATTTGACTAAATCTTCCTATGGATGGTATCTAAAGGCAAGTGTAACTACATCACAAAATTGAGCAAAAAAAATCCTCTATTCCAAATGACACTAAGAATTTTCTCCAAATGCTTTACACACAACAAAAGAGGTGATGAAAGGATCTAATGAGACACCACCACTTTTAACCTTAATGTTATTTCGTGAGGGGGGTTGACGTATTACTACTCTCTAGGGTTTTGTTAGCTACCTCATTTCGCCCCCCACCCGGTGGAGCACATGCCGACACAATTGTCATGTCCTCAACGTCTTTCCAAAACAAGAGTTGACGGTCGTAAAAGCCTCGAAAATCTAGAAATTGACGAAGCAACTCTATGGGTGGTTGAGCAAAATATTTTTCGCGTTGAGGCATATTCACATCATCCACAAAACATACAATTTTTTTCCCAAAAGGAGCACCAAACCTCGTTTTCCGTTTCTTTTCCAATTTCCCTTCAATAGCTTCCTACATGTTAAGCAAGCACACATCTAAGGTTAGATATAAAAAAAAAGGTGGTGTTACTTTAATTCAAAATTACAATCTCTAATCCAAGGATAACTTAGAGTGAATATTTGTATCAAATATTTTTTGTGTATAGTTTGCTTGACATATTAACATGTGAGGTGGGAAAAATGAATACCAACTATAAGCTAATGTCATTCAAGTCAATAAGTGAGTATTTTTTTAATCTTTTAATGCAAAAATATTCATACTCTAATTGTTTATGATGAAGGTAGTGAATAGATTTTATTTTATTTTATTTTTCATTTGTGACATAGAAAAATTTGATGAATTTTTCCAACAAAATCTGAAAATTAGTTGAATTTACACTAGGTTAGAGAGGAAAGTAGAAAAATTAGGAATCATGTTATATTTTAAAGATCATCTCAATTTTTACAATTCCCATGATACCCGATGGGTATTTGCACCAGTTATCATGGGGAAATAAGTAAAAATTGATTAAAAAAATTCCCATGATACCCGATGGGTATCCACACCAGGTATCATGGGAAAATAAGTAAAAATTGAGTGCGGCCTTTTCAAAAATGAAATGCCCACCTCCGTGGGCATTATTACACTGGAAGTTTTTACTTCCCAAAAGTTATATTAGCGTATTTCTCACAATTTCGCACAGAACAAATGGGTTTTTAGATAAATTAGGCGAATTTTTAAAAAAAGTGTGAGACCTTAATAATGTTGATCCTTGTCCATTAATGGAACCAAAAAAAATCAATAAAAAAAAATAATAAATTTTATTTCAGAGCTCATAAGGGGAATACAAATATCCAAGAAGCAAATATTTGAATCAAAATAAAGTAGATGTCATCTCCAAGGTTTTTCTTTTCAATTGTAATATTGAAAATCTGTTAATTTTTCTCCAAAAAATTTTAGAAAAATAGCATAATTAGCATAATTAGCATAATGTACACTAGAAAAAATAAAATCCCAGTTTTCTTGGTTGAAAAAATCACAATTTTTTTTTTTGGAAAAAAAAAATACAATAGCCATCTCTTCCTAGATGCCTGACTCATTTCCACTACCTCGGGCAATATTTAGGGGTCTTGGGGAAGTTAACCAAACCAAAAAAACTAAGTGAGTTGGAGGCAAGTAAAAGGGTGGTACTTGAGTTGCAATTGCAGTTGTTTGGGCACTGAAATTCAGCACTATAGACATATAATTTTTGGTTTCGCGGATTCGATCAATGAGGTCCAACACAATTGCCGATTTCCCAACGCCGGATACACCCGAGAATAGCACGGGTTTCACGACCTCAAGGTTGATCTCCATTAGAAAACTCAACCTTGTGGAGTCGAGCGTTGGCACAATGAGAGCGAAAAATGGAGAGCCCGGCTTGTAAACAAAGGGCGGAACAACCTCCTCCCAAGGTGAAAGTGCCTATGTATATACACGGATAGTGCATATTTTGATGACATCCCAAAGTACCCATCACTAAAAAAAACTTTCCACAAAGTTTTACATTCCAAATTGAACATTGAATAAACGTACAAATTGAATTATTTTTCCTTTCAAATATTTCTTAGGTATTTAAATTAGATCATGAAAAATGTATAATAATACCTTTTTCATGTTCCATTACAAATTTGACATGCCAAAAAAATTAAAATTATATATATATATATAATTGGTTTAATATTGAAGGGGTGAAGTTAATCAATTCGCGATTGCTACAATTTTGATACTCACTTGTTCTTTCGTATTGACAAAATAATCGTACACCGTATCTGATCCCGGATAGGCGGCAACCGTCTCCAACTCCGAGCGGAAAAATTGGTCAAACTTTTCGATGCTATTGTGATCAATATTGCCACCGATCGACCATACAAAAGAAAATGCAAAAACGCGATTAAGTGACGCTTGCACAAGCTCATTAAACTCGCCCGCAAGGTTGATTAGTCTCGATGGTTGAAGGAGCGCTTGGTAGAAGAAGCACAATGACGTGACTAAATTTATGTCCACGGATGGAATGTTTTCTCGGCATTGTCGTCTTAAGAATTTGAGCCCGACGTCCACATATGTGTCGTACAACATATAGATGTGTTGTGCGACCTAATTTTTGCATCGGAAAGGAAAAAAAAGACAATTAGGTGTAGTACTTGTACCCCCACTTGTACCCAATCCTTTAAATGGGAGAAATTCACATGGAAAAATAAATTGTGATGATGTAGTAGTGTATGTTTGAGTGGTGCTTGTCCAAATTAAAAAATAATTGTTCAATGTAATTAAATTGCATGTAAAATAATTAATTAAATTAAAATATTAATTAAATATTAATTAAATTTTTCAATGTAATTAAATTGCATGTAAAAATAATTATTAATGTAATTTAATGTATTGTTTTAATGTATTGGGTTCTAAAAAATTAGGATATAAACAAACAGGTCAAAACATGCATGACATTACGAGTTTTTTTTGTTGGCCTTGCCTACCAAGGCAAAAAAGGATATTGTGTTTAGGTTCATTATAGCGTATAGTAGCGGATTAATGGATTTTGGCCCCCCCCTAGGTAATACTCGGTCTGTTTTTATGTGAGGATTTTTGAAAAGATGAAATTTTGGGTTTTGTTGAAACGTGAGATAAGTTTGTAGAGTTATAATATCTTGAAGGATTTTTTTGGTTTCTTTTAGATGATTTTTTGAAGATTTTTTTATTTTTATTTTGGCATGGTGAAATATTTGAGTTTCCATAATTCTTCTTTTTCATTAAGATACTTTTTTAATGTAAATGGCAAGGCCATTGTGTGACACACCCCTTGTTATACATTCCTCTTTGCAAGGAGCAAAATTTGTCTTTGGTTCATATTATTTCTATTTTTCTTGAGGTTTTTTGACTAGGGTTTTCTTTTTCAATTTTGCGGCATTGCAAATTTGGTAACTATTCCCCCCAAAAAAGTAGCAAAATTTAGCTGAATTTACACAAGAAAACCACATTTATCCAAAAAATTCATAAACGGTTTAAGTTTTAAAAATGACAAAATTTGTCCCCCGAAAAAATCACTAGTTACGAGGTGTATAAAGAACCTCAATTGAAATAGTTATATCAATTTCCTTGGGAAATCTTTGCAGCCAAGATTTGACATAGGGTCGCCACCCGAGTTCATCCGACGGCACATACACCATCCCACATCGACTCACCGTTGCCGGCGATGCCACGGCCAAATCTTGAACCTCAAACAACATCCGCATCGTATTTGGATTTAGTTTAATCCTCTCGCCATTCGGCAAACAAAGCACACAATTATCATCCAAGACCGTATTCATATTCTCAATCCAAATTGCATCCACAGGTCCGTCAAAAACCACCCATTTTCGGTCCGTCGTGGTATCGGCTACACATTGACGAATGATGGTACTCCCAAGTCCATCCGTCCACTCGTTCGTCATGAGATTGTATTCGCCGTACAACTCCCCCATTTTGATGCACTTGGGGTTCAAAACAAATGAATGTGTTACTTGGAAGGCTTGGTTTGGGTGTCCCACGACTCGAAGCCGCGTCATTGATGCTTTAAGCATTTGGTAACAACAAGTTTTTCCGCCACCGGTTGGCCCGACCGTCATGACGCCAAACCGCACATTCATGGTCTCAAAGAGTTGGATCACTTTGATTACATATGTCGGAACTGGTTGTAGCCCGACGTCTAGCAAAGACGACTCTACCGCATTTTGGAGCTCCCCAAAGTCTTGCCTCGGTATCACAACGCCTACAATTACCATTTTTTAATTTTTTTTTGTTGATTAAATTGCTTATATATTATATATCGGAAGAAAAGGGACACCTTCAACACATGTCTATCAAATAAATAAATAATTAATTAAATAATTTGGAGGAGTTCATGTCCCAAAATATAATATTTGTGAATATAAGATTTTTGCTTGATGGTGCACATTTTGGGAAAGATAAATAGTTTAGTAGAGGAAAAAACATATCAAAGAGGAAGCTTGAGATTTTTGAGCTAGAAGGTGGAAACTAGGCATTTTCATTATTAAAAGACTCAATTGTGATGTGATTTTTTTTAGGGTTTATTAGTTTTGTCAATTAAATGAATGTTTGGAATTGAATGTGGGTTTTTCTAATGGATAAATAATGATCATAAAAATGTTGTGTTTCACAACTTCAAACTTACTTTCCCAAACACAAAATAGATAGATTGAAGCTAGGTAGTATGTAATAGCATAGGATTGTATAAGCCAATTTGTGGAAATTTAATAAGAAAATATCTCCTTGTCTTTGTGTGGCATAATGGATTGGGTAGATTCCCTTCTAAATTGAAGGTAAAGATCGATTAAAGTGGCTAGGTTCTTATAGTATGTACACCTAATTGTTGTAAATTGTTTTGGAATATGTGACCAAATCTTTCATCCAATACCATTAGTTTTCATAACATAATTTATATGAAATTTGAAAGAGAAAGACACATGTAATCAATCGACTAAGTGTGACACTTAAATTTCAAGGTATTATGTCAAGAGGCGATCACTCTCTTTTCACTCTCCATAAGGACATAGTTGCCAAATTACCCTTTGAGATTCACAAGGAAGGTACCTCCTATCCACATAGCTTTTGAGAACTAACTTTGACAAATGACCTCATTAGAATTGGGTTGGTTTTACTAGATGTGAAATGAACTTGTGCAACCTAATGCTGTTTTACAACAAAATTTGTCATTTTTTACTAAAACATAGGGAGAATTTTGGAAGTTTTTGTTTTTGTTTTTGTTTTTTTTTTCCCCTTTCTAGTGTATATTCAACGATTTTTGCTAATTTTTTGGAAAAATTTGCCAAGTTTTTATATCAAAAACTTGAAAAAATAATCCTTAGTTCAACCATTTGCACGATTGCCTGAAATCATACCAATTTTGAGAAGTTCTGGGTAATGGACCAATTCTCAAATTGGTTCCTAGTCTAGAAATCCATTCCTAGACATAGCTGCCACCATTTTTTTCTTGCCTCAGCTAATACCCCTTCTACAAAGCACACCATGCGTATTGGGATTGAGAGCTTGATCCCACAAATCAAGCTTCATTTTTTTTTTTAAATAATAATTTCAAATAGGTGACCATGTAAATGAAGAAAAAGGTTTGAAATACACAACTTGGAATCATGAACATTTTAATTTTTTTTGAAAAAAATACCTGGGAAAAGGTCACTTATAATAGCCATGAAAAGTTCGACATCTTGGACTAGGAACTTAGGAAGGTTGCTATCCTTGAATGCACGGATGAGCACCACGTCTTCAACAAGGGTTGGGTTGGCTCTTTTCAATGCACCAGCCATGACAAGAACTGATTTCACCGCTCGCATGCCAAAATCATAATGATCTTGTTGGCTCAATTGTTCGCTTGATAACTTGTAAAGCTTCACCATTTTTCGAGAGAGCGGTTTTGCATTTGCAAACCCTGAAAAAAGCCACAAACATACACATCTCATCACATTAAGTTCATTTGTAGTGATTTTGTACACAAAATTTCAACATAACAAACCATTTATTGTTTTTTTTACATGCTTTCACATTCCTAGAATATGTAATTCAAATCAAATCTTGTACTAACTTACTATTTGCCTTCCAAGAAAAGAGCTGAACTTTGCTAATCACCCATGACTAATTGGGTCTTCGCTCCTTTCAACTAATGTCAATGAGTTGAAAACAACTTTGCTTTGTTAAATCACCACTTATTTATGATATGTGTATGATAATTATATGCTTTAAGACCCAAATGGAAATTTGCCTTAACCATCAAAAACACATGACATAATCCTTTTTGTCTATGAGAGCTTGGAAGGCTTGTTAAACTCTTGTACCAAGCTATTTCCCCACCAAGCTATGAATCACAATTCATATTCATCTTGAAGTTCAACCATTGAATCCATCTTTCACCACTTTGACTAATGCACTCGCAATGGGCTGCATTTAATTTGAGTTAAATTGAATGTACTTAATCCTTTTAGACCTTGAAACCATACTAGTCCAATTTCATGAATGCCTTTGTTTTTCCCAAAGGGACTTCATAGTCCTTGTGTCGACTTTAGTTCAAATAGACCATTTGACACTCTACATACTTGAATTTTCTTGTCTAGTGGATTGCTTATTTGAGACTTTTTGAAGGAAGGAAAAAAAATCCAATCTCAAAAACATTTCATGAATGTTGAATTTGTTTAAATTCATTTCAATCATATATTGGAAATTGACCATAAAATGTCTTGATTAAGGGTTATTTTATGAACATTATGCAATTTATGAGCCATGGTAAAATTTCAATAATGAACTTTGGGTAATGTTTTAAGTGACAACCATGATTGATCTGGAATTCTATTCAATATTAGAAATATGATGGAATGGACAATTTTGGTTTATAGGACACAATGTGGATTATTCACTATGGAATTCCCTTTCATCATGTATGTTTTTGCACAATCAATTCCAATAAGTAACATGAAAACATTTGTGACCATTTGCAACTAGAGTATTTACAATGTTAATTCACCAAAACCATATTCCACAAAAGGTAAACTTCTTTGAAAATTATTTTATATATTTAAAAACACAATGAACACCAACTATTCCATAATTATGTTATTTTTAAATATCAAGAGCTAAGGGTGCAATTGGTTGACATCACGTTTTGCAATGCAAAGCAACGCAAGTGTTGGTCCAATCCATGATCAATAGGCCATGTTAACATCAAGGTTTTTAGCTTAGCAATTTTTTAGGTTTGTTGAAACAAATGAAGATTCATATCACTCCCAACATGAAATTCACTTTTGAAAATGGGACTTGTCAAGAGTGTTGAGTGGCCAAATTAGGATTTGAGGGATGAAAACTTCTTCAAATTGACCAAATTTTCATTGATTTGAAAGAACTTTAAAAAGGCTATAAGAAAAGGTGCCACTTGTTCCCAAAATAAGGTCATTTCTTGAGCTTTAAAACCTTTTGAAGATTTGGCACACTTTGGAAAGCCAAATCATGTTTGATTGAAAAAGCTCGTATGAAGGGTTTTATGATCTACAAGAAAATGGTCTTGAACTTTCATTTGGTTAAACAATTTCTTTCAAGTTATGAGGTTTTGGGATAAGACTTTTGGGAATCCTAGGAATTTTTCCATTTCAATGTAGTTTATATTATCCATAACTCTTATATTACAATCTAAATAATGTTGTGACTAAATATTCAAATCATGGTGAAATCCATGTGAAACTATGATGAATCTCAAACCTAGTTTTGGTTCAAATTGCACTAAACACCCTTTTTGCATGTTATGCACAATTGATGTGAATGAAAGTTATATGTGAAACATTTTGACTTGTCCTAGTCATCCCTACATTTTTGGCCCCTTGTTCAAGCTACTTGGGAATGCATCCTCGGTTCCAAAAATCATATTGTTGTCAAATTGGGAAATTATAATCATGCATTTTTGAAAGTTGAGGGATATGTCAATTAGTGTACATATTTTATCTATTATATCAAAGGATCTATATAACATACTAGAATTATGATGATTATGTGTTGTTTCCATAATATGTCTTATTAAAACCCACCATAGAAGATGTAACAATGCATGAAACAAGAGGGATTCTTTTGTATTTATTAATCTTTGCATTATGGACTTGCAAAAAAGGATGGAGTTGAGCTCAAGACCAACCAATGTATTAAAACCTTGAAGTATCCTAGTACTTTGGCCAGTTTGAACTAATTATATTATTTTCAGAAATGTTGAAAATTTCAAAAATTATTTCTTCCAAATCAAAAAATATTGTGAAGAAAAATAATGAATATTTAGGAATATTCTATGTGTTGAAATGAAAATTTCAAAATTAATTAATTATCCAGTAGACATGTGTTGAAATGGCCAAGGTACCTCGGTAATGGCCAAATCATACCATGATATGATATGGGTAAATAAGTTAGCATATTCACATGAAAATAGAATGAGTAGTGGGGAGACAAGTGCATCTATAGATTAGAAAAAACAAAATGTTCTAACCAAAGTTAGCCAAAAAATTTTTTGACCTATGGGCAATCATATTTATCCCTTTTTAAAAAAATTATGTAACCCATAAAAACCAACAACTATTTTACAATCTGACAAATTTCCCCCTTAATAGTTATCATGCAATTGAACCACTTCAATAAAAATGTTCAATACGGACCATTTCCAAGATTGCCATCAATAACTTTCATAACAAATTGGTGAAGTTTAGCAAAAGAAAATCATAGATGATAAGGGCCTCACCTTTCATGGCATGTGGTAGGTTATGTTGTAGGTGTAAGAGACTTCAAAGTTTTGTTACATACATCATGCTAAGGATAGTCATAAAAGTGAGGGGAGACATGATCAAATTGCCTTAAGTGTGTGCTTGTGACAAAATCAAAAATTTCCATAGGACGGACTTAGGGAAAAGCATGCTTTTGAAGTTAGAATGCAAAGAAAAATGAGCTTGCAATGACATGTCCCAATGTATTTTGAAGCATGTCCCAATGTGGTCATTTCTACCTAGTGGCATGTAATGTGGACTTGTTAGCCTTTTTATTTAATTGGCAAAATTTGGCCAAAAATTAAATTAACTCTAAAAATTTGAAAGTAAAGGGATATTGGAAGTTTTCCAATTGCTAGAAGCAAGGAAAAAAATTAATAAAAAAGGTCAGATTTCTATATTTGGTTTTCTATATCTAGACAAACATATAAAAGGATGGTTAAAGTTTTATAGTTCATATATGGTTTATAGCTAGATTTGGCATAATCTTCCCATGGATGATGACCACTTTTTTCTACATGTTCCTATGGATGATGATCACTTTGACTAGAAGCAAAAATTCCTTTTGAAAAAAAAACCATTGATGTGGAGATTTAATACCATTTGGCAAGTGTAGGGGGCATTTCATGGGTTAAGTGGTTTCATAACCATCAAAAAATGAACTCCCATTTGATTGTCATGAAGTAGTGTAGCGTATTAAGGTCTTATATAGTTGATAATGTATAAGCAATTTAGAGATTGGGGTCAAGAGAATCAATCACCTTCGGAAAATAACATGACTTCCGCGACCAAAGCATAATCGGGAATCATCATCGAAACCGGACGAAAAAGCACTTTCAAATTGTCGGGAAGCTCCGTCCGCCCCGCATATCCGGGGTTCATCGTGATGAAAACACCACAAGTGGGGAGTAGTTTAATTTCTCTACCCTCAAAATTGAAACACGTCAAACCCGCTTTCAACGCATTTTGGATCGTTAGTAGTTGTTGAGCGACCACCGACAAAACCTCAATGTCAATTCGATTGAACTCGTCGAAACATGCCCATGCACCACATTGTGCCAAGCCCGCAAAAAACTTTCCCATAAACTGTTTCCAAAGTAGGGAGAGCAATATTTTACATCTCTAATCTTGTAATTAGTTATAATGACCCAACACTAATTACGAAGAAATCCATTGCTTATGAAAATCAACCCAATTATACTTAAGTTTAAGATTATAGGGTTTAAGATTAAGATTAAATTTAAGATTAACTCTAGACCATTCATCAAAAATGGGGACTCGTGTGCAAACCTAGGGTGAAACCTTAAGGAAATTAAAATAAACATTCAAATACCTTTTGTATAGGATCACATTTTGAAAGTGAAATTTTTCCAAAGGAAAGTGAGATTTTATTTTTTTCAAATGTCAATAGCCAATTCTTAATCCTTAAATCGCAAACTACACATCCTTGGTTTTGAAAATCTCTACTTAGTAGGTATATAACCACCCCATGGCCTTTTAAAAGCATAATAGGCAATTATTATGCTTTATAGGTAGGTGTAGCAAGGTACTAATTTGCCCTACTCAAAATTGAAAAACCCATATTACTAAACCAATCAAAGAAATTGAGAAAAAGTGGAGAGGAAAAGAAGAATTACAAAATTAGGGAAGGTAGACAAATCTAAAATAAAACAAGATGTGTTATACATAGTGGCCCTCCCATTAATTTAATATCAACAATTGATATTTATGATAAATTGTTCATAGCTAGGGGAATTTTTTTTAAATTTTTTTTTATTGTAGATTATGTTGTTGTAAAAGAACAAAATTCATGATTTATTTTTTTCCCTCATTTTTTTACCTCACATTAGTTATGAGGAACCCTAAAGGGATCTCACATTAAATGATGACATGTTCTAGGAACTTATTTAAACATTTAAAATTTTGTTACCAAACCAAAACCAATAGGGAAATGTTGTAACATAAGGTTTGGCACCATGTGCCATGGCCATGATTTTAAATTAGGAACATTATAATTTAAAATATAATAATAATAATAATATATTAATATAAGAATTTAATAGCATATGTTAAATATAATATATATTGACTATCCTGGAGTTGGTTTTAAAAGGTCTAGAATGGCTAAGGAGCAAATTTTCTCAACCCCCTTGCATCCATGAGTCCCAACCATTTAGGCTAGTATGCCAAAAACAAACAAAAAGGGTTCCAAGGATACATAGTATTGTAAATCACTTTTTGTTTGGTTATTGTACTAATCAAATTCATGGCCCTTTTATGTCTATAATTAACCAATTTACAGGGTGAGGTATATATCATTTTATTTGGTCAAATATGATAACCCGAAAGCCATAAAAAGAAATGAAACTTCAAGTTTTGCAAAAAGAAGATAAATTTACAAAATTGCCTAGAAATCAAAATAGTTTAAAATGATGATTAGCTGTCAAATCTAAATTTTTGCACTAGGACGACAAAAAAATTCAATTTTTTTATTATTATTATTGAAATGTAGAAGTACTTTCCATTGTGGGTTGGAGGCAAACACAAAATTTCTTCGCTTAGAAGGAGAATCTCAAACCATTATACTACTACCTTTTGTGGTGACTGTTGAAAAATATAGACATTTTGTGCTTATGCCTTGAAACATGTGATTTAACACATTTGAAGACATGAACCACTGCATTCAATAATCTCCATAATACAAACACCTTTGTTTTGTCACATTTCATATCAAATTGGTGCCCATAACAACATTGTAAAACTAGATTTGTATAATGTCATTTTTAAGGTTAATCTTCTAACGCAACAATGACATTTACAATTCATTTTTAAGTCTATAGAGTTATTCCTAAAGTCACCCTGACCACCCTGTCTTTGGCCCTGCTTTCACCCCCTATCCCCTTTTTCAGTGGTATTCACAAAGTAAGGAAGTTTTATTAAATCTCAGTATGAAATTATACTGAAACTCAATATTTAATGCAGAAGGTTCGAGACTAATTATAATAGTTGTACAGGTAGGAGCAGTGAAAATATATGTAGCAGCAGTCGAGTCGCTGAGGAAAAAGGAAAGACACAATGAAACTCAGTTTACCACCAAAATTGTCCCAGTTATTTCGTTTTGTAAAATTTTCATTTCCAGTTACGTGTTTGATGCTCTGTTATGCCGAAACTGACCGTTGTCGCCCCCCAATGGCGGGACTTTAGGGATAACTCTATTGTCCAAGTTTTATCATGTTATTTGAAAGTTAAATTGAACCCAAATTAGCTAAGAGTAGTCAATTATGTCCACTGGGTCATAGGTAATCTCATACCAATTGCAACTCATTCTTCAAATGTAACAACTTTGTTGGGATTATGATTAAACTTTTCTGATCAATAATGCAGACCCATTCCCAATATGCTATTAATCAACATTTGGAGATAGTTTTTACCCAATTTTGGTACCTTTTGCTAAGAAGGGAACCTCTAATAACCACTATAACCAATGTTTTAATTTTTTGGAAGGTTGCAATTTGTCCTTGACTTTGCAATATAGATCTAAATGAAGTAAAATTTGGAACATGCTACAACATAAGGGATAAAGAGCACCAACCTTGTTGCATGAAAGGTTGGAAAATAAATGACCTTTCAAATGAAAGTCATCCTCAAAATTGAAGGGAAGGATTGTGACACATTCATTCTATCACTTTATGTGGAGGCCATGGGATTCATCAGCTAAAACCTATCAAAATTTTGGGTAGGGTTTTTGGGTGGTGTCACAACAAGGGCTTTTCAAGAGCTAGTGAATAAAATTGATTTATGCAAAATCTGAACCCCATTCATATATAATTGAGTTTCAACAACAAACAAAAACTACCAAATTCTTAAAATTTGTTGGAAATACCTGACAAGAGGTTAGGTTAGGTGGAAATATATTATGAAAGCATTGTTTTTCTATTGAGGATATATTATCCATGTTGTATTTTTTTTGTTTGATGTGTATTTAGTTTTGGATGCTTTGCCTTGATGGAATTGTAGGAAAATGGATCCAATTGAATTTATGTCAATTTCACTTTCTTGGCAATTCCAATTATTGGTTTTGATTTTATTTTTTTGGCAATGTCCTTAGTGAGTTCAATAGTTAAACAAATGATTTCAATGCATATTGTCTACCTAGGACTGATGCTCAGCAATATTTATTTCATTAAGAGAGCAAGAAGTGTATGAATATGATCTCACACTTTCAGATTTTCAAAGAATTGAACCTTAGACCTATTGGTTATGAACAATCAATTCAAAACACTAGGCTACCACACTATATTCACAAACTCATCTTAGGCTTAGCATATTTATTCCATATCCTCAAAATCTTAAAATATTTAAAATGGGTCTACCAAAAAGCAAAATGCCTGTTCCTACAAGGGTTTCATTTTTCAAAATACTCACCTCTTTTTTTCAATTTTTTTCCCATTATAAACAGAGGACATCCTACACATGATGATGTTTTACATAATTGATTTTTTAGCCACATTTTGCCCAAGCATGTGCAAAACTACTCCCTCATCCAAATTTATCGAGTCATTCCACTTGGATGTTCCTACTCATGTATGTACTTTCATCCAAGTGAAACAACTAGATAGATTTGAACAAGGAATAATTCGATTAGGCACAAGGTGAAACTTATTGAATTTGTACAAATCTTGTGGAAAGAATGTGAGTGGAAGTCCATAAAAAAATGTTATGGCCAATGAAATATTTGTTTGTGTGAGAAAAAGGATAGTTACTTCATGCAATCCATAGGTGAAAGTGGCTTAAGAATGAAAGACTATAAAATTAACAACCCTTTAAAATAATGGGTAAAAATATATACATGCTCTTCACCATGTGTTTTTGAGCTACCATTAAAATAATTGAAACATAAAAATTATAAAAGATCTAAAAAAGTTTTAGGAGCTCAGTTACATGCTACGTACCTTGTAATCAAGATTATCACCACAATTGAACACCACGCATTGAATCCCTAGTGCTTTCCCTAGATCTTTTGTGGTCTCGGTTTTCCCTGTACCAGCAGGTCCAGCGGGAGCACCTCCAAGCTTGAGGTGCAATGCTCCCGTGAGTGTCATATAGCAACGGTCAGTAAGGGGAGTAATCACAAGGCGTGGTTGTGCACCTATTTGCATGCACACAATTTGTGTTTGTCGAGTCGCATGCTAATTAACAAGAGTGCAAATTTAATTGTATTACATAATTAAGCAGCCCTTTTATAATGGAGATCAGAGTTTGCCAAATTCTATGGAAGGTGATTTTGATTGTTGGGTTGTCATCATGGGAAGGATCCACTGATTTGTATGATTTTTTGCAAAGGAAACTAAATTTCACCTTCTATTGTGAATTACAAATTGTAACTAGGGATGGACTTCTTCCAAATGATACGGCTTTTTCCGAAGGGAAGTGGGAAATAGAGCTTTTGGGATGATTTCTTGGTTCTCACTCTCTTTTTTTGGGTGTTTACACAATAAAGTTATCCCTAAAGTCAGGCAATTAGGGGGCAAGAACGGCCAGTTTCGGCATGATAAGGAATCAAACACTGAACTGGGAATGAAAATTTGACAAAACAAAATAACTGGGACCCAAACTAGTTTTTCCAACAATTTTGGTGGTACACTGAGTTTTTCGTGCTGTCTTTCCTTTTTCATGAGCGCTTCCACTGCTGTTACATATATTTTCACTGCTCCCTAAACCCTACGTGTACAACTACTATAATTACTCTTGAAACTTGTGCATTACTGGGATTTAATAAAATTTCCTCACTTAGCGGATACCACTCAAAGAGTGGATAGGGGGTGAAAGAGAGGGTGACTTTACCACAACTCTAATGGTTTTCAGTTTGACACAGTGAATTCAAAATAATTTTTTAAAAAATTCAAAATAAGATTGACCTAGCATATTTAGACCTGAGTGTCAAATTTTTAAATATTCAGATTGCGGCTATTGACCCAATTTTTTTTTAATTAAATTTTTTGATTTAAGAAAATTTCAGCCATTGCCAAAACTGAAATTGGCCACCAATTCCAGATTTAAATATAAAACACTCAAAGCATCCCCATTGACACCCTGCACAATATACTTAAGATGAAGAACACTGAAGTTTAACATTGGTTTGGACTGGTAAGATGGCTTTGGGTCAATATTTGTGCACAAGGTGCTGCAATAGGCACTACATTGTCTAACAATTGCTCTTGGTTAACCAGATAGAATGATTAGTCCAAGTGGTTTGCTATTAGTAGTCTCCCATCTTTTATGTTCTTAAATTTTCATGTTTAAGGGTGGGGTGCTTAGAAACAGCAAGCCATTCTGGATGTGAAAAATACAGTAGTGTTGAGATGATTATCATTATGAATAAGTATCTTCAATTTTGTAAGAGTTGGCTTCAAGTTAGGGTGGAGTATCGAGGTTAACTTGACCCCTTTATTTTAAAAGATCAAAACATCCCTCTCTATAAATTAGGTGACATCTAATTTTTCCACCATTCAAAAGACTAAATTAGTCTATTATTTGTATGTATCCTATTGTAGGATTAGTTTATTCCTCAACTTAATCATTTGGGCCCTCATCACCAACCATGGTTTTTTCCCCAATTTCCTCAAGTAGGTCCAATGGTGAGGATCCCAGCAATAATTAGCATTAAATGGTGACTGTCCTAGGCTAGATGTAACAATTTTATAAAAGTGCAAGAACAAGTGACAACCTAGGTCTAGATCTAGATGTGGCTAATTTAATTTTTTATTTCCAAAAATCTTTTTAAATCATTTTTGGTGGGTTTTTCATTTTCTGAAAAAAAAAATTCCAAGTTGCAAAAATTCTTTTTAAAAAATGCGAGAGAGAGAGAGAGAGAGAGAGAGAGAGAGAGAGAGAGAAAAGCCTCAAACAAAGAGTGGGTTAAATGGAACAAAAATTCCCCACTATCCATTGGTGTGAATCCAACGTAAGGGCCATTGTAGGCATAAGATCCCTCCCACTCTTCACGGATAGGCATAAAAATGCCCTTCTCCTATGCCTTGTGATCTATGTATTTTCAGGTTCATGATAGTGTTCACTTAGTGCTTTATGTTGGGGAAAGCCTACTCTTAGATGACATTCCCAGAATGCAAGACTGGCCTATATATATGTATAGTTGAATATTCTTCTATTTTAAAAAAAGCCATGTTTCTGCACATTGTTCAAGCAAGTAGCCAGGAAACAAAAGGAATTTAATAATTGTTTTCTACTTTCATAGCTGGTCTATAGCCAAACGTGGCTAAATCTCCTTGTGGACGATCGCCATTGTGGCAACATCATAAAATTGGGGGGGGGAAAAAACACTAATTTGGACATAGTAGAAAGTTTGATAGTTTGTCACAAACTGGTGCACTTGACTCTTTGCACACAATAAACAACAAAGAATGTGTCAAGGGAAAACTTTGTCTCAACAAGGAAAATGTTGCCTACAGTAATATAACATCCTTTTTCCATGTGGAAGAAGTTGATTTCAACTTTGAAGAAGTCCATTAACTTCCCATTTGGAAGAAGTCCCCTTTCTTTTTTGGACCAAGTTTCAAAAGTACCAAAGTCTTTTAAGCTCAAATCCACAATCCAATGGTCTGAATGAAGAAGTATTTGGTCATTTTTTTGGCATGCAAGCGATGATATGATATGCCATACGCACCCAAGTATTCATATGCATATATAAATTTGGCATTTGTTTGCCGGACAATACAATCTTCCAATACATCATCCCAATAGTATCGTAATTGCATTTGCCACCCAAATTCGGTCGATTTGAAAATCTTCTCTCTGAACCCATAACCATAGAATCCGAGTTACATAGTGAAAATTTCATGTTTCCTCTCCTTTTTTTTTCCCCCAAAAGCTCAATCCACTTTTTGGCTAAGTATAGGGTTAGGGTTGAGAGATAGTAGTGGTAACAAAGGAATGAACAAATAAATGCAATTTTTTTGCATTCGAATAGTAATAATCTTCTTCCTTGTGAACACTTCACCATTTACAATTATTGACAACTTGCTAGAAACCTCGAAAGAAAGAGAATCAAAGATACATTTATTTCAACAAGTACTATTACAACAACAATATGAACCAAGTGAAAAATTGGCCTTTTTGGGTGGTTGTTGTGGTTTATGAATCACTTTTCTTTTGTTGATATTACCACCCATATCGCCCACCTAGGTGTAACCGATTAGTATTCTTTTAGACGATCCAAGGTTTTGCAACCCTAGGTCTTTACAATGCTTCATATTTCACTTATTGCTTAACTAGGTGACAATAATACACATCTTACATAGAATTGTTCAATGTAACAAATGTGGGGGTGGTAGCCCAGGTCCTAGAAAAAGGAAATCAATTGAGCGTGGTTTCAAAAACATCATGTACATATATGATCAAAATTAATATAAGATTTGTTACCAAATTTTGGTAAATAACTTTGATTATCAAACACTTATACAAGAGTACCACCCAACTTACAAATAGTAGCTTCAATTGTGCTAGCAAAAAGTTGGCATGAAGAATACCTTCTTTTGAGATATACCTCCTTTTAGCAAAGTGGGTTCTATTTAGTTGCAACTATGAGGGCCCCATCCCCAAAAGGGTTCAATATCCCCAATGATGTATTACCTAGGAGAAGAGGTCTTTAGTCAATAATTAGCATGTAAGATCCATTGAGAGGATGGGATAGGCATGCCTAGAAAATCTTACCTTCAAGGCATTTTATTTCCAACAACAAAATCCCCCATAAGTTTATGTAATTCCCATATAAACCCAATGAATTGAGGTACAAAAGTTTCCAATTTGATGATAGTTGGAGTTGATGATGAAACATGACAACATAAAACATCATGTGAGTATAGTAAATATGATGGATTGCAACTTGCAATTCACTTCAATGAAACCAACAAAATCAATGTATTCGATGCTCAATACACACCATTCTTAATTTACCAAAATGGACATGTAAAAAGGGGAAAGTTTATTTGCTTGTTAAAATCCATGCCATAGAAAAAATTGCATTTGAATTGAAAAGGTTCTTTTCTTGGAGACTTATAGGTTTTTATTGACATGTTTGATGTATGTCTACCCCTTAGATTTAGATGATGATATCAAGGTACATAAATTGTGATTTTAGACAAATATTATGGGTGTCAAATTGGGGTATTTTGATGATATTGCCTTGATACTTTTTACAAATCCTCAACAAATTCATTATAGAAATCAGAAATCGTTTTTCAAATGGTCAACTAATATAGCATGGATGCCCATTTCAAGTTTATTCAAAAAAATAGAATTTGTTAAATGAATTAGGTCACATGGTTTTCTTTTCATTGTGCGATTTAACCCTTTAGGCATCGTCAAAGTGACTAATAGTTCCTACCATTGGGCTACCACACCACACATGGGACAAACTTACATGTTCTTTTTTATTGGTTCACATCAACATTTCATAAATCAAAATACAAAAATAGGGCATTGACTCTATTTTCCGAATGTATTTAATCCAATATGTGCAATCTACATTGCATATTTCTTCATTATGATACTATTGTTGGGTTTATTGGTCATAACAATAACTTTAAAAATTGAATGAACCGTAAATATTATCAAGCAAATTGGTAGCAATTCAATGGGAATTTGTGAACCTTTTTTACCTAACCATATCATCAACAATGTCCCGAGCATGAACATCAATGGTAATAAGTGCTGTAAGGATTTTTCGATCAAGAGGGAGTAGTTCACCACGCACAAGCACCGATAACTCCTCTAATTGTTTGATGCATAAAACCAAGCTCTTTGCTAACATGGCTTCCACCGACTCAACATTTGGGGCCGCCAAATTCCCTTCAACCAACACACACCAGTACACCTAGAAAGCATAATGGAATTAGCAAATCCTATAGAGTTTGTAATTATATGGAACAAATGAGTATAGTGAGGTGTGAAAATTACCCGTCACAAGGCCAATAATTTAATGGGTATGGTCATTGGTGGCATATGAAATCATGGAAATTTATCATGAGTCATTGTAGATTGTCCACCCATCTCTACATGAGTAAGACTAATTCACCAACCTACCTTGGCTTCTTAATGGGACAAATTATGGTGGATACTTGTTATCCCATAAGTTTTTGGTAGAGAGACAAACAATTAGATAATTGTGTTTGCTATGTGTGGCATTGAGCATATGGCCAAGTATGGGTTGCAATAGAGTTTGTGTAATATTGTTGGATAAGGACTAAGATATGAAGCAAATTAAATTTATATGTTTTTGGGTGATGTTATATTGTTCCAATTATTTTTGTGTAATAAAGAAATCCAATTCTTAAACATTGGTTTCTTGATTAGTCCCAATATGATGTTTCTTGCACCAACCAACTAGGTAATCCAAGCTATTATGTATTTCACATTCGTTTCTAGATAGGGGAAGTGACAAAGAAATATGGAACATATGATAAGAGGAGGATATTGTTGTAGTACCTTGGCCATTTCAACACATGTTTGTTGAATAATTAATTAATTTTGAAGATTTTATTTCAACAAATGATAGATTTCCAAATATTTCACACCAAAATGTACTAAATTTATCTCTTTTTTTTCCAAATTAAACACCCCTTCTCTATAAAGTATGACTTAAACAATGTAGCCAAACAAAGGTAAGAATTATTTTGGTAAGAAGTACAATGAACTAAAACATTTTGAGATGTACAATATGAACCATTTTGCTATGCATGTTTGAAATGGAATGATGCAAGAATGGTTAGAAATTTTTAGATTCTTGACACCTACATGACATAACACACTTAATTTGAAGGAAAGAGGTGATTGTTTATTATCATAAGTTGCAAATGTAGCTAGGAAAAGTAAAGATTTGGAATTTAGTTTGTCTTAGGTGAAAATGGTCACGTGTTGGGTCTCTCTAATTTTTTAGATTTGAAGGTGACTCGAGTGATGTCCGTGTTGTTACTATCATTGACATTGTTGTAAATAATTTACCTATACCTATATTCCAAACCAATATAGACAAATGAGAAGCTGCACATGGTCCAAACCTTTGACAAAATTTGATATTAACAACAATAGTAAAATAGAACAAATATATTCTAATAAGAGAAATGAAGTGAGAAACTTGTAAGAGCTTGATTGAAGAAGCTTGAAAAATGGGGAAAAGGTAAATCACATAAAATACAAAATTTAAAAAGTTAACAAAAAAAAACCATGTAAGTTGCAATAAATATCATGATGTTTAGGAATGGGTATGTAAATGTGCAAATTCATGGTGTGAATATATAAATTTAATGTGCTTGGAACATGGGAACAAGAGTGTCATATCTAAAGTCTATATGTGGGCTTTGGGAAACATTGGAATATACATTGTAAGGGAATTATGACTTTAAAATAATAGAATTTTGTTGTTAGTTGGAGCTAACATGACTACAAACATATTTTGCTTGCTATTCAAGAGCTTAATAATAATGTGCAACATCTTACTTTTGTTGAACACACATCAAGGATATCATGAATTAGGCACCTGAGAAATCATGACGACTAATTGGGCCGCATGTCTAAGCACCCAATCTTTTCTCACACATTTTGTGAAATCAGTATGAGCAAATTTGGCCAACCTACATTTCCACAATCACACACAAAGTGTCACAATTTTATGGTGTGTTTTGAGCTCTTTTGTGATGTGTGTTTTTGGTCCCAAGTACTCTCCATATGTTAAGGCAATTTTGTTCAACTATGGAACTCTTAACTATTTTTTTTTTTTAAATAAAATATTTCACCTAAAGTTAATACATAATTTGGCAAAATTGACCTGCGAAGACTTGCCACCATGTTTTGTTCCACTGCGGTGAGCCAATTTTCAACGTTTCCACGAGCCTTCAAATTTTTGCCTAGTAGGATACGTTCGCCTTCACTAGACACCATTGCATATATATCTATGCTCTTTGGATCCTCCCCAAAGTCCAAGCTCCTAATGCCATCTATGGAATCCCAATAACATTTCCTTGAATAGAATTGATTTTGTGTTGGATAGGCTTTGAACCTTCTTTGATAACATACTTGTGCCACATCCATATGAGCACTTGTTCTTCACCTACTTGTTGAATAACTTGCAATTTATAGGTAAAATTCATTAGATTTGTCCCTTTTTTGACAAGAAAAGGAAGATGCATGTGTTGTTATGGCAATTGAGGTTAAAATAAAATTAGTGGTCCTTAGGAAAGCTCTTTGTAAATATTCAATATAACAAATAAATTATGAGCACCAACATCATTTTTTTATTATTACTATATTGACCCAAAAGTATTCTCGCTTTTGATGGCAAGTGCAAAAAGCCAAGATTTGTGAGATGCACCAAACTAGTGGGTTTTGTAATGAAGAATGCATTTGTGAATATGGTTTTGGTATATACATGTGTATGTGTGTGAAGCATGGTGGTATGCATATTGATAGGAAGAAAGCATTTAACTTCCATGAATTAGACCCCCATTAAAAACATATATGTAACAAACCAAACCAATGAATTTCATTGAACTTTGATGGAAAAGACCAAGGATGTGATGAAACTTTTGGAAATAAAGGGGGGGGAAATCTAACCAAAACACTTGGACATGTGGGGTTGAACGGCTTGCACATTTCGAGTTTGGGCTAAAATTTCAAGTAGCTCATCATTTGACAAGAAATAAAAGCGCGGAAATGCCATACGCTTTGTCTCCAAATAGTCTTCCAAATTCTTTTGTATCTTCTCCAAAGTTTCACTACTTTTGGTAAATATTTCAAGCCATCCAGGTGTTGTGCCACATTGCAAAGCATTTGGCCTATGTCACATGTTGGGAACCATAGTGTTTCAATACTATTTCCAAGTATTGTGTAAATTTATGGTATCTATGGCATGTTGAATCTCAAATGGAAGAATCTATGGGATGACCATTGTCACACACATAAATGACAAGGAGACCCCCATGTCATATAACTATATCATGGGTGCCTATCTATTTTGTATGAAGATCACTAAATATTTCATATAAAACGACACATGAAGCATTTAATTGTGAGATAATAATTTTTACTTTAAAAAACTAATCAACCTTTTTGAAAAAGTACTTATTTTACAAAAATTCTGAAAACTAACTAATTTTTTAGTTGTTTATATTCCTTCATCACCCACTAATTGATAATTTAAAGTTTTAGTTAAGTCTCATATTGATTGCCAATCATGATAAGAAGGAGGTCATGGATATTACCGACCATTACCCATTGGTATTGAACCAATGCGGATGCCAAAAGGCATCAATGATATTCAACACATATGACTAAATATTAAAATATACACCCAAGAAAATCTAAAACTTGTGTAAAATCAATTAAACAAAATTCTATAATAACATATACTATATGGATGGTGCTAAAAAGAGATAGCCAAAGTCCACCTTTGAAGTTCTAAAAGAGGAACAAAATAGAATGTTTAAAATGGAGGTTTTAGAGGAAAAATTAGATTGCCCACCCATTCATTCAAAAGGAGAGAAAGATTGAAGGGAAAGAAAGAAAGAATTCTCCACTCCTTCCAAATGAGAAAGAGGTTGGAAGAGAAACGACTAGTTGATTGTTCACCCCCTTCCAAACAAGATGAAGGTTGGCAAACATGTAAATAAGTTAATATGATTAGGTACGAAGTCCTCATAGAGATAGACGACATATATAAATTGTTTATTATATATATTCAATTTGGCAAGAAATGTGTTCTTAATGACGAGATAACAATTATTTAAAGTGTAGCTTTTTTTGTCAAAAAAATGGGTTTTATATGCATGTTGAAACAATTATGTAGGTAGGAAGCTTTTGGAAAACAATATATTTAGATATTTAGATCTTGATGTGTCTAATTGTTGGCATCATCATCCAATTTCTAGCCTCATCAAAATCTTTAATCACCATGGACATCTTACAAAATTGATGTTGTCATTGGTAAAATTTTACCTTCGATTAACTAACCTAGTCTTCACCTTTCAAGAAGATGTAATAAGCAAGGATTTTGTTTTTCAATTTTTGGATGTTGTGTCGTTGGCTAGCATTTCAAGAGGGATTTAGCATTTAGTTCGAAATGACAACAAGCTTTTAGAACCTAACTAAATTAGTTCATAAAATGCTACCAAACTAAAATCAGACTCCAAATGTGGCCCCAAAAAAAATTAAAAAATCAAATTTATTTCTTGAAATTTTGCGCAATTTTTTTTTCAGAAAAAAGGAAATATTCTCTCTATAAAATGGGTTGTTGTTAAAGGGGCTTGCTTGGTTCATTACCTATCATGAGTTCTTTTCATAATATCTTTAAATTGCTTATCAACTGCAAAAAATGCCTTGCTTTCATTGGGTAGTTGGCGTTGGATATCCGGAGCACTAAAAATGCTTTCCAAATACATCCATTGCTTTTGGCATTCACACCATTGGTCCAATACTTTGCCAAAGTGCTTCAACATGCCTTCAAGCTTTTCCACCTCATTTCGTATTCCGGCCACATACCTATTGCGTCTCATGTCACCCCAAAGTTACCAATTCGAGTCCTTAAAATGTTGTTGATTCAACAAACTAAGTTCATAATTCCACATTAAAAAATATAATAGCATGAATCCTGAACATTTTGCAAATATTTACATGGATCTCTATATAACAAGTTCTAGACACTTTCCCCCCCTCATTTGAAGATGAGTTCTAATACCATTATTAGCCCAAAGATTTTTTTCCCCCCCTTAACTCTAAATCAAATTCACAAATACTAAAACTTTCATGAATTTTTGTATTATTCATTGCCAACATTTGAATCACACAATTCACAAAATTGAACACAATGTGACTCCTTATAGGTCTTTAAACAAACAAACAAACTCGAATTGTATTGAACAATTTTCAAGTTTCTAATATTCTAAACGAATTGTAGAGGTAATAATTTAAAAGTGATTGGAGATTCTATTTCATTTTAATTTTTTAAATAACTTATATTTTATTCCCATTTTTTTAAAAGGTGATTGGTTATGTTTTCTATCCCTTAGTGCTAGGGAGAGTGCATGAATTACAATTTGTTCCAACTTTTTTTCCTTTTGTAGGTTTGATTTTGTACTTCTAGATGGCTTTTATGTTCACTTTCCTATTACCCTTGTATTATATATATTTATATGTATATGACATGTAATGTAACCTTTAACCATGGTTTGTTTTTAGTGTTAATGTGATTTGTAGCTCTTTTGTCCAATTAATTCATTTATTTATTTTCCCTATGATTACTTATTTAGCTTAAAAAATAGATATTAAGATGACTTTTTAATGGGGGCCATGGCTTAAATGGTTGAATGAAAGTATGTTTGACCCTAAGCTCCACCCTAGTAGGCTACAAGTAGATGATTAGTGGGCAAATGCATTTTCATGAAATAAAATTCTGAATATATATATATATTTTTAGTGGGGATGTATACATCAACCAATAGAATTTTCCAAATTAATAATGTTGTATATAGGAAACAATTTTTTTGTGGTAAAAATTGAAGTTCAAAGGCTTACACAATAGAATGTTATAAGTAAGTCATTTTAAAGGAGAGAAATGAAATGGTTTGAACATTGATAGAGTTATTGAGGCCAAAAGACAAACAAAGATTAAAAAAACAAAGAAAAATGCAAAAACCGAATGTGGACTCCACTAGCAACCAAAACAAAAACCATAGTAATTGAATTTACCTTGACGATGTGACCGTGTTCATGGTGACCATTGAATCTTCAAGTGCAACAATCACATCGTCTACTCCTCCGAGAATGTAACAATCCTTCACCTCTTTGTATTGTTTCACCACAAATTCTATGTTGGCCCACTACAAACGATCAATAATGAAAATCACAATGTTAATTTATATTGTAAAGACATTGCATCCAAAGTGCAACCAATTGGAGTTGCATCCAATTTAATTTTAGATTGTTAGAAATAAGTGAAATAGCAATCATAAAATTCAAATGTGTGAATTAATTAATATCCAAATAGTAAGGTCAATCTTCAAAAATTTATAGGAACCAAAATACATAACTTTTGCAACACTTCAATTTAGGTGACATTGTTCAATTTAAGTTTGGAAAAAACTAGGCCACAAATGTTTTACTTATTTATGAATGATAATGCAAATCATTTTCAAAGGTACTTTTCATGGTGTTTTGTTTGATTTTTTTAAAAATAATAATTGAATAGGTATAATTTAGTTATGAATTTTCAAAATAATTTAGGAACATGATTTTGAAAAAGGCTATTGCAAATAGAAAATAATAATAATAAATCACTTTTTATTCCAATAAACATTTTAGGCCATATATTTTGGCATGCAATGAATAAACATGAGAAAATATTTATATTCACATTTAAAGAAAAAGAAGCCAAGAATGTTACACATACACACACACACACACAAATTGGAACTTTCAATTGTATTAAATAAATGCCTTGAAGTTCATTTGTTAAATGAGTTAGTTTGCACTTTGTATATTTCACTAACCTTGTTTTGAACTTTAGCAAGAAGTTCTTCCAAACCAATTTCTTGTGTGGCCTCATTTGAGATATTGGCAATCTCAGCCTTAAAATCCATGACCCTCAACTCCAATAATTTCCCAAGTGTAAATTGTGCATTCCTTTCAATCTAAAAATCCCACCAATCATGAGTTAAGAATACATTAACATTTATTAATATTAGTAAAATTCTCCATTCAAACCTATACAAGTTAAGTTGTAAAAAATGGGGTGGGTTATTCAAGTTTGTGCATGATCTCAACATCCCAAGTTTGGCTTTAAATTTTGTTTCATGATCAAACATTCGGGCTACCATACAAACAAATTAAGCAATCAAAGGCATAATAGGGCCTTGAAAAACAATTTGAAATCAATGTTTTTTTTTTCCCCTAGTGAATCACCATTTTCAACATAGAAATTGGGAATTTTTTGTTTTTCTAGTGTAAATTTGATTAAATTTTCTTTTCTTTTCTTTTTTTGAAAATTTGCTAGTTTTTTTGGTTAATTTGCTAGATTTTTTGGATAACTTTCACAAAAAATATATATCAAGTAAAACACTTACATGCATTAGGTTGATTATGTATTGTAGTTAAACTAAATGAAATGGCAAATGTCATGTGTATATATACCCTTCGACTAATCACAATTTCAATTTTTTTCCAATGCCGTTCTTTGAGAGCTTCATTCCTCATGTTTTGAAGAACCGGGACCGTGGAAGCAAGCTCCTCCACCATGTTTTTCAAGCGTTTAACAACAGGGTTTGCCATAATGCTCCGCTCGAGCTTTACCGCCAACTTCGAATACCTACAACAACATCATGTATACTAACGTTATACTCTTGTTGAACTCTTGAATTCTCCACAAGAAGTATAAGAAAATTGTAACCATGACAACATATAAAATGGGTTTTGAGTAATTAAAAGGACAAAGAAATTTTTTGGAATACTTAAGCATATTTTTAATGGATGCACTTTAACACTAAAACCAACAATAGTGTAAATAAAAGAATCATACATTTGAATTCAAAATTATAGGGCATGAGTAGAAAGTTGCCAAAATAAAAAGGATTTGATAAATAAAATACTCAATTAATGAAGTTAAAAAACCTTCCATGAGTATTAAGAATAGGTATATAAATTAATTTGTATTATTATTAAGTTCTTACAATAAGAAATATGGATTTGCAAGTGTTTGAGTTTAGTTCAAAAAGCAAGGGAATGATTTTTATTGGACTCAATCTATACTTCGTGATAAAATACATACAAAACCCTAAACCCTATAGCCAAATATTTATAGACGAACTTTATGCATCACATTTTTCATATATAGCATTAGCCCTACATAAGGGTTGTATAATTAATAATGCTACATTTTTGTAAAATATATAATTCCTTGCATGCATGAGCATAGTATAGTTGAACATCGATGCCTAGTAAATGACGTATGTCGCAAATTTATACATGACCTATGTCTAGACCATCAAGCGAATAAGATTGAAGCTTAACGATGTCAAGGATTGTCTTGTGTGTGCACAAACATACAAATTCAAACAAACAAAAATGTAAAATAGGTGGTAGAAACGTATGTTATAAATTTAATTATAATTATAACTATATTTTAATTATAATATAGTTAAAATTATAAAAATATATTTTAATTATAAAATTTATGCTAGTTACAAAATATAATTTGCACTTGTATAATAAGGATAATATGAATGAATATAGAGGTATGGAGGGGCAAATTATGCATTGTTCAAAAAATGAATAATATATACATATATATAACATCTTTTGGAGATTTTTTTTTTAATTTTTTAATTTTCTTTGGGTGTAGAAATGATTGTTGGGCTACAATATGGATGAATTCTTACTTGGTAACAATCTCCTCAACATTATCAATGTCTAGGCTATCAAAATGTGTGGCCGTCCAAATGGATGATTTTGTGGCCACCTCTTTGAGGCCTAACCAAAGGTTATAACGTAAATCCACCTCTTCAGCAGCTTGCATTAGATCATCAAACCGCGACTCATCTGTCTTCAATTTAACCAATAAAATTGACAATAATTGCCAAAACAAATTTTAAATTTTAAAAATTTGACATACATGTGATAATTCAAGAATCAACATTGTAAGCAGTAGTTTTTTTTTTATTTAAATTTATTTATTTTTAAAAAAATTATAGGGGTTTGAAATTTTGCCAAAATGAGAAAAAAAAAGGGGGGGGGGAATATTTTGTCATAATATTTTTTTCTCCTAAGAAAAAAATCATCAAATTTAATTTTTAAAATTGAATTTTTTACCATCACATTTGGACTTTGATTTTAGTTTGGTAGCATTATTTTAACAATTCAACTCCATTAAATTCATAAATTCTAAATTCTCACCAAGGCTCTAGGTAGGCTTGGCAAAATTCCTCACCTCCCAAACTTTTTAACCTTTGGATAAATACTCCATGATTTCTCATGAGTAGAGGATGTAAAGGGGATCCTTATTTATTTTGAGATAAATTCATGTTACATGCAATTAGTTGTTTTTTTTTTTTTTTTTTACAAAAAAAAAATCAATTAAATAGCCCAATCTTTAGAAATTTAAAGGTAAAAATACACATGTATCTATTATCTATATGACGATATGAATAATAACACAAAATTAATTTTGGACGTATGTACAAAGTGTTGGTGAAAACCTCAAAAAGGTGTTGATATTCGACTATCCGTATTGCTTGAGCCTTTTCTTTAGCAACATCTGCTGATAGGTTTGATAAGTAAGCCAAGATCGTCTCTTCATTTGAATCTGCAATTTATGTTAAAGAATTACATGTATTACAAAATCACTAATTAATTAATTAATCAATTAATTATGGGTTGTTGGTGATCATAATTAAACCCACCATAATTAAACCCTAAACCCACCATAATTAAGTATCCATATGATATGGTCACCAACAACTTGTGTCTTGTAAGGGCATTAGCCTACTATGGTTAGGAACATAGTTACAAGTTCTTTTAACTTAACCCATCATGGACAAGACATATATTATTTATTTATTTATTTATTTACCAACAATATAACAATTGTCAATTAAACATTTATTCTCACCTTTATATATATTTTTATTATTTTAAATTTAAAAAAAAAATTTGACAATTTTTTTCAATATCCGAAACTTGAAACCCTTGCTATAAAGAATGTGCCTTCATTACATGGGGATTGGGTAAATTAGGTTGTTACCGGCACTTAAAATCATTGGGTTTTGGGCAGCCGCTCGAATTTGGATGATGTTGTTCCGTAGGATTTGGACTTCTTTGACAAGGTCGGAGCTAAACGCTTTGATGTTTTCGGCTTTGCCTTCATTAACGATATCCATGGCCTCTTTACATGAACCATACTCGAAATTCATCATTTGGAAGGATGCCAACTCGAGATCGGGAATAGGAACGCTGTAGTCTTTCATAAGTGAATAATAGTCGGTTATAGTGTCAAATTGTTTTTCCAAAACCGACATTTTTGCAAACAATGCCTACAATTAAAATTATCGATCAAAAATTGCAATTTAATTTTATTATTATAAAATAATTAAAATCATTATTTATTATCAAATATTATTATCGATAAAAAATCTTTCCACACCCAATTAAATAATAATAATAATAATAATAACCAACTATGGTGAACCTACTATGTTAATAATTATTTAATTTTGAATATTTTGACAAATAAAATATTCCTGAATATTTCCCAAAAAAAAATGCTTCATTTTTTTTCACAAAATAATACTTTGAGTTTTTTTTTTTTTTTTTTTTTTTTTTTTTATTTTTTTTTTTTTTTTTTTTTTTTGGTGAAAATTTTAGCATGTCTAAAAAAATAATTTAATTTTTTGTTGAATTTGCTATTTAAGTACGATATTTGAAAACAATAACTTAACACAAGCACAATTGAAAGCTTCCCATGCTATATAGTTCCAAAAGGTTCACTATTACCTACATTTTAGTGTTGGGAAGAGGCTTCTTGTTAAAGGCTAGCTTTATCTAGCATCAATTTCCTATTAAAACATCTAGGCTTTGCCCTAAACCCTAAACCCTTATAACCCTAAACCCTATAAACCCTAACCCACTTAACTAAATGAGGAAATACTTACATGATGGGAAAATGGTTCTTACATTAGGCTACTAGACTAATGTTTTTCTTTTAAGCTTTAACCCTAATTTGAGTAAACATTTTTTTTTAAAGGGGTCATTTGGCTACCATGGTTTGGCAAGCCCTTCTTAATTTGTGCCATGTTTGTTGATCAATGAGCTAATGTTGATCAATTAAGACTTGCGGAGTTCAATAGCAGACATTGATAAAAAATAATTTTGTGATTTTGCTACAATAAATACCTCATTAAAATTTGCAATATTGACAAATTCTTCCACCTTTTCTGGCTTGATCCGAAGTTTTTTCTCGGCTTCATGAATTTCATTGATAAATTCCTAAATATGTGACACAACCCCCCTATCAATAATGGTTTGTTTAGAAAAAGAAAATTTATAAATTTAAAATAACTACTATTTTTTTTTTGCCATTGCCAAACTAGGGTCAAGTTTCTAAACTAGGGTCACATTTTAAAAGAACAACACGAGTTTTTGGGGGCACATATATTATATTGTCTTCATATCATAAATTATATATTTCAAATATGTTAAGATTGTGATAAGAAAAGATCAAAATGTGTGTATATGTGTGTGTGTATGTGGTGGTTTTTTTTTTTTAATAATTTTTAAGTTAACATTTTTTCAACAATTTGTTTTGTTAGGTTTAGAATGAATTACACACATGATACATTTCGGATCCCAACATTGGCAAAAGTTGGAAAATGCATGCTAAAGCTTTGTCTGGCAATGGCAATAAGGAAGTCTTCACAGGCACATTGTTTACATATAGAATACCCTAGATCGGCAATTCCCATTTTGCCATTAAAAATATTGGAATATGGAATATGTACGTAAATTGTAATTTTAACATCGTACAATTTTATTTCAGTTTGGTAACAAAAATAGTTTTCCGTGTTAGGAGGCATTTTATATCCTACCTACATAAACTATTTTTTGCATTAAAACATCAAGACAAAATAATGAAAAAACATTAGATCATAGGTACAATTTAATATGGTATTTATTATTATCATTTTCATTATTTGGGAGCGCAAATGAGGGATCGATTTATTTTATCACCAACATATATGCACATTTCGATTTGGCTTTAAAAACCGAATATATTTGAAAGGCTAAATTGAGTTAGCACAACAATTTGCTTCTTGTACTAAATTTACGTAAAGTTTGATGCATCAACGAATCAAATACTTGGTTTAGATCTTAAACAAGTTTCTTTTCAAAATGGGAGTAATTAACAAATTAATTACCTACCACTTCATTATTATCGGGCAAGATCTTGATGGCTTCTGATTGAGAAATGAATTTATTCATGTCATCACGAAATGAGAATAAATCTCTTGTCCCGTCTTTTAGCTGCTCAAAAATTGGACATTCTAAACTTTAAAAATATAATTTATTTGTGCAAACCAACATATTCACATATTCCAAGCAACAAAATCAAAACTTTCAAACAAAAAACTTGTAAATACAACATAGGGTTGATCTCAAGTTGTCGACAACTTTTGTGTCAATAAGGCCATGACAACAATTGAATGTTTAATCCACCAAAAGAAAAAAGTTTAAACAATTATTATTATATATATCAAGTAGTTTAATGTTGAATCCCATGATAATCTTATGTATATAAGTATTGGGTGTTTGAGTTTTTGACATCCTAAAGTTGTGTGTATGGCATGAAGCAAAAAGATGAAGAAATCAAATACATTTTCTCAAAACTACATATTATACTAGTTGTAGGACAAACATGATGTGGGATCTAACAATTGTGTATTCTTTATAGGCTTTTTTGTAGGTTCCTAATACGGAATTAACGATTAACATTATGGAGGTTGCAATTGATCTAGTTGTCTACTTTCCTCACTAAACTTGCCCACCTTTATGTGAACTAAATATCAAGTGGGACAATTAGTATTGAATTTTATCAAGTAGCTTTGAAAGCCCGGAGAAATATATAGATTTTTTTAGAGCATGTGAAGAATATTTGAATATATTATGAATTGAGGTGCAAAAATCAACTTATCATTAAAACTTGTTATTTGTATTATTGTGTTAAAATGTGGTCATCAAACATTGAATCCATAACATAATAAGACGGTTCATTAATTGTGTGTATTAGAGTCCAAGAAAATGTAAAAGGAGTGAAATGCAAAGGTATTAAATAGAAGGATGAAAGTCTATACTTTTTCAAAAAGGAAAAACAACAAACAAATAGGTGATTTTGTAACTTTTTCATGTTGTTATGGTTATTAACTTTTGTTATGGAGCTAGTCACTTTCTAACCATCATAAGTGAGGCCATGTCCTAATACACCACCATACTTTTCAACAATCACTTTACCCAACCACCTTTTCTATTTTTGAGTTTGTTATACTAAGTAGCATCTAACATGGCCCAAGTAGTTGATTGAATCCACAAGCACTTTCAAGTTGGCCATGTTTCCAATCATTTTGTGTACCTATTGGCTTATTCGGGTCTAGGCAAGATCATGTAAGAAGAAAGGAAAGCTTTCTTGAGAACAAATACAATGACATGCATGTTGGTATGATGTTTGTGGCCTTGACTTCACAAATTATTGAAATCGTCGCATTGTGCTCATTATTGGAGCAATGGCCCCCACAACCATTGATTGGATCACAAGGCAATGTGAAAGCCAAAGATTCAAAATGACATCATGCAAAATTGATGTCTGAACAAGTAAAAAACATGGCCTAGATTGTTGAAATAACCTTGATTAACATGCACTTTGCAAAAACCATAGTAAATATGGAGTGTGCACAATGATTCAACATGAAATAGAACATACCATAGTACCTTGGCCAGCTTTATTTTCAGAAATGATGAAATTTTTCACTAAAAAAATAAATTACAAAGAACATTTTTTTGTGAAGGAAAATATTGAATCTTCAAGAATATTATGTTTGTCAAAATGAAAGTTTTTAAATGAATTAATTGTTTGACAAACATGTGTCAAAGTTGCCAAGGTACTAGGGTAAGTGTCAAGTTCATCTCCATTCCAAGTTAGGCAATGATGTAAAAAGTGTTGGTAGCTGGTAATTAGTGGGAGGATGAAACACACACACACACACACAAAAAAGGGGTGTGCAAAACCACACTACCTTGCAAAAGAGGATGCAATGTAAGAGGTTTCATGGAGGATGACAAGCCTTTGAACCACCAAAGGTGACCAAACCCATGAAGGACAAATTTCAATGGGCCTTTTATTCAATAGATGCCAAGCTTAAGCAATTTGCAAACATTTGGTATTTTCAATATTACTTGGTAAAAAGATTTGTGAAAAGACAATGGATTAAGCCTGCAATAATTACAACAACTAATGCACTTCTTGTCAATAATTATAAGTTTGAATTGGGCTCATTTTCTAATTTGCAAAACCCTAACATAATTTTGTGATTTGAATTTTCCAATTTTTTTTCTTCCCATATCAAGTATAAACATAGAAAAACTTGTTTTTGATGTTGTTAAAGTTCCCAAATTCCAAAACAAATTTCCCAATTAGGTTCCCGTGCATAAAGTTCTCATTTTTATGTTCCAATATGTCCCAATTAATGTTATGTTTCCAAAAATCCCAAAATTTATATCACTTGATGTGACTATTAGAGTTATCAATAATGGTTTTTGAAAATGTCCCAGAATTTGCTGTCTATTATAAATTTCCAAACTTCCAAATTATGTTCCAATATTGTTATGAAGATATTTCTTTGATGGAATTACAGCTCCCAATAATTTCCCAAAATCTTATAGAAATATAATCTTCATATTTTCAATGTTTCCAAATTATAGGTTTGTCAAAAAGAAACCCAAAAAGCCACTAGTTTAAGAGGGCAAGGGGCTATCCAATATTGATGCTCATCCAAAAAAAACATTTGGGCACACCAAGTCTAATCCACAATTTTTTAATTGGGAAAATAGATTTTGTAAATAAAACTTTTATTTTGAGTTTTACCATAATCTCTCTCC
>Ga0116231_10002311_pt1 | contig 39861 bp, 30 predicted proteins | sample S1TSphgellanicum_2_FD_89695 | JGI IMG/M metagenome (GOLD analysis project Ga0116231, IMG submission 89695) | Host-associated microbial communities from peat moss isolated from Minnesota, USA - S1T2_Fd - Sphagnum magellanicum MG | ecosystem: Host-associated > Plants > Peat moss > Unclassified...
AGATTCTGGGCTGTTTAAGGCCTAAATATTTTTTTCTGGTCTACCAAATCTTTTGCCTCAAAAAATCAGACTACCCCTAATTTCTTTTTTCTTTGGAGTCAGTTACATCTGGGGAAGTTACATGTGGGGAAGCGCCTCAAAAAATCAGATTGCCCCTGATTTTTTTTTTTCTCTAAAGTCAGTTACATATGGGGAAGTTACATCTGGGGAAGCTCCACAGGGAACGGGCAGTGAGTGGAAGAATTTTCTAGGCACTGCCCACACAAACAGATAGATAGACACCACTATTGCTTTAATATATAATAAGATTGCACAAATCTAGCAATGCAAACCTTATCCACACTTCCTTTGGTGAAGCACTTGGAGAATTTGTTATAGACTTTTGTGCTTATTTTGCACATTCATGTAAAAAACATTTAGAGTTCACAAAACTTGTGGAATTCATGAAAACAAAAGTGAATAAGATTCTCCAAAATGTGAAAATTACATTACTACATAAATGTGTTTTTATGTTGGTTTTTATGATTGAAATTCCCATTAAAACAAACAAAGGACAAAATTGTTCTCAATTATAATGGACCAATCATTTATGCCAGAAACTTAACTAATTTTTTGACTACAATGATTATTTTAAATGATTAAAATTATTAGTTGACGTGGTTATTTAGATTGATTGAAATTACTTAAATTAATAATTAACCAAAAAATATTTAAATAAAACAATTAACATATATATTTTTAAATAATAAAATTTTGAAAGATTGAACTATGGATGAATCCAAAAGGATATTATATTATTGATTTTTTTTGGAGTTTGACAAGTGGGTTTCATCATGATGATGTCATAAACACATGTCCAAAATAATTTTGGACTTTCATTTCCTTGGCCACAACCCAAAGCCTTTACCATTCATTCACCACATCATGTGGTGATATAATTGGTTGTTGTAAGATATATGAACACACCAATTTTTTTAATATCATGCATTATAACTTTATTATATAAAAATTAGATAATTTCATGTTGAAAGTGTTTACACGTGTACATTTTTAATGTCATAATTCAATTGATTTCATTTCTAATTTGATAATTCCTTTTCATTAAAAATAAAATTTATTTCAATCATCATTTAATTGAATTTCATAATTTCTAAAATTCCAAATGGTAAAAAATTGCATTAATTTTTATATTTTCATTTTTGAAAAAATTCAACTACAATAATTATATTAAGTTTTATTTTAAGAAATTTCATAGTGAAATCAATTTCACTTTTGAAATTTTAAAATTAAATTCACATGTATTTAATGTTTCAATAGAAGTTTTGTAACCTATTTTTATTGATTTAAATTTAAAAAAAAAAAAAAGAAAAAAATTCAAGTTTCACATGCACATTAATTTAAAAAATAAATATTTTTTCTTCATCTTCCATTTTTCACATGTCATTATGTTATATTTCAAATTTCATTCCTTATTTTTATGTGAATAATTAAAAGCAACAAATGAAAACATGACATTCACAATTTACTTTCTATTTTTTAGTAATTAAATTCAGAAAAATTAAATAATATTTTTCAAATTTATTTTAGTATTTTCACATCATCAAAAGTAACATTGCATTCATAATCAATCATATTTAAATGACTAATTTTAGTCACATTAGTTACATTAGTCAAATCAAATAGTTCCACATGGGTGCCACATACAACATGTGTTCAACACATTGTTCATTTTGACAAAATAACTTATTATTCAATTGAAACAAACATACCTAATTTTGACTTTAGTCAAATCAAACATTAGATCAATCATTTCAAACAAATAGATTTGACTCTATAGTCAAATTAGTCATGATGTTATTAGTAGAAGAACCATGTTTTTATAGTAGTGTTAAAGGGATTTCAATGTTGAACCCTAAAAAAATAATGATGCTAGAATATAAAATTTTGTTAATGAAAATGACATTGAACAACCCTACAAATTAACAAACAAAATTGAACTATGAACATCTATTAGACTTGTAGATTTTGCTTGGCCTTGCATGTATTTTGCCATTGTTGGAATTTATGCATGCATTGATCAAATTTGCTCAAATGCTAGATGTATTTGTGTGTGATCTTGTGGCAATTGTGATCTTATTTTAAAGTTTATTACATATAACTTTTGGGCTTTCAAAGCATTACTTGAGTGCAAGCATGAAAGCATCCAAATATGATGGATACCAAATTTGAATATACTATAGTTAGGTAATTAGATTTGAGGTTTTTGGCTAACACATTTGGGTAGTGCATTAGGATTTGGACACAATGGTGGCTTCTTTTATCGTAGAGCATATGTATTCTATTGTGAAAACATTGGTGAAGAACCAATGCATAAGTTATATTTCCATCCCCAATGCATTTGTTATAGATATATTGCAAGGGTTGGAGAAGCAATAATTAATGAATTAGAAATTAGGTTTCTAGCCAATGCCATCATGGATGTTTTAAGGATTGTGTGTCCTTAATACTAGTGGTTCCAACTAGATTGTGACATTCTGTTTGTTAATCGCATGTAGGTTTTTAAAACAACTTTCGTGGGAGCAAGACCTTGTGCTTGAATGAGAAGGACGTTTAGGTGAATGAACTCCTTAATGTTACCATCTTGACTACCAATAGAGCATGTTCGAGTTAATTATGAAATCAAATGCAAAAGCATGCATGATTGCCCTTTTTGACCTAAATCCTTTAACCATAATGTGGCACATGTGACAACATCTCACATATTGATTTGTAACTTTCCTATGCATGTCAAATTGGTTGAACTTGTTATGGTGTATGTAGTAAATAATGTGGAAAATGAGAAATGTTTTTTTACTTTGGCCTTTACGAAGTTCAAATTTTGGAAAATTGTTTTTGCCAACAAGTATCCAAATGTGTGCACAATGATATTATATTATACAAATTTCTCTTACAAGTAGTGCATTGAACAATGGAAAGTTGCTTGACACCATTATTGTTATAGGGTGCAATCATGCTAATAGGAACCAAAACTAGTCATAACCACTATTTAATTATGTGGTTTTTACACCAACTTGTTTTTAAAAAATTCAATTTGAAAATAAGTTAATTTTTTTTCACATTATCAAATCTAATATCTTACTTTACAAATGTCCAAAATATGAGATTTGGACCTTCAAAAATAGTGTAAAAGGACTTGCAAAAGGACTTGGAAAACTTTGAAAATAACATATTTTTGACAAAATTTTACACAAACTTTAACAAAATAGTATGGATTTTTTAAAAAAAATTTAAAGATTTTCAATGTTGTGTTGAATTCCATGGTTGGATGATCAAACAAACCCTTTGTTTTCATGTTTGCGGTTGTTGGCATTTTTGGAACCTACATGGTCTTTCCCTTCTTCACAATTTTTCAATTTTTTATTTTGTTGGTTAAGTGAACTTGAAATTGGAAGTTAGTTGAGTTAAAAAGGCTAGTTTTACAGGTTCAACTCCCCTTTAATTGTTTAGGTCTACTTCTCACTTTGATTTAGTTTTTTGAAATTTAAATGCATTGTTATTAGAAATGCTAACTTTTGGGGTTCATTTCTCATGTGTGTATGATTGCTTTGCATTTTGCATGCTTGTGTTTATGGTTGGATTTGCAACATGTACTTAGTTATTATTATATTTTGATCCTTAATAATTGTTAAAAAACAAATCCATGCCATAAGTAGTTGTTAGATTCCAATTTGAACAAATTACACCTCATCAAAAAATCTTAAGTGCTCTTGCAAAAAAACCAAAGAAAGCTCTAATTACAAATCCTAAAATTTTCACCTGTAAAATTAAACAAGAGCTAGAAACTTCACCCCATAATTTAACTAATAGCTAGTAAATTTGAAATGAACATTGTGGGGTTGGGAACAGTTCTTATAATTGATGATTATTAGGCATTTGAATACCAAAGCAAAAGCACAAGTGGCCACATGGGCTAAATCCCAAAAGTGAAGAAAAAACATTACCCCATAATGAGAGGTAATTGAAGATGGCCCTCTATGCTAAGCTAACTATGCCCATTGGCCATTGGGGAAACATCACATTGCATCTTCATTTATTTTAAAGGTTGTCATTTGCTCACTTGATAATGTAAATTAAAAACTTAATGTGGAGGTGATGACATGTGCTTACATGTTGGGTGTTGGTTCCAAGCCCATTCACTTGTGGCTCATTGATTTATTCTTCTTAAAATAATTTGGCAATAGACTAGGCGTTGTGTTAGGGCCAAAGTACCAAAATAGGTGGGATCACACATGTGAGGAAAGTTTAGGGCAATAACAAATTTTTTTGAAATTCTACCTAATAATTTTGGGGAAACAAATTTGGTTGATTTGAAGTTAATCTCTTTTTCACATTTTCATTAAATTTTTTGTTACATTTAGTTTATTTATGCATTATCTAATTATTCACCATAATATTTTTTGGTAGAATGAATTTAGGTATTGTTCAAGGGTTTGTATGAATTTCATGAATAGAACCAAGGTGACATTAATGCAATCATCGAATCATTTTGCAAATGGAGGTGAAAAATGTTTATTTTTGTTGTGAAATTAATTGAGGTATGTTTTTGACAAAATAAAAAAGGAGAATTTTTTCTTTGTCTTTAATTTTTTTTTAATGCCAAATTGGCATTGCCCATCCTCTTTCTCCATTGCAATTCTTCATTTTTTTACCACATTTAAAAACATGAAACTGAGATCAAAATTGGTGACTTAGCCATGGCCTCCATGGTGCCCCATATGCTTTGTATTATCCCTACTAATATAGCTTGTGTTGTTGGCCCAAGTGTGAAGACATTGAGCGCTCCACTAAGTTTTCCTTCCAAACTCAAATTTTGTAATTTGTTTAAATTTCTAGCAACAAAATTCATTCAAAATCAATCACACCTTAGCTTTGAAAATTGTGAAATAAACTCTATTAAATTTGACTTGCTGAAGGCTTTTCCAACAACATAAAGAACACCCCCAAATTCCAATAAACTTTTCAATTTCAATTTTATTTAATTTTCATTGAAAAAATGGTTCAATAACCAATAGTTTCCACACCATGGCTCCAAACAGTTTCAAACCAAGTTCATGCACCCTACTCATCAAGAGTTTTTTGAAAATACCAAGCACACGTTGGATGATATGCTCAAGCCCTCATCATTTGTCGCAACTTCTAGATTTAAGTGATTAAATATTAGTTATTATTTTTATTCTTAGTGTAGTAGTTTAGGAATATAAACACCATGGGTTATCTCTTTCATGAACAATTACATTCCTTGTGGCGAGTTTTTATGTATAATTTTTTTTACTTTGAATAAAAAATTTTACATGTTATCAGAGTCATTCAGCTTAGGATTACATGAGTTTGTATTTTCCTTAAATCAATGTGATTGGCCAAGGAGTGTAGTTGATGAGTGAACGACTTCCCAAAATAATGTTTGTTTTGAAATACAAAAATATTTAAAAGAAAGATTAATTAAGATGTTTGGAAAACATATTACATAAAAGGCACTAACATGATTTTGTAATAAGCAAAAAATTACTGCAAAACACAGTAGTCATGATAGGTTTTGAACCAAAAATTCCAACTTGGCTTATCATTTGGAAGGGGTGTCTAACTATGGCATTTGGGCATACAAAATGAAACGTGCATTTCAATAGGACAACTTGTTTTCTTATTGTGTGACTTGACCTTCTAGCTCAATGAGTGACTAGGAGATCATTGGACGGTCAAAAATGATGAATGCATTTAATAATAATATGAAAAACTCTATTTGAAACTTGTTCAAATGATACTTTGATCCATTTGTTTAATGGAAGGTTTTCAAGGATTGTTACGAGTTTGATGTGGTGCTTAGAGAAGTCATGTTAATTGATAAATGTTTTAGTTTAAGAAAAATTGATAATATTAATATGGATGCTCATTTGACAAAGATAAAAAATGTGGCGAATTAACTTGAGGAAATTGGAGTACTGTTGCTTGAAGACATTATTGTCAATTTTATGTTCTGAAATCTACCCAAGGAGTATGGCGTGTTCAAAAAAATGTAGATTGGCAATGATCAATTTCCAACTTATGAGGATCTTGAAACTAAGTTATTGAACAAGGAATTTATCTTAAGGCTTGTTATAGAAGATCGTGGAGAAACACTTGTGGTGGAAGGTCGTAACAGTATATTTAGTGATTCAAGGAATCATCAATTTCAAGTTCGGCAAAACCCAAATGTTTTTTCTAGAAGATTGAATAATAATTATCATCTTCTAATGGCACAAGGAAGGAACTTCAACAATTTTTGAAACACCAACTTTTTTTCAATTATAAACCAACTTGGTCACAACTTAGTAAACAACTATTAACCATGTTATAGAGCATGAGGGTCTAGCCAACCAAGGCTAGTTATTTATAATTGTTGTGAGAAGTCATTTGAAACATGAATGTGAAATTCAAGCGATGATTAACCACATGAAGGACTTAAAGTTTATACTTCAAGAAAAGAGGAATTGGTTGCATGGACAAGTTAATGTGGTAGATGAAGCTTTTGTTCCTAAGGATGAATTTAATGCTAAGGAGGAGGCTAAAGATTTTGTTGATTTGGGTAACAACATTGAAGCTTGCACAATTGAACTTCAATTTAACAAAAAACTTGGAGTTGTCAATGAACAAAATTATCTCACTTTGATAGTTACTAATGTTTTGGCTATTTGTTCCATTAAGTTCAACCTAGTTGAATCTGCACTACTTTTACCATCATTGTGGTATTTGGATTTTGGAGCCACTCACCATGTAAACAATAATCTTGGAATCTTCTTTAACATGCAACACATGAACGACATTAGCCTTTGTTCAACTGGTGGTTTTGGAAAGTGGTTTTCTGCGAAACTGTTATATCAAAGAACTTGTTGCTTTTGTTGAAAGAGAAAATGGAAAGGGTTTGTAATAGTTTAAAGGATAGAAAATGGTCAATCCTTTAGGGGAGGTCAATTTAATTACTCTTTGTGGTTTCACCAAAAGAAAGATATGGCATAAATGACATGACCATTTTCATAAGGATGGGTTTCACCGAATGATCCAATTTCAAGTGGTGATTGGATTACCTCCCGTGAGACTCTTTAATAGGCCTTGTGCATGTTGCTTGCATGACAAGCAATTTCGCATGCTAAGTTTCCGAAGGTTATCGAAAACAAGGCCACTAAGATTTTACACCTAATCCATTTGGACATGTGTGGGTTGTTTCGAATGCCATTTTAGGAGGAACACATTACTTTGTGAGCTTCATTAACAACTACTCCAGGAAAACTTGGGTGTATTTCATGGCTCACAAAGATGAAGTGTTCAACATGTTTCATTTTTTTCAATAAGAGGTTGATATAGGTGTTCCCCAATGAATACTTGCATTTCAGATAAATAACGACCATGTGAATATATTTCACACAGTTTCTCTACCTATTGTGCTAATGTTGGCATTAAAAGACAATTTATCGTACCATACACCCTTTAGCATAATAATGTGGTTGAGAGGTGTAATTTATTGCTTTCTATTTCACATCATTCGATATTTTATCTTGGATAAAAGATTGCTTTAATTCTTATGGGGAAAAGTTGTTCGAATATCATTTTGTGTGTTGAATTTGAGATCAATGAAGCTTCACTCTAATAAAACATCTAAGGAATTGTTTTTTTTTGGCAAAAAACCATTAATTGCACATTTACATGTGTTTGGATTCATTATTTATGTATACAACAACAAACCAAACTAAGGAAATTGGCTATTCATAGTGAAAAATGCACTTTTCTTAGTCATGATGACAAGGTCAAAGGTTATAGTTGTTATCAGCCATCCACCCACAATGTCATTATTTCTTGTGATGTCAAGATTGTGGAGACTTTTAATCCAATCATCTTGAACAATGATACCTTTGTTGTTGATATCATTAGTGACCCACCTTTGTGTGAATTGTTTGTGCTAATTTCAACACTAGATTTCAATTATCTATCAATTTTTTTAGTTGAAAATGTTGATCAAGTGTCACCGTCATCAAATTAACTCATCACTACCAACTATTTCGGCTTTGACGTTTCCATCGTTCATCACTTCCCACCAACATTCACAACTTTTTTTTTCAACTAAATTAGCAGTGTTAATTAAATCAATGGTGGCAATAATGTTAACAATGTTCGTGTCCATGGTGTTTGTGTCACTACTAGTGTCAATTGAATCAATGGCACCAATTTTAGCGATTTTGTCTTCTATGTCATTTAACACCATGTCATTACAACAATCCTCATGTGAGCACCGTCCTAATTAGTGGCTTGAAGATTTTATTACTTCCTATGAACTTGAAGTGGCACCCAAAATGATTGTTCACATTATTGAAGATGGTGGCAAAGATCTTTAGTATCAAGATGTAACTTATTTTGATTTTAATTAGCAAGTTGTGATGTAAGAGGAATACCATTCCATTTTAGTAAATCAAACATGGACATTGGAGGACTTTCCTCTTGGCAAATGCATCATCACATCTTGTTGGGTGTACAATAAAAAACCAAATGTCATTGGTGATGGGGTCCAATACAAGGCTCAGCGACTAATTGCATGCGACTTTGAGCAAGGTCTTGGTTTGGACTACACGAAAACTTTTGCTCCATTTGTGAGGTGGGAGACCATTCGTACAATAGCCACCATTGCTACACATAATGGATGGTCAAACATCTTGATGTTTAAATAACTTTTTTAATGGGTTTCTCAATGAAAAAGTTTTCATGTTCCAACCGGAATGCCACGTCGTGCTTGGATAAAAGCAAATGGTTTGTCACCTTTGACATGTTCTTTATGGTCTATGTCAAAGCCTTCAAACTTGATATATTTGCATCAATTAGTATCTTTAACACATTGGCTTTCATAAAAGTGATGATGATGGCAACATCTACATTTTTGTTATTGCCTCACTTACAATTTTATTAACTATCTATGTTGATGATTTATACATCACTAGCAGCAATCATGCTTTGTTCTAGACCATCGTCTTTGTTCTGAAAACTAAGTTTGCCATGATAATTATTGGTCCCATTCAATGTTATTTTGGTGTTTAGTTTCAACCAACACATCACAATGTTTTTATGCATCAAACAAACTTTTGTTTCAACATTTTTTGTGAAGCCCAGATGTTTAGATTGTTGCCCAATCTATGTGCTTATCCAAGAAGGAACTATTTTCAAACATGTCATGGACATTACTCCTTTTGATCCCACTCCATATCATTGTCTTGTGGGTAAGCTTCTATATCTCCTTCACACTCATCTTGACATTGCCTAGGTTGTCAATGTCATTAGTCAATACATGCAAGCATTTAAAGTTGCCCATCTTCAAGCTATGCTTCCAATCTTTCACTATGTCTGTCATTACCCTTCATGTGGAATCTATTACGTAGAAGGGGATGATAACACATTGCGGGGTTACATTGATGCTGATTTTGTTCAAGATGTAGATGATTGATGTTCCATAGGTGCCTACATCTTCATGCTTGGATCATCTCCCATGGAAGACCCAAAAGTAGACTACAACTACAAGATTTAGCTCTGAAGTTGAATATTGAACCTTCTCTAATTGTGCTTATGAAGGATTTTGGCTTCATGGGCTACTTGATGATATTGGCTTTAAACATGTTAGCCCAACCATTCATAGGTGTGATAATCAAAGCACAATAAAACTTATTAAGAATCTTGTCTTCCATAACAAATCAAAACACTTTGAAAAAGATTGACATTTTGCATGCCAACAAGTGGAATAGGGAGTCATCCTTGGTGATTACATTTTTACTATTGACTAACTAGCAAATTTGTTCACGAAAGCAATGGGATGGACCAAATTTGAGATCAAATGAACCAAAATGCATATGTTAAGTTTGGAAGAGGCACAACACTTCATGATGACTTGATGGTTTTGAAGTATAATCAATCGTTAATCGGCCATTGCATAATCATAAATATTATGTAATCTTGTTTTGGATTCAAAGGGGGTGAAGTGAATTTTAATTCCTTTTTAAAAAGAAAAAAAATTCGCTTTTCTTCCAACATAATATTTGTTGTTATAGAATAGAGATTAATGATGCCATGAGCAAGAGGGGATGTTGGATGATATGTTCAAGCCCTCATTATTTGTGGTAGCTTCTAGATTAAACTTATCAAGTACTAGTTAATATTTCTATTCTTATTGCAATACTTTAGGAATATAAACAACATGAGTTATCTATTCCATGAACAATTACGTTCCTTGTAGTGAGTTTTTGTGTGTAAAACTTTTTATTTTTGATAAAACATTTTACAAAGCATGGCATGAAATGTTGTGGTTTGAGAAATTTCAATGTGACAAACAAAAAAAAACAAAACAAACTAGCTTGCTTCATAGATAGATTAAATTATCTCCCTTCTTAGCCCTATTACAAAATGGAAACTCACTTTCTCTTTGCTTGATATTATAATTATCTTTCTTCAAGATCAAAGTATATGCACCTTAGATTCTAATCCACATATTTCATTATACTCCACATATTCCTTGTAGTTTAGCCCCAAGGAAATTTTGATACATGAGAAAGGTCTATATTTAGAATTAGTGAAAAGATTGAGGATTCAAAATAAACATGTAAGATAGTTTTGATCATATTTAACTTTATACAATGGATGGAAACACACAATTGTGCTCATATTTAGAAGTGCAAAATCCTAAGGGTTTTTGGTGGTCATAGCATGTTCATATGACTAACTTTTGAGTGCTAAGACATGTAGCAACCAATGAGGCAATTTGCCATATTTAATTGGTGTTGTACAATAATAAGTTCATTTTCTTGTGCTATCAATCCATGCATGATCAAATTTTATTGTTTTTTGAGCATTTGATGTGAATAACCACTGGGTACCTTAAACTAAGCAAAAATTGAATTGGGTGACTTTGGAAAAAAATCATCAATTTGTGAATTTGCAAATGAGAAGTTTGAATGGCACCAATTAAACAATTAAACAAAAAAAGTGTTATTGACCAGGTTGAGGTTCGCATCAACATGTGGATTTGCACATTATCCACAAGTAGCACAGAAATTATTCAATATTAATTATTAAATCAAGTTTATCAATAATCAATTGGCATGTGTAAAAAACCAATAAAAGCTTGGTGTGGCAACACCCAATCTCCTCCCCTATATGCCATAAATACAAATTGTTGGGAACCAACTCAAATCCTCAATTCTACATCTGCAAACCAAGGATTGGCACATATATAGAGACATGGTGCAAAACAAGAAATTGAGATATGTGAGTAGGATTGAATTTTCTTAAAGAGATTGTCATTGTATTTATCTGGCTGAATGTGTTGCAGGGATGAAGTTGACTTACAACCAGTCTGATAAATCACACATCATGCTCTAGAAAGTGGGATCACCCTCTATGATGAGGTTTTGTTCCTGAACATGTTGAACGAGGCTTCAGTTTATATAATCTTCTAGAGATCTGTCTGATGGATATTGGAAGAAGTATTTGCTCTCCAGACCTTTTAGGTGCACAATTTTTTTAATGTTCGAGCAAATATGCAACCTCAGTATACAGTTTCTGCACAGATAGTTCAAAGATTCCATGGTTATTTGGAAACTCACAAGCATGTCTTGGAGCTCTCAATTGGTTGTTAGGGAGTGTTTGGTTGGTGGTGGTGGAGGAGCAGGTGATGGGCAAAATCAAATACATAGGCATAGTTGAAGGACTTTGCAGGTAGTCATGGTGGACCACCTTCCAAGGTGTGCGGGATGTAAACAGTAGGTTGCAGGGTGTATTTGAGGTCACTGCAAGGCCCGCTGTGGATAGTGTTTGCATTATTGGAGCCTGTCATTCATTCACACTATGAAGCAAGCATTTGAATGATGCAATGTCTTCTCTTATTGTTACTGGACCATATGATGTTTGGGCTCTTGGAATTGTCAGCTGGGATCAGAAACTGGCAACTTATATCAAAATGAACAAAATGTCCTTTGGGGCAAACCCATTTCTCATATGCTTCTTTGCTTATTACTCACCAGTGCAGCATTAGTGCAATTAATGCTTCTTATCAGAGACTGGAGCTTTGGATAAAAACATCCGAAAGAATGCTGTTTATGTTTCACAGAGGATGAACATAGTCACATCACCAACCCCACAGCTTTGTGTTCCTCATGAATGAGAGACATCTCAATTGCAAAAGGATTATTGTGCCTTCTTGCAGGGCTCTTCCCTTAGATCATGCTGTGCACCAAAGCACACTGAATCTGTCAGTAAATAATATCCTTTTCCTTGGGGGTTTGAGTGCCACAGAAATGTTCCATTTCTTCTTAGAGGCAATATAAATTTCCATCATTAATTGCAGCATAAATTAGAGCTGTGAGAAGATGCTTCACCAAAATGAGCATTTGTGAATAAATTGCTCTCTGTCACTGCCAAGATGTGTATATCCTCAAAATGGGAATGACAGTATAACTGAGGAGATTCAAATAGGCTTGATATATGTTGCAAACACAAAGTATTGTTGATTTTGCCAATATTGTCTTTGTCACTCCCAAATTGGATTTGCATCTGCTGAAGCCTCCTGTAAGAACCAAGTTCTACTTCAGGGTAGTTGCACACTGGACTGATTTCCCATATTTTACTGGTAGGTAAAGAAGAGTCATGTGTATGAACAGTTGGGAAGGATTACCTTTCTTGCAGATGCAGTGATGTAAACTAATTTCATTTGGGCATGTTTAAAACTTAAAACAATGCAGGCAACCACCAAATTTCAATTGATGTAGCACAGAGTCAGGGCACTTTCCTCCCCTAATAATCCAATTTTACCTGCAATCAGATGCAAGAGAGAGAGAGAGAGAAAGAGAGTGTGTGTGTGAATGTGTGTGCTCTGAATTGGGAGTGAGAGCTGGTGAGAGCACAGGAAGAAGAGAGCATCTGACCCTAATTCTTGTCCTTCCTCATGAGATTGAAGGGCACCCAGTTAGCGGTGATTGAGTGAAACTTCACTGGCACCATAACAGCAAAGTGTACCAACCTGCTCTATGTTTGGTTGACGTTATGCATCAACTGGCAGTCAAGGAATCACTAAAGTTAACAAGGATATCCTTGTTATCACAACAGATATCTGTTGTCCACAGTGATATCTGTTAACTGTGATCTCAACAGTCCTTGAAGGAAATCAACTGTGACCCATGTTAGTGATATTTACCACTCCTTTTTTGTGTGACACCTTGCCTCAAGCATTGACATCAATCAGATCCAAGCACATTTTTGTGTCATTCATGACAGATCCCTCTGCAACTGTAAGCATGATCTCTTACCTAAAACATGTCTTCATGACTACTGACATTCCTCCGTATGATTCAACCTGAATAGAATTGAGAGATGACCAATTAATAAGGTTTCAGAGTACAGAGACTTCAGATTGACAACATAACAGCAACAAATATTGGCAAGCATGAAGAAGAGGAAGCCAAACCCTACAGAACAGATTTAACAAAACCAAAAACTGAGGGGTTTGACAAAATAGTGAAACAGTAGTAGACGTGTTCAGGAATCTTTGACATCAACATGTAAAGTACTGACTGCCTACCATAACATTCCCACTGCTCCCAGCAGTGGGTGAACAATGAGAGGAACTTCACAAAGATAATTTGAAAACTTGCACAAGAGTTTTCTGAAATGGTCGATAGTCAAGTGCAACAACAAATTGATAACTCCAAATCGGTAATTTATTGCAGGCAGGAGTGGAGCAATTTTTTATGTAGAGGAACCTTGGGACATGTTGTTCCAGTCTCAAATTCCACACAGTTTCCAAAATACCTCAATACATAAAAAGAGGCACCAAACCTCAGTGGTACAAATGATAAAGACTGGAAATCAAGACTATGGAGAGGCTCCATGGCCACTTTTCCAGTGGAACCACATCTCATGGTGGTGTTCAATGAGGTGTGGTGTAATACTATCACTAGACATGCTACAAAGAAAATGAATTTGATTTGGTAAATTGACAAGACAGACTAATGGCAAAGCCAATACCATGCACGAACAAACACCATCCTCAAAGTGATGAAAGTGATTGGTATCCCTCACCATGATTTATCTTCCGACTATTTTGAAATTAACTTTGTGAAAGTGTTGCAATCTTCACAGACCAGCAGATTTTTTATTATTCAGAGTGGAGTACCAGGAGATTTGTTAATGAGCCTGAATGCAAGGGCCAGTTTCTCACTATGGTGACACAAATGAAACACCTTTTCTTCTTTCACATCATGCAGCACACGTCTAGTATGAGGCATGTACTGGGCATCATGCATGAGCCCTGACAATCTCTTCAGTTCTGTATGGATTTCAATCATCAGTGGTCTTGATCACCCACTACAAATGTATGTACCTCATTATTCACTTCAATCCAGGTGTGACCCAGCTGTTTCTTCACACCTCTTTCCTTTCTCTGCTGTTCAACATTCTCAGAGACGCCTGTAGCCAGCAGCAGCATAGATGTTTGACAGCAGCACATAACCAACAGCATTCTCAGGTTCCATTTCAAGAATTTGTTTCGCAACACATTCTGCCATCGCCACATTACCATGAATTCTGCAAGCACCGAGCAAAGCCATCCATGCAGCCACATCTGGTTCACAGGGCATTCCATGATCGTATTCTCTGCCTCCTGTAGATTGCTAGCACAGTCAAGAAGGTCAACCATGCAGGAGTAATATTCCAGTTTTGCAGAAATCATGTAAACTGTGATTGTGGAAGCATAACAGCGCATGCCTTCATCCACCTAACCTGCATGGCTACAAGCTGACAGAAGACAAGTTACAAAAGTCATTTCATCTGGCTGTACACCTTCTCCACACATCAATTTGAAATGTTTCAGAACATCCTTATCATGCCCATGCATGGCACATCCTCCAAGTATGGCGGTCCAACTAACCACATCTTGAGATGGCATCTTGTTGAACAACTTTCCAAGCATCGCCCATGCTCCCACATTTTGCATACATGTCAACCAAGCTATTCCCCACAAATACGTCTGAATCCTACCCACTTTGAATAATCTGCTCATGAACACACCTGACCTCTTCAAGTGCAACTACGCTGGCACATGCATTCAGCATCCCAACAAAAGTAACAGAGTTTGGCCTCACATCCTCCTGTCACATCTGTTGAAATAGTTCCAGTGCCTTTAACCCTTGCCCACATTTCACATGTCCCAATACCATGGCAGTCCAAGTGACCACACCCTGAGATGACATCTTGTTGAACACCCTCCAAGCATCCTCCATGCTCCCACATTTTGCATACATGTTAACCAGGCTACAGCCCACAATGACATCTGAATCCAATCCACTTTCAATGATCTGCTCATGAGCACGTCTGCCCTCCAAGTGTAACTAAACTAGCACATGCATTTAGCACCCCCAAAAAATTAACAGAGTTTGGTCCCACACCTTCCTCACACATTTGTCCAGATAGTTCCAGTGTCTTCTGGCCTTCTTGTCCACATTTCACATGTCCCACTATGAGTGCATTCCAAGTGACCACATCTAGGGATGGCATCTTGTTGAACACTATCTGAGAATCCTCCATGCTCCCACATTTGGCATACATGTCAACCAGGCTACACCCCACAAACCCATCACTCTCACAATCATTTTGAATTATCTGTTGATGACCATGCCTGCCCTCTTCAAGTGCTCCTAAATTGCTGCATGCATTGAGAACTGGAACAAAATTGAATCTGTCAGGACTCAAGCATTTTTGTTGCAGTTCCTGGAAAAGCTCAATTGTCTTCTCAGGTTTCCAAGCCTTCTCATATCTTGCAAGATTTCTATTACATAAAAAGCTATTTAATTGTACAGTCCCTGGTGCCATGGCAGCCAGTGCTGCTCCCACCCATTGGGGGTTCCGTGGGAATCCAAGCCAGAGTGCGTCGTGCGTCTTCTTACGCTTGAAATCCGGGTATCTTTAATTGGCCTTCCTACAATCCCACCACTGCGAAGGATCTGAAAGGAATTGCCGCCAAAGTGTCTGTCTCGCGCAGCCTGGTCCATTCTTTCCACCCGAGGAAGTTGCTAGACTTGCTCTGTGGCTACAAGTCACTACATGTCTTAAGAGGATGCACGACATTAGAAAACGCATAGAGAGAAAGAAATGGTGAAGCGGAAGTAGCAAGGGAGACTGATGAGGGTAATCGGCACGCACAGATGAGGCACAATAACTGACAGAAGAAGAGTGTCTACACTCTGCCATTTTCAGGGTTCCTGCTGAGTTCCGTGTCAGTGTAAGATTTGCGCTTTGTTTGGTTGTTGGTCAAGCATATTCTCTTTCCTTCTCATGCTCAAGCCATCTACGAAAATTTTGAAGCTGTTGTAGAAATCATGTGAAAATCTCAAGCTACTGAGCAGCAATCTCTCTCTCTCTCTCTCTCCCTCCTTTAACTATATTTCTCTCTCCATATATAATATATATGATTCTCAGACCTCATACTCATCAGTGCCTTTGTGTCTTGCAATAGACTTTGAGCTTGGTGAAATTGTGCCAGGCCAGCACTTTTGGACTTCTTCCACAACTCACTCTCGATTGACTAGCGGTGGTACTAATGAGCTTTCTGCCCGTCATGAATGCTGCAACTGTGAAGTCCGGATTATCTTGCATTGAGAATGTATTGATAGCAGCTGGTAAATCCAACTGGCTTGCTCTAGCTCCTTTCTTCAACCTCCTTCTCCATTACTGTTTTGATGCCTACCCAAAGGTACCACATCATCTGCACATAGTACCAATTCTATTCTGCAGATACTCTCTGAATTGTTCCTTGCAACAAACATTCGTTCCTGCAAATTTCTTGGTTCAGATCAATACTTTGCAAACAACTTGTAAGTTCTGGGTCCCCCTTGTGTTGGATCTTATGTTGTGATATTCTTATGTATTCTGCACAATCTTGAGTGAGGCCTTGCACTGCAATTTGAAGCTTGCAAGAAGTGGATCTGCAATGCAAGTTCGTTAAATGTAAACAATTTACATGTCTTTCTGTCATTGATTGTTGATTGTTCTGTTCTCTCTTGAATCACAATTCAGTTTTCACCAAGCTCTTTGCCCAACATGAAATACCTTTTGTAATTCATACAAACTAGGCAGCTGGAACCAAATTACCTAATGTGTAGGGTAAAGCTCTAGGGTGGGGGCATTCTCAAAATAAGTGGCCTAGGATGAGGCAATAGCCGAGTTTGGCCCCATATTTTGGGAATGTCCCCCCACCCATAGGCTTTACCTCTCATAAATCACAAGGCAAAATCTATAATGAACCAAACCTATGTAGATCACAAGGCATATGACGGTTCTTATGCCTTGCTACTCCTCACTAGTGAGAGGGTTCTTATACCTATAAGTAGGCATAATTTCCCTCCCACCCTTGAGGAGTAGGCATAATATCCCTCCCAATTTCTAGGAGGGAAAGTCATGGATATAAGGTGCACTTCACATACACTACTAATCTTTTTCGAGTGCGTTATGTCCAATAGGGAAGTATCTTTGTATGTAAGGTTCATCGATATATTGTACTTGAGTACTGACTGCAGAGTAGAAAGACAAACCTAAACTCCTAATCTAGAATCATTGATTTAACGCATGCAAGCGTAAGCCTCCTTGCATTAGAGCCTGAAAGCCCATGACCATCAAAATAAAAAAATTATAATTGGAGGAAAAACCATTTTAGGGTTAAGTTTTTTAGCTAGTGGTCTAACAGACTTGTTGCTAGGCCCACCTCAAAAATAGGTGGGCCTCCCAACAAGTCTAAAACAGTGGGTCTAATAACAAGCCCATTAGATCATGAAATATTATTCATATGCATTTAATGCTGATTTTTCATTCATTTACATTTTCCTAGTCCGTTGGTACTTCACATTGTGTAAAGTGAACTTAACCCTAAAATGGTTTTTCCTCCAATTATAATTTTTTTATTTTGTTGGTCATGGGCTTTCAGGCTTTAATGGAATGAGGCCTTACAATTGCATGCGTGAAATCAATGATTCTAGATTAGGAGTCTAGGTTTGTCTTTCTACTCTGCAGTCAGTACTCAAGTACAATATCCGATGAAACTTACATACAAAGCTCCCCTATTGGACATAACGCACTCGAAAAAGATTAGTAGTGTATGTGAAGTGCACCTTATATCCATGACTTTCCCTCCTGGAAATTGGGAGGGATATTATGCCTACTCCTCAAGGGTGGGAGGGAAATTATGCCTACTTATAGGTGTAAGAACCCTCTCACTAGTGAGGAGTAGCGAGGCATAAGAACCGTCGAATGCCTTGTGATCTACATAGGTTTGGTTCATGATAGATTTTGCCTTGTGATTTATGAGAGGTAAAGCCTATGGGTGGGGGACATTCCCAAAATGCAGGGCCAAACTCAACTATCGCCTCATCTTAGGCCACTTATTTTGAGAATGCCCTCACTCTAGGGCTTTACCCTACACATAAATTAGGTGAGCACAAATTTTGTTAGCCCATGGTCCAAAAAATTTGTGATTGGTCGAACTTTTTAATTTTTTTTTTCAAGTTTAAAATATTTAAAAAATTAAAGGTAGGTGCAAAGTTCATTAGCCCATGTGCCAAAGAAACCATGTTTGGTTGGATTTGTTTTACATATTATTTTTTATTCTATTATCCATGGTGCACCTACTTATTGAAATGAAGAAAATGAAGAAAGTGGAGAAACAATGAGAGGAAAAAATTAAACTAAGAATAGAAATATTACATAGAATATTAAGTTAAAAATCAAAATTCACATAAAACATTTTAGTTTGGGCTTCATTATTGGTCCCTCAATAAAGTTTATTTTCACTTTACATTACACTTGACAACCTAGGCCTAGACATAAATGATTGTTGAATTTCCATGGATGACCTTTGGATATGTTTTGAGGGCTTTCAACATTTCCATGGTCATGGTCCTTCACTATAGTGTAAAGGGGCCCAAGTAAGTTCAAAGGGACAACATGTTGAGCTAAATTGAAAAATAGATAAATGAATGATACTTTAATTTAATTAATCATATATACATTTAAGAGTCATTCTTGAAAGTCTCTACTTGTTGGTTGTGTGTGAAAAAAAATGAACATATGAAAAATATATCGACCATAGATCCAATATTTTAGATTTGAGGATGTGGGCCCAAAATAAAATAAAATGATGAAATCAGATCATCATGTTATTATCTTTACCAAGGCCTTTCTTCTTCCCATGACTTGTGTGCTATACACCAAAGATACCAAATGATCTCACTTGTCCATGTATGCAAATATGGATGTGCCAAATGAGGCTAAATGGGCATGGAAAAGGGTCGAATGATGGTATGAACAAGGTATGGATGGCCATTCATGCCATGCATGCATATGGAAATTGGACCATATGGCACTAACATTTTGACAATAAATGATTGTAAGGCCTTTGGGGACAATCATATGAACTTTTAGTGCATGGAAGTCTTAAACATAATTTTCCTTTGGTTTCAATCTCTCAAAACATAGTAGAATGATAGACCATTTTAATTAAATTTGGGAATCTTTATTAAGACCATAAGGTTAATATTTTAATCTATCCTATAGAAAAAAAAACATATTGTGATATTCAAAGAATGCATATTTCATGATTGAATAACTTTATTGTAACATGTGTTATTATACAATTGGATTTGAATAAAAATAATGTTGGTTTTTCAAATTGTTATTGTAAGCATACGTGATGAATTCAATTTTATTATAATAAAATGAAAAAAAAATATTGATGAAAAACCTAGGTTTAATCCTCAATAATGTGTTTAACGATAATGTTCTGCGCAACCTACAAAAATTCTGGAATCTTTTTAAACCACGAAATGAATTATTATCTTTTGAAAATATTCTTGGGAAAATAGTAATTATGGAAAATAAAAATTATGACTTTTTCCATAATTATTAATTTCCATTTATATCAAGGGTGTTTTAGTTGTATCAATGAAAACATTAATAGCCATCCATTATGATTGACCAATAATGTAAGTTGGAATGGATTAATATTGATAGAATCAAAGATATTTAAAAATGGGTTATTTTTGCCATGTAATGATAATGTTAGCGCAAAAGAACAAAGGTTCAAACTTCTAGTGATTGAACATACTAATCATGATGACAAAGTGCATTTCAAAGTTGCCTAGATGAAATAAAAAATATGTTAATTCATGGTATGTGATATCCACATATTTAGAAGGTATTCTATATACAATGAGTTGAGTCTACAAAAGACAAGTGGGCCTCCAATTGTCACTCACACATTTGTTCAAGTTTTGGCAAAAACTTGATTACAAACTTTTACATAGATGCATAGTTTCTTCCTTTATGAACAAAGACAATGAAAATAGGAGCTCCATGGATATGAGAGATGGAAAACCCATCATATGGACACGATGGTAAGTTTTTAATTTAAACCTTTGCTAGGAAAATGAAGTTGAATTTTATTAAAACCAATGATAGTTATGTAAGTTTGGATGCATGTAAGGTCATAATAGTGGTTGTGACAACACTTATCATTAACCATGATTTAGAACAAAAACTAGTAAAATTCAATTATCAGCACATGCAAAATGGATTCACATGCTTATTTATATTCTAACTTCCTTAGATGGCATCCTTCCTTATCAAAGACATTGGAATATGATTTCAAAGAAGAATAGTTCATTCTTCAATACATTGTGTGCCACTTTAAGTTTCAACAAGGTCCTCATTCCAAGATCTAACAAGTTTGTGAATGAAGCACTTATCCACATATTAATATCAAATATAGATCAAGCAAGTATTAAAAGTAATATTAAAGCATTTAAGGTTAATTTATACTACATTACCTTGGGATTGATTATGGGAGTTTCATTTTTAGGCTTAAAATATATACAATCTTAGCATATTTTGGGGATCACTCAAAACTCCATTACAAAATTTGTCCCATGTTGGTCCAGTTTGTATGTTCAAGCTAAATTTGATTTCAATATTTGTAATTTGTGAAATCTAATGAGAGGGGAATGTTATTGTGGAGGTTGATTGCCATTGTTTGGGAATGAATCGTGCACAAATTGGCAATATCATTATTTGAATTTCAGTTCTTGTTTCACTACCATAATATCTTTGAACTCCTCAAAGAAAGTTAGAAATAAGCTTCATTTGAATCCTTAATCTGCAAAATAATCCTCATTGGAAGTTCAACATATATTTATAATAGACTAACAAATGCAAATATCAACTATTTAAAGTTGAAAAGTGGCAAGAAATGTGTAACACATGTCAAATTTTCCCATATGCAAAGATTTCTTTCTCAAGTGTCAAATATTAGTAATACACTCAATGTATTACTCACACCACATGTTAGTAGCATAGTGGTGCATTTTGGTTTAATTAATTAATTTTTTACTTTACCCATACACTTTGAAACGTGGCAACCTCTTGTCCATTTATTTTGAAAAATTTCATGTTCTTTTATGTTTAGATAGGCTATAAAAGTTTTAGTGTAGCAAAAGGTATTTAGTGTATCAATAGATCATTAATGTATCAACAAAACTTTAGTGTATTAATAGCACATGGTTAATAGTAATTAGTTATAATATAAAAACTAATGGTAAATGTATATTGGGTGCCAAATTTTCATATGTAAAGTTTATTTATCAAGTGTGAAAATACATTTATAATACATTCAATGTATTGCTCACACCACATCTTACTAATTAGCAACATAGTGGTGCATTTCAATTAAATTAATTATTTTTTACTTTACCCATTAACTTTGAAACATGGCAACCTCTTGTCCATTTATTTTGAAAAAATTCCCATTCTTTCTATGTTTAGACATGTTGAAAAATCTTTAGTGTATTAGAAGGTCTTTAATGTATCAATAGATCATTAATGTATTAATAAATATTTAGTGTATCAATGACATATGGTTAATAATAATTAATTATAATCAAAAAATGATTGTAAATGTATATTAGGTGTGCAAATTTCATATGTAAGGTTTATTTCTCATGTGTGAAAATATGTTTATGATACACTCAATGTATTGCTCACATCACATCTTGATAGTAGATTAATGGTTTTTAATGAAATTAATAGTTGTTTTACCTTATTTATAAACTTGGAAATGTGGCAACCTTTTGTCCATCTATTTTGAAAAAAATTCTTTGTTTTTATGTTTAGAGGGGTTGAAAAAGCCTTAGTGTATCAAAAGATCATTAGTGTATCAACACATCATCAATGTATCGATAAAATTTTAGTGTATCAATGATATTTGGTTAATAATAATTAGTTATAATTGAAAAATGAATAAATGTATACTAAGTGTCAAATTTTCATATGTAAGGTTTATTTCTCAAGTGTGAGAATATGTTTATGATACAATCAATGTATTGCTCACATCATATCTTGATAGTGGATTATGGGTTTTTTACTAAATTAATAGTTGTTTTACCTAACCCATAAACTTGGAAATTTAGCCACCTCTTGTCCATCTACTTTGAAAAGGTTTCTATTCTTTCTATGTTTAGATGGGCTAAAAAATCCTTAATGTATCAATAAATCCTTGGTGTATCAAAAACATATGGTACATTATAGTTAGTTATGATTAAAAAGTGGTGTTAAATGTATGCCAAGTGTCAAGTTTTCATATGTTATAACCATTTATTTCTCAAGTGTGAAATATTAGTAATACATTCAATGTATTGTTCACACCATGTATCAACAGCAAATTTGTGGTTTGGTATTAAATTAACAATAATTTTACCTTACCCATAAACTTCGAAATATGATAATATTTTATCCATTTATTTTCAAATTTTAATGTACTAATATGTTTGATACATTAACAATTATAGTATAGTAAATAAACATTTAGATGTTCATCTATAAAGTTTTTATACATGTAGTCGTTTTGAAATTTTCCTCACACTACCTTACACAATACATATGTACCATAGGACTTATGTTGATGATATACATGGTGCATGATGACATAATGCATGATGGAATATGATGCATTGATACATTACCATTTCGATACACAACAAAGTAAAAAAAAATTATAAGTACTCCTTGAAATATTTATTACTAAGTTAAAAAATGATTTTACTAACAATTACCCTATTTTCACTCAGATGCACACATTTTCACTCTTGGGTAGGATGCCCTTGACTTCAAAAAAGTACAAATGTAAGCACCTGTTAGGCACCTGCCATCAAAACTTGGTGATCATTTTATGCTGGGAATTGGTATGTACAATCATTCACCATATGCTACTTTGAAAATTTTCTAATTTTGACATGTTTTGAATGTTCTATCAAGCTTTGTACTAGTGACTTCAAGAATATCCTTTAATAACAATTTATGTAAGGATTGAACCCAAATAGATGGAAAAACTTGTTACTCCATAAATGGAAAGGAACATTTGCTGAAAAAGCAATCGACTTGTGTAACAATTGGGCCATTAAATAAAAGAGGGAACAACTTGATATAGCGGCTATCAATTCCATAATTAAATTCACAAAGTGGTTAACCTTGTCATTAGAATGTTCTAGGCTAATTCATTTTAAACCAATATTTCCTTTGCAAGGATTAGAATGACTATTTTTGGTAGAAATATAGCTATAAATAACTTTTAAAAACCCATTGTCAACACAAAGGAAATACATTATTTGTCTCTTCATCTTTAATGAGGAATAGGGAATTTCTAGTTATTAACCTAGTTTATCAGACCAAATCATAAAATTAATAATGAAAAATGGGATGAAAACTCATTATTTACGAGTGCTATATAATGATGTGTTTTTTTTAGATGTTAGGCATCTTCAAGTTAAGGTGTATCTCAAATATGTCACAATCATTGCAATTTACAAAATGATTTTTTATTGAGTTTGAAATGGGTAGAAGATTTTTTTTAAAAATGAAATACATTACAAGAATAATTGTAATGTTACAAAGTTTATTTTTGATAAATGATTTACAAGTTATGCCTATCCTAAGATGTTATAAAAGACATCATTAGGAACAAAAGGACATTCATCATGGGAGTTCTAAGGAGTAGTTTTTTAAAATATATGCTTTTTCAATTTCATATATGTAATTGATTCATTTGAATAAATCAATGTTTTAAAAAATTAATTTAGTTATTTATTTATGCATTTTAATTATGGTTTTAATAACGACCAATAAATTTTATTAAAGGATTACCAAATTTAATGTCTTCACACTAAGGATTACACCTTAATGTGAAGACCCCTTGTTACCCAATCAAATTCCATTTGTGCCTTATCTTCAATTTTCCCTTTGTTTTGTCAAATTATGGAAAAGCAAAAACTTTAAACAGGGTTGTTCAAATGACATGACACACCAAATTTAAGTCAATTGTCACAACAATGTCACATCTGAGGAATTGATTTATTCAGCCAACTATGATGCATTAAGTCCTGAAATTCCCATGGTAAAACCAAAAAAAATCATTTGAAGGGTAAGATTGTTATTTTCAAATTTATTTATGCATGTTGCCATTCAAGCTTTCCTACGCAAACCAAAAATCGACTGTCATTAATTCTTGGTTCTATGTTTGTCTCAAAAAAAACTCTCCTATCAATCTAGCGACCTAAATTGATAATTGCCCAGATCCACAACCAAGAATGTGTAAAATTTATATTAATTCAACAACAATTAACACAAAACATATTATATATTGAGACAACTACATGTATTTTTTAAAACAAGTTGCAAAAGATGACATTGGTGACGCAGGTTTTACACCTTCAGCTGTTGGTGCAGATCTCACAAGCACCATCTCCAGGTTTCACACCTCACTGTTGGTAGCAATGGAGTGAACCTGTGGGTGCAGACATCTAAGACCACTGAAGCAGTGAAGGAGCTCATTTGCAGCTTTTTCACCATCAGACTCAACATTTGCCCTTGACATCTCCAGACTGCTTCCAGACTGCAGACTGCAGACCTATGCAGCATTCTTTTTCAGATCCACACTATTTCTGAACTCTGCCATAATGCTGAAGAAGAAAGAAGAGCTGTCATATTACAATACACTCATATTTAGAGGTACTTCAGATGCAGGATTTCTCACCAAAAGACATTTAGCCGTGCTTGGTCAGCAGACCATGGTTTTTCTTGTTGCAATGAATAAAATTGAAAGGAGCAGTTGTGGCAGAGACAATGGCCATTGATGGAGACAACTGCGGAGTTACTATTCAATGTAGATCTGACCAAAAGCTTAAGTTGTGAGTATTTATTGTCATGCAGTAGCATTGCCTCACAATATCCAACCACTTGTTGGGCATTACAAAGGATTCCGATGTTCTGGAGCTAGATCCAACCAGACCATTGTACCCAACCCCCTCCAAGTCCATCACTTACCCCAAAGATTACTTTTTCCTCAAACTCACCTGCAAGAGCAAGGCAGTGTGTGCCAACAATTCTGACCGAGTTAAGATTACAAATGGCCACTTAAGTCAATTAGAGTTTAGAGGCGGGGCCCCAGAGTTGTTGTTTGAGAACTGGCCTCAGGTAGTCATGATAGCCTTCTGTGACAACAGACTCATTCAGAGGGTCTTTCCATGCATTTTTGTACAAATGGGTATACACATCCCCATCATACCGACCCAGGGCTGACCCCAAGTAATTGTCAGTGTGATCAAAAGCATCAACCAACGCAACAGCATTTGGACGTACCTGCAAAGTCAGGAACAACACACTACACACTTCAGTTACTTTGAACCTTCACCTTTTCACTCAATTATGTGTGCGAAAAGCTCTGCAGTGAATCAGAAGTCAATTCTCAGCAGTTCTCTAAATGTAGTATCGCCCTTCAATCCCCCTTCAAGTCGCACTGACATCTTTAAACAAAATTACTCCTCATTCCAAGATATAAGGAATACAAGCAGCAGCATACATATGATACCATACTCTGCAGACCAAATATTCATAGACAAATCCAGTATATATAGGATGGATTCAAATCACTTACAGCACTAAACAAAGCCTTCTGCTGATCCTTGGCAAGGGACACCTGCCTGCTTGTCAGATATCCAGTGGCCAAAAAGTCACCTGAATGTGCTGTAAGAAGAGATAATGCATACAGATTGCAGAGTACCTCAAGCTGCTGCTTCACCCCCTCTCCTGGTATATCCTTCTGTACCTGCTCTATGAACCTGTCCATATTTTGAACCAAGCACCCAAAATCAGCAATTTGCCATGATTATGTTCACCCAAAGATTGCTCATTCCCCTCCAGGTTAACTAGCTCCCATGAGTTCTCAATCAGTTTGTGGTCATGATCAGCAACTCTTGGCCAGCAATCAATGCAGGAAGAATTTTGGTAACTTACCATCTGAAGCAAAGTAAAGAATCTCTGACAATTTCAACAGTGATCTACAAGTAAAGAACAACAAGTTGAAAAACCCAGAGCCAATGACGGGAAAACTGAAATCATCCTAGCAACAATAAGGTCCATGAACCTTAGAAACTCTAAATCACAATCAAGTTTGAGTAAGATGGCAACTCACTTGGAAACAACAATCAACTGACAGTGAGCCTGGGCTGCTTCCACCAATTCAGGTGAAAGTCCCTCGAAAGCTGCACAACTCATAAACACAAATAGTGATGCCAGAATCCCTTTGGAATCATGCACTTTCCAGGACATAGACACAAGGATTCTGTCCTTCAAATCTTGACTGAGGAAACAGCTCCATACATAGTACACACCACTTCAAGACACGGATTCACATATGACCCTCTGCTGGTCTAATTGTGAAAGTGGCTTGAGGGCTTGAGGTCTCCAGAAAATGACTGATAAACCTCCAAAGATAACTTCATAAATGTTAATCAATATGTGCACCCATCTGGCAATCAGTGGCATGGAACCTAAATCGAGGCGATGACCTAAATGACATCACTTTGTTGTGCCAACGACTGCAGTGAAATACACTAGCCAATCCATGCACAAGGTCTGTGACAGTATACATGAAAATACTCACCAGATTCTGAGTCTGGAGCCTTTGCCACACGCATGCCACAACCAACTGCCATCCGAGCAGCCCTTGCCTCGAACGCCTCCAGCATTACAGATGGGTTAAGCCAGTCTTCACCTGGCATTGTCATCACAACAATTATACACATTCAAACTTTGACAAGGTGCCAGAGATGTTATGGCCTGTAAACATGGAAGGCTCAAAATCCAGCAAGCTAAACAGATTTAAGTTTAAACAGTTAAGGTATACCTGAAGGGTAAGTTTTAACAAAAAGATTGATTGAACATTAGATCTCAAGCAAATTCATAACTAAGATTAACAGGAGGTTCAGGGAAAGTAACATAATAGGCCTTAGCAAAGTTCCACCTCGAGATACTTTGCAGTTAACAGATGTCAGATGTTGGAGATTCCCCAGATAGGCCGCAGTACCCACTGGCTTTGTTCCACTGCCCGCCTGTGTAAGAGTCTTCAAAAGAAAACGTGCAACCTGCCCTCAAAAGATATGCAAATTTGACAGCCATTAACACTTTCCATGCTTTGGGTTATCAACACAGAAGTCCAAAAATGGAAGCAATCTCATATTGCAGGTGATCCAATTCATCCATTGATGAAGTGTCCTGAGATCTGTCTCATTCCAAAGAGAGCTGATCAGAGGATGCTCTGGAGGTAAGTGAAATAAACCAAAAGGCTGTTCAGGTGTGACATGATTCTTATCCTGGGAAGGAAAGACACTGCACTGCAATCCATGCCATTTGCAAATGACCACTTGTTTCTTAGCACTCTCCAAATCCATTTGCAGCAGCAGCTCGAACAAAATCATGGATTACCACAATAACCGTGAATAGAAAGATACAAAGGGAGATAATGAACCTGAAGAAGCAGAATAGTGTTGTCACCCTCGTATGTGCAAGCTGGAACATATGCAGCATACAATTCTGGAAGGCCACTTGCACACAAATAACCATGCCCTCCACATAACTTGCGGCACTCCTCTATTCCATCCTAACACACCCTCCCAAAATGTTTGTAGATCACACTTAGAAACATATTCATCCACTATCAATGAAGGCAAAGGCATGCAGTGCAACAGAAGGCTTACTGCAGTGATAGATGTCGTCATAGATTTCAAGCCCGCAGTACAAGCATGGACTTCTGGGAGGGTTGAAAAATCACTATTATTCAGCCTTTCTGTCACATCTGCATATAGCCACTTCATCCAGAATCCCACAATTCGGTATGCATACACTGTGGCTAGCAGTGGAAATAGCCTGTACTGCTGTGTTCTGTAGTCTATAACCTGCAATGCTCCACAGTACCCCATAGAAACAACTCTTTCATTAGACAAACCAGAAATAGAACTTTTATGCCTGTCTGGTGGCAACATGTTCTACCTGCTGCAAAAAGGCAGTGCAGTTGCACACAGAGCATAAGTTCACACACTTGACAATGAACTCCTGTCAAAGGTCATTCCATTACAGTTGTTTTGATTAACACTATGGGCAACTGGAATACATCTAGCAGGATTTCAACTTACAAAAATTCAGAAGCACATCAGTCTTTAATACTCTTTGAACTCTCTGTAGCCATGCGAGCTGCCCAATGTTAGCTAGGACCATGTGAATGCAGAAGCCCAGTCAGCATGAAAACTAAGAAAACCTGAAGCCTGAACTGACACTCAGAATGTACTGATGATGGAAACCATTCTGTGCTATTGAAAGAAATTTGGGATTCTAGTCTACTGCAACCTACATATCTATGAGATTGCAGAGAAAACTCCAAAACAACACTTTGAAGGCAACACAACAATGAGTGCAGTCATAACATTATGAGTGTCACTCACAAATGTGTCAGACCATCACCTCTTCATGAGCAGCAGTGACAACCTGCCATGACTACCCACTGTCTCCATCAGCTCAGAACAGTGGGTGCAGATGAGTTTACAAATATCCAGCCCAAATTTTGGGCCAACCATTATACAAGCATCGGTGTCCTGAGTTTCTGTTGCATTTCCAGAAGCAATAGGAAGACTCAGGCATGTTCGTGGCTAGCACTCAAGAGACACAGCTAATCACAAAAGTCAATAGTATCCTCATTCAAGCTGCAACAAGCTTGTGAGGGCAACTGTAATTTATTTTAGCTTGTCCCTCTACAAGCAAGCAGCAACCACCTGAACTACATGAGAAAGTACAAGAGTACATCAAACCTGAACTTCAGGCTTATCATCCTTTGCGCCAAATTGACGTCGAATAGCACTGTACCGAACAGCTATGGTAACAGCACGAGAAAGGTAGATTGAGGCATCAGTTACAATGCCTTGGCGGACAAAAACCATAGCCCCATATCCTAGTTGACGAGGTTTGTCTGATCGTATGTACTTGCCCTCTTTTGTAACTGTCGCTAGCCTGTGTCCACCCAATGTAAAACATCAGAACCAGGGCATTCATCAAAGTTTGCCTGAGATTTCACCTGACAAAAGGCCAACAAAAGGCACCCTCATCATGAGCCCTGAGATTTCACCTGACAAAAGGCCAACAAAAGGCATCCTCATGATGAGCACTGAGATCTCAATCTACTTGGTTCCCTACAATAACCTGCAAATTTGACTTGCTAGAAACACATAGCTTTCAAGACATTGAAACTGATGATGTTTACCCTAGAGATTTCAGCACATGTATATCTGTGAGATTGGCAAAAGAACTCCCAAGAACACCTTGAAGGCAACAGAACAAGAATGAGTGCAGTCATAACCCTATGAGTGTCACTCACAAAGTGTCAGACCATCACCTTCATTATGAATAGCAGTGACAACCTACCCTAACTCCCCACGAACTCCATCTGCTCCCAACAGTGGGCGTAAATAAGTTTATAATAATATGTCCAAAATTTTGTGTAAACTATTACAGAGACAGACATCTGCATCATGAGTTTCCATCACAGTTCTGGAAGCAACTGGAGGCCTTGGTCATGATGTTGGCTAGCACTCAAGAGAGATAGCTAATTTTAAAAAGTCATGGTATACTTATGCAAGCTGCAAAAAGCAACCACGTACTTCATTAGCATGTTTTCTCGAGGAATTCGAACATGGTCAAAGCGCAGCAGACCATTGTCCATGGAGTTATAACCCCCATTACCAAACTTCACACCTATGTCTCCAACTGTAACATTTGGTAGTGGTGTATGATCATCCAAACTCCGAATTTGTACAATAAATGCTGCACACAAATTCCACAAAACCCAACCACCCACCCACAGAAGAAAAGAACATATTACAAGAACAGTACATTTCAGAAGACCACATCTGCACAGTAACTGTGCCGCCCAAATTTTGACCAGAATTGCATTTGTTCACAAACAACATCTCTTCCAGATAACTGCAGAAAATGCCAGATTGTCCACCACATGGAATGACACACTATGTTGTTCATGTACATTATGACAAACACCTTGCAACTCCAGCTAAAATTTGGATAAAATTGCTAAATGCCTCATTTACATTGGAACGTCCTCCACAGATAACCATACTAATATTGCCCACCTGCAAATGAGAAGGATATGTCCTTCATTACTCAAAAGACAAGTGCAATTTTTTCCACGAATGGGATTACCATGAACACCATAGTCTTGGCTGTCTGTGATAAGCCGTGCATACACAAGAGCATGTGTGGATGCCTTGCCAAGACCACCTGGCCACCACTGTGCCCATCACCCCTGATAATGTTGATATGTGGTCGAACAGAAAGTTACACTCCAATGTAATCAAGAACTAGTGCATCATCTCTACTCTTTTAACATAAGACCAGTCTGCAGCATTTACACAAGCCTAAGTCAACTAAGTTGTGAACTGCCAGTTATCTGCTGCTGCAGATGTACTGACTCTTGTACTCACTTTTGTAGATGTCAGAGTGGGACTGTGGAGAACAAATTCATCTGTTGATGCATCAAATGTGGCAGTGGTTTCCAGGCCCTGAACATTGGAGCCATGTCCAAGTTCTGTTTGTGCATAACACCCAATAATTGCCATCTTGTAAGCTTTTGGGAGCCACTTGTGCTGTTGTTCCTCTGTGGCTTGGCCTTTCAGTGCAGGTATGAACATACCCTACCCCAATCCCACCCACTGACTTTCACACAGCTGTCGGTGGTTTGCAGGACAAGCTAAGACTGATTGCAAGTGACCTCATAACAGAACACCAAAGAAACTACAATGGCATAGAGATGATAAACAAAATGATAGGCTGCATGGGGATAGCACTAGAAAAGCATGAGCAAGTATAAACATAAGTGAAGACTGATCATATGCAGTTGGAACTGGATCTCAGAACATGCTGAGGTCTCCATCCTGCATATTTGACCTAGTACCTAATCCATCCACAGCATTACAAGAGATATCAAGAAACATGAGGATGTCTTCTGAGATGAGTGCTATAGACTGTGGGAGTGTTAAATGTAGAGGACCAGAGTTATTGACGGGCTATACCCAATGGAGATCAGTGTAAGCAGGCTCATCTATGAATGCTCGCAGCTTCATACTCTCCTCCTCTGTGTGCAGAGAACCATATTATTGATGCAACTTACTGAACTACCATACAGCACCTCTCATTGTGAGACACATCAATTAGCAAAACAAGCTTACTCCAGTTATGTCTTTGAAAATTAGTGATACAAAATGTAACATCCAACTTCAACACCAGGTGTGTGGTCCAAGAAAGAGTTCTCAAAAAAAGAATTGTTGGATAAGCAAGTCCCATTCATCTTGATGTGGCAAGACAGAACACCAAAACTGCAGACTGCAATGCTGAGAACAGAAAACACTCAACACTGCAGGTAAAGAGCAAATAAAAACTCTGACACTGTCACCATCCTGCAACCTTACCCCCAATCATTAATCCAAGAACTGAATTTTTTTTTCAAAAGCATAAATGTAATACAACAGGGGACCTTTCTGAATTGATGGACAAAGACAAAAGAGGCAGAATCTGGCAAAAGTCAGACCTTCCTCTTTGTGTGCCAAAGGGTGTGACCATGACAGTAAGCTTATATTTCAAGCTCTTTCAGGTTTAAAACTCCTGAAACCTTATCACCTACTCTAAAAATGAGAACTTCAGGTAATGAAATATGTACCAGTTAAACCCTGCTCCAATATGGTCTTCCAAGCGTGGCCAGCTTTCCTCAGAGAATTCTTGTAGTGTTCCTTCCGGGGTACCCTCACCCTGTCCTCCTTGGCAAAAACCTGGTGAAGAATCCAGGCCATCATCAGTCAGCTTTCCAGTCCAAAGGTAAGAGAAGAATCCAGAGAATTTGGGGACAGGAGGCAGTTCATCTTGCCTACAATAAATCTTCCTAGGTCGTCACATTTTGGCACCAAAGTTCACCAAGAAGTATTTTAGGGCATGATCTGACGTTGTAATTGAGAGAGAGAGATGCACATCTTGGTTAAAATTTCGAAACATACATACAACACAGAAAAAACAAAAGAAGATTTGTGAGATGGAGAGCACCGGTGATGGCAATAAGGTTACCCACCGGGTCGTTAGCCACAAGGTTCGCCATGCGCTTAGAGATATCGTACGCATGTTGACCTCCAGCCAGAAACAGCTTCATGCTATGCAAATCAAACTGCGCCCCCGCTCTCTCCTCCGCCAAGTAGTCCACCCCCGCCCCTTCCTTCTCCGCAATCATCTCCATCCCGACCTGTTCTGCCGAATGTGTGTATATGTATGTATGTATCTCTGTTATCTCTCTGTCTCTCTGTCTCCCTCTCTCTGTGTGTGAATCCTCTATCTCTCGCTTTCTCTCTTACACAAAACAATACAAAACAAAAACAAAATAGCACACAAACTAAGGAACAATTGAGCAAGAAATTGGTCACAGCAGAGAAGAAACTGTGCTACATCCGATTGACAACAAGCAGCGTAATGGCAAGAGGGGGATCGTACGCTTTCCTTTTTCAGTGGTCCCTCCTGCCAGCGAGCGAGCGAGCAGCAGGCCAGACACTCGTTGCACCGTCGCCGCCACGCTCCCCGTCGGACATGACGCACCTAACCGCACCAAATCGCACTCACAAAACGGCGAATTGCGACATTACTATAAAGAGCTTGTGCTTTGATGGATGAATTTTTCGATGGATGGATGATGGATTCTTATCCACGGACGTAGATAGTCATTTTGACAGATTGAAACCGAAATAAGACATTACTATAAAAGGAACTTGTGCTTTGATGGATGAAGTTTTGGACAGATAGGTGGATTTTAATCATGGATGCAAATTACCTCATTGTTTTGACGGATTGAACCTAAATTAGACATTACTATAAGGAGCTTCTGCCCTGATGGATGAATTTTGGATGGATGGATGTACAGATTTTGTCTACAGATGCAAAATTGTTGTTTTGATGGATTGAAATGAAATAAAACATCACTATAAGGAGCTTGTGCTTTGATGGATGAAGTTTTGGATGGATGGATGGATTTTATTCATGGATGCGAAATAGTCCATTTAACGGATTGAACTGAAATAAGACATTACTATAAGGAGCTTGTGCTTTGATGGATGAAGTCTTGGATGGGTGGACGGATTTATGGATGGATGCAAATAGTGATGGATTGTAATCAAGCCAGCATGTGTGAACCTTGATCTTGCACTTGAAAAGGGAGTGCAGCTAGGTCATGAACCATGAGATAAAAAGAGGCTCATGGATTATTAAAATTATTTTGTCTTCTATCATCCACTATATTCATCTACATTAATCAATTGTTTTCAACCACATTCATTCATATGAATCGTTCATCCATGATATTTCATCTTTCACTATTTGATCGCATGCACATGTCAAGGGACACATTTTTATGGAAAAGATATCCACAAGGCAACCTATCAATTACTACATGGACCCTTAAGCAATTGTCAAGCAATTGTCAAGTCATTGATATAATGAGATAAAGAGAAAAAAAACCATAGAAATAGGAATACACAATCCTATAAGGAAATGTTGATCCACTTTGGTTGGTGGATTACCAAGACCCACCATCTAGCACTACTAGCACAAAATCTAGCACCTTGAAACTTTTTCACACACTATCCAATTCAATGAATAAAAGCCAAGTGGGGTCATTTGCATTCTTTGGATTTCACAATACCACCAATGCAAAAAGCAATTGGTCAAGGCAACTTTAATGGTCTATTACTCAAAAAACTAACGCATCACCTCCAAAGATGAAATAATTACTATTGCATCCCTCTTCAATAGTTGCACATATGCCTTGTGAATGCAACATAGTACTTATCATACACGATAACCTACACAAAAAATTTCATTGGTAATTGAATTACCATTCAAACAACCAAAAAAAACAAACACACACATATTCCACACAATCTTCCTCTTAATTATGACTGTCCATCAAAATACAAAACTAAAGCATGATGAGAAAGAAAAAGAAAACAAGATACATTCCCCTTCACCTTAAGTTTGGTGTTCACTTTTTTTCCCTCCTACAATTGTGGCGACAATTTTATCCAAACCTTAACCAAAATAATTAATGTCAAATCTTACAATTGTGAAAATAGTAGGTCTCACCTACCACTTGTAGTTTTGTAATTACCAAGATGCCATTTAGATGAACTTCACAAGGTTCTAACCTTTAATAGTTTTTAAATGGAAGTTTTTATTAATTATAAAAGTTATGAATGGCATATAGAATGAAACTAATAATAAGAAATTTATATGAATGATTTCATCTAACAGAACTTTTCCATATAAAAAAATCATCACACATCAATGTTAAGCACATATGTTATCTTGCTACAACAAACAATGAACTTCATTCCAACTCAATGTCAGTTGATGAATGAAAATATCAATCTTTGGGTCACAAGACATCCTTTTAGCAAAGATAAAATACAAGCGCTTGCATAGAACATATTTTTCCTTATTTCCAATAGAAAATGACAACATAGAAATAAAATCAAAACAACTACAAGCAAAGTAACATCCCATTGTCACATCATAAACATTGCCATGTAACATGGAACCAAAAATTGAAATTGTGTAAACATGTCCAATTCCAAGCGGAGGAAAATCAATGTGATGCAAAATTGACACATCCATCAAATTGCTTGACTTCCATTTATAGTCATCAAGTTCACTTGGTTCACTTCATCGAAATGACTTCCCATCATGTTTTGATGGGGCTTGCCCTACCTTAAATGGAGGTTCTTAGTATTGGTAATCACCTCCAATAAATTCCATGACCCCAAAATGTCCTTTAGGTGGGAACGAATGTTTTGATAAATTAAAACTTGTTTTTTCAAAACTCACAATTTCATTTCTTGTGAAATTTGTGTCTAACATTACAAGTCATACATTGGGCAAGGATGGATGTTTGAAGACAAATGTTCGAGCGGCACCTTCCACACATCTATGGATGTCATTTACACAAAACCAACACTTATGATCTTATGATTCCACATGAGATTTAGGTTGAAATAAACTTGAATGTATTAGGGCATGAATCTCCTTCCTACCCTTTGTAATGAACACCTTGCACTTCTTCCCAAAAAGAACACAAATTGTAATACATTTGACCCTAGATCCTATTTTTGTGTCTTTAATATGTCATCTTGTTTAAATGCAATCTATTTCCATAACCTCTTGTGATTTAAACGAAACTTCTTTAGCACAAAACATTGTTTGATCAATTGAAAGAATGGATGCCATATTCACAAATTGAACATTATTAAATCCTATGTCTATAATAAACTTGCATCGAAAAGTTGATATATGGAAGTACAACATATTGTATAGAAGTAAAAAACATTGTTACACAATGGCAAGGGACAAATAATTTATCTCTACCACTATGATGTGAATTTCTAGTAGACTTTGGTGGAGTTCCAAATTTGTGCTTATGTTAAACCTTTCTTCCCCTTCAAGCCCTACCATTTTACTTTGACATGAAGAAAAATTGCAAAGTGATTAAGGGTTTCTTCCATCTTGCAAAGATCACTAAAAGTCTATTGCAACATGGAAAATGAAAATTGAAAATTTTAATGTGTGATATGATTTTACATTTTAAGTTCATCTATAATCCAAAAAACTTACAAATGTGATAGTCCAAATAGTCCGCCTAATTGTGTTTTCACCCAATTGCAAATCCATGGTCTACAAGAATAAAATTTACAAGTTATAGATCTATAAACCATGGTAGCATACAAACATGTAATCCAAGACATAAAGGATTTGAGCCACAAGAAAATATGTAATAATGCATCAAAATAACTAAGAATGGGAACTTATTGTTCTAACATGTTCCCCCCATTGATAATAACGAAAATGCCAAAATACAAGACAATCATTTAATTTGTGAATGTTCTCCTCAAATGCAACATTAAATGATAGTCATCAAACACAAATTGTTTGGTTTTGTGTTCTACAAAAGTTAATGTTGTGGCATTTTTATAATCATGATACATATAGTGGTTATTATGAAATACAAGGTGAAATAGTTGTTTCATGTGGCAATCAAAAGATTATAAAACATGTGCATTTGGTATTCTCAATCAAAACCTTTGGGTCATCACTTCCAAACAACATTATGATTGCATTGAAATTGGTTTGAGCACAATCTATCATGAATATTAAATTGACATTTTGCACACCATGTTTTTTCATGACCTTAACAAATGCATTCCACATCAACATTTTTGAATCTACATCCTCATATTGCATGTCACAAATTGCAATGGTCAAGATTTGACCATAAAAAGGATCATAGACATGATAACCCATGGTTGTCCATTGTTGCACACATTTGCAATGATGGAACATCAACCACAATCTTGCCAAATCCCCTCTTGGCTATATACATTTCATAGTATTGATGTCATTAATAAAACCATCTATGGACATCTTGAACAAGAAGCTCTTAAGATTACCTTGCCCAACTAAAATATTATCTTGGATGTAATAAAAATGACATCGCCTTTTGAGTTCTTGGGTTCAATCAATGGAACCTTTGTTTTCACTACTAAACTTTATATTGTTCATATGGTTTGCATGTTTAAAAAGCTCAAAGGCAAGAACTATTCCAACAACAAATCAAATTCCTCTCCTTGCCACTTGGGGTGCGTGCATCACCAAGTGCAATACTCTTAGATGTAAGAAAAACTTTAATAGTTGACATGGTAATGGTTGAATGGGTGGCAATGGGTGTTTTCTTGTACTTTTGTTTTATGAGATCATGTGCCATCTCTTTGTTCTTTTTGGAAAGGCCTACAACAACATGATGTTCATGGGTACCAAGGTGGTCTAAGTTCGTGTCATGGTTTTAGAATAATGTAAAACATGGTACAATTTAGTCAAGCACCGTGTAAAGCAAATTGGTGCAAGCTTACAATGTCTCCACACAAAGGTTGTACCAACTAGTGGTTATTTTCTTCCTCAATGCATTTTCAACAACTCCTTCCCATTCAATTTCATTGCAAGCATTGTCCTTGTGTAGTAATCATACTACAAGTTTTGGCAAAAAACATGGCCAACACAATGAACATGTGAATGTTAAAACCATTGCCATTCTTGATGCTTATAGTTTTTGTTTTGTACCAAAGGTGACCATCATGTCTTTTATCCAACCCATGCATTAAACCGACCAAGCCCTAATTTGTTCTAGTACTGGTGGTAGCTCAAACATGACATCTCCATCAAATTTGGAAAGCAAATACTGCATTGCATTCTTGGAAATGGCCAAGTATATCTTTTTGGAATCATGCCTAGTTATGGCGACCTACATGAACACACTATCTAAATCTAGTGATTTGTAGTTTTTTCTTTTTCAAAGTATGGTGATTTTTAAACAAGAATTCCCAAAAAGCCCTTTGTTGGATCACTAGCCCTTTCTTTTGTCACCAAGTTGCAAATATTTGCTACTAAAGAAACATTGATTATGTTATCACTTTAAATTATGAATATTTGGTTCAATGTTCATCGCTCATGCATTAACATTTATCCTTGAGAAGGTGACTATGTTTTTTCTTACTTGCATTGGCGCAAAAATAAGACAATGACATTTAAATACTTATCATTTTATAGTTTAAATTAATCAAGAAAATGGGGGGGGTCAATCTTCAATGATAAGTTGGAAATCAAATATATTTGATTAATAGTTATAGGGGTCATGGTAATTAGGTATTAATGTGCATACATGCAAGGTTAACAATATATGGAAACATTGGGGATCTATTATTTTTTTACCTTAATTTTTGAAAACTTATTTGACCCATGGAAAAATGATTTCAATGAGATTTTTTCATAATAGATATTAGTGTGGCATGCATCATTGAACATGTATTATAATATATTATTATAAAAATTCAATAATTCCAATATTATTCAAGGTTTGAAAATTATGAAACCACACTAGTACAAAAGTGAAGTGTACAAAATTGAGTTGTAGTTCACTAGCGTAAACCACTATGGGACTTTAAAAATGAAATAAGTTCACCTCACCTTAATCATTTCACCTTGGTTAAAGTTATGTCACTATAAGGTCATTATGTAATCATCATATTTCATTATTAATTGACATATAATTTTCATTACTAATTGAAGTAATTCATTACAGTAAATAAGTTTTTAAAATGTGATTCTTTTAAATGCCATATATTATTATAGATTATACCCTAGATGTTATTTTAAATTTTCCACCCTAAGTTTTTTTTTGTTTTTAGATTATTTAAATTTTATTATATGTAATTTCACCTTAAAATATGTTAGGTTATTATATGTTATTATATGTTATTTCATTTTAGGTTATTCTTGGTTATTATACTTTAAGCTACTCCTAGTTATTTTGCTGTAAAATTTTCTAGTTTATTCTACCTTATGTTATTTAAAGTTATTTTAAATGATTCCATCTTAAGTTATATTAAATTATTTAAAGTTATTCCACCTTAGGATATTATAGGTTATTCCATCTTAAGTTTTTCTAAATCATTTTACTCTAAATTATTCTAAGTTATTATAAGTAATTCCACCTTAAGTTATTATATGATATTCTAAGTTAATCCACCTTAGGTTATCTTAGGTTAGTTCACCGTGATCCTTGAGCTATTATTGTTATTTTTTATAATTTCACTTTAGTCTATTTTTGGTTTTTTTTCATGATTCCATCATAGTTTTCACCTTAAGTTATTTAAAAATATTATAGGTTACTCCACCCCCAAGCTATTTTAGGTTGTTATAAATTAATTTAAGTTATTCCACCTTAGGTTATTCTACACTGAGATATTTTAAACTATTGCAAAATATTTTATATTTTTCAAAAATATTTTTGACTATTTTAAGTTATTATATCCTAGATTATTGTTTATTAATCTAGGTTAATCCACCCTATGTTATTTTAGGTTATTTTACCCTAGGCTATTCTTGGCTATTATAACTTAAATTATTTATGGTTATTTTAGACCATTGTAATTTGAATTGTTATAAGTTATTTTACCATATGTTATTCACTAGTAAAAATCAGCCAAAATGTAACCACTCCATTTACGACTACATGCGACTTGTAGTCATTTGCAACTAGATTTGAGAATACTTACAACTACACAACCAACTTTCAACTATTTTGGTCATTTTCTTAACTATGATGCAACTATTAAAAAATTCATCCTATTGGTTGCATCAATTTTACATTTATTTTCATCCATTAATAGGTTGATATGTCCCATTAGTTGCAATAGTCACCAAATTAGTTGCATCCTAAAGGTATTCTACAATGACATAGGG